>Ga0116192_1003058_pt1 | contig 10671 bp, 9 predicted proteins | sample AD_UKC113_MetaG_FD_89876 | JGI IMG/M metagenome (GOLD analysis project Ga0116192, IMG submission 89876) | Active sludge microbial communities of municipal wastewater-treating anaerobic digesters from Hong Kong - AD_UKC113_MetaG | ecosystem: Engineered > Bioreactor > Anaerobic > Digestate | place...
CCAGGTCGAGTGGCTGGCCGCCGCGCGCGGCATCAGCGCCGCCGACGCCTGCCGCGGCGCCAACGTGGCCGACGCGAGCAAGGGCAGTCTGCTCGGTCTCGGTGACCGCTACAAATGCAGCGACGGCTACGCCTACACCGCCCCGGTCGGGCACTTCCGTGCCGGTGCGCTGGGCATCGCCGACCTGTTCGGCAACGTCAGCGAGTGGACGCTGGACTGCAGCAGCGGCGCGCCGCTGGAAGCCCTGCTCAAGGACAGCGCCTGCCCCGAGCGCGTGTTCCGCGGCACGTCCTGGCGCGACGGTCCGGCCGAGCCCCCGCTGGAGCACCGCGGCGCCAGCGATCCGGACGTGGGCTACACCACCGTCGGCTTCCGCGTGCTGCGCGAGGTGGCGCTGGACGACCTGCCCGGGAGCGAATAGTCAGCGCGGAAATGGCGGCGTGACAGGCTGCCTGGGAGGAATGAGCGCGACGAACCGCGCTGTACCGCGCTGTGTGTTCTGCTTCCTCCGCGTCCCCCCTGCCAGCCCCTGCCTCGCAACCCGACGTCCACCCCGATTTCGATCCCCTCACTCCTGGCCCCGCCCATGCGCCCCCTCCACCCGCAACGCTACGTACTCACCGGCCTGCTCGCCGTGTTCCCGCTGTGGATCACCTGGCTGGTGTTCAAGTTCGTCTTCAACCTGCTCTCGCAGTTCGGCGCGCCGGTCATCGCGTCCATCTTCGACGGCCTCTCCAGCGCCTTTCCCGGGGCTGCCGCCTGGCTCGGGCACGCCTGGCTGGTCTCGATCATCGGCTTCGTGGTGACCCTGCTCACCCTGTACCTGATCGGCCTGATCGCCGACCGCGTGCTGGGTCAGCGTCTCTTCGCCGCCATCGACCGCCTGATGGAGCGCATCCCGCTGGTGCAGTCGATCTACGGCGGCACCAAGAAGCTGATGAGCGTGCTGCAGAACAAGCCCAGCGGCACGCAGCGCGTGGTGCTGATCGACTTCCCCTCGCCCGACCTCAAGACCATCGGCTTCGTCACGCGCGTGTTCGCCGACGCCGACGGGCGCGAACTGGCCGCCGTGTACGTGCCCACCACGCCCAACCCCACCGGCGGCTACCTGGAAGTCGTCCCGCTGGACCGCCTCACCGCCACCGACTGGAGCGTGGACCAGGCCATGGCCTTCATCCTTTCCGGTGGCGCGGTGGCGCCCGACGCCCCCTTGCCGGCCTTCACGCGGCGCATGGACAAGGTCAACTAGTTTCGCCGCCGCGCCCGCCGGCGCTGCACGCCCTCTCCCGCCTCTTGCCGCAGGGACGCCCCGTGGACATCGACAACCGCTCGCAGAAGCTCTACCTCGTCCTCACCGGATTCTTCATCGCCAACGCGATCATCGCCGAGTTCGTCGGCGTGAAGATCTTCGCGCTGGAGGACACCCTCGGCATCGCGCCGCTCAACTGGAACCTGTTCGGCCAGTCCGGCTCGCTCAACTTCACCGCCGGCGTGCTGCTGTGGCCGATCGTGTTCATCATGACCGACGTGATCAACGAGTACTTCGGCCGCAAGGGCGTGCAGTTCATTTCCTGGCTCGCCGTGGCACTGATCTGCTACGCCTACCTGTTCGCCTTCGCCGCCATCCACCTCGCACCCGCCGGCTTCTGGGTGGGCGCGGGCAGGAACCAGGGCGTGGACAACCTGCAGACCGCCTTCGCCGCGATCTTCGGTCAGGGCCTGTGGACCATCGCCGGCTCGATCATCGCCTTCCTCGTCGGCCAGCTCATCGACGTGGCCATCTTCCACGCCATCCGCGCCCGCACCGGCGAGAAGCACATCTGGCTGCGCGCCACCGGATCCACGCTGGTGTCGCAGTTCATCGACAGCTTCGTGGTGCTGTACATCGCCTTCGTGCTGGGACCGCAGAAATGGTCCATCGCCCTGTTCCTCGCCGTTGGCACGGTGAACTACATCTACAAGTTCGTCGCCGCGATCGTGCTCACGCCGCTCATCTACGCCGCGCGGCGCGGCCTGGACGCCTACCTCGGCAGGGAACTCTCCGAGGAAATGAAGGAGCGCGCGGCGGCGCAGTAGGAAGCCGCGGCGCGGTCTGTTCGATTCGCCGCCGCGCCGCGTTCTCTCCAGCATGACCGCCACCGCAGCGGGCGCCTTCGCCCAGCGCGGCGGTCGGGGGGGACCATGCGCGGCACCCGCACTTCCGATTTCTCCGCTCCGCGGCGTCGCACCGCGGCGCGTACCGGCACGCGCGGCGCGCTCGTCGCGTCGCTGCTCGGCCTGATCCTCGCCGGCAGCGCGGCGGCCGCGGTCAGTGCGCGCCGACACGTCGTCGCGGGCGGCGGTAGCAGCAGCAATGGCGGCCCCTTTGTGCTGCGTGGCACCGCCGGCCAGCCCGAAGCCGACGCCCTCGATGCCGGCGCAGGCGCGCTGCGCCTGCAGGGCGGCTACTGGGCCAGCGCCGGCCTGCCCGATGACCGCCTCTTCGCCGACGGCTTCGAGCCCTGAGCCATGGGCGTGCGCTGCAACCGACCCTCCCGCCGACGCGCCCGCGCGCGTCGCCCCGTCCACCCGCACGGAACCTGCGCATGAACCGCTGCTGCCTCTCCATCCTCCGCACCGCGCTGCTCGGCGCGCTGCTCCTCGCCGGTGCGGCCACGGCCGCCCCCGCCGGCAGCGCCTTCACCTACCAGGGCGAACTGGACAGTGGCGGCCTGCCGCTGACGGGCACACCCAACCTGCTATTCCGCCTCTACGATGCGATGCAGAGCGGCAACCAGATCGGCAGCGCCATCGCCATGGCGAACTATCCCGTGGTGGCAGGACTGCTGACCATCGACCTCGACTTCGGCGCCGGTGCCTTCAACGGCGAGGCGCGCTGGCTGGAGATCACGGTCGACGGCAACGTGCTGGCGCCGCGCCAGCTGCTCAGCGCCACGCCCTACGCCCTGCGCGCACTGGGCGTTGCCGACGGCGCCGTCGGCGCGGCGCAGATCGACCCCACCCAGGTGCAGGCGCGCGTCGGCGCCAGCTGCAGCGCCGGCAGTGCCATCCGCGCCATCGGCACCAACGGCAGCGTGCAGTGCGAAAGCGCCGGCAGCGGCACCGTCACTGGCGTCACGGCGGGCGCGGGCCTGAGCGGTGGCGGCAGCAGCGGCAACGTGAGCCTCGCCATCGCCAGTGCGGGCGTGGTCACCGCCATGCTCGCACCGGGCGCGGTCGGCAGCGCCCAGCTCGGCAGCCTCGCCGTGACCGCCGGCAAGTTCGACCCGACCCAGGTGCAGGCGCGCGTGACGTCCAGCTGCGCCGCCGGCAGCGCCATCCGCCAGGTGAACGCCGACGGCACGGTGTCCTGCCAGGCGGCCGGGACGCTCACCGGCGTCGCCGCCGGCACCGGCCTCAGCGGCGGCGGCAGCAGCGGCACGGTCAACCTCGCCATCGCCAACGGCGGCGTCGGCGCGGCGCAGATCGCCAGCGGTGCGGTGGGCAGCGCGCAGATCGCCGATGCCAGCATCGGCAGCGCCGACATCGACACCAGCCAGGTGCAGGCGCGCGTCGGCGGCAGTTGCGCCGTCGGCAGCGCCATCCGCAGCATCGCCGCCGACGGCAGCGTCACCTGCGACACGCCGGTCGCCGCGGCGCTGCCGCCGCCGCGCCCCGCCTTCAGCCGCGCCGACATCGACCTGCCCGGCACGGTGGGCGAATCCTCCATTGCCCTCGGTGTGGACGGCCTGGGCGTGATCGCCTGGTACAACCAGTTCAGCAACAACCTGCACGTGTCCCATTGCGCGGACATCGCCTGCAGCGCGGTGTCCGACGTCGCCGTGGACGGTGCCGGCAGCGGCCCGACCCACGCCATCACGATCAACAGTCAGGGCCGCGCCGTCCTCAGCTACGAGGGCTTCTTCACCGGCTCGCTCAAGCTCGCCACCTGCATGGACACCGCCTGCTCCGCCGCCACGGCGGTGACGGTCGACGCCGGCCCGAACGTCGGCCGCTACAGCTCCCTGGGCATCAACCAGTACGGCAATCCGGTCATCAGTTACTACGACGCGGCCAATGGCAACCTCAAGGTCGCGGTGTGCCAGGCGCCGGACTGCAGCGCGGTGCAGGCACCGGTCACGCTGGACGGCGCCGCCAACGACGTCGGCCAGCACAGCGCGCTGCTCGTCGTGCCCGGCCCTTCCGACCCGCTCATCGTGGTCAGCTACTACGACGCCACGGCCAAGGCGCTCAAGGTGGCCAGCTGCAGCGCGGCCAACTGCGCTGCCGGCAGCGCGACGGTGCTGGATGCCACGACCGGTGCCGGCATCGCCAGCAGCATCATGCTAGGCAGCGACGGACTGCCGCTGGTGGCCTACTGGACCGACAACGGCAGCAATCAGGGGGCGCGGGTGGCCCACTGCGGCACCCCCACCTGCAGCAGCGCGACGATCACGCCACTGCTCGGCGTCAGCGGCTACACCCTGCAGCAGGTGTATGCGGCCAACGGCGCCGACGGTCTGCCCCTGCTGAGCTTCCACACCGGCGCCAGCCCCGGCCTGACCCTCGTGCACTGCGCCGACGCGCGCTGCAGTGCGCCCACCTTCGTGACGCAGTCCAGCGGCGCCATCGTGCCGGCCGATCCCATCGCCTACGGCTTCGTCATCGGCAGCGACGGCGCGCCGCTGTTCGCCACGCGGCGCAGCACCGGCACCAACGGCAATCTCGGCATCACCCACTGCTCCGATCCCTTCTGCCTGCCCTGGCGGCGCGGCCGCTGAGAGTGCTCGCCGCCAGCGCGGGGCTTCGGGCAGACTGCGCGCTTCGCGCCGCCGTCTGTCCGGAACCCGCATGATCCCGCGCCTCTGTGCCTGCCTGGCCCTGCTGTCTGCCACCGTTGCACCCGCCGCCGACTGGACCACGCCGGCCGAAGCCACGCAGTTCCGCCAGACGCCGGACTACGCCGACACCCAGGCCTATCTGCAGCGTCTGGCGGCCGCCGCGCCGCAGCGCCTGCGTCTGGTGTCGATGGGCCGCTCGCCCGAGGGACGCGAGCTCACCGTGGCGGTGGTCGCCAGCGGCGGCGAGTTCGACCCGGCGGCGGCGCGCGCCAGCGGCAAGGAGATCGTCTTCGTCCAGGCCGGCATCCACGCCGGCGAGATCGAAGGCAAGGACGCCGGCCTCATGCTGCTGCGCGACCTGGCGCTGGCGAAGAAGCCGCCGGCGCGGCTCGAGCGCAGCATCCTGCTCTACCTGCCGATCTTCAACGTCGACGGCCACGAACGGCGCTCGCCCTACCAGCGCGTGAATCAGAACGGCCCGGCGCAGATGGGCTGGCGCGGCACCGCGCAGAACCTCAACCTCAACCGCGACTACGTCAAGGCCGAGGCACCGGAGATGCAGGCCTGGCTGGCCTTCTGGAACGCCTGGCTGCCCGACCTGCTGGTCGACGTGCACACCACCGACGGCGCCGACTACCAGTACGACCTCACCTGGTACACCGAGGACTGGGGCAATCTGCATCCCGCAGTGAAGGCCTGGCAGGACGCGGCGCTCCAGGGGCGCGTGTTCCCACGCACGGAACGACGCGGCCACCTGCTGGCGCCCTACCTGGAACTGGTGGACCACCACGACCCCGCCAAGGGCATCGGCAACTTCGGCTCCGGTCCGCGTTACTCCACCGGCTACGCCGCGCTGCAGAACCGCGCCGGCCTGCTGCTGGAGACGCACATGCTCAAGCCCTACGGCGAGCGCGTGCGCGCCACCTACGACCTCCTGGCGGAACTGCTGCGCGAGTTCGACGTCCACCCCGGTGCCCTGCGCCGCGCCACGACACAGGCCGACGCCGACACGGCGGCCCTGGCAGGGCAGCCCGCAGCGCGCATCCCGCTGCGCTTCGAGCCGGACGGCCGCTCGGTGCCGTTCACGTTCAAGGGCTACGCCTACACGCAGACGCCGAGCACGATCTCCGGCGACCGCTGGACGCAGTACGACCCCCGCCACAGGCGGACCCTTACGGTGCCCTGGTTCCGCGACCTGCGCGTGAGTGTGGCTGCCGCGCCACCCGCCGCCTACGTCATACCGGCGGCCTGGGGCCAGGTGATCGACAAGCTCGCCCAGCACGGCGTGCGCACCGAACGCCTGGCGCAGGCGCAGCGCCTGCCCGTGCGCGCCTGGCGCCTCGCCGCGCCGCAGTGGAGCGCGCAGCCCTTCGAGAACCGCCTGATGCTGACCTCGGTGCAGGTGAGCGACGAGGCGCGCGAGGAGACCCTCGCCGCCGGTTCGGTGCTGGTGCCCATGGACCAGCGCGCCGCACGCGTGGCCGCGCACCTGCTGGAACCGGAGGCACCCGATGCCCTGCTGCGCTGGGGCTGGTTCAACGTGATCTTCGAGCAGCGCGAGTACGCCGATGCGCGCGTGGCCGAGCGCATCGCGCGCGAGCTGCTGGCGCAGCGGCCGCAACTGCAGGCCGAGTTCGATGCCGCGCTCAAGGACCCGGCGTTCGCCGCCAGCCCGCAGCGACGCCTGGACTTCTTCTTCGAGCGTTCGCCCTGGCACGACGAGCGCCTTGGGCTCTACCCGGTGCTGCGCCTGGACGCCGACGCCCTGCGTCGGGTGCGCGCCGCCGAGGAAAAAGCGGCAGACGCCGCGCCTTGAGGGCCACATCGCCGGTGCGGCGCGCACCCGCGCCGCACCGGCAGGGGGTGGCGCCGCGGCGCTACTTCAACATGCCCGCAACGCGGGCCCCGTCGAAGCCCCAGTGGCCGTCCTCGCGCCGCATGCGCACCAGGTACAGCATGCGGCCGTTCTCGTAGGGCACACCTTCCACCTCCAGCAGTACCGTGTCCGCGTCGAGGCGCTCGCCGCCGGTGATCTTCGGGTGCTTGGGCAGCTGAAAGCCCAGCGTGGACTTGGCGTCCTGCAGGTTCTCCTCGGGCGTGTTGTACTCGCGCCGGTAGTTCTCGCCCTGGGCACGGCTGAGCAGGGCGAGGATCCGGCCGAGGTCGTTGCCCTGCACGGCTGCATACAGCGCCATCAGGGCCTGGCCCATCTCGCCGCCGCCGGCTGCCACCGCCTGGCCGGGCGCCCGCGCCGCTACCGCGGCGTCGAAGTTCACGTCGACCGACCAGCTGGGGCCGTCGTGGGTCTTCACCGGCGCTGCCACCTTGACCGTGCACGCCACGCGCTCGCGCGTGTTGCTGGCGCACTGCGCCTGCAGCGAGCCCTTCTGCCCCATCATCGTGCCCGAGGTGTCCACGTACTGCGTGCCGCCGATGTGCGCGTTCATGCTCACCTCGCCGTTGGCGCGCACGAACAGCGACAGATAGTCGGCGTCCTTCACCGCCGGATCGTTGATCGCCACCGCGTAGGGATCGTCGTCGGCGGCGATGGCAGCGCGATCGACGGCCGCCGTGGTCAGCATGACGTAGCTCTCGAACTCGCGCGGATGAAACTGGTCGCGCACGCGGAAGGCGGCCACCTGGCTCGGCTTGAAGGCCTTGCCGTCCAGCACGAACTGGCCGCCCACGCTGTCCGCCGCCGCGGCGGCACCGCAGGACAACACGAAACACAGACTCACCCGATGCAGCAGGGACATGGCGCTACTCCCGTGACGCGGCCGGACATCCCGCCGCTTGCCTGAAACAAACGCCGCGCGCTGCACTGGGCGAACACTCCGGTTCGAACCCACCCTCACGCCACACGCAGCGCGCGCCGCTCGATGATCGCCTGCGCCACCCACTCGCCGGTTTCGACCGCGCCCTCGATGAAGCCCTGGTTGTCGTAGGCGCAGTGCTCGCCGGCAAAGTGCAGGCCGCCGACCGATTCGCCGGCGGCGCCGCGCAGCGTGGTCCAGTCGCCGGGGCCGTAGCAGGCGTAGCTGCCAAGCGTCCACTCCTGGCTCGGCCAGTGCATGCGCGCCTCGCGCTGTCCGCGGCGCGCCGCGCTGACGCCGGGCCACAGGGCTCCGAGCTGGTGCACGGCGCGTTCGGCCTGGAGCGCGGGCGTGCCCTCGCCCAGTTCCAGGCCGTGGCGGCCGCCGGTGAAGTTGGTGAGCAGGCCGGCGCGACCGGGCTGGCAGCGACTGGTCTCCCAGGCGGTCTGCAGCGGCAGGTCGCTGTACAGCGCGCCGCTCATGGCGTGGCGCGTGGCCCACACGCGCTCGTCGAAGCCGATCATCAGTTTGGCATTGCTGCCGTAGCGCAGGCCGGCGATGGCGGCGCGCTTGGCCGGCGGCAGGTCCAGGTCCAGGCGCACGCGCCGCAGTGTGGTGAAGGGCAGCGCCAGCACCACGCGCCGCGCCACGACCTCGCGGCTGGCCGCGCCGCGGCGCAGGCCCAGCACATAGGCACCGTCGCCGCGCTGGCGCAGCGATTCCAGCGCGGTGCCGGTGTCGATGGCGTCGGCCAGACCGGCCGCCAGCCGCTGCACCAGCAGATCGTTGCCGCCGCGCACGTGGTAGCGCTCGTCGCTCTCGCCGAAAATGTGGAACTGCTCCGTGCCCGTGCCGATGAAGTCGATCAGGTTCAGCGCGGACTGCTCGGCGCATTCCAGACCCATCTCGGTGGTGTAGGCCACTTCGATCAGCGTGCGCAGCCAGCCGCGGACGCCAAGGCGATCGAGGTAGTCACTCAGGCTCAGGCGATCCAGCGTCTCCATGCCGCCCGGTGCGGCGTAGGTGACGGGCGCTTCGGGCAGGGTCTCGGCGTCGCGCGCGATCTGCGCCGCCAGCGGAGCGAACTCGCGCAGGATCTCGGCCTCGGTGTAGCGGCGCCCGCCGCACCACCACACCTCGCCGTAGGCCGCCGTGGCGTCAGTATTCAGGTCGTCCAGGGCCAGGCCCAACTCGGCCGCGAGGGCGCGCACGCGCGCATGGCCACTGTCGATGAGCTCGCCGCCGAGCTCGCACACCTGCTCGCCACGCTCGCCGAAGTGCCCGCGCAGGCTGAGCACGCGCCCACCCACGCGCTCGCGCGCCTCGAACAGCCGTACCGGCACGCCGGCCTGGCGCAGGCGGTAGGCACACACCAGGCCCGCCATGCCCGCGCCGACGATGGCGATGGCCTCCGCGTCGCCCGCGCGCCGCGGCGCGGGCGCACAGGCCGCCAGGGCCAGCCCCGCCGACAGGGTCGCCGTCTGGCCGAGAAAGCGCCGGCGCGCGGCGTCCACGCGCGCCTCGGCCGCGCGCTGCTGCAGGGCGTCGAGGGATTCGCCACTGCGCCGCGACAGCGCTGCCAGGGCAGCGGTACGGCGCAACAGCTGGAACAGCGGCGTGCGGGACATGGCCTGGTCTCCTGCGTGGATGGGACACGGAGCAGAACGCCGCGGCGGACGCGGGCGAACAGCCGGCAGCATCGGCGATGCGTGCCGCCGCGCTCAAGCCGCGGCGCAGCGCGCCCCTCGGCTATGCTCGGCGCCCATCCCGGAGGAAGCCGATGTCCGCCAGTCCCTACACCCCGCCGCAGGCCGCGCTGGTCGACGCCCCGCCGGGCAGCCACGACGACGCCGTGGCCATCCGCGAGGCGCACCTGCGCCACGAGGTGCAGTTGAAGTCGGTGGGCCTGCTGTACTACCTCGGCGGCATCGGCATGGCGGCGGCCATCGTCGCCGGGGTGCTGGGCGTGATCGAGCACAAGCCAGCCCAGCCTGCGCCCACCGCGGCCATGCTGGTGCCGCTGCTGGTCTATGTTGCCTTCGGCGCCGGCGCCTTTGCCGTGGGCTACGGCTTCAGTGGGCTGCGGCCGTGGGTGAAGATTCCCGGCACGATCTTCGCGGTGCTGGGCCTGATCAGCTTCCCCGTCGGCACCCTGATCAACGGCTGGATCCTGTATCTGATCCATGGCCGCAAGGGCCGCACGGTGCTCGGCCCGGACTATCGCCGCATCATCGCCGCCACGCCGCAGGTGAAGTACCGCCGCGGCGTCGGCGAGTGGATCGTCCTCGGCCTGCTGCTTGCCCTGCTGCTCGGCGTACTGGCGCTGCTGGTGGCGACCACGCTGCGGCGCTGAGGCGGCGCGCTGGGTGCGTCGACGGCAGACGCAAGCAAGGCTTCGAGACGAAGCGGTTGCTGCAGGACTTCGCCCACTCCAGCCATCTGTGTACTCTCATTGTTATTCCATAAAATGGACATACTTCAATGAGACTAAGTCTACTTCGCGCGGTCCTGCCCTGCTTCGGCACCGCGACCGCCCCTGATGCCGCCACCGCGCCACGTGGCATGGATGGCTACTGCCGCCTCATCGAAGCCGACGTCGTGTCGCAGGCAAACGCCGTTCGCGCGGCCGAGAGCGCGTTCACGACCGCCGACGCCGACCGCAGGAATTCCGAGCCGTCCAAACTCGCCCCCCTGGGCGAGCGCCTGAGCCACCTGCGGGACGCGCTTGAGCGGCAGGAGACCGAATGGAAGCGGCTGGGCTGCGCCCAGATCCTGTACGGTCGCGCGCCGCAGCCCTTACACGGAGGGTAGCGCCGTTCGCCCCGGCCGCTGCCATGCCGTGGGCGTGTTCGCTCGCACCACCGCGCGGCATTGATCGACCCGCCGCGCCACCCTGCTGAGGTACTACGTGCCGATGCGCCGCCTTGCTGCTCTCGTCCTTGTCTGGCTGCCCCTCATCGCGAGCGCCGCAAGCGATCTCCTCGTTGCCGTGGCCGGCCCGGGCGGCGACACCGGCACGATGCACTACGCCGAGGGGC
>Ga0116192_1003059_pt1 | contig 10669 bp, 10 predicted proteins | sample AD_UKC113_MetaG_FD_89876 | JGI IMG/M metagenome (GOLD analysis project Ga0116192, IMG submission 89876) | Active sludge microbial communities of municipal wastewater-treating anaerobic digesters from Hong Kong - AD_UKC113_MetaG | ecosystem: Engineered > Bioreactor > Anaerobic > Digestate...
GGGATTTGTGAATACAGGCATGATGGTAAGGCTGTTATTCTCTGTCCATGGGTTGCCGTTATTTAGCTCGCCGACATCATAGGCTAAATAGCCTTCAAAGCCAAAAGTCCCAAACTCGGTGTTGACAGCCAGTTTGGGGAGGTTGGAATAACCGCTCGGATCAGTTGGCTGTGCCGGATTCAGTAAAACCAACATCCCAATAATCAGACAGGCCGCAACGGCAGCTATGGCAGGAATCCGCTTAATCCATGAATGTCTTAAGGAATTGGCTTCTGCCGACCGGGTGTCGGCTTCAATGATGAACCTGTTATCTATTTGACCGATTAAGTCCATAAATGTTTCGGATCTCATAACATCACTCCCTTGCTCTCGAGATAGGTCTTCAGCTTCTTGCGGGTGCGGAAAAGCATGGACTTTACCTTACTTTCGCTCATTTTAAAACGTGTGGCTATAACCCCAATGGGATCAGCATACCAATACCGCCTTACAAACACCATCCGGCTTATACTATCCAAGGTCGCCAGAAATGCATTGATTGATTCGACGATAAGACCCGATTCATATTCTTCTTCAACATTATGGCTTGAGGGCAGGCAATCCTCCAGCTCGGTATATATCAGGGCTATATTGTCGCCACCACGCTTCCGGGCTCTTTGCTCATGGTATTTATTCAATGAAAGGTTGCGGGTGATTCTGCCCAGAAATGCGCGAAAATTATCAGGACGCTGCGGCGGAATACTGTTCCATGCCTTTTGTAATGCGTCGTTGAGGCATTCCTCCGCATCCTCGCTGTTTTGCAGTATGTTGGTTGCGATCTTGATGCAATAGCTGCCATATTGCTTTACGGTTTCACTGATAGCCGATTCGGAGCGCGCCCAATACAAATCGATTATCGTTTTATCATCCATCGTTATCGCTTCCCTTCTCAGTTTAGAAGCTTCACCTATAAAGACAGGGAAAATAAGAATGGGTTGCATATAATAACATTATACTATTTTGGTTCATAAATACTTGCATATCATTCAGACCATTTAAGTATGACAGAATAGGTTAATGTGTTAGCTCAGAAAAATGTGTTAACTAAATGGTAACTATTTCAGAAAAATGTGCATATGTGCCTAATAAAACTCAGAAAAATGTGTTGTAATTATTCTAAGCGCTCGTAAGAATGGGGTGGTTTGCTTGAAACGTAATGCACTGCAATATTTGATAAATTGGAAATCCAGCGAGGAACGCAAGCCCATGGTGTTAAAGGGCGCGCGGCAAGTGGGGAAGACATGGCTAATGAAGGAGTTCGGTCAGAACTATTATAAAAGCTTTGTCTATTTCAACTTCGATGAAGAGGATGAACTCAAATCCATTTTTGAAGTAAATAAGAACCCTCATCGGATTATTGAACTTTTGTCTCTGGTTGCAGGAGAGAAGATTCTTCCGGCCGAAACAATAATCATCTTTGATGAGATTCAGGAATGTCCGGAGACACTCCATTGCTCGGACATCAGCTCAAGCAGCTGACGAGAACGCCTTTCTTGCATCTTGAATGCATCAAGGCAAACATAGTACAATGGTGCCACGATAACTTTTTGATGGGCGGTGAAGCTGTGGCATACAGCGAACTTGTAAAGAACTTCGCAGGCATTCGCGAATATATGCGACAGTTTTTCGTCTATGGCTTTAAAACCCGTGATGAATTTGATGCAAAGAGCGCACGAAGCTACGACAATGAAAAACGACGTGTAGAAAGCTGGCTCTCCGATTATATGGCCTTCCGGCAGGATGCAAACGGGAAAGCGGTATTTCTCTCTGTTGACAGCCGCCACATTCCCACAAATCCTTTATACAAGGCGTGGAAGGCCTCATCCTTTACCAGGAACGATATCAGCCTGCATTTTATCCTTCTGGATATTCTGTCTGACGGCAGCACCAAGGCCCTTCCCGAATTACTCAACACCATAGATAAGGAATATTTGCCGGCCTTTCAGAATGCTGAACCCTTCGATGAATCCACCCTGCGAAAAAAGCTGAAGGAATATGTAGAGGTTGGGCTGATAACCGCCAGGAAGCAAGGCAAGCAGCTAGTTTACGGCTTGCCTGAATCAAACGTTAGCCTTGATGCCTGGCAGGATGCCATAGCGTTTTTCGCCGAGGATAACCCACTGGGTGTGGTGGGAGGCTTTCTGCTGGATAAATATGATAACGCGCCGGCCCTTTTTACTTTTAAGCATCTTTATCTGCTATTTGCCCTTGACAGCGGCATCATGGTGGATCTATTAACTGCCATACACGATCATAAAAGGGTTGAGCTTGAGCTTATGGGCGGTGACAACGGACGGGCGAGACGATGCGTTACGCTGCCGCTTAAGATTTTTATCAGCGTCCAGGGCGGCCGGCAATATCTGGCGGCATATAGCCTTGAAAATAAGAAAATCCACTTCTTCCGTCTGGACAGTATTCAAAGGGTCAAGCCATTGGAGATCGTTGAGAATTACAATGCATATCAGGGGCATTTAATTAACGAGCGAACACGCATCTGGGGTGTAGCGACAGGACATGGGCAGATCGAACATATTGAAACGATGCTGAAAGTGGAGCCCAAAGACATTCATATTGCCCATCGACTGGCGCGTGAAAAGCGTTGCGGCAAAGTTGAGCAACTGGATGAAACAACCTGGCGGTTTTATGCCGATGTTTATGACGCCTGGGAGCTTATGCCCTGGCTGCGAACCTTTATCGGAAGGATTGTCTCTCTGACCTGCTCCAATAAAAGGGTTGAGGAGCAGTTTTGGGCCGACTTCTCATCACTTGCCGAATTATATGGAGGTGATGACAGTGCTTTTTAGCGAGGTATACAGTGCCTATTTCAATGCCGTCGCCGCAATTATACGCGAGGTGCTGCAGGATGGTATCACCGAAAAGCGAATGATGCAAATCATCAATGATAAGGCCTTCTCGGAGAGTGTGCTCACCATACTGCCTGCCATCAAGAATGAAGAATGGCTGGTCATAAACAAGGCGTTTCATACCCCCATCAAAAACCCGCCGCAAATGCCGCTGACCACATTGCAAAAGCGATGGCTGAAGGCCCTGCTCGCTGATCCGCGTATTGCCCTTTTTGAGCCCGATGCTTCAGGGCTTGAAAACGTTGAGCCGCTGTTTGCCTATGATGATTTTGTGTTTTTTGACCGGTATGCAGACGGCGATCCCTATAGAAATCCAGACTATATTGCGCATTTTAAGACCCTGCTGACTGCTTTGAGGGAACGGCGCAAGGTCCATATTAAGTACTGCAATCGGCATAACAGGCCTATACAAGACACATATATTCCGTATCATCTGGAGTATTCGGCCAAGGATGACAAGTTCCGTCTGGAAACGGCTGGCGGCAGGTATTCGGCCTACATCAATCTTGCCCGAATCGAGGAATGTGAACTCCTGGAGCCGTATGAGGATCACGAGCTGTATCCTCCCGAGCGCAGTGAATGCTCGGTTGTCTTTAGACTCAGAGACGAGCGGAATACCCTTGACCGTGTCATGCTCCATTTCTCGGATTGCCGCAAAGAGACAAGCCGCCTGGAGGATGGCAACTATCAGGTTAAGCTGTGGTACGGAGCGCAGGACGAAACCGAAATCCTGATCCGCATATTATCCTTCGGCCCCATGATCAGGGTTATTGAACCCGAGAGCTTTATCACGCTCATTAAGGACAGAATAAAAATGCAGCAGGCACTTAAGATGAAAGCATGAAATCAAGTGCTTGCCTGCCGCTTAAGATCTTCATCAACGTCCAGAGAAGCCGACAATACTTTGAATCAAAAAGCATGCGTTGAATTTGTGAATTCACAAGTTCTTTGATTTCGCAACTTTTTTTCCACGATTTCCCGATTTCAAATCAGGTATACTCCTATACGTAAGCGCAAACAGCAATCTCAGGCAAAGAATTGAAATGTGTTAAGCCGTCGATTCCGGGGTTCAAGTCCCCAGTGCGTTTTGTAAAGAAAGATGCCCACAGCAATCAAAATAAGTATTTTGGTAAAAAGCAGGTTCGAATCCAGCCCTCAAACGGGTTCCCGTGAGAGGAAAACGGCATCTTGTATCAGCTTAAGGCGCATGACGCATATGCTTTCACTCTGATAACCTGGTGAATCAAGCCCATGCGCCTTGCTTTGAAATCCGTAAAGGCACGTATAGCAAACCATTTTTAACACCTGTCAAGTGTTTATGAAGTGCCTTGTTTATTTTAGGAGGAACACGACCATGCTTAAATTTCTGAAGAAGGAAGCGAATCAAGCCATTACCGAGAATGGTGCGGCATCATATCTGACCACGCAATCCGATTGCCTTGACCTGTTTGCCACCATCGGTGCATTGCGCAGAGAACTGGAAGCCGAGATTTTTGCTCGGTTTGACAGGGCCTGGGCAGAGAACCCCGATCTTGCGCTGAAAACCCTCTTCTTTGCCAGGGATGTTCGGGGAGGTCTGGGTGAGCGGTTGGTTTTCCGTACCATCCTCCACCATATGGGATTCGACCGTCTGGACAGCGTGGTAAAGAATCTTTGGGCGGTGCCGGAGTTCGGTCGCTTTGATGATCTGCTTTGCCTGTTGGATACACCTGCGAAGCAAGCCGTGATCACGTACATAAAAAAGCAGTTCGATGCCGATATGGAGGCTCTCACCAGGGATGAGCCCGTTTCACTCCTGGGTAAGTGGCTGCCTTCTGTCAATGCACACAATGCTGCAACCGTGCACCGGGGCAAGATGCTGGCGAAAGCACTCGGTTTGACAGAGGCCGACTACCGTAAAGCCCTGAGCCGGCTACGCGCTAAAATCGCCATCATTGAGAACAATCTGCGCAGGAAGGATTACACCTTTGATTATGCCAAGCAGCCCTCAAAAGCCATGATGAAGTACCACAAAGCCTTTCTGCGCAACGATGCCGAACGCTACAAGGCCTTTCTGTCAAAGGTGGCTCGGGGAGAGGCGACTCTCCGCACCGGAACGCTGCTGCCCTATGAGATCATCCGTCCCGCCTTTATGGAGGGTCAATACACCCTGAAGGAGATCTCTGCAGACGAGCGCCGTAGCATGGATGTGACCTGGAATGCTCAGGCTGACTTTACAAGCAACGAGAATGCGCTGGTGGTGGTAGATGGCTCGGGCTCCATGTATATGGCTGCCAATCCCAGGCCCGCCGAGATAGCGCTGTCTTTGGGCATCTACTTTGCCGAGCGCAATAAAGGCGCATTTAAGGATCATTTTATCACCTTTTCCGAGAATCCCCGCTTGGTGGAGATCAAAGGCGAGGACATCTACGAAAAGGTAAAATATGCAGCCTCCTTTAATGAGGTTGCCAACACCAATATCCAGAGGGTTTTTGAGCTGATTCTTAAAACTGCAGTCAAAAACAAGCTTCCCCAGCATGAGCTGCCCGCAACGCTCTATTTCATCTCCGACATGGAGTTTGACCAGTGCGCCAACGATGCGGATATGACGAACTTTGAGTACGCAAAGACCCTGTTTGAGAAGAACGGCTATAGGCTGCCCACCGTCGTGTTCTGGAATGTGGCAAGCCGCAATCAGCAGCAGCCTGTGACCATGAACGAGAAGGGCGTGATACTGGTATCAGGCGCAAGCCCACGCGTGTTTTCCATGATTACCTCCGGCAATCTGTCGCCTTATGCCTTCATGATGGATACACTGGATGCAGAGCGATATGCTAAAATAGTACCCTAGAGAAGGGGCTGCGTCTGCCAGGAAGGGCGAAAGGCGGCTGAGTAAACAAGCTCAAAATAGACCATCGTAGCCCTTTTACCTTGTATTTTCAACATATTATGGAGCAAAGCAATTTACCCGTGTCATGTGGCACCTCTTTATGTCGAATTCATATTATATAACATGAGCAATATAAAGGAGGTCAGCACATGGCAGTACAACTCTACAAACTCGCTATTAGCGCAACCGTACTAACAACCGTCGACACCAAACCGGAAGTATTAAAGTACTTCTATATATTGAACCCCGATGATATCACAGGTGATGTTTTGACGATCCCGGCCGCTTCGTTTACTGATGAGAATGGAGATACTGTTACAACCATTACCGAGGCTGCAGCCGATAATGGCTATTATATGCTGTTTATAAACGGCGTATTGCAGCAGGATGCCTTGTATACGGTCTCAACTACTGAGGTTGTGGTACAGGATGCAGATGCCATTGAAGAGAATGCAACAGTTATTCTGGTTGTAACCAACTTCGCTCCGGAAGCAAACTCCACTGTCACCGTAAATACTTAAGCCATGAGGGTGGACCAGCCGGCCCACCCTTTTTAGGCACTTTAAGCAGTACATAAGAATAGAATATTTTAAGAATTGTCTGTGGGGTAAGAGTGGTGTCTGGCATCAGGTTGTCGCAAATAAACTGTTTCCTGACCGATAGGAATGGAAACATCCTTGATCCATACAGGCCTAATGCAATACGCTATAGCTATACACTTAAGTGTACCGCTAAAAAGCCGTCACCTTTATCCTCCTGCAAACCGGAGGACAAGGATAAAATTGAGGTGACGATATCAGGTTACATTTCGGTATTCCTGAAGGACAAGCGCATTTCTGAATCAATACCCTTCAGCGCAAATCAAACGCTTTTATTGTGCATGCCCCACGGCGCGGATTTACTCTTCAGGGTAAATTGTTTTGAGTGCTGCCTGTACGAGGCTCACTACAACGATGATTCACTTGATATTGAAATCCAGGTGATGCTTGAAACCGTTGTTCGTTCGGCAGCACAGGTGGACTTGATTGTTCCATTCATAGACAGCCCCGACGGCTGCGAACCTGAAGCCGGAGAAGGCTGTATAACCGTTACAAGGGTTTTCGATAAAGTCATTTTTACAAATGAAATCATCATTGCAACCAAGGAAGAAGCCGTTGAGGCCGAGGTATACCAATATAACGCAGTTTCCACCGGTACAAAAAGAGAATTTACCAATGAGGACGAGATCATACAGTATGGGGATCAGGGTATCCTTGACCCTAATGCTGTTTCTTACTATTTCCTGTACATAAACGGCGTTTTACAGCCCGATGAAAACTATGACCTTGAGGCAGGGAAGCTTACACTTAAGACGGATGATATTCCCATTCCCAATGCCCCTGTAGTCATCAGCTTTGTGACCTTTAGGGATAAAGGAGGTACTGTTCTTCAAGCTGAAGCATCCCGCTATTTTGCTGTTTCCGATGGGATCAAGCGGGAATTCACCGATGGAGATGCCATAAATGACGGCGGCAGGATTATCGACCCTCAGCAGGCTTCCTTTATGAATCTCTATATCAACGGTGTGATGCAGCCAGCTGTTAACTATACCGTGAAGGAAGGCCTTCTGACCTTACTGACTGCCGATATACCCCAAAGCAGGGTTATCATAGCCCTGGAATTCATCACGATAATGAACGCCAGCGGCCAGATTCTTAAAGCAAAGAATGATTTATATAATGCCTATGCCCATGCGCAAAAAACCTATACCAACAGTAATGCAATCGCAATGTATGGCAATACCGGCATCCTGAATCCCGATAGTGTTTCCTACTATAGTCTTTTCATCAATGCCGTGATCCAGCCCTCAGTCACTTATTCGGTTCAGGAAGGCTTACTGATCTTAACAACCGATGACATACCCATGGTGGGTTCACCCATCACGCTGCAATTCATCACAATTTCTTCCCGCTATGCTGAAATCATCCAACAACAGCCTCATGGGAGTTGCAGAAGAAAAGCCTGCTGCCACGCCTTGACATAAAATGGGGATGAAATATGTCGAAAATAATAGTATAGTTAGAAGTAGTATAAGCATAAAAGGAAGCTGAGTATGGATTTATTACCATTCAATAGATTTGATATGCTGAAAAAGCCCATAAGGCAGCGGCACTATCTCAGGCCTGTCACATGGCTGCTGAGTTATCCTGCTGTATGGGCCCACCGTGTTAAAATAACCAAGATAGGGATGCAGGGGATTAAACCGCCCTATTTGTTATTGTGTAATCATAATTCCTTTATTGATTTTAAGGTGACGACGGTTGCGATATTTCCCCATCGTGCCAATTACCTGGTGGCAATAGACGGCTTTATAGGCCGCGAATGGCTTTTGAGAAACGTGGGATGTATCTGTAAGCGCAAGTTTACAAATGATACCGTAATGGTTCGGCATATGAAAAAGGTCGCTGAAAATGGCGATGTCATTGTGCTCTATCCTGAAGCCAGGTACTCGCTTTGCGGCACCAATGCCGTTCTTCCTGAATCGCTGGGGAAGCTGGTCAAGCTGCTCAAGATCCCGGTTGTAACACTGATTATGCACGGGCATCATGTTAATTCACCCTTCTGGAATTTAAAGGACAGAAAAGTCAAGCACATGGAAGCCGTATTGACGCAGCTGGTAACAAAGGATGAAATCGGCACCCTTGATCATAATGAGATTAACGAACGGATCAATACGGCCTTTCAGTATGACGATTTTGCCTGGCAAAGGGAGCGGAAAATCCGTATCAGCTACCCGGATAGGGCAAAGGGGCTGCACAAAGTGCTGTATCAATGCCCGAGCTGCAAGACAGAGTACCGCATGATGTCCAGTGGAAGCAAGCTCTGGTGTGATTGCTGTAAAAAGGAATGGGAAATGTCCGAGTATGGCGAGCTGTCTGCTGTGAATGGGAAAACAGAGTTTACCCACATTCCCGACTGGTATGAATGGGAAAGGGAGCAGGTACGAAAAGAGGTTGAGAGCTGCACTTACAGATTTGAATCCGAGGTAACGGTGGATTCTCTGCCAAACGCCAAAGGCTTTGTGCATTTGGGGAAAGGGAGGCTTGTCCATGATATGGACGGGTTCTTACTGGAGGGGACATACGAAGGAAGTCCATACTCAGTCACCTTCAACGCCAAGTCGCTGTATTCCTGCCATATTGAATACAATTATCTGGGGAAGCATGGTGACTGCGTGGATTTGAATACGCTAACCGACACATATTACATTTATCCCACATGTGAGCATTTTTCTGTGACCAAAATCGCCCTGGCAACCGAGGAGATATACAAATTTCTGCGGAGCCGTCCGATCATCTCCCCACAGCAGCGTTTAGAGGTTGAGCATTAGGTGTGGGGGCTTACTAGATCACATTCGCTTTTAAGGATCTGTCACAGAACAGTAGATAGGCCATGATGTTTATATCTGAAATGCATCCGCAGAAACAACCGGCCCCTTTTACATGAAGGAAGGACTTCAGCCTGGCTAGTGAAAAGCCGAGAGTAAACGAGAGATGGTGATGTTTAAATAAAAAACATCAACCCCTGATCGGCCTTGTGCTTTTCAGCCTCGTTGACCAAATCGAGCAATGTGACTTTCTCCAAAGTGCTTTTGACAGTGCTGTCAAGAGCATCGAACACGATTAACCGCATGGCAGTATCGATCTCCGGTGCTTTATCCTGAACGGTTTCCTCTGCCGGTTCGAAAAGAGAAAGCTCAACGGCTGATATGACCTCATAAGCGGTTATCTCACGAGGCAGGCGGGCCAGTTGATATCCGCCTTGTGCGCCCTTTACAGAAATAACAATTCCCCCTCTTTTCAGAAGGGAAAAAACCTGTTCCAAATAGATCTTCGATATGCCAAGCTTTTCGGAAATGCTGATTACGGTAATGTATTCACCGCTGTTATGGTTTTCAGCCATACTGATCACGGCGGCCAGCGCATAGCGCCCTTTGGCCGATATTCTCATAATCCAACCGTCCCTTTCTCAGTCATCAAGCAAATCATACTATTGCTATAAAAATGATATGTTAAAATAGGCTTCATGTCAATGACCCGGCCATTGTGCGATTACTCATATGCGTATATCACAAAGTCTTTCGTAAAATCAAATCCATGACTTTTTTCATGATGTATAAGACACATTCGTATGTCCGGCCTTGTGCTTGAGGCCGTATCATATAGTCGTGTGTTGTTTAAGAATACACTATAGCCATCAACAGCCGCGTAGGCTGTTTCATCGATGCGTACTAAAGATATTTCCCCTATATTGGTCGTTAATGTATCACCAGCTTCCCCTAACGTGTTATAGCACTCATATCCTGCATCAGGGCTACCTATAACGAAGCGCGTATCAGAGGTTATCCTGGAAATATCAATATTGAGGTATTCCAATAACGCCACATAGTCTTTATCATCCAGAATGGACCTGTTGTTGATCTCAATCACAAAATCAGACTCAAGAAAGTATGGGTATTGTAAGCTTCTTCTGATGAAAATACTTTTATGGCAATTCTCTTCAAGGGCCTTCATATACCGATCCATGGCGTTTAGCCGCTTATGTACATACTCTCTGAATACCGATAATTTCAAATGAGGATCTTGGTAAGTACCATATGGCCACCTTTCCATTTCCCTTAAGTATGCCCCGGAATAATAAATATCATTTTCATACTCATCTATGAGCATATCCAGGTTATCTTGTGACCATGCCGTGCTTCTTAGTATCCAATACTTCTTAAAAACAGAATCCCATGTTGTTATTGCTACAGCATAATGTCCAGCAATAGATATTGTTAAGTGTCCGAACATTGACGGAGTTAGCGTCCAAAAGTGATAGAAAACACCCTGCCCCTCCAAGGGGAGGGAGAATCAAGATA
>Ga0116192_1003060_pt1 | contig 10667 bp, 7 predicted proteins | sample AD_UKC113_MetaG_FD_89876 | JGI IMG/M metagenome (GOLD analysis project Ga0116192, IMG submission 89876) | Active sludge microbial communities of municipal wastewater-treating anaerobic digesters from Hong Kong - AD_UKC113_MetaG | ecosystem: Engineered > Bioreactor > Anaerobic > Digestate | place...
CTTGATTCTCCCTCCCCTTGGAGGGGCAGGGTGTTTTCTATCACTTTTGGACGCTAACTCCGTCAATGTTCGGACACTTAACAATATCTATTGCTGGACATTATGCTGTAGCAATAACAATGAATCACTGTTGAATATAAACAAAAACATAGCGATCAGCTATGACTATATGCCTGATTTCCTGGCTGCTGCTTGGAAATGGAGCGGGCAGATTTACGGGGGGAAGAGTTCATGGGTAAAGTAAATTTGAATCAGTCATATCGTGGATTGCTGAAGCAAAAAAAGCAGAAACCCACAGCCAAAGAAGCCAGGGAATCAACCTCAGCCGGTTTAGGTTCGGTGAGCTTCAAGCTGATACTGGCCTTTGCTATTCCCATTATACTGATTCTGGTTTTAGGTATCAGCTCCTATAACAGCGCATCTCAGGCTATTATCGGGAATGTCGAGGAATCGACCCTGAACACCCTTAATGCCGAAAGCTCCTATCTTGCATTGGGCTTTAAAGGCGTTGAGGAAAGGTCACTAGAGCTTTTGTCCATGGAGCAAATGGATCTGTATTATAAGGTTCGGACCCTGGATGTGAGCAATGTAACCACCAAGCAAACCGAGGCCAAGCAGGATATCATGAAGAAGATGTTTAATTTTCAATCCACCAATGAGTTCATCTATAACATCTATCTTACAGCCAATGTGGGATACGGTCTGACCACCACCAGCCTGGGTTCTTCAAAGCAATCCTACCCCGATTATTACAGCCAGTTCATTGAGACCGATGTAGGCAAGGCCATTCTGGAGAGCGAAAATAGTGTCGGATGGATGGATTACAACAACTTCTTCGTGGAGAAAATGGCTGAGGAGCATCCCAAGGTGAATGTCTCCGATTATGCCATCACCATGTGGCGGAAATATGCTTTTGCAACTACAATCATCATTATTATCGACGTCAAGCAGGAAGCAGTTGACAACGCATTAAAGGAGCTGAACTTCGGAACTGACAGCCTGACCGTTTTCATTGCACCTCAGGGAAAGGAAACCATATTTGCCGGAAGCGACGATGGAGAGCCCACAAAGGTGGGTCAGGATGCAGGCATTTCGATTTCCGGGCAAGAGTATTATCAAAAGGCTATCGCCAGCGAGGATAAAAGCGGTTATTTCTATGAAAAGTATAACGGCAGGGACTATCTTTTCTCCTACTCAAAGATCGGTGAGACCGGTGCTTTACTGTGCACCCTTATCCCTAAATCGGTCATAACATCCCAGGCCGATTCCATTCGGAACCTGACGTTGATCATCATGGCGATTGCCATCATAGCAGCCCTTGTAGCCTGCTTCCTGATTTCCGTATCCTTTGGCAAGGCCGTTAAGAGCAGCATTAAGTCGCTGGTTCAGGTCACAAAGGGTGATCTTACCGCAAGCTTCGATACCAAGCGCCGTGATGAGTTCGGTATCATCGCCAGGAGCAATGAAAAGATGCTTGAAGGCATCAGGGGCTTGATAAAAGAAATGCAGGTCATCGGAACCGATGTGAATGTGTCGTCAGCTTCGGTCTATAGCCATATTGAAGCTCTCACCGCAGCTACCAAGGATATCTCCCACGCCATCAAGGAGATTGAAAGCGGTGTAACTACCCAGGCTGTGGATGCAGAGCAATGTCTGATTTCCATGTCCAATCTGTCTGAACGGATCAACCTGGTTTATGACAATACCCATGAAATCGAAAGGATTGCCGATGTCACCAAGAACATCACCGGAGAGGGCATCGAGATCATGGACAAGCTTAATCAGACATCTAAGGCCACCACCGACATCACCAATGAGATCATTCAATCCATTGAGGATCTTGAGATCCAGTCCCAATCCATCGGAAGCATCATCAGTGTTATGAACAGCATTGCTTCTCAGACCAACCTGCTGTCTCTGAATGCCTCCATTGAAGCTGCAAGGGCCGGTGAGGCCGGACGCGGCTTTGCAGTGGTTGCCAATGAGATTCGCAGTCTGGCCGATCAATCCATGACCTCCTCCAAGAAGATTGAAAGCATTATTGAAATCATTCAGGAGAAGACCCAAAACACCGTTTCATCGGCACGGCAGGCAGAGAGCATCATTGAAACACAGAACGAGGCCCTGAGGCAGTCCATTGAGGCCTTCCAGAATATCAGCCGCCATGTTGAGAACCTGGTACAAAACCTCAACCGTATTACCGACGGCATCAGGGACATTGAATCTTCGAAGACCGATACACTGGATGCCATCCAGAACATTTCGGCCGTATCCCAGGAGTCGGCATCGGCATCTGAAGAGGTTGGTGCAACCATCGACAACATGGTGGACGCCACAGCCAAGCTGCGGGAGATTGCAGCTGAGCTGAAGCGAAACTCCGAGAACATGGAAAAGGCCATCAGCGTCTTCAAGTTCTGAGATACATCATCATACAGGAAGAAACAGGGATTGCTTCAGAAAATGTATCAAGATGAATGATGTTCAGGTTGACGAAGCATCCGCAGGAGCAGTGGATGCAACATAAATGAGTTTTAACAAAGAAACCGCCATTCCCACCATCTAGCCGCAGGGAATGGCTTTTTCAATGCCTATTTTGAGATATTTCCTGGTCTGATAAATCTCGTTTTCCTGCATGAACAGGCACTCCTGCATATTCGGCGTTATATCCTTGCAGCAATGCGCGTATAATCCATAATAAATAGGATTTCTGTGGGTGATGATATGCAGGCGGTATCCGGTTTTGCACGAAAATATGCCATTATGGGTGAACTTGACCAGGGCTTCGGTACAGGAAGCTCCCCTGAAGCCTTTGTCAGGCTGGATGTATGGGAGGGCCGCATTATCGCCTCAGTCCATGTGAAGGGCCTCAAGCAGGGACCTTATCAGTACATGCTTTACTTAATCTTTGCCAAAGGGGATCAGCTGGTGCCCATTCCTGTGGGAACTGTCAATACAACCTACACAGGTATGCAAAACGGCTTGGAAATAGATCCCGACACTCTCCGCATCAACAATCTCAAGCCGGAATGGGTGAAATATGCGGCCATAACTGCTGAAAGCAATGATAATAAATGGATCCCGTTGTTCTCCAGCTTTGAGAAGACTCAGAAATGGGATGAGAATATTCGCCAGGTACTGCTGAAAAAGGCCATGCAGGCTGAACCTGCCATGGCAGCAGAGCATAAGTCGGAGGTAAAGCTTGAGGCAAAACCGGAATTTAAGATATCCCTGCAGGAAGCCGGGCAAGAAGTGATGCAGACGGCTGAGAACAGGGAAAATCTTAAGAATATTTCTGATAGGATTGGGGAAAAGAAAACCCAGGAGCCCGTTCAGCGCGCTACGGAAAGCAACAGCTATCCTTCGGCAAAAACGGCGCCAGAGGCCAAAACGGGGAAATGTGATACCGAGAAGCTGGAGATACTGCTCAAGAATAATTTCGAAGCCAGCGAACCCTTCAAGGGAGGCAACAAGGGCTATACCTGGTATCAGATCAACGATCTAGCCAAGCTTAGCAATATCATGTATCTCACAGGGCTGAACGTGCCGGTCTTTGCCAACCCAAAGATCCTGGTTGGGCTCTTTCGCTACAAGCATATCCTTGCAGGCCTCTACAGGGGTGAGAACTATCCCGATTATTTTGTCATCGGTGTGCCTGCCAGGGACGACAAGGATAACCGCCCTTTTGAAAATGCATGCAGATGGGTGAGCATGAGCGATCCTACCATTCGTGACATGGGCGGCTACTGGCTGGTTTATGTGAGCATGCGTACTGGTGAAATCGTGGTATAAGGCCAGTCTGCCATTTATAAGAGAAAAGCGAATAGGAGCTGCTCCAATTGACATCCGGAATCTGGGGTCATATACTGAAGTTACATAAGACAGCCCTTTGGGCTAGATTTCGGAGGGATTACATTGGAGACTCAGATTGCTAGATACATCGATCACGCGGTACTCAAGCCTGAAATGTCACGTCAGGAGGCTGAAGAAGCCATTCGCCTTGGCATTGACCTAAACGTCAGGACGGTCTGCGTCAGGCCCTGTGATATCCCACTGGCACTTTCCATGTGCCAAAACACCCAGACAGATGTTAGCTGCGTGCTGGCCTTTCCTCACGGCTGTGTGCCTTATGAGGTGAAGGCCTTTGAAGCTGCCCAATACTGCAAAATGGGCGTTAATGAAATCGATATGGTGGTTAACTACGGCAATGTGCGGTCGGGCCTTTGGGAAGAAGTAAAAAAGGATATCGGTTCTGTTGCCGAGGTAACACAAAAAAATGGCGTACTCCTGAAGGTCATTTTTGAGACCTGCACCCTCACCAGAGATGAGATCTATCGCACGACCGATATCGCTGTTGATGCAGGGGCCGATTTTATCAAGACCTCTACAGGCTTCCACAGCCAGGGTGCCACCCTTGAAAGCGTCAAATATATGCTGGAGGCAGCTAAGGGGCGGATCAAGGTGAAGGCCTCAGGCGGTATCCGTGATCTGGAAACTGCCAGAAGGTATGTTGAAATGGGATGTCAGCGCCTTGGCGTAGGATATAGTACCACACCCGTTCTGGTTTCGGGAGAGGGACAGTCCCAAAGCCAGTATTGATATGCTGCCTTAGCCCATGCAATCATAGCTTCACAATCCATGCTACGTTCTAAATTGCAGTCAGGCACACCGCTTATGATAGGCCTGATGATCAAATCTGAAATGTATCCGCAGAAGCAGATGAATGTTGTAATGCAAGCATGCAGGGCGAGTGAGGTAAAAGCAACGTGATGTTGCTTTTAGCCGGCACGCGCCAGGGGCCTGGTCGTGAACTCCGTTCGCCTGGTCGTTTCGCTTTGCTTCACTGCTCGGCTATGCAACCGAACTGCTCGGCCATGCAACCAGGATGGCGCGATTGCCAGCGACCTCGCGAGAACAAGCGCGAGCATAGACAAATTCCTGGGAACGAGGACAGCAAGAAGATTTGATCATCATGGCCTATCTACTGATTCAGGCCTTCACCCTTATATTTATGCATTTCAGATTTAACATCGCAGCCTTTTTTTCGGTGTCAGTTTCAACAAAAAAAGCCTGAAGCCACAACCACATTTTATTGAAATCGGGATAAATTTTGTGGCTTTTTGTTTTTTATTGATTGATGAAAAGAGAATGGGTATGATTATGTTAAACACATGCATCTGTTATCCTTTGATAAGGAAAGGAGAAATCAAAACCATGTCAGAGCTGAGTAAGATATTCGGGTCTAAGGTCTTTAACGATGCCGTTATGCGGGAGAGGCTTCCCAAAACGGCTTATCAGGCATTGAAGAACACCATTGAAAATAATCTCTCCCTCAATAAGGAAATTGCCGAAGTGGTGGCCAGCGCCATGAAGGATTGGGCTATCGAGCAGGGGGCTACCCATTATTCTCATTGGTTCCAGCCTATGACGGGCCTGACTGCTGAAAAGCATGACTCCTTCATCAGCCCTACCAGCGACGGGCGAGTCATCCTGGAGTTTTCCGGCAAGGAACTCATCAAGGGAGAGCCCGACGCATCTTCCTTCCCAAACGGCGGCATCAGAGCCACCTTTGAGGCCCGTGGCTATACTGCCTGGGATTGCACCTCACCTGCATTTGTGAAGAATGATACCCTGTGCATCCCCACGGCTTTCTGCTCCTATACCGGAGAGGCCCTGGACAAGAAAACACCGCTCCTTAGATCCATGGACGCATTGAATAAGCAGGGCATGCGGGTATTAAAGGCTTTGGGTAACACCACCTCTAAGAAGGTGATCCCCTTTGTGGGACCTGAGCAGGAATACTTCCTCATCGACAACGAGGTCTACAAGGCCAGACAGGACCTGATCTTTACAGGACGTACCCTGTTTGGTGCAAAACCTCCTAAGGGACAGGAAATGGAGGATCAGTACTATGCCTCCATAAAAACCCGGGTTATGGCCTACATGAAGGATCTGGACTTCGAGCTTTGGAGGCTGGGCATCCCTGCAAAAACGCGGCATAATGAGGCAGCACCCTCACAGCACGAGGTTGCGCCTATCTACAATACCTCTAATGTGGCAACCGATCAGAATCAGCTGCTCATGGAAACCATGAAGAATGTGGCGGCCAGGCACGGCTTTGCCTGTCTGCTTCATGAGAAGCCCTTTGCGGGCGTCAATGGCTCAGGCAAGCACAACAACTGGTCTGTGGGCACCGATGATGGCATAAACCTCTTCTCGCCGGGTCGTGAGCCGCATAAGAATGAGCTTTTCCTCTTAATGCTTGCCTGTGTGATTAAGACCATCGACGTTTACGGGGATATTTTGAGAGCATCTGCAGCAAATCCTGGGAACGACCATCGTCTGGGCGCTAATGAGGCACCGCCGGCCATCATTTCGATTTTCCTCGGAGAACAGCTGACCTCCATCGTAGAGCAGATTCTGGAACGGGGAGAGGTTACCGATTGCGCACAGAGCGCTAGAATGCAGCTGGGTGCCAGCACCCTGCCAAGCTTCCGGAAGGACTTAAGCGACAGAAACCGTACATCACCCTTTGCCTTCACAGGCAATAAGTTTGAGTTCCGCATGGTAGGCTCTTCGGTCTCCATTGCCGATGCGAACTTCATCCTCAATACAGCCTTCGCCGAGATTCTCTCAGAGGTGGCCGACAGGCTGGAAGCCTCAAAGGATGTGAAGTGCGAGGTAAAGGCAATTACGCATGATTTCCTGAAGGATCATTCCCGCATCATTTTCAACGGAGACAACTACACCGAGGAATGGGTGAAGGAGGCCGAAAGAAGAGGCCTGCCCAATGCCAGGAATATGGTGGATGCGGTGAAGGTTATCACCACACCCAAGTCCATTGATTTGTTCACCAAGCATGGCGTCTTTACCGAAAGGGAGCTCCATTCGCGGTATGAAATCCTTCTTGAGAACTATATCAAGACCATCCATATTGAAGCCACAACGGCTATCGCCATGGTCAGACGTGAGATTATCCCGGCGGTAATCCGTTTTACCACTGAGGTAGCGACATCCTATAACGAGATCAAGGCGACGGGTCTACCGCTTTCCACCAGTACTCAGGAGGAGCTGTTAAGCCAAATATCAAGCCTTCTTGCTTCAGCCAATGAAAAGGTAAACAGCCTTGAGGCCGCTCTAGCCAAGCTTGACGGACAGGATATTGAGGCTAAGGCCGAGGGATACCGCGATTCAGTTTTTGCGATGTTGAATCAGCTCAGAAACGATGTGGATAAGCTTGAGACCCTTGTGGATAAGGAGTTCTGGCCCCTTCCCACATATGCAGAAATGCTCTTTGGGGTGGATTAAGTTATGAGCCGCCGCTTTTCCTGTACATGGCCGGAGAAAGGCCCATGACCTTCTTGAAGGTCTTGGAAAACTGCAGGGGATCCTCATAGCCCACAGAACGCGCCACATCTCCAATGGTGTAACGGGAGTTTTTCAGAAGCTCGGCTGCTTTTTCTATCTTGAATCTCAAGATAAACTGCAACGGAGGCATACCGGTCATTTTCGCGAAAAGGGATGAGAAGTAGCTCCTGTCCAGCCGGAGAAATCTTGCCAGATCACTTACGGTAAGCCTTGAGCCATAGTTTTTTGAGATATATTCCACTGCCTTTGCTATATAGCCATCGCCCCCCGCTTCCATGGATTCGGGGGGTTGATTTTTTTGGCGGTGTTCCACCAACAGGGCCAGAAACAGGTACAGGTGCCCTGTGATCATAAGGTCGGAGGTATGATGGTGTCTCGCAGCAGCGATCATTTCATTCAGGCGTCCGGCCAGAAGACTGATGTCCGGGTAGTTGAAAATGGGTGCCTCAAGGCTGAGCCCTGCTTTCTTAAGGATGGAATCGGCCTTTAAGCCATGGAAACCCACCCAGGAATAGGTCCAGGGATGATCTCGGTCAGCCTGATAGGACACGATCTGATTGGGGCAGATCAAAAAGCCTTCACCGGGATGGATAGTGTAGGTTTTTCCGCACAGGGTATAGGTGCCCCTTCCCGAATGCACATAATGGATAATAAAATGATCCCTGATGGCAGGGCCCCAGGCATAACCCGGCGAGCACTCCTCAAAACCACATCTGTAGACATTCAGATCGGTATTGTCTTTTCTTTTGATGATGTATTTTTCAAGCATTATTGCTTCAACTCCATCCAACAAAAACACATAATTCAATGACATTATAACATTTACCGGGGTAAGGACGTAAGGGTATAATAGAAACAGATAAGCCCATGTTAAGAGAATACTGCCTGCCCAACAAAGGGTCAGGTTTTCCGGGAGGTTTATTATGGCTGAATTACGCTGGCATCCCCTTATCAAGGATTGGGTTATGATCGCCTCTCATCGGCAGGACAGGCCTCAGATGCCCAAGGATTGGTGTCCCTTTTGTCCCCAGTGGGGCAAGGTTCCCGACTATGAGGTAGCCGAGTACGACAACGATTTCCCCGCACTCATGCAGAATCCCCCTCAGCCCGACGACGTAGCCGGTGATTTCTATAAAACCGCCGAGGCCTATGGCAAGTGCGAGGTTATTTTATACTCCCCTAAACATACCGTGACGCTGCCCGAGCTTCCCACAAGCCATGTGCGCAAGCTGGTCGATCTTTGGACCGAACGCTTTGAGCTCATGCGCCAGGACGAAAGGATCAAGTATGTCTTTATCTTTGAGAACCGCGGCGAGGTGGTGGGCGTCACCATGCCCCATCCGCACGGCCAAATCTACGGCTATCCCTTCGTCCCGAAAAAGATTGAATTGGAGCTGGAGTCCTGCCGGGAGCATCATGAGAATACGGGAGAATGCATGATCTGCAGGATGCTTTCTGAAGAGAAGAAGTTCGAGAAAAGGGTTATCTTTGAAAATGAGGATTTTACGGTGGTGCTTCCGTTCTTCACCGAGTATCCCTATGGAGTCTATATCATTTCCAAGAGCCACAAGCAGAATCTTATGCAGATGAATGACCGGGAAAAGGATAACCTGGCCGATGTCCTGCGCTGCACCGTGGGGATGCTGGACAGTCTGTTTGACAGCCCGTTCCCCTATATGATGTGCATGCATCAGGATCCTGTGAACAGCGGAAGCCATGAGGATTATTATCATTTCCATATTGAGTTCTTCCCGCCCATGCGCTCCAAGGTTAAACAGAAATTCAACGCCTCCAGCGAAACCGGTGTATGGGCACACTGCAATCCCACTGCGCCTGAGGAGAAGGCAGAGGAGCTGAGGGAAGCTTATTTAAGGTTTAAGCAGAAAGATAGCGCTGTTTAAAAATACGGCCTCAGGGCCTTCATATTTTGAAAAGCATGAAGGGAGAAGAATTTCATGGATATCACGGCGCTGAAAGCAAAATTTCTGGGTTATTTCGGCGGAGAGCCAAACGGCATCAGGGTATTTACATCACCGGGAAGAGTGAATCTTATAGGGGAGCATACCGATTATAATGGCGGCTTTGTATTTCCGGCGGCACTGACCCTGGCCACCACCATTCTGGCAAGGCCTCGTCAGGACAGGATGATCCGCCTTATCGCCACCGACCTGGAGCGCATGGTTGAGGCCGATCTGGATAATCTGTCGGCATACAAAAGCATCTCCTGGGGCAACTACCAGCTGGGTGTGGCTGATGAGCTTCAAAAGGCAGGCTATCCCCTGGTGGGATGTGATTTAATGTATGAGGACAAGGTTCCCCTGGGAAGCGGGCTATCCTCCTCAGCTGCCATCGAGGTGGCCACAGCCCTGGCGCTGGTGAGCCTTGGCCGGTCCGGTGAAAACGAGCCGGTGGATATGATCAAAATGGCCTTGATCTCTCAGAAGGCTGAGCATAACTATGTGGGCGTAAAATGCGGCATTATGGATCAGTTTGCCTCGGCCATGGGCAAGAAGGATATGGCCATTTTCCTGGATTGCAAGGATTTGTCCTATGAGCTTGTGCCTGTGAACATGCCCGGATACAGCATCGTCATTGCCAATACCAATAAAAAACGCAGCCTGGGCGAAGGGAAGTACAATGAGCGGCGGGCCCAATGCGAGGCCGGTCTGGATTGCTTAAAGCAGGACTTCCCTGAGGCCTCCTGCTTAAGGGATATCACAGCCTCCGATTATGAAGGCCATAAGCATCTCATCGGAGATAGCGTCATTCAAAAACGGGTAGCCCACGTGATCTATGAGAATGACCGTGTTCTGAGGTCGGTGGAAGCCTTGAAGGCCAATGACCTTGAGACCTTTGGCAGGCTCATGAATGCCTCCCATGATTCCTTAAGGGATCTGTACGAGGTCACGGGCAAAGAGCTGGACACCCTGGTGGATGAGGCCCGGAAGGTTAAGGGCGTTTTAGGTTCCCGCATGACCGGAGCAGGCTTTGGCGGCTGCACCGTGAGCATCGTTGCCAACGAGGCCATCGAGGCCTTCAAGACACAGGTGGGAGCGGCTTATCTTGAAAAAATCGGTTATGCACCAAGCTTTTACGTCTCTGAGATCGGGGACGGCGGCCGGGAGCTTATGGTGTGAGGTTGATTTTCCCTGAGGAAATGATATCATGGGTTGTGGAGAATGGCTCTGTAAACTAAATATGAAAGATTAGCACAATGTTTTCATAGAATAGCTCAAAATTGCTTAAGATTTCGCCAGGAAGATGATAAAGGATCATCCTAGTCCTGGTCAAGGGTAAAATGA
>Ga0116192_1003062_pt1 | contig 10666 bp, 9 predicted proteins | sample AD_UKC113_MetaG_FD_89876 | JGI IMG/M metagenome (GOLD analysis project Ga0116192, IMG submission 89876) | Active sludge microbial communities of municipal wastewater-treating anaerobic digesters from Hong Kong - AD_UKC113_MetaG | ecosystem: Engineered > Bioreactor > Anaerobic > Digestate | place...
ATCTAAATATGTTGAAATGAATAAATATGTCAAAAATAAAAATTGTATTAAAATATCTATTGTTACTGATAATTTAATACAATTTTTATTTTTGACATATTTATTCATTTCAACATATTTAGATAATCCATATTGATTCAATACAAATGATGAATCTGTATATTGATATTTATTTTTATCTGCTTGATTACCTGTTTTAGAATATTTTTCATATAAATATTCATAAAATTTAGAAAACATATTATTTTTTGTAAATATATTTACATAGTAATGTAACGATGATTTCTTAAGTTTACCTCTGTAATTACTGTATGATATCCCAGATTTAAGAAAATATAAAATTTCATTTAAAATAGTTTCGAGATTAATTTTTCGATTAATATGAGGTTTACAAAAATTTGGATATTTTATAGAAACAAAATCACAAAGCATTTTCAAGAATATTTCATCTTTAATTTTTTGAATTTTCAAGTTTTTTTGTGTATTGATATTGTGAAGCTTTTTAATTTCAGCTTTTTTTTGTGCATTCCTATCATGTTTATCAACATTCTTATTATTTTTTTTGAGTTTGGTCTTACTTACCATTATTGTTAATAATAACAATAATAATAAAAATTACCTTAAATATTAAGAAATCCAAAAAATAAATTCAAAAAAAAGCAATCAAACATATGCTAAAATAAAATCATTAAAAAGCCTTCAGAAAGTAAAAAAGGGTTCTGGACAAGCCTGTAATAAATCATTTAAAAAATTGATTTAAAAATATATTTCGCAAAAATTTAATACATAAAAATCATATTAAATATACAAGATGGAAAATTTTAATTATTTAACAGCAATCGACAACATGATTAAAGATTTTAAAACTAAACAATATATTAATTGCAATTTATCAAATTATTATGATGAATTCAAAAATTATTTATTAACATTATTACAATTAATTTAGATTCACAAAATGAAATAAATAAATTAAAAAAGAAAAACAATTACTCGAAGAAAAAAATAATAATAACAAAAAAACAACGAAAAAAATTTCTGAAAATGATGTACACGATAATGGCAATGAATCAAATTTACAAATTTACAATCAATTACAAAATGAATTAGAACTTTACCAATATTATAATAATGCAATGTTCAATAATGGTATTCCGACAATGATATTAAATAATGTTCTAAATAAGATGTCTGTGATAATTAATGATGTATTAAGTATTTTCACTAATTTACGCGTTAAATTTATTATAGAGCCAGGGACCAAAACTACAAGAACACAAGATATATATCCTACAATTAAATTACTTACTGATGACAAGCGCCCCTCGAACTTTCTGAATCGGCAGGCTCACAGCAACTATTGGTGAACATAGCAATTAGAACTGGAATTAAAAAATTATTGTCAATTGGTGAGGGTAACATACTTATTATTGATGAGGGTCTATCCACACTGGATTCTGATAATGTGGAACTGTTAAACAATTTATTTTCTTATATTAAAACCCAATACGAACATACTTTAATAGTTTCTCACGTTCCAGCTGTATCACAATTTTACCAATCGAGGTTGACAATTAAACAACGAATTATTAATAAAGGTACAAGTTATATAATACACGAAAATGATGTTGTTATTCCAGAAAGTATGATTAGTTGTTCTGAAATTAACTTAAATGGAAATAATAAAAATAAAAATAAGAAGAATAACATTAAAAATAATAAAAGGATTATTAATGTTCAAACTAAAGATCAACAAATTCAAAATAATAAAATAGCTAATGATGATAAAATACTCGAGATTTGTTCAAATAATGATGAAGAGAAGAGTATAAATACTTCTGATAATTCAAAGGAAAATAGTAATAAACTTAATGTAAAAAGAGGTAGAAAACCAAAAAATGTTCCAAGTGTTATTACTTCATTGGAAGATGATAACGTTAAAAATGTACTTATGAAAGAAAAATTTGTTAAATATAAAAATATTTAATGTATAGCTACATCATTTTAATTTTATTAATGATTACCATTGCCCCCCGATCAATTAAAAATTTATAAATTTTTCAAGGTATCTACCTTCTAAACCTGTTGCTAAAACTTGTTTATATAATATTTTTTCATCTTCTATTGGCATGGTCAATGCCATTCGGTTAACGATAACATTTGTTTATTCATATCACTTTTTAATATGATTGTTATTTATTATTACAAACATAAAATAATTTACTTATGATTATTTTATTACGCGTGTAAAATATCTTTAAGATGATCTATAACGCAATTCAAAATGTTATATAATAATATATTAATTGCGTAGCGAATCACTTTTTGTTCTTTTTTATTATTTATGTAAAATAATCTTAAAGGTGTTCAATAACGCAATTCAGAATGTTATATAATACAATACAATTTGGTTAAGGACCTCATGTAATTTCCCTTATCCAAGTTAAACAATTAGATTTGGAGAGCTTGTGGGCCATCGCACTTAAGGACCTCATGTAATTTTAATATACAAGTTAAACAATTAAATTTGGCGAGCTTACGAGCCATCGCATTTAATAGCCTTACGCAATTTTCGTATCCAAGTTAAACAATTAAATTTGACGAGCTTGCGATCCATTACACTTAAGGGCTCATATAATTTCCAGTATCAAAAGTTAAACAATTAAATTTGGCAAGCTTGCGAGCTATCACATTTAAGGACCTCATATAATTTCCAGTATCAAAAGTTAAACAATTAAATTTGACAAGCTTGCGAGATATCACATTTAAGGACCTCATGTAATTTCCCTCATTCAAATTAAACAATTAAGTTTGGCGAGCTTGCGAACCATCACATTTAAGGGCATCATGTAATTTCCCTTATCCAAGTTAAACAATTAAATTTGGCGAGCTTGCGAGCCATTACATTTAAGGATGAAAATATTTACCCCTTAATCGAATGGCATTGCATGGTATAAATAAATAATCTTTTACAGTTTCTATTTCTTTTTGTTGTAATTCACCAATCATAATTAATTATTATTGATACGAAATCATCATATCCATAATTACGAAATTGTGTGTAATTTTAAATCATAAATTATATTTAATTATTTATGATATATAAAACGAAAAATTATTTTTACAGATTTGGCATTGTGTAGCTTTAATTTTTGTAAAACAATTTAAGCACGTAAAAATGTTGATGATTGCAATAAATAGTATTATTTTTTTCGAAGCAAAAGCAACATTTTTCCATTTTATATTTATTTTCGTTTAAATATTCAACTAATATTTTATTTATTTTATTACCTTCTTCGTTAATTTTTTGTTTGACCGATTTTATTAATTCAATATCATCCTTAATCAATAAATTTAATATCATTCTTGATTACTTTATGATTTGAGCCATTACATATTATTTCATTATAACATATTTGTTTAAATGATAAAGTATAACAATAATAATTAAAGTAATACACGATAAAAAATGATTAATTAAATTTTTTAAATGTGTGATTCACAAAAAAATTTGTTGTATTAACGAAAAATTTTTTTTATGAATGCCATATTAGTTAGTATCAAATGTTATAAAGAATATAATATTGAGAAAATTGAACCTTCACACTATCATAATTATGTCTATTCGTCACAAATTAAATGAATTGAAAAAATTAAAGACACTAAATCAATTAAAGTTTTAATATTTATACTTCTATAAGAGAAGATAGGAGGAGAGATTTAGTTTTCTCTAATTCTTCTTTTAATCTTTTGTTTTCTTCATATAATGATTCATCACTCTTTTTTTTTCTTTTTTCTTTTAAAATTTCTTTATTTTTTATGTAAAAATTATCGTACTCCATTTTGTAGCAGGTCTTGCATATTGCTCTGCGTTTCGGCATATCCTCAGCATTAAATATTTCTTGGCATTTTTTGCAAATTTTTTTCATTATCTATATGTATTTATATTTATATTTATAATTATATAAAAAAAAATCAGAATTATTAATTTAAATTCAAGAATTGTTTGAAAGTTGCAAAATTTAAAAAGTAACAAAAATTTTTGCAACTATTAAAAAGTAATATATAGCTAAGAGTTGCAAAATTAATAATTCTTCAAAAAAAAATGCAACTCTAAAAAGTAGACATATGAAATAATAGTTGCAAAGTTGCAAAAATTTTGCTGAAATTTTCCCAAAACCAGATTAAATTTTTATGAATTCTGTTTTTATATATTTAGGGAATTAAACAAAAATGAGAAAAAATTTTGCAACTTTGCAACTATTAATATTCATATATACTTTTCAGAGTTGCAAAAAAATATATGTAAAATTCATTTTTGCAACTTTATGTTATGTATCCACTTTTAAGAGTTGCAAAATTATTTTTAAATTTGTAACTTTCAAAAAAATATTTTTTTTTAATTTAAGAATTCTTGAAATTAATTAAATAATTCTTTAATTTTATTTCATAAACTATAATATAATAAAATAATGAAAGTTTCAAAACCAATTGTCATTCTTAAAGAGAAAGTAGATGAAGTTAAATTGCTCAAGCTCCTAGCATCCAATGGACTAACAAAAGATCAAAAAAATATGCTTTACAAATACAAGAACAAGATAAAGAACAATTATGTTGATGTAAATTATTTCTATTCTTCTAATGTTAAATTCGGAAGATTGTTTGCAGAAGGTGGACTATCATATCAATCATTTTCTAGAAAAATAAGACATACTCTTGCTGCTGACATGTATTACGACATTGATATGGTTAATGCAGCACCAACAATGTTACGTCAATATTGTGAAAAAAATAAATTAGAGTGTCCCAACTTAATAAAATATATCGCAAATCGTGATAAATGGTTAGAATTCATAATGAAAACTTATAAAATCGAAAGAAAAAGAGCAAAAGATTTAATATTAAGAATAATGTATTTAGGTGGCTATATGATTAAAACAGAAGATTTAAATGATGTGTATGAACCAGAAATAAAAATTAAATTTATTGTTGATTTATCAAATGAACTAAAAAGAATAGCCAATAGAGTTTATGATTTAGAAGATGAATTAAGAAATATAGTAGAAAAAAATGAAGAAATTGAAAACAAAAAATCTTCATTATTATCTTATTTAACTCAAAAATTAGAGAAGGAATGTGTTGATAATGCAGTTAATTTTTTTAAAATTAAAGGTTTTAAAATAGGAACGTTATGTTTTGATGGTTTCATGGTAGAAAAAAAGGAGGTCAATAAAAAATTACTTGAAGATTGTTCAAAATATGTATTTGAAAAGTCTAAATATAATATAAAATTTGAAAATAAGAAAATGGATGAAATATTGGAATTACCAAAGGATACAGCGACAGTTAAAGATGATAAGGATGTACAAGAAAAATTATTTAGATTAGAAAACCCATCATATTTTAAGTACTGTCAAGGTACATTTTATATATTTTCAGAAAAAACAGGAATGTTTGAAGAATGTAGCAAAGAAAGAACAGACCCATTAGATGAATATTTGACTAAAAATATTGATTATTTATACGTTGAGTCCAAATCAGATTTCTCAGATTTAAGAAACTATGGAAGAGAATCAGATTTGTTAAGTAAACCAATGAGGCATCTTATAGTTGCTTCAAAAGATAATGATTGGTTAGATAAGTGTGCTCAATCATCTCTAGGATATTTATTATTTAAAGATGTAATTTATGACATGAATAATGATAAAACACTTCCTTTTGATAGTAAAATTGTATTTCATCATAGAGTGTTTCATGTTTTTCCCAAAAGAGACATTAATGATATTAAATATGCATATGATATTTCATTTAAATTAATTTGTGGCGATTTAGGTGATGATGGTTATGATAACTCTAAAATTGATCCAACTAAACCAGAAACAATACCTTTATCGATGCCAATTAGAGTAGCTTTAGCTAGAGCTTTGGCTGGTGACATTACAGCTAAAAAGTTTTATTTATGTCCTGGTAAAACCAATGCTGGCAAATCCAAGCTTGTAGATATGTTTATGAATTCTTTTGGTAGTTTTGTTCAGTATTTTAATGCTGAAAACTTGGCTCATAACGATAAAACTTCATCTCAAGATCCAGCTCAAAAGAATAGATGGGCTCTTTTATCAAGATTTGCCAGAATAATATTCTCTAGTGAAGTGAATATGAAAGTTACTTTAAATGGTAATGATATTAAAAAAATATCATCTGGTGGTGATAAGATAGTTGGAAGAACGCATCACAAAGAAGAAGTTCAGTTCATCCCTCATTTTACACCATTTTGCATGATGAATGATATTCCAGAAATAAATCCATATGATGATGCTGTAAAAGAAAGATTAGTTTATTATGAATTTCCAAAACAGTTTGTTAAAGAAATTGAAGATTCATCATATCAAGTCAAAATGGATCCTAACCTGGAAAAAAATATTAAAACTGAAAAATTTATAAATGGATTTATACATTTAATATTAGATTCATACAAATACTTTCTTTCTCATGGTCAACCACCTTTTGACACTAAAGCAAAGGAGGATTGGGGTGAGGCAGATAATAAAGATGAAATAATAATGAATTTAATTAATAGTAATTATGACATAACTGGAAATGAAAAAGATATGATAAAAATATCTGAATTTAATATTTTTAAGAAAGAAAATAAAAAAACATTTGAAGGAATATCTCTCAATAGAGTCACTGAAATATTAAGTAAAGTTAAAGTTACCAAAGGTACAGCTACTGGAGGTGTTAGAGTACTGAGAGGTATTAAAAACAGTGGTTTAATTGATCCATTTGATGATTGATGATTAATAATTAATAATAAATTTAATGGACATCTTTTCAATAAATTACAATGAAACTTTACTAATTGTGTTGTTTCCATAAGCTCCACATTATTTGTTTCCACAAGTTCCACATTATTTGTTCAACTTGTAGTTAAATTTATAAAAAGCATTTCCAAATGATAATTCATTAATGAATGTCGTGAAAGTGTATTCTTTCATATTTGGTATTTGTTCAATGAAATGTATAGAATTATTCGTTGTCCTTCTACTTAGCATTGAAAATAATATTAATATCTAGGAATACATAAAATTATTGTGTTCTTAAGAACAAGTGCGTTCGCTTTCGAACACACGCATTCAACTTTTGCAAATGTATCTTTTGAACATAGAATAGGATATTGTAACTATGAAAATGAACCTTGTATTATAAATTAATTAAATATGATTTTTTGATATTGATAAATTGATTTTTTGAAAATATGGAGCATAAAGAAATTTTAAATAGATAATGATATTAAGAAAGTTTGAAAAAATAATTTAATTAATGATTTAATGTTGAAAAATAAGATTTGCTTGATTTGTAAGTTTTTTTAATTTATTACTGATCATAGTTAACGTATATATTTATTTTTGCTTGTGATTATGCATAGAGCTTAAAAATGAGACGATAATATAAAAAATTGCTTTAGACAAAGAAAAATAGTAATGTGAAGGATAATTTGTATAAAAAATTTAATGTTAATGAACTAGTAAAAATTCAGATAAATATTCGAAAAATAGTGAAATTAATAAATGATACATTTTATAATTATTCACATTTAACGCGATTAAATAATTTTGAATTTAACAAGTTTAACAATAATAAGTAATACATATAAAGTAATAGTAATATAATAAAAGTATGTATATTCACAAACTTGAAATTAATGGTTTTTCTACATTCAATAAATTTGAATTAGAACTAAATAAAAATTTAAATATTATTGTTGGTACAAATGGTGTTGGTAAAACAAATTTATTACGTATAATATCTGCTGCTCTAATGGACTTTGAAATTTTGAAAGATTATTTTAATGATGTTGATGACAGTAAATATATTAATATTTATTTAAAATTTGAAGATAATGAAATAGATTTTCTGAACAATCTTTATATATTTTCATTCCTATGTAAATTATTCACATATGTGAATAATAAATCATCATTTATTAATATTGAAGATATTGCAAAAGATTTATTCTCGATTCAAACTTTTAATTTTAATGGTATAATTTTAGAATTCACATATAGAAATAATGAGATAAAGAGACAAATTAAAAATATGAATGATGGATATTGTAATAAACACAATAAATATGCACAATATATGATTAATATGAATTTTTTTAATTATAATGAGTGTGACAACAATTGTCATAATAAAAAAATATTTGCGAAATGTCGAGATAATGATGATAATTATACGAAAAATATAATCGTAAATAATATAATTTATGAAGAAATGACATATTTCACTGACATTATTTTACAAGATTTTAAACACTATTCAAATTCTTTAAATGAAATTATTGATTTGTTAAACAAATGTAAAATAAATAAATCATCTATATGTGATCTTATGCAATTAAAATTAATACAAACAGAAAAAGATATAAATTTTAGAAATATAGAAGAAATAGAAGAATTAATATTTACATACATCGAGAACAAATTCAATAATAATTTATTAAGTGACGAAGAAAAAAATATTGATGATATAATTACCACTGTTTGTAAAATTCCCCAACATATAAACATTAACGTTTTCAATAAAAATTATTTTAAAGAGAACATATTTGATTTGTCAAAAGATTATGAAATGCGCCATATATTATTTGAAATAAAAAATACAGATATAAAAACATTTAAAGAGATTCAAAAATCGTTTCATAATATTACTTTAAAACATTTTGATGTTAATTTAAAGCATACAGATAGTATTATGCAAGATTATTGTTATGTTGTTTCTATTGAAAAAGATTATAATTATTATAATTGTTCCAATGGAGAAAAGGAATTAATTAATTTTTTAGGATTATATTTTAACTATTATAACAACAACATAATTTTAATAGATGAACCATGCACAAAACTAAGTTCACAAAATAAAATTAATTTTGTCGATATTATTTTTAAAAATAATGACGATAAAAAACAATTCATAATTGTTACACACGACAAAGAATTAATTGATATTAATATGTGTGGAAATATTACGCATTTTAGATTAGAAAGAAATACAACTATAGCTACAAAAATCGAAAATAATAATGGAGAAATTAATAGACTAATATTTGAATATCCTGAAATTTTATTTTCCAATAAAGTTCTATTGATCGAAGGATTTACAGATTATGTTTTTATGAAACAATTTTTGCGTGCTTGTACGATTAACGATTATGAAATTATTATTATGTATGGTTGTGGAAATACATTATGGAAAATATTAGATTTATTAAATATTAAATACAAAATAATATATGATACAGATAGAATCGTAAATATTACCAAAAAAACAATTAGTAAAAAAAATGTTAATCCAGAAGAAATCAAAATTGATTCAAAAAGTATAAAATTTATGTTGACAAGGATTTCAGACGATAGTATTTTAAAAAACGAAATTAATAATTTATTAAATTCTAAAATAATAACTAATAAACATATTGTACAATTTTTAAACACTTGGGATCAACAAAAATATCATATTGAAGTTTTAAAGTATTTTCTTAATGAATATTATGATATGACATTAGATATATTAAATAAATTCAATATCAAGTCTAAATGTGTTATGAAAACAAAAAAAATGAAACTAGACCAAATTAATGCTAAAAAAAGTATTATGGAAGAAATAAATAAAAAAGAAATAAAATTAACAGCAAAAGAATTTGTGAATAACTATAATCAATATTTCGAAAATTTTACTGATAATTATGAAGTTCAAGGTGACATCAAAAAATATAAAGATAAAAATCCAGCGTATAATTTTACAAATTTTGTACTGAATAATATTAATTTCTATGAAGAATTTGATATTAAATATATAAATCAATTAATCGAACAAATCATGGAAGACAAAAGATACTTCATATTTAAAACTGATATTTTTGACATGGAAGGTGTCGGTGGAAAAATATTTAATGAAAAATTTAATAAAAAAAAATGGAAAATAATCAATACAGAAAAACTATTAAATCACATTAAAATATCATTAAATGAATATCCACTCAAAGGATTAAAACAATTTTTATCTCAATAAGCGATTCATTTTACCTAAAGTTTTAATAACAAGGCTTCAATATATCTAATATTTTATGTAATTTATTAATTAAAACAATAACCATAACTCGCGACGCATATAGGTGATTTGTTAATCAATTCATTTTCACTTTATAACATTGATATTTTTATGCTATTAATTATATTTGATTGACATTTTATTACATCGTTACACTTTTTATTTGTTATTTTTTACATATTTTATGTTATTTTTTACATATTTTATGTAATTTATTAATCAAATAAGAACCATAGCATGTGGTGCGGTTAGGTGATCTGCTAACTAATTCATTTCGCTTTATATTTTTATGTTATTAATTATATTTGATTGACATTTTATTACATTATTATACTTGTTATTTTTACATATTTTATGTAATTATTTAACAACTGAAAATGTGATTAAAGAATTTGTAATAAAACAACACATTAATTGCAATTTATCAAGTTATTGCGATGAATTCAAATTCATCTAATATAGATCATAATGATAATAAATGTAGATATATTAGTGATTTTGAAAAAAATAAAAAAAATAATTTGCGTGTTAAACTTTCGTGTTTTATTTTGAA
>Ga0116192_1003063_pt1 | contig 10660 bp, 10 predicted proteins | sample AD_UKC113_MetaG_FD_89876 | JGI IMG/M metagenome (GOLD analysis project Ga0116192, IMG submission 89876) | Active sludge microbial communities of municipal wastewater-treating anaerobic digesters from Hong Kong - AD_UKC113_MetaG | ecosystem: Engineered > Bioreactor > Anaerobic > Digestate...
CGATGAAGCACAGATAATTTTTTTAGATACCCCAGGAATTTTAAAGCCAGAGTATTTACTACATCAAAAAATGTTAAATTATGTGCTCTCCGCAATTGATGAATCTGACTTGATTGTGTTTGTCGTAGATTTTAAGGAATATAATATATTTAAGATTGGCATTAACGAGAATTTATTAGATTTATTAAAAAAAACAAGAGTGCCAATTTTTATTGTTATCAATAAAATCGATTTGATGAAGGATAGAGCTGAGCTTTTAAAAATTATTGACGAACTAAAAGAATATCCATATTTTAAAGAAATTATACCCTTGAGTGCATTAAATAATGATAATGTTAATGAGCTTGTAAAGAGTATAAAAATTATCTTACCTGAACATCCTCCATATTTTGATAAAGATGATATTAGTGATGCTCCTATAAGATTTTTTATTGCTGAAATTGTTCGTGAGAAAATATTTCATTATTTTCATGATGAAGTACCGTACTCTACAGAAGTTATTGTAGATGAGTATAAGGAAAGGATTGGCTCTAAAGATTACGCTGCTGTAAGTATTATTGTTGAGAGGGAATCTCAGAAAAAAATCATAATAGGTAAGAAAGGAGAGGCAATCAAAAAGATTGGCGAAAAAGCTCGACAAGATATTGAGGAGTTTATAGGCAAAGGTATATATCTTGAGCTATATGTAAAAGTAAAAGAAAATTGGAGAAACGAAGAAAATTTACTTCGGTCCTTTGGATATTAATAAATTTTTAGGAGAAATTTTTATGGCTAATATAAGAGCTTTTAAAGGAATAACTTATAATCCTGAGAAGGTAAAGTTAGATGAAGTAGTTGCTCCACCTTATGATGTAATTCCCCCTGCTTATAGAGATGAATTATATGAAAAAAATCCTTACAACGTAATTAGACTAATTCTTGGAAGAGAAGAAAACTGGTATCAATCAGCTGCAAATTACTTCAAAAATTGGAGAAAAGAAGGAATATTAAGAAGAGAACAAAAGCCTACACTCTACTATCTGGTTCAGGAATTCAGTATTGATGGTGTAGATTATCAGAGAAGTGGTTTTATATCATTATGTGAATTAATTGAGTTTTCTAAAGGTGTTGTTTTGCCTCACGAAAAAACATTATCAAAACCAAAGGCAGATAGATTTGAGCTAATGAAAGCAACAAATGCAAATTTTGAACAAATATTTGGTCTTTATTACGATGATGAAAAGGAGATTGATAAGTTATTTCAAGAAACAATATCTCAGAAACCATTTATTGATGTCACTTTTGAAGGGGTAAGAAATATTATCTGGAAATTACAGGACGAAAAATTAATTGATTCTGTTATTCAGGTGATGAAGGATAAAAAAATATATATAGCTGATGGTCATCATAGATATGAAACGGGAATTATTTATAGAAATTATCGAAAGGAACAAGAACCAAATTATACCGGGAAAGAATTGTATAATTATATTTTAATGTATCTTACCAATGTTGAAGATAAAGGTTTAGTAATATTACCAACTCATCGTGGTATTTTTGGTTTAGATAATTTTGATTATAATAATTTTAAAAATAAAGTTACAGAATATTTTGAATGGAAAGAATATACTGATAAATCTGAATCCTTAAAATCATTGAAAGGATATGATCATCATGCATTTATGATAAAATTTCAGAATAAAGATGAATATGTAGTTATTAGATTAAAAGATCCTAATAGTGTAGATAAAATTATTCCCGGTGATGTTTCAAAAACCGTGAAAAATCTCGATGTCACAATATTACATTCATTTATTTTGGAACAAATATTAGGTATAAGCAAAGAAGCTCAAGCCCAGAAATTAAATTTGGATTATGAAAAAGATATTGATGTAACTTTGAATTTACTAAATGATAAAAAATATCAAATGGTATTTATTTTAAATCCAAGCAAAATAGGTGAAGTTACCTCAATTGCGAATGAAGGTGGTACAATGCCACAGAAATCAACATACTTTTATCCAAAGCTTTACTCTGGATTTATATTCAATCCTTTTGATGAAGAATAGATAAGTTTATAAGGTTAAAAATAAAAAACTTCTAAGCAAATTTTGTTTTTATTTTTAACCTTTTTTTATAAATAATGTGTGAGGAAAAATGAAAATAGATCATATTGGAATAGCAGTAAAAAATTTAAATGATAGCGTTAACACTTTTAAAAAAATATTACCAGGGATTGAACCTGAATTTGAAGAAGTGTCAGATCAAAAAGTAAAAGTTGCTGTTTTTCATTTAGGTGACTCAAGGATAGAACTTCTTGAGGCGACTTCTCTGGATTCCCCAATTTATAAATTTATTGAGAAGAAAGGTGAAGGAATTCACCATATAGCATTAGGTGTAGAAAATATTGAAAAATCATTAGATGAATATAAAAATATTGGAATTACTTTAATTGATGAAAAACCAAGAGAAGGAGCAGGTGGAAAAAAAATAGCTTTTCTTCATCCAAAATCAGTAAATGGTATTTTAACTGAGATAATAGAATAAAAATGAGTTCTTTTGATGAGAACAAAGATATTTTTGATGGATTAAAAAAAAACATTGAAGATATTTTAGATAATTTACCTTCATCTCCCGGAGTATACCAATTTAAAAATGATAAAGGTAAAGTAATATATGTTGGTAAAGCTGTAAATATTCGCTCGAGAGTAAGGTCCTATTTCCGAAACTTATCAGCACATACACCACGAACAAGGGCATTAGTTGAAAAAGTTAGTGATATTGAAATAATTGTTACAGATAATGAAGTAGAAGCTCTTATATTAGAATCGAATCTAATAAAAAGTATAAAACCAAGATATAATGTATTATTAAAAGATGATAAGAGCTATCCATATATCAGAATAACAAACGAACCATTCCCGCAAGTATTCCCAACTAGAAGAATTGTAAAAGATGGCTCAAAATATTTTGGGCCATACACAGAAGTAAAAGTAATGAAAAATGCTTTGAAGATAATTCGTGATATTTTTATGGTTCGTAACTGCAAATATTATTTAGATGACGAAGTAATTAGTAAAAGAAAAGTTAAATTATGCCTTGAATACCAAATAAAAAAATGTGGTGGTCCCTGCGAAGGATTGGTTTCAAAAGAGGAATATCAAGAGATGATAAAAAAAGTTATTCAATTATTAAATGGTAAGATTGATCAACTAATATCATCTCTTAAAAACGATATGTTAAAAGCTTCAGAAGAACTGCGATTTGAAGAAGCTGCAATAATTAAAAATAAAATAGAATTACTAACTGTATACTCACAAAGACAAAAGGTGCTTTCATTAGATAGTAAAGATCAAGATGTTTTTGCATTGAGCTATGAGGATAATGATGCATGTGCAGTAATCTTTAAAATTAGAGCAGGAAAATTAATTGAAAAAAGGCATTACTATCTTACTAACATTGAGCATTTAACTGAAAACGAGATGATAGAAAATGTTATTGAAACCTTTTACAATGAAAGTGAGTTTATACCTGATCAGATTTTTTTACAATATGAAATAGAAGATGTTGAATTATTTAAAAAATGGTTAGAAGGTAAAAAGGGAGGAAGGGTAGAAATTATTGTACCCAAACAAGGTGAAAAAGAGAAACTTGTTACTATGTGTCAGGCAAATGCAAGGTATCTTTTAGATGAATTGAAAATTCAGAAAATGAAAAAAGAGAAATATATTCCACATCCGGTAAAAGCTTTACAACGTGATTTAAGATTAAAGAAACCTCCTTTAAGAATCGAATGTTTTGATATTAGCAATTTGCAGGGTACTGATTCTGTTGCATCTATGGTAGTTTTTATCGATGGAAAACCTAAAAAGAGCGAATACAGAAAGTTCAATATTAAAACCGTTGTTGGTCCTAATGATTTTGCCAGTATGTCTGAAGTTATCTATAGAAGATATAAACGAGTAATTGAAGAAAATTTACCAATTCCTGATCTAATTATTGTTGATGGTGGTAAAGGGCAACTCTCATCTGCAGTTGAAGTATTAAAAGAATTAGGTTTAAGTAATATTAATATTATTGGTTTAGCTAAAAGACTTGAAGAGATATTTTATCCTGATAATCCAGAATCTCAATTGTTGCCAAAAACTTCATCTAGTCTAAAATTGCTACAAAGTGTAAGAGATGAAGCTCATAGATTCGCGATAACTTTTCATCGTGAGAAAAGAGAAAAACATATTTCTGAAACAGAACTAACACAGATAAAAACAATCGGAGAAAAAAAAGCAAAGAAATTATTAATAGAATTAGGTTCTGTAGAAGCAGTGAAGAATGCTGGATTTGAAAAATTGAAGAGTATAGTTGGAGAAGAATCCGCAAATAATATAATTGAATTTTATAAGTTAAAAACATAAATTATGATAATAAATAAGAATGGATTTATGAAAAAGATTCTAATTTTATTGATAATCAGCACTTCAATTTTAATTGCACAAGAGAAAGAAAAAGCAGATATTGATTCTGTTAATTTGAAGACAGGTAGCTTTGTTCATGATGGTAATTGGTGGTTAGGTGTTGGAGCGTTAAATCAATTACCTTATCTTACTGGTGTTTTTGACGGATTAAGTTTAGGAGCTACAATTGTTACCAATTCATTTAATGTAGATGAGATTTGTTATCAAATTGGTTCAAGTGCTGCCGATGATTTCTTTAATAGAATGGATACAATTAAAGTTGGCCATATGTATGAACAGCTACAAGAATTATATAGTGATTCTTTAAATCTTTGCATTAATTTTGATGATGCATTTAAGTATGTTGTTTATAAGCTTTCTGGTTATGATAATGAAAAGTTAAAAACATTAATTGAAATGTATAGAAAAAAAACAATTAAAAAATAGATATGAAAAAAAGCTTTATTAGTATTTTATTTTTGATTATAATTTGTTATTCTTTAGCAAATTCACAAGTATCAAGAATGAGAAGAGATGGTCTTTGGTGGAACGCTCTTGATGAGTCTCATAAATATAATTACATAGTAGGTTATGCTAAAGGTGTATCGCTTGGTTCAGATATAGTGATTAGCAAGTATGTTAAAAATTCAAAATGTTATAATAAGGGAGTAGCTTCTATTGATACAGTTATGAATATGCTTTCTAAAATTGATGTAGATCAAATGATATACCATATTGATTCATTATACAAGGCTGATTCAACAAATTTATGTTTGATGACATTTCACTGTTTCTGGATAGTGGCGAATCAACTATCTAATGTACCTTCTTATGAAGTAAATAATATTATTTCTTACTACAGGCGTGAAGATTGTGATAAATTCAGAAACATCCAGGAATTAAAAGAGTATAAGCTTTCTTATTAGTTATTGCATTTTATTTTAAATTTAATTAAATTTTCTGGGTTTTGGGCAATTAGCTCAGTTGGTCTAGAGCGTTCGCTTCACACGCGAGAGGTCGCAGGTTCGAATCCTGCATTGCCCACATTTTTAAGAATAAAAAGTATTAATTATGAAAGTAAAAGCGAAAATATTAGATGACAAAGATCTTAATAGAACAATAGTAAGGCTAGCTCATCAGATAGTAGATAAAAATAAGGGAGCCGAAAATATTTGTATAATTGGTATGCGTACAAGAGGGGAGTATATTGCCAAGCGTATAGCAGCCGAAATTAATAGGATTGAGAATATTAATCTAGAAGTTGGCGTTCTCGATACCACATTATATAGAGATGATTATAGACAGAGATTGCGAATGCCTAAGGTACAGGTTACCAACATTCCTTTTGCTATAGATGAAAAAAACATAATATTAGTGGACGATGTGCTTTACACGGGTAGAACAGTAAGAGCAGCAATGGATGCGATAATGGATTTTGGAAGACCTAACTCAATTCAGCTTGTCGTACTTATTGATAGGGGACATAGAGAGTTACCTATTCAACCTGATATTGTTGGTAAAAGCATTATTACTTCTATAGGTGAGGAAGTTCGTGTAAAGCTAATCGAGGTTGATGGAGTTGACGAGGTTTTATTAATAGATGTAAATGAAGAATAACTATAAATAATTAAATTTGATTATGCCATTAAAGAGCAGACATTTATTAGGTTTAGAGAATGTTCCAGAAGAGGATATAAATCTAATTCTGGATACAGCAGTATCTTTTAAAGAGGTGCTACAAAGGCCAATAAAAAAAGTACCTACACTTCAAGGAAAAACTATTGTAAATTTATTTTTTGAGAGTTCAACTCGTACAAGAGTATCTTTTGAATTAGCTGCGAGAAGACTTTCTGCAGATGTTACATCTTTTCAGGCAAGTACAAGTAGTGTTAACAAAGGCGAAACACTTTTAGATACTGCGAGAAATATTGAAGCTATGAAAGTAGATATGGTTGTAATGCGTCATTCAGCTGTTGGAGCCCCACACTTTTTAAGTAGAATGATAAAGAGTAATGTTATCAATGCTGGAGATGGAACGCATGAGCACCCTACTCAAGCTCTTCTTGATATGTATACTATAAAAGAAAAACTCGGTAGAATAAATGGATTAAAAGTTTGTATTGTTGGAGATATATCTCATAGTAGAGTAGCTATGAGTAATATTTATGGATTAAAAACTATGGGGGCAGAGGTATATGTATGTGGGCCTGCCACATTGATACCGAGACATATTGAAAAGCTTGGTGTAAAAGTATATCATAATATTGATGAAGTTATTCCTGAAGTAGATGTCTTAAACATTTTAAGAATTCAACTAGAACGTCAATCTGTTGGGTTATTTCCTTCAATAAGAGAATACAGAACATATTTTGGAATTAACTCAGAAAGGTTGAAAAGAGCAAAAAAAGATATTCTTATTATGCATCCTGGTCCAATAAATCGTGGTGTAGAGCTTGATGCCGATGTTGCTGATGGAAATAATTCAGTAATACTTGATCAGGTTGAAAATGGGGTAGCTATTAGAATGGCAATATTGTACTTGCTTGGTGCTACCGAATAGTCAAATTTTTATAATTATTCATTAATTTGTGAAAGGTTATAATGAAAACATTATTAAAAAACGGAAAAGTCATTAGTCCTATTAAAAAGGTTAATGAAATTCTTGATATTTATATAGAAGATGGGATAATTAGAGAGATTGGTAAAAATCTGATTAAAGAAAATACAGTTGTATATGATTTATCCGGAAAAATTGTTGCTCCTGGTTTTATTGATATGCATGTTCATTTAAGAGAGCCGGGTTATGAATATAAAGAGACAATAGAAACAGGCTCTTTGGCGGCAAGAAGAGGTGGTTTTACAGCTATATGTTGCATGCCCAATACTAACCCAGTAATTGATAATGAGGATACAATCCGTTTCATTCAACATAAAAGTGCAAATCTACTTAATGATGTTTTTGTAATTGCTGCTGTAACAAAATCAAATGAAGGTAAAGAATTGGCTCCGCTTTTAGAATTAAACAATGCTGGTGCTATTGCTTTTTCTGATGATGCCATGCCTATTTCAAGTGCAGAAATTCAGAGAAGAGTTATGGAATATTTAAAAATGTTTGATGGATTATTTATTCAGCACTGTGAAGATCAAAATTTGACTAAAGGTGGTGTAATGAATGAAAGTATTGTATCTACATCTTTAGGTTTTTCACCAATGCCACCAATTGCAGAAGAAATTTTTGTAATCAGGGGAATAATTTTATCTGAATATTTAAATGCAAGATATCATGTTGCCCATGTAAGTACAAAAGGCTCTGTTGAAATGATAAGAGAAGCTAAGAGAAAAGGGATAAAAGTTTCTGCCGAAGCAACACCTCATCATTTTACTTTAACAGATGAAGCTGTAAGAAGTTTTGATACAAATACAAAAATGAATCCCCCATTGCGTACCGAAGAAGACGTAGAGGCTATTAAACAGGGTTTAAAAGATGGTACCATTGATGCCATAGCTACTGATCATGCACCTCATGCAATTCACGAAAAAGATGTAGAATATGCTTATGCTCCATTTGGAATTGTTGGATTAGAAACAGCTGTTGGCTTAACATACTCAGTATTAGTTGATGGTGGATATCTTTCACTTGAAGAAATGATAAATAAATTTTCAACTAACCCAAGAAAGTTGTTAAAACTACCTGAAATTAGAATAGAAGTTAATGAAAAAGCGAACCTTACTATACTTGATGTAAACAAAGAATGGGTTGTAGATAAATATAAGTTGAATTCAAAATCTAAGAATACACCATTTCATGGTTTTAAGTTGAAATGCAAACCATATGGAGTTATAAATAATGGGATGGTTGAAATTTTTGAATAATATATAGGCAATGTGATTTTAAATCTCAAAGCCTTAAATAAATAAATATTTTGTATCCTCTTTTATCTTTCTTCATTTTAGCTCTTTCAAGGTAGTAATATTGCAGCGGCAACTACCGTAGTCCATCTTCCATTTTTATCGCCTTCTGCGGATTGTGTTACATTAAAAGTTTTAACGATTTTACCGCTCATTTTGAATATTTTTTCTCTTTCATCCCAAGCAGTATTTGGGTCGAATTCAATACCTAGTGTAGTGGCTAACATAGTTGCAGCAAGATCTTCTGAATATTCGCCGGCTTTTTCATCTGTTTCGCCAAATGTATGATGTTCGGAGAGATAACCATATTGAGAATTATCTGCAGGAGTTGCTACACCAATAGAAGCAGCAATAAGACGATTAGGTTCATTTGTAGCGTTTCTTGCCATTACACAGAATGTTATCATTCCTGGCTGAAGGTATTTTACACCTTCCTCAATTGAGATTCTTTTACAACCGGGAGGAAAAATACTTGATACATTAACTAGATTACATTTTTCAATTTTTGCATCTCTTAATGCTAACTCAAAAGATTGTAGGTAATCTTTGTGTCTACCTACTCCTTTGGTAAAAAATATTTTGGTTGGTACAAACAATTTAGATCTCCTTATAATTGATTTAATTAATGATTACTTTTAAAAATTTTCTTTTACCAACTTTTATGTTAAACGATTCTTTAATTGGTGGTTTTGCAGTAATATCTTCAATTTTATTTCCATCGATTGTTACACCACCTTGTTGAATAAGTCTTCTGGCTTCTCCATTTGAAGGTGCTAAACCAGCCTGTACTAAAAATTGTACTAAGGTCATACTAGAAATTTCAGAGGCAGAAATATTATACTCAGGTATTTCGTCTGGTAATTTTTTTAATATAAAAATTTGATCAAACTCTTTTTCTGCATTTATTGCTGCTTCTTCATCATAATATATTTTAACAAGCTCACGTGCTAATTCTCTTTTTAAGTCTCTTGGATTTACTGTTGGATCTTTCAACTGTTTTTCAATCCTTTCAAGTTCTTCTTTAGGTTTATTTGTAACAAGAGTAAAGTAATCTAAGATTAATTCATCTGGGATTGAAAGTGTTTTACCATAAATATCTTGAGGTGAATCCTGGAATGCAATATAATTATTTAGAGATTTACTCATCTTTTCTTTACCATCTGTCCCTGGTAGAATAGGTAAAGTAATTATTACTTGAGGATCAATATTAAACTCTCGTTGAATATCTCTTCCTACAAGTAAGTTGAATTTTTGGTCACTACCTCCAATCTCAATGTCGCATTTAGTTACTACGGAATCCATTGCTTGGGCTAAAGGGTATAAAAATTCATGTATACTTATTGGTTCGCCTTCTCTATATCTTTTTTCAAAATCATCACGTTCTAACATTCTAGCAACAGTATACTTGCTCGCAAGTTTAATGACATCTTCGAAAGTCATTTTTGCAAGCCATTCAGAATTATATACCATTTGAACACGTTTTGCAGTTAGTATTTTAGTGGCTTGTTCAAAGTAAGTTAACCCATTTCTTCTGGTTTCTTCCATAGATAAGCTTGGTCTTGTTTTGCTTTTACCAGATGGATCTCCTATCATTCCAGTAAAATCGCCGATTATCAAAATCGGAAGATGCCCAAGGTCTTGAAACTCTCTCAGTTTCCAAAGAACTACTGAGTGACCTAAATGCAAATCTGGACGTGATGGATCGCAACCGAATTTGATTTTTAACGGAGTATTAGTTTTTATAGAATTTTCTAATTTCTTGACGAGATCGTCTTCAGGTATAATTTCGACGGTTCGTCTTTTGATAATATCCATTTGTTCATTAATAGGTGGAAACAAAAGTGTATCTCCTCTAATTTTTAATATTCTTTTCTGTGCATTTGCCTTTCTGCATCTCTTTTTGCAATAGATTCTCTTTTATCAAATGATTTTTTACCTTTTGCAAGAGCAATCTCAACTTTTAAATTTTTTCCTGAAAAATAAACTTTAGTTGGAATAAGGGTTAAACCTTTATCCTGTAATTTAGAATATAATTTTCTTATTTGTTTTTTATGTAAAAGTAATTTACGGTCTCTTTTAGGGTCAGTATTGAAAATGTTTCCTTGTTCGTAAGGGCTAATGTGCATATTATGAAGAATAACTTCGCCACCTTCAATTGTTGCATAACTATCTTGTAAATTTATATTTCGATTTCTTGCGGATTTTACTTCAGTCCCTTTAAGGACAATACCTGCTTCAAACCTTTCTAGTATGAAATATTCATAATTTGCTTTTTTATTAGTGGCGATAATTTTTACTTCTTGTTGATTCTCTTCTATCTC
>Ga0116192_1003074_pt1 | contig 10650 bp, 6 predicted proteins | sample AD_UKC113_MetaG_FD_89876 | JGI IMG/M metagenome (GOLD analysis project Ga0116192, IMG submission 89876) | Active sludge microbial communities of municipal wastewater-treating anaerobic digesters from Hong Kong - AD_UKC113_MetaG | ecosystem: Engineered > Bioreactor > Anaerobic > Digestate | place...
ACTTGACTGGTATAATGGATACTATTTAAGACAGCTTCCCCTGGACGATCTATATCAAAAAGCTTTACCTTACTTTATAAAAGCTGGTTATGTTTCCAATCCTCCTTCAACCCTGGAGAAAGACTATATTTTAAAGATTTTACCGGAGATAAGAGAAAGAATTTTCAAACTTAAAGATATAGAATCCTATTGTAAATTTTTCTTTCATCAACCAGAAATCTACAACCCCGATGATTTTACCGATAAGGGAAGAGACTTAAATAGAGCAATAGAAATACTCAAGTCAATATTACCAATACTTAAAGAAACCGATTTTAATATCAAAAGCCTTGAAGATTCTCTTAAAATATACATAGATAAAACCGGAATTAAGGTGAAAGATTGCTTTATGCCTATAAGAGTAGCTGTCTGCGGAAGTAAATATTCACCTGGTCTTTTCGAAACTTTATCTATTCTTGGAAAAGAAGAGAGCTTAAAAAGGATAGAAAATGCTATAAAATATTTAAGCTCTTCACAACTAAATATGGATACAACAGTCTAAAGTTGAAAGTCAGGAAACAAACTTGACATTATTATCATCTAAAGTACGGAAATAGTATTTTTATCAATACAGTTGCAAATACGGGAATAAACTTAAAAATATTAACTTCAAAAGTAATTAAATAGAGGGACTAATTCTTTATTACCATAGAGATAAGGCAATTATTCCAATAATGGCATAAACTTTTTCTTTTTTGCCCATAATCTTTAAGATAAAAATAATTACTCACATAAAAAAGCGTAGAGCAATAAAACTAACAAACTTAGCCTAAAATTTTTTATCATTTCTACAATTTTCTATTACTTCCATTAATGGATATGTTATTATCAAATATCAAAAAGGAAATTTAACCACCTGGTTCAATGCAAAATATTGAAATAATTAAAATATTAAGTTTATTAAATTCTTGATATAATTGAATTATTTTAATAATTAATATATTAATTTATTTCAAATTCATTCAGTTCCAAATTATTTAAGTGAGTTTACAATAAGACATAGCTGAAAAAGCAGCAAGGACACCATCTGAACAGGCCAGTACAATCTGTTTCACATGTTTATCAAGGATATCCCCGGCTGCAAAAACTCCATCAATGTTTGTTTGCATATTTTTATCAACTAATATAAAACCATCATCATTCATTTCAATTTTCCCTTTCAAGAAATCAGTATTTGGCTTATTACCTATAAAGATAAATACACCATCTATATCCAATTTTTCGGTTTTATTATCAATAGTAGATTTTAACTCTATCGATTGTACAAAGTTTTCTCCATCTATTTTTACTGGAACTCTATTAAAGTGGATTTGAATTTTTGGATTACTAAGCACATGATCCTGTAAAACCTTTTGACCTCGAAACTTATCTCTTCTATGTATAAGGTGAACCTTGCTTGCATGATTGGCAAGAATAATAGATTCTTCAAGAGCTGTATCACCACCTCCAACCGCTGCTACTGTTTTCCCTTTAAAAAGAGGTGCATCACAAGTTCCACAATAAGATACGCCTTTACCAATAAACCTTCCTTCTATACCCAGCCTTTTAGGACTGGATCCCATGGCAAGTATTATAGTTTGAGTCTCATATTCTCCATCATCACAGAAAATCTTTTTTTTATTATCCTTAAAATCTATATCCAGAACTTCAGAATATTTTACCTCAACACCAACACTAAGAACCTGATTTAGCATCTTATTAGCAAGTGCATAACCGGATATAGGTTCATCAAAGCCGGGATAATTCTCTATAGTTGTGGTCAAATTCATCTGACCACCAGGAGCGATTTTTTCTATAAGTAAAGTATTAAGCCCATATCTTTTTGCATAAATGCTTGCTGTAAGTCCTGCAGGACCTCCACCAACGATTATTGTATCATACATATAGATCCTTTTTTAAGTAATTATTTTAATAATTTACCAAATTTGATTATATATTGTCAAGTTGAAATTAGCATTATCCTCTTTTTGAAAGAATAAAAATTTTAATATCCACTTTAAAATATATATTTCTATAGGTGTTTGATATTTATTAAAATAATCATAACTCAAACAGATCCCCCTGCATAAATTGAAGCTAAAACAGATTAATTTTAAAAACTGTTTATCTTGCATATTTTAATAGATCTTTAATATTTTTATCTATTATTGCATCAGCATATTTTTCTATTATATCGACTTTTGCTCTATAGGCAATGCCAACCCCGCTTATTTTTATACAACATAGATCTGATATATTATCACCAACATAGATGATATTTGAGATAGGAATTTCATATTTTGAAGATAGGTACAGTAATGCATTTGATTTACAGAAGCTATGATTACAGATACTTTTATCGTTTTTAAGAAAATAGGAAGGAATCTGAACTTCTCCAGTAAATTTACCTGAATTAATCTCTAGTTTATTTGATAATAGATAATCAATACCAACTTTTTCAATTATTCTTTTTATAATAAAATCAAAATTATTGCTAACAACTACTGACAAATAACCTCTTTTTTTCAATTCAGCTATTAAATTTGCAAAATCTTTATCTATCTCTATGGTTTCTAAAATTTGTTTCACTTTCTCTGTTTCAATCCCCTCAAATAACCTTGCAATAAGTTTAATCTTTAAGGCATAATCATCGTTGTTCTCTCTAATTTCATTAAGCTTTTTCTCAAGATCAAATTTCTTTAAAATCTCGAATAAAATATCGATGGGAACTATCGTATCGTTAAAATTAAAAACCAGTATCTTTTTAAGATTCATTATCTTTTCTTGAACTGAATCTATCATCTCATCCTGAATAATATTGATACTTTGAAGATCATCAAAATTTAAGATTTTTTTTACTTCAGCACGTTTCAATATGGCTTTAGCAACTTCTCTAGACATTTTCCCAAGTTCTTGCCAGGGTTTTGATTTATTCTCAATATAACCTATATTTACCTCTTTTATCCTTGCCTTAAGATTGTAAACATCAAGAAGTAAACCGATATCAACTCCATAATCATTTTCAAACTGAACTTTAGATAAAAGTTCTTTTTTTGCTGCTATCATACCTGAAAGCGGTTGAGCAAAAATGCTTAACTCAGGAAATAAAAGAGATAGGAGTGGTTTAGCAACAAGTTCAGTAACTCTTCCTGCATTCCTGTCAAAACAAGATTTTACAAAATCATAATCTTCATATAAGATTGGTGAAACAAGTTTTGTAACAATATCCTGCTGATAATCCGAAATATCGGCATCAAGGTAGACTACAATATTATTTCTGGCAATAAGCATCCCTTCCTTCATAGAGTAGCCTTTTCCTCGAATTGCGCTTGTAATAACCTTTGCACCATGCTTTATGGCTTCTTCTTTCGTATTATCAACTGAACCATCATCTATCACAATAATTTCATCTACAAATTTTGATTTTTTAACAATTTCAATAACTTTGCCTATAGTTGCTTCTTCATTTAAGGATGGGATAATAACGCTGACCTTGATTCTTTTTGTTAAAGGCAATTTAAAAGGAAATATTTTTTTATATTTTTTAAATAGATCAGTCAAATTCAACAAAATTATGCTCCTTCTTTATTATTCTGGTATAGTGGCTTTGTTTTGATATAAAGCAACCTTAAAAATAAAGCAAGTCGAATATCTGATAAAATTCACTTACATGGGATAAACTTGCACCAGATCTCACGGGTTCGTGGACCATCAAACTCAGCAAAAAATATCCCCTGCCATCTTCCAAGCTGAATTCTACCATTTTCAACTATTATAGAAACAGAAGAGCCGATAATGCTTGATTTGATATGTGAATCCGAGTTTCCTTCCGAATGAAGATAAGAAAAGTCAGGTTTTACAAGTTGAGAAAGAGTATTTTCAAAATCGGTTACAACATCTGGATCTGTATTTTCATTTATAAAAATTCCAGCAGTAGTATGTGGAACAAAAACAACAATAATGCCATCCTCAATTTTACCCTGACAAAGTTGAACAATTCTTGATGTAATATTGATACATTCCAATCTTTTGCCTGTTTTTACTATTATTTTTTCCATAGTTAACCCACTTAGTTTTTTTATAGTTTAATAAATAACTAATTATTTTCTTGTCTTGCTTTTATTTTTACTCCTGTCAGGATTCATAAACTGTAAAAAAGCTAAACTATTCTCAATATTATGTCAATATCAAGATCAATTAGTTTCTTCAATGCTTTTTATACTGTCAATAAAATTGATTCTTCTGGTTTATGAGTTTTTTTTATTTAAATAAATAGATCTTAAACTTAATATTATCACACCAGAGCAAAGAGCGAAAAAGGTAAATTTGTCGAAAAAATTATATTTCTATATAAAATATTTTATTCATTAAGAACATCAATTGCCTTTTGAAGCATATAGTCAAACTCAAGGTTGAACAACACTTCCTCTCCATAATATTCAGACAACTGATAGATAAGATACTTCAATGATTGATCGGATAGCTGAAGTTTTTGAGTTTTCATATAATCTTTCATCTTATTGAAGAGAATATCTGTATTATTCGCACCATACTGCTGAATAAACTGATATAAAACTCCCTTTTTCTGGAGTATCGCTATAGTAGCAAGTTCATCATCTGAGTACTGGTAAGGCTTTACATTTATATCTGGCTCTATCCCTTCACCCTGGATAACATATCCATTTGGAGAAAAATATTGGGATATGGTTAAAAATAGCGCAGAACCATCTTTGAATGGAAAAATTTGTTGAACAACTCCTTTTCCAAAAGTTTTCTGACCAACTATCGTTGCTCTTTTATAGTCCTTCATTACTGCTGTGAAAATCTCTGCTGCTGAAGCGGAATTTTCATCGACAAGAACAACAATTTTTACATTATCTGATACAAACTGGTTATTTTTTGCGTAGTATGTTTCATTAAACTGCTTATTCCTTCCTTTCGTATAAACAAGCATTTTATCGGTAAAAAAATATTGCAAAAGATTTATCGCTTCATCAAGATAACCACCTGGATTTCCTCTAAGATCTATAACAAGAGATTTATAACCAATTGCTCCATCCGTTAAAATATTTTTAACATTTGAAGCAGTATCATCTCCAAAGTCTGAAATCTTAATATAATAGATTTTATCGGTTAATTTCCCTGATTTTACAACCTGAACTCTTATTATCTCTCTTTTTATGGATATAATAAAAGGTTCCTTTGAATTGTATCTTTTTACTTTAATATTTACTACAGTTCCAGGTTCCCCTTTTATCATAGAGGTAACTGTATCGAGATCCAGACCTTCTGTAGTTTTACCATCGACTTCAAGTATCATATCCCCGGGTAATATGCCACTTTTTTTTGCCGGGGAATCAGGTATTAATCTTATAATAGTTGGTGTATTCCCTTCTATACCTATATATGCACCAATCCCACCAAAAGAATGAGACAGAGAGTTTCTTCTATCTTCAAGTTCTTTTTTTGTAGCGTAAGCAGAAAAAGGATCCCCCAGAGAGTTAACCATCCCTTTAGCAGCTCCTACATAAAGTTCATCACCAGTGGGAGGTTCTATATAATAATTTTCTTCTATTACAGTTTGCAGTTGTTTTAGCAAACTATTTGATGATACTGTAGATGTAGCATTACCAGGAGCCATGGAAAGATAAAATATTACCACAAACAATATAATAATAATTGTAAGCCACATCATTCGTTCAGTTTTTCTGTTCATTTTTTCTCCAATATCAAGTTTTGTTGCCTTTTTTATCTTAAAATATTTATTTTACAACTTTTATCTAAAAGGTTATTTTGTTACTCTACATTATTGCAAAGAACTTAATTCATAAATATTATCTATAAGGTAATTTTTAGCTCTTCATTAGTTTATGATGCATTTCAAGGCACTACGAAATAACTTTGAATAGATTATTTTATCAATTAGTCCATTTTTATCATAATAACATTTTATCTTAATAACAGCTTTACTTTACCAAAATTTTTGCTGTATATTTAGTTGTTTGTTCACTATATTTCTGTCATACTATTATTTTTTTGCAAAAAAACCTTTGATAGCTAACCCTCTTTTAAGAAAAATAATAATCTCTCTGGAATTTGCTATCCTGAAATAATTCTCTTAACTAAAGCAATTTTATAAATGAATTTTAGTTTGACAAGTAATTTTTATCAAAATTTTCAATTTTTAGGATTAGTTACTATTTTTTCTCATTAAATCAGATCTTTTTAAATACAAACATCATAAAATAAACTACTTACCATCAGTTGAAAACAAAAATTAGCTTTTAAACTTATTTTTAATCCTTGCATTAAGGATATTACTTCCAGGGCGAAATTGCCCGGAGAAGATAAAATAAATAAAAGATAGATAGAATGAAGACCGAAAAGTATGAAGATACAATGTCAAAAGATAGAAATAAAAAATGCTAAAAAACAGCATTACAAAACAAGTTCATAAAAAACGGGATTATGGTCAATCAAATATTTTCTTTGGAAAATATTTATCACTATCCATAAGAAGAAGTTCTCGTTTTACATCTGGATGCAATATATACATAGAGTTTATATAGCTTTCAGCGTTTGAGACTCTTCCTGGAAATAAAAAGTTGTAGACTTCCTGGGAACGTATAAAAAGTCGCAAAGCCTCGGATTCATAGCTGCTGTTTCTTTTCTCCTTCGCAAGCATTGCATAAGCTACACCAAGATTGTTATACCCTACTGCAAGTTTTGTTAAAGCCTCTCTTCGTTTGGGATTGTTTGGCTCACGACCTCTAAGAGTTTGTTCGACCTGATCCCAATATGAAACAAAGTTGCTGAGGTAACCAATGGCAAGCTCCGGCTTTCCAGCTTTTATATGAGAGTTACCTATAGCTAGTTTCAGGTCTATATTGTTGAGATGTGATACTTCAAGTTTTATGAAAGAGAAAAGAGCCTGTTCATAATTTTTAAACTGGTAATTGATCCAGCCAATCATGTAATCCTGATAATCGTTAGAAAAACCTAAACTTTGAGCCTTTAAAAATGAATCCAATGCAAGTTTATAGTTGTTATAATAAAAAAAATTCAACTGGCCAATATTAAAATATGCTCTTCCATTTGAAGGATTCTGCTCAACTGCTTTCTCAAAGTAAATATAAGCTAAGGTATCATCCTGTTTTGCGTAATAAAGTTCACCTATCTCATTGAGTATATCATCAAAAACATTTGTTTTATCATCTTTATATAACCCATGATTGATAATGTCTTCTGCTATAAGAAGACCTTTTAAAGCAACTTCTGGTTGATTCATCTTTTCAAAATAATGCGCATAGGGAAGATAGATTGGAGCATAGCGTGAATTATATTTTAAAACAGCATCTATGACATCTTTAGACTCAAAAGGTTTATTTATTTCAAGCAAAAAGTTTGCATAGGAAGTAAAAACACTTTCATCAACACTCTTCTTAAATCTTTTTCTGACTTTCTCGAAGACATCTTTTGCCGCTTCTTCGTTGCGAAGAATAATAAAGTCCTGAAGCATTTTCATGAAATATTGAAAGTCAGGTTGAAAAAATCTTAAACCTTCTGAATAAATTTTTATGGCTTCCTGGTATTGTCCAAGACTTTCATACCGCTGGCCAATAGCCTCATAAACGAGTGGATCCCTGGCAAATTTTTTATCTCCAAGCAGATCTTCTAATATTCGAAAGGATTCTGCAATATTTTTTTCTCCCCCCTGTTTAAAATAAACATCTGACATTAATTCATAAAAAGAAAAATTGTCAGGCCAGTTCATTTGACCTCTTTTAGCTATCTGCAGAGCATTTTCAAAAAAATTCCGCTCAAGAAGTAATCTCCCAAATTTTAGATACCACTTTTCAAATTTACGCATCTCTGATGCTCTGTTAAAATTCGACATTGCTTCTTCAAGATTGTTCTGTTTTTCCAGGATATTGTAAGCTGATTGATAATAATGTAGAGCCTGATTTGGAATAATAAAAAACTGAAAAAGCACAACTAAAAAGACAATAGAAAATACTAAAATTATAGAACCCCACTTTATATACGGCAATGCCTTTTCTGTTGCACTCGGGATATATACTTTTTCTTCTGGTGTTAAGTGATAAGTTAAATCTATATTTAATGAATCTTTTAAATACTCCATTACAGCTTTCCAATGAACATTATTGGAAAGCATATCTATTAAAGCAGAGAGTTCTGCTGTTGATAAGGAATCATTGAGTATAAGATTTTTGATCTCGTTTGCAAGCCATGCTGGATAATTTTTTAAAGTATTGATTATAATATGGATATCTTCTTCTGAAATGTCTAAACCACTATAATCAACAACTGGTTTGAACTCTTCCTCTTTTTCCGAAGGAATTCCTTCTGCAGCTAAAGACAAATCTATAAACTCTTCTGGAAGTTCACCTTGTTCCGTTTCCTCGAAACTTTTTTCTTCTTCTGGTTGCATTTGCTCAAATGATGTTAAATCTTCAAAATTTTCTTCTGCACCTTCGACACTCTTTTCTAACCCTTCAAACGGACTTACCTCTATCTCTTCTTTTTCAGTCAACGGCTGCTCTGAAATTATCGGTTCAAGCTCTTCCAGACCTTGTAAACCTTCATACTCCTCTTCTACTTTTTTTTCTTCTTTTTCTTCTTCTATTTTTTCCTTTTTTCTTGCCTTTTTCTCTTTTGCAGTGACCTTTGCCTCTGTTTTTTCTTTTTTTTCCTTCACATGACTTTCAACTAAAGTTTCTGGGGCTTTTTCTTCTTCTATCTTTTCTTCTTCTTCTAAACCAGGTATTATGCCAAGATCAAGTTCTTCGAATGGAACTTCTGCCTTTTCTGTCTCATTTACCTTTTCTTTCCCGGGCAATTCTTCTTGTTTTTTTACTTGTTCTGCTTCTTGTGGGACGCTTATAGATTGCAGATCTTCTCCAAGTATAGATTCAAGATCAAAATCAAGAGAACCTTCTTCGCCTGATGTTATATCACCTAGCAAGTCTTTATCTATGGTTGACACAACACTTTTTTCATTTTTGATAATATCATCAATCTCGTCAAAAGTTCCCTGACCAAAATGTTTGATTGTTTTTAAAATTTTATCAATATCTTTTGCCATTTTATATTCTCTAAAATATATACTGACTTAAATATACTTTAACTTTGAAATAAATTAATACAAAAATAAGTTATATCTTTTTTTTCGGATTCAATTGGTTTATCATTAGTTTTAAAAAAGCATAAATGACTTTGTTTTCCTATTTTTAAAACAAGCTAATTTTCTTTTCAAAATAGTAATTCAATTTATATTAAAAAAAATAGAGTTTATAGAAATTGAAATCTGCTAAAATTTTTAAGTACTTGATATTATTGATTTTATCCATAATTTTATTGCCAGCTTTACCAATTTTTTTTCTCATAGATTTATCAGTAAATTTAACTCGAAAAGATCTTTGTAAATTCTTAAAAGAAAGATATGGCTGGTTTTCACGGATAAAAACATATAAATCTTTTTTAAAGAGCTTTAATAATAAAAAAGATGATAAAATAATACTATGTCTTGCGACTTCTGCAGGTGAAATAGCGACATTGGAAGCACTTTTTGAAAAATATAATAAAGCCAATTTCTTTATTTTGACTACTTCAATAACTGGCAGGAATCGCCCCTGCAAGTTTGCATCAAATTTTGCAATACATTATATGCCTGTACCAAATTTTTTATTTACCATGACAATTTTTTCTCTACTAAAACCTGATTTGTTTCTGGTTGTCGAAAGCGAGTTCTGGATTTCTTATTTCATTACTTCAAAAATTTTAAATATTCCTATTGTCGCAGTTCAAATAAGACATACCATGTTTCAAAAAAAAATAACAGAGTTTTATTATTATACATTTATCAAACTCTGTACCTGGATTATATTACCTGAAGAGCGAGAAGCTTATCCAGCTAATTTTCCTTTTGAAAAGGTAAAATTTTTTAATACAGACTTAAAGCTACTTAAAGCAAGAGTAAAAAAGGCAGACTATAGAAAGGTTTTTTGCATTTTTGCATCAACTCATAAGGAGGAAGAGGTAGTATTTTTTGAATGCATAAATAAAATGATCGATTCCTTTGAAGGAATCTTTGTTATAGCTCCAAGGCACCCTCAAAGAGCAAAGGAGATTTCAGATTATGCCTTGAAAAAAGATCTTTGCCCCATTTTTCTGTCTGAAATATTCGATTTTTTATCTAAGGAAGTTGATAATATTGATGATACAAAAAATAATATTAATAATGAGGAATTTATTTTATCATTAAAAAAGAAAATATCTCTTTATAATGAAAATATTGATATTATGAAAAAAAATAACAATGAAAAATCGAAGCAATTTCAGAATTCAAACTTCAAAAACTTGCAAAACCAGATCGACCTTAAATATATCATAATTGTCGATCTTTTTGGAAAACTTGACTGGCTATATGATCACTCAAAAGTAACAATAATGGGTGGCACTTTTTACGATTTTAAAGGTGGGCATAACATCTATGAACCTTTACTATCTGCAAGTTTTTGTATAGCAGGAAAGTATCTTCTAAATCTGCTATCTTTTTTTAAAGAAGCAGAAAAAGCTGGCCTGACGAGTCTAGTATCTGATTTTAATAAA
>Ga0116192_1003075_pt1 | contig 10644 bp, 15 predicted proteins | sample AD_UKC113_MetaG_FD_89876 | JGI IMG/M metagenome (GOLD analysis project Ga0116192, IMG submission 89876) | Active sludge microbial communities of municipal wastewater-treating anaerobic digesters from Hong Kong - AD_UKC113_MetaG | ecosystem: Engineered > Bioreactor > Anaerobic > Digestate...
AGGAGAAGAGGCGAACCTAGTTTTATTTCGACCTGAAAAGATTGAAAGTTTGAAGGGGGTACGTATCCCTTCAGCTTTCGGTAGACGTCCATCATTATCTTGTCTCCAACCATTTCAGAGTATTGCAGATCTGTTCTTTGTTGTTTTCGATGAAAGAAAGGTAAGAGGCATCGTCAAACATGTCATATGATATTTTCACATGACCGTAGCCTACCCCGGACTTCCCACCGACATAAGGGTATTCTCTCCACAGATTCAGAGCGTGGGCCAGGACAGCCGTCTCAACTTCGTTTGGGTTATCAAGAGCGAAAGAATGAACAAAGACTGTACCGGGATTGATTACCTCGAAATTCATTAACATCTGATGTGCAGCTTCCCCTTCCTGCCTTGCTTCCTTGACATCATCAAGACGAGTCATGAAATCAAAAGAAACGAGCTCATAGATACTTGTTGTTGGCTTGATAGGTAGATCATCCGGTAAGAAGTCCTTAAGCTCTGCACATATCGGCTGTGCGATTGCACATTTTAGCTTACCCTCGAACATCTGATTACCGAGGGCAGTACCGAGGACAGCAAGAGGAGGCAATTCAGCCCTGAGTTTTCTTTTCATTTCAATATCTATGAGCCCTGCATCTTTGCTGTCTACTGCCTCCAGGATGCCACCCGTAAACAACATATGATATATTTTCATGTTTGTCAGAGTGTAGCCAACTCTTTCAAGCAGGTCGTCCCAGATCATCCGGCGCAATACTCCTCTTATAGCGTTCCCGGAGATTACCGGGATTTCAACGATGGAATTGTCCACTATATAAGCCTGCCTTCTTATGAGGCTCTGATTGCCGGCCTTCTCGTCGCCTCCGTGATGTATGGGGCTTTGTGCTGTAATATACCCTTCAATGCGAAAAACTGACATTAGAATCCCTCCAGACTGGTATTTCCTTTCATTTTCTTAGCCGTTTCAAACTGGTCTTTTGCTTCCTTCTGAGTCAAGAGGGCAACAAGTACTGCCTCTTTTCCCATCATCTTGCGTACTCTCTCGCGCTCATCTTCTAGGATACTTATATCCACCGTATCCATGTTTGCAGAGGGCAAGCCTAACCCCTTGCATACCTTCTCAAGCATTTGAGGTACATTTTCCATTCCGGCTGCTGCCCTGAGTCTTTCGGAAAATACATCAACTGAAGAACGTTTTATAGATGTCATATCTTTCCAGGACACTCTTTTCCAAATACCAGAAAGTGTTTTTGCAAGCAGTCCCCTTAATTCTTTGTCTGTTATTTCCACGATATCAACTCACAAATATAGCCAGATCCCAAAGAGGGTTTCCAACTAACGTTTTAATTTTTTCTATAAGTTCCATGTCATACTCAAGCTTCTCATAGCTTTTTGCTTTGAATAGTCCGTTGCTGAGTTCAGATTTCATAATTTTCTTTTCAAGGAGAGCAGTGACCAACGTACAATATTCTTTCAGTTTTTCAGTGTTCACCTCAATTAGATCATAATCGAGTCCAATAGTATAGTCAGTTTGTGACTCCTGCACCCGATTGATAAGATTAAGCCATCCCTGTTTTTTCCATGTTTGAGTGAGATATATCACGAACGGAGGTTCAGGAGGATTCAATAGAAGTTCTTTTGCTCCGTCTCTTTTCACTTCAGAGAATGTTTCTGTGGTGACAACCCAAGCTTTTTTTCTATACATCTGTTCATTGTAGACGTGCCAGCATTCAGGGCATATACATGAACCGCCTTGAATCAGGTCGTAAGCCGTGAATGTGTCTTTCAGTTCGGCTTTGTGCCCGGCCGTGGTTTCGAGACCGCAAAGAATACATGAGCCAGTTAGCGTTCCTTGATTCGGTTCGATGTTTCGAGCAGAGCATAATAGTTTTGAGAGGGTTGTCATGGTTTCACCTTGTGCAAAATTATTATTACTGTATCACCTTCTTCTATCGTCTTGAAAAAATTAGTAAAAACTGGAAGCTTCCCCGCGTCAATGTAAGTTTGTGAAAGTGTTTTAAATGTCCTTCGAGTGCCTTCTCTGATATTATCCTCATATGCAGAGAAGGGTTTTGAATCACAAATCAAGGTATCAAGATATTTCAAAACAAGAACATCTATTCTAAGCCCTGGTGCAAGCCTGTTGATAATACTTCTTGCATAGAGCTTTCCTGAGCTTCGCTCAGTGTCAGTAATTTCAGAAGAGGCTTTCACGATTGTGTGTTTGATATTGGAAAAAGTAATTTTGGAGGTCATTTTTTGACCTCAATCCAAGTTCCCACTAAGGTAAGCAAGTTCCTCAGTTTCATAGATAATGTTGTTAAGTGGGACATACACAGTAGTCCCTGCTTCCTTTTCAGAGAAGATCATGAACACTTCTTCCGTGAGGGCACTTTCTAGGAGGAAGCTTTCTCCATACTCTTCTGAATCGTCTTCCCCAAAGTTCACTTTTACATAGGTTAATCCTTCATATTTCAATTTGTCATCAATCCATACCATGAAGTCCGAGTCTTCGCATGGTTTGATTGGCTCAACGAATGGGACTTCCCTTACTTTCCCATCAGAAATGATATAATGGGTAAGGTCTGCATCATTCACGTAGTCATACATGCTGTTGTAGAGTCTTACATTCCTTTCATCAATGAGTATTTCGTTTGCCATCTTATTTCACCTGTAGATATTACAATGAGTACAAAGTATATAAATGTTTGTACTCGCATAAATCGAAAAAAAAGGAAATTATCTTCTTTTTGTTTGATATAACCCGAGATAATCAGAGGCTTTTCCAAGACTGCTTTTATCCACTACTATTTTTATGGCATACGAGAGCACATCGACCATATCATCATGTGCCCCATTCGGGAAACTCAGGAGCTCATCTTCCAGATCTCTTAACCATTTGCCCCCTGCTAAAAAGTATATCGCTCCTGCCTCCATCCTCGCGGCTGCAGGGAGAGCCCTGGTTAGTTTGTCAGTATCTGCCTTGAGTTCTTTGATAGGTAAACCTTCCCTAACTAACATCTGATAGAGAGTTTTTCCTACTCCTGCAGACTCAACAGCTTGAAATGCAGGTTTCCATCGTTGATATTGCTGCTTGAAAAGATTGACTTGATCAGGTCCTTCTAGCCGGGTTCTCAGTATATCCAAGAGGATTAGATCAAAGTCGGGAGTTAATGCCCATGTACCAAGTGCAAAATAGTCTGCAGTGCTTTTCGTGGAGGCTGCAGGATCGCAGGTTTGATAGATTGTACACTCTTTATAAATTGCTTTTTTTAGTCCCATGTTAAGGATTCCATTTTCGAGAGTGCAGTACTTGAAATGTTCTTTTTTGAATAGATTTCCTCCTGCTGCAGATGGCCTTTGCTGATAGAGTGAGAGCCATGTATAAGTTGGGACTGTTGCCTTAATCTTCCGTAATGCTTCCTCGGGATACTTCCCTGGCCATAGAGCCAGATCCTGGTCTTCTCTCTTGTCATACGCTGGCCGGGTTTCCTCGGATAATGCAGGAAGGGTTATAACGTCCCACTGGTCAGCATTAGGGTCACTCTCTGAGAGGCTTAGGAGCCTTCCGATCAGGTCGTCTTCGTGCCAGCGTGTTGCCGTGATGAGGATCGAAGCGTCCCTTTCTCCCCTGGTCAAGAAAACATCAGTGTACCATTCATAGACTTTATCCCGGATAGTTGAGCTTTCGGCTTCTTCCCGGTTCTTGAAATAGTCATCGATGATACCATAATTAAAGCCCATCCCAGTAATACCGCCGCCTATCCCAGCACTACGGTAAACCCCTTTCTCTCCTACTATCTCAAATATGTCGGAGTTCCGGAGGTAGCTGCCCTGTGCTGTAGTCCTGACATTCGAGGCGTTCAAGCCGACATCTGGAAAAAGCGTGTGATACTCGGGAGTGTCAATTATCCTCTGAACGTCCCGGTTCATTCGTTGTGCCAGGTCTGCACTGTATGAACAGGCTATTATCTGGCAGTCCGGATGTTTTCCAAAAAGATAAGCAGGGAGTCTCCTACTTACCAACTCAGATTTCCCGTTTCTCGGCGGCATCGATATAATCAATCGTTTTATTTCACCTGAAACGAATTTATCAAGTTTCTCACAAATAAGCGAGTGATGCCAGTTGACTTCATAATCGGGCTTTGTAAAAAGAGTAAAATTTAACAGAGATTCTGTAGCCTGCTTTCTCCGGAGAAGTTCAGCCCAGATATCAGCATCTTTGAATGCTTCAACGGTCTGAGACATTGACCATCCTCAAAAGTTGTTCAGTTGGGATATCCGAGAGCTTGACAGCGTTGATATTATTGATTGTCACACCTTGACTATTAGACAACTTCCCAAGCCTTTTGTCTAGGCTGTCAAGAGCTTCTGTAGCCACCTTATAAGCTGCAACCCTGTCCCTGTCATACTCAGCGTTCTCCGCGAGTTCCAAGAGCCCCTTGATAACTTTCTTACGATCCTCAATAGTTGATACTTCTGCCTCTGCGACTGCGACCTGAAGCTGCGCCTTTCTCTCAACAATTTCAGCCGTGTATTTTTCGTCGGATTTTAAAAAAGAGAATACAGAGTCTTTACTTATTTTATGTTTTGATTCATTTGTCAAAATGTCGGCAATGTCGCGTAATGATGTGCCCGAATCGTTAAGTTCTCTTGCCCTATCTTCAAGGTTATATTTGGTAATTCTGTTAACGGCTGACATTTTTTATCCTGTCTGGTATTGTCGAGGTTTGTCTAGTTATATATTATCGTTTAATTTTTATAATGTTTTCCCATTCATCTAATCAAATCCTCAATACTCCACCCCATCAAATACAAAACAACCCCACAAATAGACATCACCCATAAAACAGAAAAATAGAATAAATGCATATTATCCCGCCGTTTATAATTGATGACGATAAACGGAAGGAAACCAATACAAAAGAGGATATTAGCATAAAAAGCGAGATTGAACATGCACATGAGACTCGCCAATATGTTAGGGATTGTTAGAAGGAGTTCAATATTATCGTTTTTCATTCTTTTTCTTCCTCGTCTGGTTTCTCATCATGCTCAACCTCATCCCTACATATTCCTGAGCGTATAGGTTGCGATCTCCAGTATGAATCCATGCAGGGAGAATTATGAGAGGGGCCTGCTGGGAAGACGTAAGAGTCTTGACCGGGATAGTTCATTTGAAAAGCCGTTCTGATTCCTCCTTAATTGGGCCGTCTACCGTGAAATAGCCTATGAAGGTCGGGATATAGTGAGAGTGCTTTTCTTTGGGTTTAGGGGGTTGGAAGAGAGTTGTCTGCATTTTCATTCTCCAAAAAGACACTCTTCAATTTCCAGTAATCTCTTTTCAGCCTCAGCCTGTCTCTGTATGCAGTCAGTTGAAAGATTATCAAATTCGTCTTTTGTCATTATGCAGCCTGTCGTTTGACATGCTCTGCAAACATAGTGATACTCAGATCCAAGAGTTTCTAACAATTCAGATTGAGCGCATGAATGACAGCCTATACAGGAACCGTCACAGTCTTTACAAGCATCAAAACGTTTCATACTCTCGCCTTATCAGATTTTAATTTCTTTTTATAGTATTCATCTGCCGCGAACGTTGTTCCCCATTCAGGACATTTTTCTTTTTCCTTCACCGAACCAGAACATCTGAAAGAACGTCCACATTTGTTTAATTGGCAAAAGCCTACACCGATGTTATCGAGCACCCCTTGTTTTATATTCTTGCTGTATATACAACCAGGTTTCATTTTTTCACCGTTTAATTTTCATTTCCGTTCTATAAACATTCCACATTTCTTATACCCCTTCCTGAACCTATTCAGAACCCTTTCATTAATTTTCAATTTCACTGCTGTCTGTTTATAACTCAGGTTTCGTTTACTCCGTACATCATAGTAAAAATTATATTCCCATCTTGAAATTACCCTCATCCTGTAAGCATATTCAATTGTAGCAACATTGAGCGATTTTTCAATATCATCCTGTAGTCTTCTAATACATTGAAAAATTAAATCTGACTCTGTATCCATAAATTTATTAATACAACAATTTCCTATAATTGTCTCTCTTCCGTTCTTCTTATTCCGTATCACACAACATTCTTTAATCGGATAATGACCGCATAAACAGGTTTCATATTCATCACCATCTGCAATAAAAAAGGTATCAATCCAAACCCATTCAAGCTTCGCTTTTTCCCATATATCGGCCTCGGATAATTCAATAATTCTCCTCATCAATTTGTACTCACTCATACAGTGACCTCTCCGTTTAATCCGCTTCTTGGGACACGAAAGGATTCAACACCACCACCATTTAAGGGGCAACCTGCACAGTTTACAAAGTTGCTTGCTTCAACTCTCAACCGATCACACCTAACGTTTTTAGATTCCTTCTTAATAATCGACATAACACCTTTCATCGATTCGTCATGTGAATAATCAGCCTGTCCTTTATACAGGCTTACAAGCTGTTCAGGATCACGAAGACCAGAATTGAAATATTCCCTGCATACCGCGATTCTCATAAAATGCCCCTGAGTGCCCGTAAGCTGCATTTTAAGAGCGTTCTCTATACACGGCCTTACCTTCGTTCTATAATTCACGTAGTCGGTAATTTTGGCTTTAGTGACGGGCTTCTTGACTTTGACTTCTGGTTCTGGCAATGGATACCTGCTGATATCAAGAACTTCAATTTCTAAATTAGAAATAGAGCTAACGAACTCACCGTTTACCTCGATCATTGACCTTAATTTGTGAATCTGGTGAGTAGCAAAAGGCACTTTGACAAGGTTTCCATACCCGTCTTTGCCTATTTTGTCCTGCTTCGGGAATACTTCACAATCTATTCCAGTTTCGTTTTTAATGTCCGTAGCAAATTGTTTTGCTATTTTACCGTCTACAGCCTTTAAAAAAATCCAGATATGATAAGAATGAGGACTACCAGACTTTTCAAGAACATATGAAAGACCGTTATTTTTCAGGAAAGTACACATCTTTAAGCAGTTTGATTCCGCAAGTGCATCTCTTATTTTTACATCTTCTTCGGTTTCTACTTTATTTTTAGGAGCATGAGAGTCAATATCGAAACATACCCACTTTACTTTATTTTCGAGATTGAACTGATAAGCTCCTATTGTCATTTTTCCTTCTAAATGCTGTTTTATCAGGAAATCATTGATAGGAATTTTTGTTTTAAGATACCCACCTTTGGGGTTCTGCTGCGCGAAAACATCAACTCTGTTCAGGACGAGATATATAAGTTCTTCTGAACTTCTTAAACAAACTCCCGTTTTCTCAACAAATCTCCCTATATTATTAATAAATAGGGAGATTTTTGACATTTCAGGGAGTTTGTTTAGACAGTTCTCTATAGGGAGATTTTTGACATTTTCGGTGAAGTTTTTAGACAGTTTATGTTTCATTGCCTCCTTAACCATGTCTTCAAAACTTCTGCACTTCAAAATCTCAGGAGTTGTAATAGACCCACGTTCACATACAACATTGATTTTCTTTTTTTGCCTCTCTTTGTAAGGCTCTATTTCAACCTTTCTATTGTATCCCCATGTAGTCAATGCCGTACACTCTTCAACGCTGCACCCTAGAGCGAATACGAGGCTTGGATCTTTACCCATTGGGTCTTTAACTCTACTCCATGCCTGCCATGTATCACAGTGTACCGACTCCCAAAGCATGACCTTAGAGTCTTCGGTATTCGTGGTTATTACATCAAAAGAGTTGGACGGTTTGTTTGCTATCCCTATCGCAATCATAACACGCTGTTTTGCAGAAACTCCCATCATTTCCGGGGCTTTATAGTAAGTTACCTTATGCTTATACCCCACTTCTTCCAGTGCATACTCAAGTTTCATTGCCTCCCGCCGGTTCAAGGCGATTATTATACAATTCTCTTCACCGTACAAATCCATTATCCGGGTAGTTTTTTCAACAATCTCGTCTTTTTTATTATACCGTGAACTCCTCCCGATATCGGAATATTTCTTAGAATCGGCAAGAATTAACATCTTAGCGTTTGTGTTCATGGGGTCGCCTCCCACGCCGAAAGATATGTTTTTAGGTTTTACTCCTCCTAAAAACATACTTCCATAATCATAAGAACAGATTGTAGCAGAAGTTAACAGGATTCTTTTATCCTCTTTCTGCATACTCATTATAAATGACTGTATCATTTTTATGTATGCGTTGTTTACTGCTGCAAGATTTATTTTTATTATTCCTTGATCCCGAATTGCATTAATTGAAATGGTTTTACTCATGATGATTGACATCATATAAAATAATTCAAGTATGTCTTTCATCTCTAAATCAAAACATTCTCTCTTTTTTGTGATGTTGATTAATTCGTTATAAGCCCCAACTGTAACTTTATATTCGCTTTCTCCTTCTAAAACTCCATTGGTCGGGTTTTTCATTGATATGTTTAAGTGATGCTTCCAAAAGTCTGAATCCTGTGCAGCTCCTAAAACTTCATGGATTGAAACTTTAACTTGCTTGCATTTTAGAAGTTCGCCAAACTCATTTAGGATTCTACGAAGATATTTAAATTCCGTATCAACTTTGTGATATTTTTTAATGTTTACCAAATTCCCAATTTCGCTATCATATACCGTTATATTCGTATAATCCCCAAACTGAATTTCGTGAATTTCATCGAGTATAAGGTTTTTAGAAAGTGATAGGTCGGTTAAAATTCTCTCTGCCATCGTGTTTGGAATTGAACCGGAAGCCATCATAAGAGCAGCTAATTTTTTGTAAGTTATAACTACTCCATGAGAATCAGGTTTCCTTAAAACGGCTGTAACTTCGCATATATCGAAGTTATGACAGTCAGAACACGCCCCGGCCAAAGGTAAAATAGGTAATTTTTTCAGGTCCGGGTATTCTTTGCAGAGTTCTTTATTGAATATACATTCGTGGTTTGCTGGAATGTGAATGACATCAGCATCGAACAAATCCGAATATTTTTTAGAATCGGATACGACTGTATCATCTGCTATTTTGTTAGTGGGTACGACACAAAGGAATTTTTCATTTCTATTCATTGATTCGGCTAATAATGCGGTGGTCGCGCCCGCCCGTGTTGTTTTGTGTATTAGATAATTCCCACTTGGGAACGTTTCATAAATCTTGTAAGCTATCCCGATCCTCTTATCCTGATTGTTTCTAGGGTTTTGTGTAAGGGATAGTTGAGACATGAAACTCCGTTATTGTATAATCCTTACTACTTATTATTTGATGATAAGATATAAAGGTTACGTTCTGTCGTCTTATATCCGATAGAAAAGGAAACTAATATATAGGAAAACCACAGATTAAAAGATAAGATCAACATGCCGATTGAAACAGTATACACCGATGAAAAGATTCTAAAAGCATTGGAAGAATGCTTGAAAGAAGCAAATGTCCCGGCCTCTAAGGTAGCTAAGAAGCTCGGAGCAAGCAAGGAATACATTAAGAACCGCCTGAAAAAGATAATGGAAGAAGATAATTCTCCTATAGATGGAGAATTAGAAGGCTCGTCATGGGCATTCCGTTTTAAAGAGTAATTACTGTTTTTCACTTACCTCTCCCCTCAAAAATCAAAAACGCTCTTTTCCTCAACACTCAAAACCCTGATCCTACTCTTTGGCAACTCCACAATAGCCCCACGATATGTGATTTTGAGTACACTATCATTCTCAAAAAGTGCCCCAACCGTTCCGTTTTTGATGTGCTTTTCGGCTGCCAGACTGTCAGGGATTTCTATGTAGTTATTTAGTAAGTCGCGCACGGACTTGTCAAAAATTACTGTGATTTTGAGGGTTTTCATTTGCCCACCTTCAGGAATATGTCATAGAGATAATCGGCTGTGATTCCCAGAAAAACGAATCCGAAAAATAGAGGGATCAGGAGGTATTGATTCATACTTCAACCCCCAACGCATTATTAACAGCCTTCAGCTCCGCCTCTAACCTTGCCTTCTTCGTTGTCATGTACGAGACGTCATTATAGGGCTTCTCATCGAGTTTTAAGATGGACGCATAGTTTTGCTTTAGCCATTGTCTGATAAGTCCCTTGTAAAGCTCTATTGCATTCTTACGGGTCCCTGCGAAAAGGACGGGAACACCACGCACATATAGAGAAGCAATCTTACCACGACGAGCTTCAACATTAGCTCCTATATGATTCGTATTCCTCTCTTTCCCATTGAAAGGTGGATTATACAATAAAAAATCGTTAAGTGTACATTCCGCGATAACAACCATCTGAGAAAAACGTGGGTCCCCTCTGAACCTGTCAATTTCCCTGTAGAACCTAGCGCAGTTTTCAGCACCCATCAGAGTTGAATACAGATCTTCACATCCCTTTCCTTTGCCGCCCTTGCGCTCCGCGAGAATTCCTACCCATCCGGCAAATCCAGGGCCCGAGTAGTAAGCTTGATAGTCGCCTACCTGCTGGAGTCCAGACTTTCCCTTCAAGAGCATGGGCCTTACAGGATAACCTAGATCCTCAGAGGTCCAGGGTATTTGCTCATTTTGAGCAGCAAAAATTGTGATATCTATGAGTTTCGCCCAGGACCCCACACGAGTATTCAATTTTGACTGTATGCTCTCACTATCAGGGTATTCTTTGAGATCTTCATGGAGGG
>Ga0116192_1003076_pt1 | contig 10644 bp, 9 predicted proteins | sample AD_UKC113_MetaG_FD_89876 | JGI IMG/M metagenome (GOLD analysis project Ga0116192, IMG submission 89876) | Active sludge microbial communities of municipal wastewater-treating anaerobic digesters from Hong Kong - AD_UKC113_MetaG | ecosystem: Engineered > Bioreactor > Anaerobic > Digestate | place...
CTTAAATGTTCTACCACCAAGACATCATCCAAATCCCTGGACGTCATGGGTCTGATAATGGGTTCAGAATACATGGCAACCTCTTTGATTAACCACGGGACAGATCCCGCATCCGCTCAGCCTGGGACTTTCTTAAATAAAGGGGCTCCAGCTCAAAGGCATTGAGGGCCTGATTGTTATGATAGGCCCTTTCGGCCAGAATAGCACAGCAGGATGCTCTGGGGGTAAACAGAGAAGGAGGCGCCTCAATAACGCGTTGTGGAAAGGCTTCCCTGAGCTTTTCAATATGAAGGGGTACCGCGTCTCCCAGCACCATCACCTTTTCTTCCGAAGACCTGATTTGATCCATCAGTTCCTCAATGGTCAGGCCCATATCGGGCCATACCTTGTCAAGCGTCTGCCGGTCCTTTCTGAAGGCCGCTGTAAACACCTGATTATTCCTGGCATCCAGCATGGGAATAATCAACCCTCCAAAATCGGGCACCGAATAGGCCAGGGCATCCAGAGTGGGGATACCGCAGACAGGCTTTTTCAGGGAATAAGCCAGTCCTTTTACAGTGACCACACCAATTCTTAACCCTGTAAAGGAGCCTGGACCAATGGAGGCTGCAAAAAGATCCACATCCTTAAAGTCCTTGTCCAGAAAGTCAAGGAGGCTTTTAACCATGGGAATGATCTTTTGGGAATGGGTTTTTCCGTGCTGAAGGGTGAGCTCCCCTATCAGTTTCCCATCCTCGCAGACAGCACAGGAAGCAGTTAGGCATGAAGTGTCCAGGGCCAGTGTGAGCATATTACATGACCTGCCTTTCGATGGTAATGATACGGCCTTCTATATCGGTCCCGTGGCGGGTAATCTTGATATGCAGAGTACCGGGGGGAAGGAGTTCGGGGAATAAATTACCCCATTCAATCACGGTGATGGCATAGTTGTCAAAATACTCCTCCCAGCCGATGGTATAGAGTTCTTCAGGGTCCTCCACCCGATAGATATCAAAATGGTGGAGGGTTTTTGTTCCCTCATAGGTGTTAACCAGTGTGAAGGTGGGGCTGGTGATGGGCTCATGAATGCCCAGGGCCTGGGCAATGCCCTTGGTCAGCACGGTTTTGCCCGTGCCCAAATCTCCCTCCAGGCTGACAACTGTTCCGGGCTTAATAGCTTGTCCTATTTTCCGACCCAACGCAAGGGTCTCTGATTCAGAGCGGGTAAGATAGGTGCGAACCTCTTTATCCATAGCATTTATCCTTCTTCTCTTTGATAGACCGGCTGCCCGTTAATCAGGGTCATCCAAACCTTGCCCGTGTAGTCAAAGGGATGACCGTCATAGAGCACCATATCTGCATCCTTCCCGACTTCCAGGCTTCCAATACGCTTATCCAGACGTACACTTTTTGCAGCATTGATGGTGATGGCCTTAAGGGCATCCTCCTCGGCCATGCCCTCCCGTACTGCGAGGGCGGCGCACAGCATCAGATGCTGGCTGGGCACACAGGGATGGTCGCTCATAATGGCCACATTCACTCCGGCCCTGGCAAGTACCCCCGGCGCTTTAAGGCTCTGATTGCGCAGCTCAATCTTGGACCTGTCGGTTAACAGGGGGCCCACAATCACGTCATAACCGTATTCCTTGAGTACATCGGCCATCATCCAGCCCTCGGTGCAGTGATCCAAGGTCATATCCAGGTTGAACTCCTGGGCAATACGAATGGCCGTCATAATATCGTCAGCCCTATGAGCATGGGCTTTAACCACCAGTTCTCCCTTGATGACGGGAACCAGGGCATGGAGCTTCATGTCAAACTCGGGCTTGTCGTTTTCCTCTTTGTCCTTTTCATAGTCGCTTAAGGCCTCCAGGTACTCTTTGGCCTTGAAGAGCTGTTCCCTGAGAATGGCGGCTGTGGCCATGCGCGTAATGGGCGTCTGATGTTTCTCATGATAGACGGTCTTGGGGTTCTCCCCAAAGGCGATCTTCATGGCACAGGGTGCCTTTATCACCATTTCATCAACAGTGCGGCCATAGGTCTTAAGGGCGGCAAACTGTCCCCCTATCACATTGGCGCTTCCCGGCCCGGTGACCACTGTGGTTATCCCGTTTTGCCGCGCCTCCTCAAAGGCTCTGTCAGCATGGTAAATACCGTCTATGGCTCTTAAATGGGGGGTGACCGGGTCGGTCATTTCATTGACATCGTCCCCCTCAAAGCCTACCGAGTCCTCAATAACCCCGATATGGCTGTGGCTGTCGATTAAACCGGGCAGCAGGATTTTCCCCCGGGCATCAATGACCGTGTCCAAAGAAGAGGGTTCGGGCATACTCTCCATGGGCCCGATGGCTGCAATGACGCCATCCTTGCAACTGATGAAGCCTGAAGCATACTCCTTCCCTGCCATGGTCAATATTCTCGCATTCTTGATGGTCAGCATTTTTCCTCCTAAAGCTGCTTTGCTCTCTTTATAAAAATCACAATGGGCATGATGCCTCGATTTTCAGCATAAAGAAAATTGCAGGCTTAAAAGCCTGCAATAATTATAGCACAAACTATAGGTTCCATCCTATTTTTCTTTAGTGTTCCAGTGAAACCGCTGCTTCCTCGGCTGCCTGCTTAAGAACAACCGCTTCCTTGGGGCTTTGGGGCTTAGCCTTTTGAGGCTTGCGAACCAGAGCGTACTTAATGACCTCGCTCATATGCGCCACAGGAATCAGCCGCACTGCCTTCCGCACATTCTCGGGAATCTCCTCAATATCCTTTTTATTCTCCATAGGAATGAGGACTGTATTCACACCCGCACGGTGAGCAGCCAGCACTTTCTCCTTAAGTCCTCCGATGGGCAGGACATTGCCTCTTAAGGTTATTTCCCCGGTCATGGCCACATTCTTGCGGGCAGGGATCTGGGTAATGGCCGAGATCATGGCCGTTGCCAGGGTAATGCCCGCTGAGGGTCCGTCCTTGGGGATGGCTCCCTCGGGAACATGGATATGCATATCGTACTTCTTGTGGAAGTCCGCATCAATACCGTATTCATCGGCCACCGATCGGATATAGCTTCGGGCAATACGGGCCGATTCCTTCATCACATCCCCCAACTGACCTGTCAGCTCAAGGGCCCCGTCCCCATGCATGAGATTAACCTCGATGGGCATGGTGTCCCCGCCCACGGGGGTCCAGGCAAGACCTCTGACAATACCGATCTCATCCTGTTCGTTGGTCTTGTCATAGAGGAACTTCCGCGCGCCCAGGAAGCTCTTGATGCTCTTGGCGGTAATGCGGATACTCTTTTTATCTTCTGTAACAATGAGCTTGGTGGCTTTACGGATAACGGTGGCCACCTGCCGCTCTAAGTTTCTGACGCCGGCCTCACGGGTATAGTGGACGATAATCTCACGGATGGCCGATTCCTCGAAGCGAATCATGGAAGGCGTCGCGCCGTGAAGAGCCAACTGCTTGGGCACCAGATACCGGGCAGCAATGTTGGTCTTTTCATCTTCTGTATAGCCAGTCAGGTCGATAACCTCCATACGGTCCAGCAGGGGCCGTGGAATGGCCTCCTTATAATTGGCCGTGGTGATGAACATAACATCGGACAAATCAAAGGGCAGTTCCAGGTAATGATCCCTGAAATCCTTATTCTGCTCGGCATCCAGGACCTCCAGCATGGCCGAAGCCGGATCACCTTTATAATCGGCCGACATCTTATCGATCTCATCCAGCAGGATCAGCGGATTGGCCGAACCAGCCTGTCTGAGCGCATTAATAATTCGACCGGGCATGGAGCCCACATAGGTTCTGCGATGGCCGCGAATCTCGGCCTCGTCCCGAACACCCCCCAGGGACATTCTCACATAGTTGCGGTTGAGGGCTTCGGCGATGGATTTGGCAATGGATGTCTTACCCACACCGGGAGGGCCCGACAGACAGATGATGGGGCCGTGGAGCCCGTTCTTCATCTTACGTACTGCCAGGTATTCCAGAATTCTTTCCTTCACCTTCTCAAGACCGTAGTGATCCCTGTCCAGAATCTCGGCGGCATGCTTGATATCCAGCCTCTCCTCGGTCTTCTTGTTCCAGGGAAGCTCAAGAAGGATATCCAAATAGGTTCTGATAACACCGCTTTCGGCCGATGTGGAATGCATGCGGGACAGTCTGTCCACTTCCTTCAGGGCCTTCTTCTTCACATCCTCGGGAAGATTGGCTTCATCAATCTTCTCCCTGTACTCTTCCACCTCATTGGTCAGATCGGATGACTCGCCCAACTCCTTCTGAATGGCCTTCAACTGCTCACGGAGATAATACTCCTTCTGATTCTTATCAATCTGCTGGCGTACCTTGGTGGTAATGTTCCGCTCTATTTCGAGAATCTCATTCTCGTGAGCCAGTATCTCTAATAGCTTACTCAGTCGTTTCTTAGGAGAAAGCTCTTCAAGAATGCTTTGCTTCAGCTCCAGGGATATGCCTAAGTTGGAGGCAATCACGTCGGGGAGACGTGTTAAATCATCAATATTGGTAATGGAGAGTGTTGCGTCGGGGGAAATCTTCCCGGACAGCTTGGCGTATCTCTCAAAATGCTCTATAACCTGTCTGGCCAGAGCCTGATTGTCAGCTTTTGTACTTTGGAGCGAAATTCGCTTAAGTTCTACAATGTCCACCAGATAGAAGGGATCGTCCTGGAAAAAGTTAACCACCTTTGCCCTTTCGATACCTTCCACAAGAACGCGGATGGTATCCCCTGGGAGCCTTAAAAGCTGCTTAATGCGCGCGATGGTACCATAGACATTGATTTCGTCGAATTTGGGATCCTCAATGTTGGGATCCTTCTGAGCGGCCAGAAAGATAAGCTGTTCATTGAGCATAGCTTCCTCAATGGCTTTTATAGACTTTATTCGTCCTACATCAAAATGAAGAATCATATAAGGGTAAACCACAATGCCCCTTAAGGGCAGCATAGGCATATTGCGAATCATGTCACTCTTTATGGTCTTCTTTGGCATGCTAATCATCCTTTCATACCCATAAGGCCTCTTGCGTTATCGGTTAGTATCATTATAAAGGTGACCATTCACCTTTTCAAATGTTTCTTTTACCATTTTTCAAAGTCAGTAAACTTTTATATTTATTGACATTCGTACATAGCTATGACTTTTTCGCCCCGGCAAGGCCATGGGCTTAAGGGGTGAAATCCCTCTGGCCTTCAGGCTTTATGTAGATGCATCCAGTTTTTTCTACTTCATTTTTACCCGCAAAGTTTTTACAAAAACTCTCAGCTTATTTCCATCCGATTCCTCATAATTTTTGCTTCTTTCTCTTATAATGACAGTGGCTTCTTTCAATCCGATCAATTCTTGAGTATATTCAGTATTGCGCATGGTTGAATCCCCTTTTAAATGGTGTCTGAGCAGCTTCATTTTACTTAAGAATTCAGCTCCATGCTCTTTTTATTAACAAAAAAATATTGGAGTTCCGAATCATTTCTCTCGCACCCCAACATTCATTATAGAACCAACATTCATTGCGGAATAAAGACAGCCCCTCCCTAAAAAGCACAACAAAAAGGGACTGCCTCGTCAGAGACAATCCCTTTCTTAATGCTATGAGCCTTTAATTACTCAATAACCTCAACAACGGAACCGGATCCAACAGTTCTGCCACCTTCACGGATAGCGAGCTTGAGACCCTTTTCCATAGCGATAGGAGTAATCAGTTCGATTTCCATAACAACGTTGTCACCAGGCATGCACATCTCAACGCCATCAGGCAGCTTGATGTTACCGGTAACGTCGGTGGTTCTGAAGTAGAACTGAGGTCTGTAACCGGAGAAGAAGGGCTTGGAACGGCCACCTTCAGCAGCGGTCAGAACGTAAACCTGAGCGGTGAACTTGGTGTGAGGAGTGATGGAACCGGGCTTAGCCAGAACTTGTCCTCTCTCAACTTCAGTTCTCTGGATACCACGGAGAAGAGCACCAATGTTGTCACCAGCAACTGCCTGATCCAGAAGCTTACGGAACATTTCAACACCGGTAACGGTGGTCTTTCTGGGAGCGTCCATAAGACCTACGATTTCAACTTCGTCACCAACCTTGATGGTACCTCTTTCAACTCTACCAGTAGCAACGGTACCACGACCGGTGATGGTGAAGACGTCTTCAACAGGCATCAAGAAAGGCAGATCGGTAGGACGAGCAGGAGTAGGAATGTACTCGTCAACAGCCTTCATAAGCTCATGGATGCAAGCATACTCAGGAGCATTGGGATCGTTGGAGTTGCTCTCCAGAACCTTCAGAGCGGAACCTCTGATGAAAGGAGTGTTGTCTCCGTCGAAATCATAGGTAGAGAGGAGCTCTCTGATTTCCATTTCAACAAGCTCGATGAGCTCTTCGTCGTCAACCATATCGCACTTGTTCAGGAATACAACGATCTTGGGAACGCCAACCTGACCAGCAAGGAGGATGTGTTCACGAGTCTGAGGCATAGGACCGTCAGCAGCGGAAACAACGAGGATAGCGCCGTCCATCTGAGCTGCACCAGTGATCATGTTCTTAACATAGTCAGCGTGGCCAGGGCAGTCAACGTGAGCATAGTGACGATTTGCAGTCTGGTACTCAACGTGAGCGGTGTTAATGGTAATACCACGAGCCTTCTCTTCGGGAGCGGAGTCAATAGCATCATAAGCCTTGAATTCAATGGTGGTATCTGCCATAGCAAGAACCTTGGTGATGGCTGCGGTAAGAGAAGTCTTACCATGGTCAACGTGACCGATTGTACCAATGTTTACGTGGGGCTTGTTACGTTCAAATTTAGCCTTTGCCATTTGAGAATAAACCTCCTTCATTTGAATCACTGATGATTCAAAATTATATAATGTTTAAATATTTAAAGCAATAGCTTCACGGGTTTATGCCTTGGGCTTTCTGCCTTCAGCAATCTGTTCCTGGACGCTCTTTGGAACCTGCTCATAGTGTGAGGGCGTCATGGTGTAAGTAGCACGGCCCTGTGTACTGGAGCGAAGGTCTGTAGCGTATCCAAACATCTCGGACAGAGGAACGAAAGCGTGGATGTTCTGTGCACCGGCAATTGCATCCATACCCTCGATACGTCCGCGGCGGGAGTTAAGGTCACCCATAACATCGCCCATGTACTCGTCGGGAGTGGTGACGTCAACCTTCATGATGGGCTCAAGCAGAACAGGATCTGCCTTCTTCATAGCCTCTTTGAAGGCCATGGAGCCAGCAACCTTGAAGGCCATTTCCGAAGAGTCCACTTCGTGGTAGGAACCGTCCACCAGGGTTACTCTTACGTCAAGCACCTGATAGCCAGCAACCACACCGCTGTTCATAGCATCACGAATACCGTTGTCGATGGCAGGGATGTATTCCTTGGGAACCACACCACCCACAATCTTGTTGACGAATTCGTATCCCTTACCGGGTTCAAGGGGCTCAACCTCGATAACGCAGTGACCGTACTGACCCTTACCGCCCGACTGACGAACGAACTTGCCTTCGGCCTTAACTGCCTTACGGATGGTTTCCTTGTAAGAAACCTGGGGCTTACCCACATTGGCCTCTACCTTGAACTCCCTGAGAAGACGATCCACGATGATTTCAAGGTGGAGCTCACCCATACCTGCAATAACAGTCTGACCGGTTTCCGGATCAGTCTTGACACGGAATGTGGGGTCTTCTTCTGCCAGCTTCTGCAGAGCAATACCCATCTTTTCCTGACCGGCCTTGGTCTTGGGTTCGATAGCAATGTCAATAACGGGATCCGGGAATTCCATGGACTCCAGGATAATGGGATCACTCTCGTCACAGAGTGTATCACCGGTGGTGGTATTCTTAAGACCTACTGCTGCCGCAATATCACCGGCATAGACCTTTTCGATCTCCTGACGATGATTAGCGTGCATCTGGAGCAGACGGCCAATTCTCTCGCGCTTGTTCTTGGTGGAATTCAGAACATAGGAACCCGAATCCAATGTACCAGAATAGACGCGGAAGAAGGTGAGTCTGCCGACATAGGGGTCGGTCATAATCTTAAAGGCCAGAGCGGAGAAAGGTGCATCGTCAGAGGCGATTCTGCAATCCTCCTCTTCGGAGCCCACCTTAATACCCTTAATGGCAGGAATATCAAGAGGAGAAGGCATATAGTCCACTACGCAATCCAACAAGCGCTGAACACCCTTGTTCCTGTAGGAAGAACCACAGGTAACGGGAACCATCTTATTGGAGATAACAGCGGCACGAATTCCCTTCTTAAGCTCCTCGATGGTGAGCTCCTCACCTTCAAGATACTTATTGAGAAGATCCTCGTCGAGCTCGGCTACCGCTTCCACCAGCTTAAAGCGGTAGTCTGCGGCAAGTTCCTTCATATCCTCGGGAATCTCACACTCGTCAATAACCTTGCCGAGATCATCCCTATAGTAATAAGCCTTATTGGTTACAAGATCGATGATGCCTTCAAAATGATCTTCCTTACCGATAGGAAGCTGGATAGGCACGGCATTAGCCTGAAGCCTGTCCTTCATCATCTGCACGCATCGATAGAAGTCGGCGCCCATAATGTCCATCTTGTTAACATGGGCAATACGGGGTACGCCATATTTGTCTGCCTGTCTCCATACGGTTTCTGACTGCGGCTCGACGCCACCCTTCGCACAGAAGAGCGTAATGGAACCGTCAAGTACACGCAAAGAACGTTCTACTTCAACTGTGAAGTCAACATGTCCAGGTGTGTCTATGATGTTAATACGGCAATGTTTCCACTGAGCTGTGGTCGCAGCAGAAGTAATGGTGATACCTCTCTCCTGCTCCTGCTCCATCCAGTCCATGGTAGCAGAACCTTCATGGGTTTCGCCTATTTTATGTGTACGACCGGTATAGAACAGAATTCTTTCGGTGGTGGTTGTTTTACCTGCGTCGATGTGTGCCATAATACCGATGTTTCGTGTATTTTCCAGGCTGAATTCTCTGGGCATCGATACCCTCCTTTCAATGTAGTGCTGCAATGTTTGCTGCGATGAATATTACCACCTGTAGTTTGCAAAAGCCTTGTTGGCTTCTGCCATCTTGTGGGTGTCGTCCTTTTTCTTCACGGCTGCTCCAAGGTTATTGGTGGCATCCATGATCTCGGCGGCAAGCCTTTCTGACATGGTACGCTCGCTTCTTTTTCTAGCGTAGCCAACCAGCCAGCGCAGACCCAAAGCCTGTCTTCTTGCAGGTCTTACCTCCATGGGAACCTGATAGGTTGCACCACCCACTCTTCTGGCTTTAACCTCGAGTACGGGCATGATGTTGTTCAGAGCCAGTTCAAACACCTCAAGGGGATTCTTTCCGGTCTTCTCCTTGATGATATCGAAAGCCTCGTAACAAATTTTCTGTGCAACACCCTTCTTGCCATCCAGCATGATATTGTTGATAAGCTTGGTAACAACCTTATCATTGTAGATAGGATCGGCAAGTACGTCTCTCTTGGGTACATGTCCTCTTCTTGGCACTATTCTTCCCTCCTTTGCATGATAACTGCGGGTAAACTACCCGGTATCACAGGTACTCGGCCCAATAGCTGTATAAGCGCTTCACTTGGGTTCGTCAGTGCAAAACGTTACAATCTATATGATAACAACGTCTGGCACGTCGATTCGTCCTGTTAATGAAATTTTTAGAGATTCTCAATGGTAGAAAACCTTACTTCTTGGCACGTTTAGCGCCATACTTGGAACGACCTTGCTTACGGTTGTTCACGCCTGCGGTGTCAAGGGTACCACGAATAATATGGTATCTTACACCAGGAAGGTCCTTAACACGACCACCTCTGATAAGAACAACACTGTGCTCCTGGAGATTGTGGCCGATACCAGGGATGTAGGCAGTGACTTCGATACCGTTTGTCAAACGTACTCTCGCTACCTTACGAAGCGCTGAGTTAGGCTTCTTGGGGGTAACAGTCTTAACAACCGTGCAAACGCCTCTCTTCTGAGGAGAGCTCAAATCGATGGGGCGCTTCTTCAGGGTATTCATACCGGTTTGAAGTGCGGGAGCAGTTGACTTGTATTCAACCGTCTTTCTGCCTTTTCTGACCAACTGGTTAAAGGTTGGCATTCTTCATTCACCTCCTATAATAATAATCATTTATAATTAACGCTATTACGTTAATCCCTCAGGATTTAAGAATTCCGACAACTGAGGCTCCCACATCAATACCCGCCGCCTTGCCAAGCATTTTCATGGTCTCGGTGCTGTAAACAGTGATCTGGTTCTCCTCACATATCTGCTTAATGGGTCCTACAACCCTTTGGTCTGCATCGTTGGCAATGAACACAGCTTCTAATTTACCCTGTTCGGCTGCTTTCCTGGTTTGTTTGATTCCAACAACCTTTTCTTTTCGTTTCAGCAACTCCAACACTTTAAATCCTCCAAAGCGTGTGCTACGCTCATAAAAAACGCCATAACACAAAAACATGCAAACAAAACGTTCGCACGCTAAACTATTGTATCACCGTATCTTTTAGGTTGTCAAGTTAGCTCTTGATATTGATAGCGTCAATTTACTGTAGGAAAAAGAAGAAAAGAATCATCCTGATATCGTGTATTTCCGGAATGCCCTTGACAACAAGCATCTCCCATATGGTTTGTCAGCCTGGGCGGCACCCACCAC
>Ga0116192_1003078_pt1 | contig 10640 bp, 8 predicted proteins | sample AD_UKC113_MetaG_FD_89876 | JGI IMG/M metagenome (GOLD analysis project Ga0116192, IMG submission 89876) | Active sludge microbial communities of municipal wastewater-treating anaerobic digesters from Hong Kong - AD_UKC113_MetaG | ecosystem: Engineered > Bioreactor > Anaerobic > Digestate | place...
AACTTGGTTGCAAAAGGATCCTGCCATCTAGATTCGTGATTGCCTGCAGTGCCTACAATTGGAAAAGTGAAAAGTGATGTCATGTTCTGAAAGAGCGAATATTCTTCCTCTGAGCCGGTCTCGGTTACATCTCCCATATGGATCATGAACGATGAATCCTTGTATGTTGACTGAATGTCTCTTATCGCCAATGCAGAGTTCTTGTTTCCTTGACCTGATCCGATATGGCTGTCGGTCGCCAGTACGAACCTGAAGGCGGAGCCAGAGTCCCGGTCGTAAGTCTCCAATAGGTTGTTCAAAGATACAGGTTCCTGCGGTATCGATATGGAAGACGCCAGAGAAACTGTGGTCGCGGTTGATATTGTCGCAAGTACGACTAGTGTGACGAAAAGTGTCTTGATGGTTTTCTTCTTGCTTTGGGATGAACGAGTAGATGCATACATAAGGGAAAAGCCTCCTCGAAAGGTCATGCCATAAACGAAAAACACCGCTACTACATACCTAGCATGACGTATTAGGGAGGGAGCAGGTTCCAACGTGCGTACGAAAGACCCTACTTGTTGTGTTTTAGCAGATCTAAGTACACTTGTTCAGTGGACTTTGCGACGCTGTCTTCTGAGTGGTGTTTCAGTACTGTCTGACGCCCTAGTTTCGCGGCAAGTCTCATCTTCTCTGGATCTTCCAGTAGGTCTTCCATAAGGTCGCACAGGACCTCGGCGGTTGAGGGGAAAGGCGCCAGGTTGGGAACGTAGTTTCTCTCCTCAAGCGCAATTATGTTCTCGGGACAAATTGGCCCAAACGTGCCTTTGGGGCCAAATATGATTACCGGTCTTTCTGATGCCATAGACTCTAGGGCGACTCTGGACATGCCTAAGACGATGTCTGAGGCTGCATATAAGGAAGGGGTATCTAAGACAAATCCCAGACAGTGCACCAGTTCTTTCTGACAAGAGGAATTTATGTCAGTTGCTCTAGCCTTGACCGCAGACATGCCCGGGCCATCTCCCGCAATGAGCAGTATAGTACCCGGGTACTTCGACGAGAGGCAAAATGCCGCTTCTTGGGCAGTAATCGCTGCTTGAGTTAGATCATCTTCAATCCTGGATACGTAGGCGACCACAGGAGTAGCGTCTGCAGGGATATTGAGCAGACTACGCGCTTTTGATTTTTCTTCTTCAGTGGCAGGATGAAATAGGTTAACATCGATACCGTTAGGTATAACGATAACGTTATCTGGGTTGAAATTGAATCTTTCGACTATGTAGTCCTTAATACTATTGCTAACCGCTATTGTCCTGTCTCCGGGCTTTGTGAAAAACATCCAGGGAAAACCTGCCTTGAACTGTCCGTGATAGGTGGCTACTAGGGGAATATTCCTCTTTTTGGCTAATCTTGTCGATAGCCAGATGGGTATTCTAGCGTGTGCATGAATTATGTCTATATCATATGTATCTAGTATGTCAGAAACGGCATTGTACGCTTGGAGCATGCGATGGGGTAACCTGGAATCAAGCGGGGCGTGAAAATGGGGAATCCCATATTCAGTAAGCTCGGATACTCGCTGTCCGCCGCTAGACGCGACTAAAACTTGCCAGCCGAGACGCTTCATTCCTTTAGCAAGGCTGATCACGTGGGTCTCTGCACCGCCTATGTCCAATCCCATGGGCAGCATGAGCACGGAACCTTTCGACTCTGGCATGTGACCAACCACTCTTTCTATAAGTAGCAGCGTTGTGGTACCTCTAGTTAAGATAACTTGAATGCTCTTGATGGTCAAGAGAAGATGAAATTGTAGTTCCAGCCGAACGTGGTATATTCTAGGTGGAACTAGTAAGATGGAACTTGGGTTGAAAGTAAGCGTCTAAAACCAAAGAACTACGATCTTAAGTTCTTTCGGCAATCTTTGCATTGAGCTAACTCAATATGGAGGGATACAGACCATGCAAATAAAGGCAGCACCGTACATCGTCCTTGCATCCTTGCTCTTGATGTCCTTGGTGTTCGCGGGATGTGGGGCAAAAGATCTGGTTACTCTGGCGGGATTAGAGGGTGCCGATCTATACGTAGGGGATCGATTTGGGAACAAGGTTAAGATAGACGTTGCCGACGAATTTCTGAAAGCATTCAAAGAGGCCAAGTTCGTTAAGGATCCTAAGGATGCAAAGAGTGAGACTGAAGCCGATTATGTGTTTTATTCAGGTGATAAGAAGATCTACTATGATTCCGAAGAGAAATATCTCATATTCATCGAGGATGGCAAAAAAAGCGTCTACTCTGCAGATCTGGACGGCCTATTGTCGGGGATCAAAGACCTTCCTCCTTCAGTTTCATTGGGATTTGATGATGAGGAATTGTCTGAATGGTTAAATGATCTGTCTCAGGTGAAAGAGCCTGCAGCGCTTTTGTTTGAGCGAGACGGTAAGACAATACTGGTGGTTCTGGCGGGGGAAAAGCCTAGCGGTGGGTACACCATCGATCTGAACAATGTGTCAGTCCGTGACTCAGGTCTTTTGGTTTCCGTGAAACTTGTTCCCCCACAAGAAGGAGCCTTACAGGTTATTACTTATCCTTATGCAGGGTTTACGCTAAGCAAGGAGACAGACGTAGCGGTTGAGATGATAGTGCCCGGAAAAACAGGCGATGAAACCCTGCAAATACCTGTATCGCATGTGGCGGATGGGCAGAATGTAATACTACTCAAACCCGCAGAAGGATCTATATTGACCGAGAGGGTTAGGATGGTAGGTTTTGCAAGAGTGCCTGAGGGTACTTTTACCGTCGAAGTAGAGGATGGCCACAATGTCTTGGGTATAGAGCAAGTTACGGCTTCCAAAGGTGCTCCTGATTGGGGTTACTTTGACTTTTGGATGGATCTGGAGCCGGCTACCAGTCCTTACGGGACCATCATTTGTGTGACTCAGTCTCCTCAAGATGGATCGAGGGTGGAAGAGCTTTTGGTATCAGTAGGTTTTGGTGCGAAATAGCGCTCACTAAAGCTACAGTTGAAATACGCGCTCTTTCAGTGGCCTAGCTGCTTTGAGGATAGTAGTTTTTTGACATGAGGGCATTAACAAGGTCTTTGATTGAGTATACGGGGGCTCTGAAAACTGTACAGGCTTTGCCGACATTCTCAGGTATATGTGCATCGCTTCCGCCCAGACTGCCGAGCCCCCTTTCTTTTGCGAACGCACCGAGGACTTCATGTACTATGGGATTGCCTGCCTGCTTACCGTTGCACACTTCGATGGCTGTCAGATTATCAAGCGATGTGATCCTGTCGTCTACGCCAACTATAAGGCCACCCTGGTCACCGGCTCCGTGAGATATGTGCCAGGGGTGGGCAGGAACAACAACCCCTCCAAGGCTTCTTACGCGGTTAACCAGTTCCTGAGCATTACATAAGGTGTTTCGGCCCCAGTCCTTCCAAATCTCATCTTCAACTCCATAAACGAGCATGTGGCCTGCATCAGTTGCGAGTTCGACGCCCCTGAAAATGGCAATTGGGTACTTCTTCTTTAGCTCTTCGAAAGGACGGCTTGCGTAAAGACTCCCATGTTCGGTTATGCAGATCCCATCCAGCCCTTTATCAAGGGCCGATTCCACGATATCTTTGGGCTCAGCTAGGGACTCGCCGGAATACTTAGAATGAACATGCAAGTCCACGCGAAATTGTCGCTTCTTAGCCATTCATTTCCCCCGACAGATTTAATTTTTCCTTAATTTATTAGAAATCGTGCTGTTTGGCTAGTCTACTTAATCTGTCGCCAGAATGTTTGTCTCAAGACAGGTTCGTAGAACATAGGACCCTTCGCACTATCTCTCTGACTTAGGAATGCTCCTCTTATTATATCAATATCTTCGGAGATTTGTGCAATATTATTTACTATGTACTCGCCAAAAAAACCGGAAAACTCGTCCTCTGCTACTTGCACGATAGATCTTACTTCACTGTGTGAGATGTCTGAAAAAACTTCAACAGCAGAATTCAGTATTTTTTCTCGTCGTCTTGAATAAGCGTCGAAATAAGTCTTGATTGAAGAAATGCGTCCCGCATCTGCCGTGTCTTGGATCTTTAGGAGGAATCTATATATATTCTGGCACCGAGGATCAAGACTTGCTCCGAAGTCAAACCAAACGGGAATCCCAGATACCACATATATGTTTCTGTCCCCGTCATCCCAGTTTCTTACCAGAGTATCTAAGACGATTTGGTAGCCTGTGGCGGTTTCCGGATCAGCGTGGGGAAGTGTTTCTTTCGTGTACTGGTATGCAGCTCTTGAGAAGTAGAATTCGGGACCTACTAGGTTAACCAGTGTATTCATGTCTTCGGGACTGAGGTCCATTTCATCTGCGAGTTTGACACTTACAACGTTGCATCTTCCGAGGCCCAAAAGGCTAACGATCTTTTCAATAGGGCCATAACTAAAGAATCTTTCGGGTACGACCAGTTTTTGAGAAGATGCTTGCGAAACGGGAGGGATTGAAGGTTTGAAATGTTGTTTAACGTAATATATTTCGCCATCAGTAATGTACTTTACCATGCCATGTTCTATTTCTATTGTTCCCATATACAGATATTTCCTCCCGAAGGGTCATATGCTCACATCTGGTTACCCTGACTCCTCGTTTCTCTGGCAAGTCCATTTTATCACAACATTTGGGTCATTAACGCCCATTGAAAGACGACGAGCGCGGAACGGCCTATTTTGGGATCAAAAAAGTCTGAATGTTTGTCCCGTATGTAATATACTTGATGATAGGCATAAAGACTGAGACTTGTTCGTTGACGTGCTTGGTAAGTGCTTAGGCAATAGCAGGCGAGTCAGCGCGAATAGAAGTGGGAGGAACTGTGATTAGATGAAATGCACTCAATGCCCTAGATACTGCACTGTCGATCGTTCAAGTGGTGAGTTGGGTTTCTGCCGCAAGGGGCTTTTGCCGGAAGTTGCGTTCGCCGAACTTCATTTCTGGGAAGAACCCTGTATATCCGGCACAGGAGGTTCAGGCGCGGTGTTTTTCTCCGGATGCAACCTGTCTTGTGTGTTCTGCCAAAACTACGAAATAAGTCAGAATGGCCGTTTTGGAAGAGTACATGACATAGAGGCACTGGCCAGCATCTTTCTCACCCTAGAGCGCAGAGGTGCCCACAATATAAACCTTGTTTCACCAACGCAGTTCTCTCAGAAAGTGGCAGAATCAATTGAACTCGCCAAGAGGATAGGCGTACGAGTGCCTTTTGTGTATAACTCAAACGGATATGAATCGCCTGAGACTTTGGCTCTGATGGACGGGCTCATAGACGTATATCTTCCGGATCTCAAGTATTTCTCGGACGAATTGGCCACAAAGTATTCATCGGCGCCATCATATTTTGAACATGCTTCACGAGCCATAATAGAGATGGCAAGGCAAGTGGGTACGCCGCAGCTAGACGATCATGGGATAATACAAAAGGGGTTGATTGTGCGCCACCTGGTTCTGCCGGGTCAGATTGAGGACTCAAAGAAGATCTTAAGGTGGATCAAAGAAAACCTCCCTAGGGGTACCTATGTCAGTCTGATGGCACAGTACTGCCCGGTCAATAAAGCCGGGGATTATTCGGAGATAAATAGGACTTTGACGCGAGAAGAGTATGAAGAGATCGTGGATGTGCTTTACGATCTTGAACTTGAGGATGGCTACATTCAGGAGATGTCATCTGCAAGTAATGAGTTTATACCTGATTTCGGTTTGAAGCGCACAAATGAGGTGTGATGTGGTATTATTTGGCTAATATTAGGATAACCCAATAACGGGTTATGATGTCGGGGAGGCAGGCTGGAATGCAACAAATTCTGAGACTCGGGTTAATTCTGGCATGTATATGTGCTTTGTCCGGTGTCGGACTGGCAGCAGTCTATAACACAACGAAGCCGATCATCGACAAACGAGCGGAAGAGGATCTTTTGAACGCTGTTAAAGAGGTCCTAATGGAAGCTTCTACTATTGAGCAGCACGAGAAAGATGGCAAGGTCTATTGGGTTGGCAAAGCAGGTAGTGAGGTAGTCGGAGCGGCCATGCAGGTTGAATCTCAAGGTTATGGTAGTGAACCGATAAAGATGATGGTTGGCGTAGATTCTAGCGGGAAAATCACCAAAGTCGAGATAATGTCTCTATCAGAAACTCCAGGCATAGGTAGTCGTGTCGGCAGTGAAGAGTTTCTATCTCGGTTCAGTGGTGTGGAGAATCCTGCTGCGGTAGAAGGTATTTCGGGCGCAACGGTATCTTCTGGTGCAGTTAAGGGAGGAGTCGCAAGCGCAGTGGATTTTCTAAAGACGGTTGTGGCGCCTGAGAGCGAAGTGGTGATAGATATAGGCTCTATTCCTGATGGCACCTACGAGGGTGTTGGTGAAGGATTGTTTGGCCCTATAAGGGTATCGGTAGTTGTGCAAGGCGGTAGAATAACAGAAGTAAAAGTTCTTGAGCATACAGAAAGCGAAGGGATCTCTGATCCCGCAATTTCGGGTATTCCCAAGGCTATAGTCGAAAACCAGAAGGTGGATGTGGACACGGTTTCCGGAGCAACTTTCACAAGTAAAGGCATTATTGAAGCGGTGAAGAATGCATTGAAATAGAGCATACGTCCGCAGTTTAACCCCGGGTGCGTGAAATCCAGAGCGATTTCTCATACCCGGGGTTTTTGATTCCCATTGACTTTTGATGCTTCTTGATATTATTATTTTCCTAAGCGAACAAATGTTCTATTCAGGGTGGGCGATCCAATGGCTACCATGTTCTACTTAAAATTCATAGGGGCAAGGGCACAGCAAGAGAGGATTAACCGCAATATTGACCCGGATTCCCCTCTTGCGGTAGATTGCCGGAAAACGATCCTAGATTGCGATGAAAAGGCATTTAAGGACGGTATAAGACCGGGTGATACCATCAGGCAAGCTAAATTGGCTTCACCTTGCTGCAAAATAGTTTCGGTGTCCAATGAAACTTCTCATACATTGACATCCATAATTGAGGCTTTGTCTGCGATAACACCTTTTGTTGAACCCGACGAAAAAGACTGTGGAGTATTTTTGGATGTCGGTGATAAGTCCGCATACGAAGTGCTTTCATTGTTGACTGGTATGTTTTACATGACGATTGTTACAAAAAGCACGTCAAAATTCTTGGCAAAGGCATCTTCTGTCCACATGGCTCAACAGATATTGACCAAACGCAAAATAATATCTGCCCAAAAACCCTGGGGCTGCGTTGAAATGGGTGCAAATTACGCATTAGTTTATGTTAAGCCAGGAAAAGAAGCAATCTATTTAGCAAATATGCCTATATCGCTTTTGTGGCCACTGCCTTCAGATGTAATATCGATCCTATATTCATTGGGGTTTAGAACCTTCAAAGATCTTCAGCAAATATCGCCCTCTCAGCTTTCTTCTAAAATAGGCGATTGGGCGTCCTTAGTCGTTGATTGGGTAAAGGGAAAAGATGTTTCCCAAGTAAAGCCACTCAATTTTGTGCCATACATAGAAAAAACATTTGAGATTGAAGACATTAAACTAGATGACGTATTAAAGGAAATTTCGGAAGAACTTGTCCAAAAGAATCTTGGGTTTAGACATTTGACCATAACTTTTTCAGGGGATTTTCCTCTTGTAAAGGGTGAAAAGAAAATGGTACGCCCTGTGTTTGGGCTTGAATCATTGCGGGATGTTGTTTCAAGCCTAATGGAAGAAATGACTAGTACACCGGGTAGTGAGACTTTGCATAGACCATTGAATGTTTCTCTTTTTATAGGGGATCTTGAGAAGATGCCGGTAAAGCAAATGTTTTTGATAAACACTCCTTCTGATATTAGACACTTTGCCCAGAATGGTCATACATCCTCGGCTTCTCTGCAGTCAGTTTTCATGAGCATAGAAGAAAAGTACGGCGAATCGGCACTGTTTTGGGGAATAGAACACGGAGAAAAACAGGATAGCGCATTTAATCAGGAATTTTTACGCCGTGAGAAGATGCTGTCTCTTTGGGATCCTATGAGATTTAGCCAAGGACCAGGATCTAAAACGGGTTAGACTGAGCCAAAGGAGATGGTCACATGTCCAAGACAGTCGATCAACCAATTTTGACGGTTGTTGAAGATGGGGAACCCAGAAGATTTTTTTGGATAAAGAAGTGGATAAATATTAAAGATATCATAGATAGATGGAGTGAAGCAGGCAGATGGTGGGATGAGGAGAAGGAAAAAAGATTCTATAGAGTCTTGGGCACCGAAGGCGGTGTATACGAAATTTATTCAGATAGCAGCAATTGGAAACTTTACAAGGTGTTTGACTAAAAATGTTTACGCATCTTCATGTCCATAGTGTCTTTTCGTTTTTGGATGGGGCTTCACAAGTAACGAATCTTGTAGAAAGGGCCAAGGAACTGGGGATGACTTCGTTGGCCATTACTGACCACGACAACGTCTCGAGTGCGGTACGATTCATAAAAGCTGCTCGTAGTGCAGGCATAAAGCCTATAATTGGTTGTGAAGTTACTATGGAAGGTGGATATCATCTTACCCTGCTGTGTAAAAACAACGCCGGTTATCGTGAACTCTGTAATATTCTCACAAATGCTCATTTAACAAACGAACGAGGGAACCCCAAAGTAGACCTAGATGTTCTGGCGACCCACAAAGAAGGCCTTTTTGTCCTTTCAGGGTGTCGAAAAGGCTTGATCCCTTCTTTAATACTTCAGAAGAGATTCAAAGAGGCACGAGATGTAGCTGAGAGTTACAAAGGCATTTTCGGAAAGGATGCGTTTTTCATAGAAATATCAGAATCGCTCCTTCCGGGGTCAACTGGCTTGAATAGGACTCTTTCGGAATTGGCAGAGTCTTTGAATCTGCACAGCGTGGTAACAAACAACGTCCACTACGCTGAAAAAGAAGATTTTCAAATCCATGATATTCTAACATGCATACGCACGCTTACCACGCTAGAAGAAGTGCATCCGGAAAGGCGGCTCAACGCTGAAAACTATTTGAAATCAGAAGCTTGCATGAGGATGGAGCACAAAGATTATGCTGAGGCTCTTAACATGACTTGTTTTATAGAAGAACAATGTGATTGTCCCATAGAACTTGGCGTTTCGAATTTCCCTGCTTTTGATTACCCTGAAGGATTCGAATCGACAAATCAATTCTTGTACTACCTAGTGTCTGAGGGAGCAAGGCAACGTTACGGGAAAATGACTTCTGACATAAAAACGCGTTTGGGATATGAGCTTAGCGTAATAGAACAGCTAGGATATGCCGACTATTTTCTCGTGGTTTGGGACTTAGTGAGATTTGCTGCAAGTAAAGGAATTCGTTATGCAGGGCGAGGTTCGGCCGCTGATTCAGCCGTAGCCTATTGCCTTGGCATTAGCGACGTGGATCCTATTGCCCAAAATCTTTTGTTCGAAAGATTCATGAGCTTGGAACGAGGAGAAAAACCGGATATAGATATAGATTTTGACGCTAGGCGGCGAGATGAGGTTACCGCTTACGTGTATGGCAAGTACGGCGAGGGGCATGTAGCATCGGTTGCTACTTATAATACTTTTCAAGGGCGTTCGTCAATAAGAGATGTAGGCAAAGTGATGGGATACTCGCCTTCCGAAATTGATCTGATTGCAAAACGCCTGCCCTATATTCCGGGCAGGATGCTAGAACATGCACTAGAGTCACTTCCTGAGCTGAAGGGTTTGGAAATTCCAAAAAAGAGGCTGAGAGTCCTTGTGGAATCTGCAGTAAAGCTTCATGATTTTCCTCGGCATTTGGGAACTCATCTTGGAGGAGTGGTCATCTCTAGGAATCCAATTACCTGGTTGTCTCCTCTTGAACTATCGGCAAAGGGAGTCAAAATACTGCAATTCGATAAAGATGACGTGGAAGATCTGGGGCTTGTTAAGATAGATCTCTTGTCTCTAAGGACATTGGGGGCCATTGAAGATTCTCTGAAATTTGCTAAAACTGCTTCGGAACCGGACTATGATGCGATCCCCTTAGACGATCCGGATACTTTCAATAGGTTAAAATCCGCAGATACCGTTGGGATTTTCCAGTTGGAAAGTCCTGCTCAACGAGGACTTCAAGCAAGACTTGATACTGACAATATTGAAGATGTAGTAGCAAGCGTTGCCCTTATAAGGCCGGGTCCGATCAAAGGTAACATGGTAGAACCTTTTATCAGGCGACGCAAAGGCGAAGAAGAAATAACGTATTTGGAGCCGCGTCTTGAGAGCATTTTGAAGAAAACCTACGGTGTAGTTTTGTTTCAAGAGCAGGTTATCGAAATTGCTTCCGAAATTGCGGGTTTTACCCCGGGAGAAGCCGATAATTTGCGCAGAATTATGACCCATGGCAGATCAACTGAGGAGATGAATAAGATAGGAGAGGTTTTCATCGAAAAGGCACAGAAGAACGGTGTCATAGAAGGGACTGCACGTGAGATATTCGAATGCATGAAGGGATACGCAAGTTACGGATTCTGCGAGGCCCACGCTAGGGCATTTGCTACTACTGCATACAAAACGGCCTATTTGATAGAGCATTACCCGGCTGAGTTCTATGGAGCCATATTGAATAACCAGCCGATGGGGTTCTATCCTGTTTCCACTATATG
>Ga0116192_1003080_pt1 | contig 10636 bp, 7 predicted proteins | sample AD_UKC113_MetaG_FD_89876 | JGI IMG/M metagenome (GOLD analysis project Ga0116192, IMG submission 89876) | Active sludge microbial communities of municipal wastewater-treating anaerobic digesters from Hong Kong - AD_UKC113_MetaG | ecosystem: Engineered > Bioreactor > Anaerobic > Digestate | place...
AGCCGAGGCATGAAGGTTCTGATGGAGGTTTTGACTCGGAGGTTCAAGGGAATAATCGTATGTGACGGCTGGAAACCGTATGCCAGATTCACAAATCGCATTCAGCGATGTTGGGCACATCTACTTCGAGAGTCAAAAGACATTGCAGAGAAGTTCGAGGAAGCAATTCCACTACACAACGCACTCAAAGAGCTATATGAGCTACTGACCAAAGCTCTGGAAACGGGTCCTCCGCCAGAAGTCAGAGAGAGTCTTTGGAAATTGGCGCGAGAAGCGCTCAGGAACCTGATCTCGAAAGAGTACTCTGTCGAGAAAGTCCGAAAATTCGTCGGCAAAATCAATAACGGATTTGACTATTGGTTCACATTTGTCATCAATCCGGGTGTAGAGCCAACCAACAATAGGGCCGAGAGAGCATTGCGGCCCCATGTCGTCTTGAGAAAAATCCTGGGCGCGCTGCAAAATGATAAAGGAACATCGATTCATGAGCGAATCATGACGACACTGGCAACCTGGGGGCAAAACGGCCTAAACAGCCTACAAATGCTAACCACAAAGCTTACCTGCTAAACACATACGAAAGGAGAATCGTATGATGCAATCATTCACACGCTCATCCTCTTCAACGCCATCATCCCACCTCCCAAAAACGCAGCAAAGAAGGCCAGCAGTACCAGGAACGATACCCATGGCAGAGGCTGGTCAAGCGCTGCCGCCCTGAGGAAGAGGCTGGCATGGGTTAGGGGAAGGGCATAGAGCGCCATCTTCAGCCCGAAAGGTACCTGCGAGAGAGAGAAGAACGTCCCCCCGAGAAATGTCATTGGCATCAGAATCAGGCTACCGAAGGTGGCCATGTCCTCATGTGATCGGGCCAGCAATGCTGCCAGCACTCCCAGAAAGGCAAATGTCAGACAGCAGAGCAAAAGTCCGAGCAGAAATGCGAGAGTGATATGGATGTGCGGTGCGATGAGCAGCGCCACTGCTAAAAACGCGAGAGAGCTTAAGACGCCCCTCACAACCCCGATCAGGGCCTTTCCAAGGAGCAGCGATGACAGCCCCACCGGTGCCATGAGGCACTCGTCGAAGCTCTTGAAATAGAGCCTGTCGACGTTCAGCCTGGTCCCGGCCCCGTTGAAGCTGGTTGTCATTGCCGTAAGAGCGATTATCCCCGGGATCACGAACTCGAGATAGCTCGATCCATTCAGGTTTATCCCCCTGCCCAGGCCCCAGCCGAAGGCCACCAGATAGAGTATCGGGCTTATGAGCGTTGTGAGGATGTACCGTGGCCAGCGGCGCTTAAGTGCAGCCAGGTCCGACCAGAGTATGCTGTAGGCATCGATCATCTAATCCCCCATGACCTTCTGGCCTGTCAGTTCGATGAATACATCCTCCAGGTTCGACTGCCGCATGATCACCCGCTCCGTGTTGGGCAGATCCTGTATGAAGCTGGTAGCGCTCGATCGATCTGGGAAATAGCGGTAGGTCGTGCCATTCTCCTGAATCTCAACTGCGACCATGCCCAGCCTCTGCCGGAGCTCCAGAGGACTTCCGAGGGCAATGAGCCTTCCATGATGAATCACGCCAACCCTCTTACATAAAGCCTCCGCCTCCTCAATGTAGTGTGTGGTCAAAAATACGGTAGCACCCTCGCTGTTCATCCTGCGAATGAGATCCCAGACCCGGCGCCTGGTTTGTGCGTCCAGCCCTACCGTCGGCTCATCCAAAAAGAGGAGCTTGGGCCTGTGAATGAGTGCCCGGGCGATCATGGCCCTTCTCTTCATCCCTCCTGATACGTTGTCGATGAGGTGGCCGGCATGGTCGGATAGATCCACATAATCCAGCAGATCGGCTATCCTTTTTCTTCGCTCTGCAGAGGGGATATGATGCAGCCGGGCATGCAGCTCCAGGTTCTCGGCTATTGTCAGATCCCTGTTCAGGCTCAGATGCTGCTGGACCACACCGAACTCCTTCTTGACCTTCCCGGCATCGCGAGCCACATCGATGCCATTGATGAGCACACTGCCTGATGTGGGCTTTGTAAGTGTGGTCAGGATTCGTATGGTGGTGGTCTTGCCCGCACCGTTTGGCCCCAGAAATCCGAATAGCTCGCCCTCTGGCACGCACAGGTCCAGGCCGTCGACAACCCTCTTCCCGGAATATTCCTTATTCAGGCCTGATATTTCGATCATATTGCTCATAAAGCCTCTTGAGGCAGCGCAGCAGAGAGAGATCTCAGGTATTAAAGAGACGCCTGTGCTCCAGGTCGATTATGCTGTAGAGCGCTTCTGGGGTCAGGCCGGATATGGGATAGTACCTTCCTCCAGCGGTATCTGCGATATCCCGGCAGTATCCGAGCCTCAGATCCATGAAGGAGCTCTCCACCACCTCAGTGTCTATGACTATGGTGCTAACTCCCATCTGCCTGCTCCTCTCCGAGATCTCCAGGAGCTCGTCTTTGATCTTGCCGCCCATGCCCACATTGGCCCGGCCGTCGGATATGAGGACCATCATCGGCTTGATCTCCTCGTCCCTTCTCATCTCTCCCTCAAGGATCTGCAGGCCGCGGGAGAGGCCGGCGGAAAGAGGCGTCTTGCCGCCTGTGGGAAGATCCTTCAGCCGGCTTAAAGCCAGGTCCACGCTGGAGCAGGGAGGAAGGATGAGCTCTGCATCCCTGCCCTTGAAGGCAACCATTCCGATCTTATCCCTCTTCTGGTAAGAGTCCATGAGAAGTGAGAGGACTGCGCCTTTAGCGCTCTCCATCCTCTGCATGGCACCCATGGAGCCGCTGGCATCCACTACGAATAACACCATGGCAGATGTCCTTCCAGCCCGCTCCTTCTCCCTGATGTCCTCGTCCTTCACTTTTATGGCATTTTTGCCAGGCCTGGACTTCTGATAAGGGGCAGCCGCACGGATGGTGGCATCTATGGCGATATCCATTCCGCCGGTGGGCATCCTCTGCCGGAGATATCTGCCCCTCTTTCGGGCTGCAAGGGTCTTCATACGCCGGCCGCTGACATTGCGGCGCATTACCCTGTCCCTGCTGCGGGGCATTTTCATCTTTCGCACATCTATGGGTGATCCTATATCGAAGATCTGCTCCTGAGCCGATGCAGCCTCTCTCTCTTTCTGCTGGGAGTCCGGATGACCCTCGTCCTGCCGCTTCTGCTGCTGGGGCTTTTGCTGCCCCCGGGGAGGGCTCTTTTGCTCATGATGTTCATGCTGCTGCTTTTCAAGGGACTTATCCAGCCTCTCCCTGTTCAATGTGGGCGGCTCAAAGGGCCGGCTCCTCATCCTGTGGGCGAGCGCCATCTCCATGGCTTTCTTCACGTCCCCGGAGCTCGCATCCGTCCTTCCATTGAATGCAGCAATGGTCTTAGCCGTCCGGGAGATCACGATCTCGGCACGGTGCGTCCTGACCCCCAGCTCTATGCAGGTGGCGGCTATTGTGCGGAGCAGATCATCGCTCAATGTAACCTTTCCGAGCAATTCCCTGGCCCGGCGGATCTGCTCTTTCAGCCGATCCTGATCGGCCTGATATGCACCGGCAAAACCATCGGGATCGATATCAAACGCATCGGCCATCTTGGCTATCTGCATCCTCTGCTCGACATCCTCGATCCCGGCAACGCTCACCTGCAGGCCGAACCTGTCAAGCAGCTGAGGCCTGATCTCCCCCTCCTCAGGGTTCATGGTCCCGACCAGTATGAAGCGAGAGGGATGGGCTACAGAGACGCCTTCGCGCTCCACGATGTTGATGCCCATAGCAGCCGAGTCCAGCAGAACATCGGCAACGTGGTCGTCCAGCAGGTTGACCTCATCTATGTAGAGTATGCCCCTGTTGCAGGCTGCAAGTATTCCAGGCTCAAGGGCCTTTATGCCATCCTTGATGGCCCGCTCTACATTCAGGGAGCCGACCACCCGATCCTCTGTCGCTCCGAGGGGCAGGTCGATCACCGGAGTATTCTTCTTCACAGACATGATCTGGCCGTTCTGGCTCTTCTCAAAGCACAGGTCGCACATCGACTGAGGATTTTCCGGGTCGCAGTTGAAGGGGCAGTCCTCAACTACGGATATATCCTCAAGGAGGGCGGCCAGGGACCGCACTGCTGTGGACTTGGCTGTGCCCTTGTCGCCACGGATCAGCACCCCTCCTATACGGGGATTTATGGCATTTAATATCAGGGCGAGCTTCATGTCATCCTGGCCGATGATAGATGTGAAGGGAATAGTTCTTCGCTTTAAATGATGCATTGTCATCGCCTCTTTCATTAGCTCATCGATTATCTATATAAGGCTTTATGTAATAAAAAATTGATCTCTTTTATGAATTATTTCTATTAAAAAATCATTTAAAATTATGATATAATAACATAAATTTACTGAAATCATATCTGGCAGATAAATTTGTTTCCAATAAATAGGAACCAAGCGTTATCATTACATTGGATTTTTGCTTGAGAATTGACGCATTTATGATGAAAACGCATTAAAGGAACTCCTGCTTAGAGTTCTTATGATCAGATAATACCAAAAGATTAAATAGTAATATGCACGTTTCGGTTTTCGATGAGAAAATATGAGGATTGGGCATGAAGATCATTTGCATTTTGGCTTTGCTTTTCTGCATTTTCTACCTTCCAGGGATCGCTTCCAGCTCTGAGACGGCATCTATCCCTGGGGATACAAATGGCGACAGAATGGTATCCGCGGAAGAATTACAGAATGCAGAAAAAGAGTTCGGTGAGGGAAAGATCAGCTCAGCAGATCTTGAGACGATCAGGCTCATTCACGAGAGCTATCCCCGCTCTGTAAAAGATTCTACAGGAGAGGAAGTAACGATTTATAAACCCGTAGAGAGGATTGCCGTGATGACCACCGAGGACTATGAGATACTGCGCACCCTTAACAGCACAGATAAAATCGTTGCTGCCAGCAAATATATTGTGCAGAGCATGGAGGAGGGAAGCGGCGATCTTTACGCAGACGGAGCTGGTTACGCCAACATTGGCAGCCCTATCTCATCCGTTGACTGGGAGGCCTTGATCAAGGCCGACCCCGATCTCGTCATAACCTATGTCAGCAGCCCCAAACAGGAAGATCTGGATCGAAATCTCGGGGGCACTAACATACCAGTGATCCGCTGGGATTCAGGAAATATATCCCAGTATATTGATATCGTAAAAAATATGGGCCGCTTGTTGGACAAAGACGAGGAGGCTGAGGAATACTCCGAATTCTTTGATGAGAGTCTTGGTAGATATCTCGACGAGGTAAAGGCCCGGTCACAGGCCGAAAAGCCGAAGGTCTATTTAGAGGCCGACTTCGGCGGCGGCCAGACCTATTTCACCTGTGGCTCTGGCCACGCTCACAATGCCCTTGTCGCTGCCGCGGGCGGGGATAACATATTCTCAGGTCTGCAGGGCTTCAAGCAGGTTGACCCAGAATCGGTAGCCATGAAGAATCCTGATGCCATATTGCGCTATAAGTATCTCAAAGATAGCCCCGGAATCGAGAAAGAACTCTCCAATACTACAGCTCTTGAGGTATTGAGGGATGAGCTGCTCAATAGGCAGGAGCTGGGCAGGACTCCTGCAATACAGAACCGGTGTGTTTATGTGTTCACCTGGGACTGCACCAGAGGCGGAGCGAGGTTCTTCCTGGGCATGGGCTATCTGGGAAAATGGCTTCAGCCCGAGATCTTCCATGACTACCATCCCAGAGAGGCGTATCAGGAATACCTCAACAGATTCCAGCATGTAGATGTTGATGTGCTCAATAGCGGAGTGTTCGCCTATCCAGAGGAGTAGATAGATGTCGATGGCACATTCCCAGGATAACTCTGCTGCGAACCTGAAGGAGGAGTACGAGAGGTTCACCGGCAGAAAGCTCTCCTTCCTCTTCGCCTTCATTTTGGCGATAATTTTACTGGCTGGCTACGCCGCCACCCTGGGATCTGCCGACATCAGCGTCATGGGCGTCTACTCGGCCATACTGGCCCGCTTCTTCCCAGGTCATTTCCAGACCGACTGGTTCTCGGACACCATCGTCTGGGGGCTGCGGCTGCACAGAATTCTGCTGGCGATAGTCGGAGGATTCGGCCTGGCCACTGCCGGGGCCGTTATGCAGGGAATCCTTAAAAATCCCCTCGCAAGCCCCTTCACCCTGGGCATCTCCTCGGCAGCGGGCTTCGGTGCGGCTTTGGCCATTGTCATGGGGGCTGGGTTTGTAGGCGGCCAGTGGTTGATCGTGGGCAACGCCTTCATTTTCACAGTTCTGGCATCGCTCGCTGTATACGGACTGGCAAAATACAAAGGGATCACCCCGGAGACGATGATCCTGGCTGGAATCGCCATCATGTACTTCTTCTCTGCCATGACGTCGTTTCTGCAATATGTGGGCCATGCAGAGCAGGTTCAGGAGGTCGTCTTCTGGATGATGGGCTCTTTGGGCCGCTCCTCCTGGGATAAGGTCTGGATAGTCTCAGGGGTAATCGCATTATGCTTTCCATATCTTCTCATCAAATCCTGGGATATCAATGCCCTTGGAGCCGGGGATGAGACTGCAAAGAGCCTGGGTGTGGACGTGGAGAGAACACGCGTCATCTGCATGATGCTGGTCTCGTTCATAACAGCGGCTGTGATATGCTTTACTGGCACCATAGGATTCATCGGCCTGGTGGCCCCTCACATCACGCGCATGATAATCGGGGGCGATCACAGATTCCTGCTGCCGATCTCAGGCCTGGCCGGCGGACTGCTGCTCCTGGCTGCAGATACCGTGGCCAGGACCATACTTGCTCCAGTGATACTGCCGGTGGGCATTATGACCGCCTTCCTGGGCGTGCCATTCTTCGTATACCTCTTCGTGCGCCGGAAGAAGGAGTTCTGGTAAGCTGCCAGCAGAAGGGTCTTCCTTATTCCAAATTTATTATTTGATAATACATTTCCATCAGTAAGTTTTATTAATATGGTGTGAGAGTATATCCCAAGTCGACACCATACGGAGAGTGTTGCGCAATGGTAAAAATCTCGATAAAAGATTTATCTTTCAGCTATAAAAGCAGCAAGATCCTGGACGATTTGAACGTTTTCGTGGACGATGCTGAGATCTTGAGCCTTGTGGGGCCGAACGGATCGGGCAAGACAACCCTTATCAAATGCATCGACCGTATCCTCAAGCCCAGGGGCAGCATTCTGCTGGAGGAACGGGAGGTCCAGGCAATGGAGCAGCAGGAGATAGCCAGGCTGATAGGCTATGTGCCCCAGTCCAGCTCAACGCCATTGGCTACAACTGTCTTTGATACAGTGCTTATGGGAAGGAGGCCTCATATCAGATGGAGGGTTTCAGATGCTGACCTGGGCAAGGTGGCGGACACCCTGGAGCTATTGAATCTGCGGGAGCTGGCAATGAGGGACTTCTCAGAGCTGAGCGGCGGCCAGAGGCAAAAGGTGCTCATCGCCAGGGCGCTGGCCCAGGAGCCGGCGGTGCTCCTTCTGGATGAGCCCACATCCAACCTGGATATGAAGCACCAACTGGATGTCATGGAGACCATAAGCTCACTGGTCAAGGAGAAGGGCATCTCCGCGGTGATGGCCATCCACGACCTCAATCTTGCCGCCCGGTTTTCGGATAAACTGGTGATGCTGAAGAAGGGTATTGTCTATGCCGCCGGCACCCCAAATGATCTGCTGAGCGAGAGAAATATCAGCGATGTCTACGGCGTCGAGGCGCTGGTTATGAGATCGCTGGATAAACCCTGGATTGTGCCTCTGCGGTCTTTGAATGGCGCTCTAGCGGGCTGATCTGCCGATATGAATATCAGAATTGCCGATCACACAAAAACATTTTAATTTGGTAAAGATTATTATCTAGTAATACGAAAATGGAAATATTTATATGCAAAGGGCCTTCCTGTAATAGAATAGAGGGATAATTCGATGCCGTCCAGATCTAAGTGGAGCTGTTTTGCCGCCATTTTATGCATGGCAATGGCGTCTCTTCCTGTAATGGCTGAAGAGACAACATATCCTTTGACCATCACCGACTCGGCAGGCCGTACCATCACAATTGCCGAGCCGGTGCAAAGGATCATAGTTCTCAGTACAGATCATGCCGAAGCTGTGACAGTGCTTGGTGATGCAGATAAAATCGTCGGCGTCGCCGATGATTTGAGGTCAAAGGCCGAGCTTTTCCCCGGTTTAAAGAACAAGCAAGGCGTCGGCAAATGGAGCGAGATCAACTTTGAGATGATCGGTGAGATCGCCCGCGAAAGCGGCTCAATCGAGCCGGATATAATCGTCATAGCTTATACCTATCCCGATCGGCCCTACGGAGCCGCAAACGTGGCTAAGGCTCTCGAGCCCTTCAGGAATATCACCGTTGTCGGCCTGGACTTTTACAAACCGGAGAGTCTCACCCAGGATGTGACCGTTTTGGGCAAGATCCTGAATCGAAATGATGAAGCCTGCAGGTACTTGAATTGGGTGAATGCCAGCCGTCAGAGGATCTCTTCGGCAGTGGAAGGAGGCGCAATTTCCAAGGTTTACTTCGAGAGCAGTAGCAAAGGCGGTCCCGGCTCATTGTCTACCTACGGCAGGGGTTCAGGCATCAATCAGATGATCCAGATGAGCTACGGATTCAACATTGCTAAAGAGCTCGATATGTATCCTAAGGTAAGCTGGGAGTGGGTCGTCACAGAGAATCCTGACGTCATCATCCGCATCCAGAGCTCTGATAAAATCGGCTGGGATAAAGGGCCGTCAGAGGATTCCTCAAAGCTGAAGGCCATTGTCGATGAGATCGGGAGCAGGGAAGGCGGCGAGAGGATTCCGGCTATCGCCGGCGAAAGGGTCTATGTTGTCTACTGGAATATGATGTTCGGCATGGACAGCGTTGTCGGTCAGAGCTATCTGGCCAAGCTCCTCCATCCTGATGCGGAGCTGGCTCCTGAAGGCGTCTATCGGGAGTATCTGGATCTCCTGGGAGTAGAATATCCTGAGGACAGGATCTTTGTCTATCCTTCATTGGAGTGAGGGTCCATGAAGATAGCCTGCATTGTAGGAAATTCGTATCTGCCCGTAATGGCCCGGGCCGCCAGGCGGCTTGCCTTTGAGATGCAGCTCTATTCGACACAGAGGCTGATTGACCAGCCGAACCGCATCAACGAGGCTCTTTTATCCTGCCAAAATTGCGACCTGATCATTCTGCATCGCAGCAGCGATGCCATATGGGATGAAATGGAGCCAAGGCTCAAGGAGATCGCTAAGAGCAGGCCTTTGGTATCTCTCGGCTATGATCAGGCATACTGGATGCTCTCCACAGCGCCGGCCAGCGTGGTAGTTACAGCCAATGCCTATATGACAATGGGCGGAGAGGACAATATCTGCAACATGCTCCTCTTTCTGGCCAAAGAGATGCTGGGAAGGGACACCTCATTTGCCCCACCCTGTCCCATGCCCTGGGAGGGTGCTTATCATCCCGATGCCGATCATCACTTCGAGTGCATTGATGATTATCTGAGATGGTATGAGCCGGATGACGGCCCGACGGTCGGACTGCTCTTCTCAAGGTTTTACTGGGTGAACAGGAACCAGGGCGTGGAGGACGAGCTGATCCGCAGCCTGGAGCGTCATGGTCTCAATGTCATCCCCGTGTTCTCCTATTCTGTGCGGGATGCTGATCTCGGCACCCGCAGCATGGCCGAGGTGGTCGAAGACTACTTCTTTGACTCTGGCAAGCCGCGCATTGACGCCCTTGTTAAAACAGTCTCCTTCTTCCTGGGCCAGGAGCAGGGAAAGATGGGCAGATACGGCGGAAATGCGACCGGCATCAACCTTTTCAAGAAGCTGAATGTCCCTGTCATTCAGCCCGTTCTATCCACGCATATGTCTCAGGAGGAGTGGGAGAGGTCCAATGGTCTCTCCACCGATATCGGCTGGTATGTGGCCATGCCTGAGTTCGAGGGAGGCATCGAGCCGATCATCATCAGCTCTGGAAAGGATAGCGACGGGGTACTGGAGAGGACACCGATTGCTGATCGATGCGAGAAGCTCTCTCAAAGGGTAAAAAAATGGGTCGACCTGGCCAGAAAGCCAGCCGGAGAGAGAAAGGTGGCCTTCATCCTCCACAACAATCCCTGCGCCTCTGCGGAGGCGGCGGTTGGTGGAGGCGCGCACCTGGATACCCTCGAAAGCGTGGCCAAAATCATGAACCGCATGGAGGAAGCAGGCTATTCTCTGGAGAGCATTCCGGCCACCGGCAAAGAGCTGATCGGTACCATTATGGGCCGCAAGGCCATCTCCGAGTTCCGGTGGACGCCAATAGAGGAGATCGTGGTAAAAGGGGGAGCCCTGGCCTATCAGACCAAAGAAGAATATGAGCGGTGGTTCAACACCCTCACTCCCCAGGTGAAGGATCGCGTCTGCGAAGCCTGGGGCAACCCGCCCGGTGAGCTTAAAAACGACATCCCTGCGGCCATGCTCTACCAGGGCAAGATCGTGATCACGGGCGTCCAGTACGGCAACGCGGTGGTCTGCGTCCAGCCGAAAAGGGGCTGCGCAGGAGCGCGCTGCGACGGTCAGGTCTGCAAGATCCTGCACGACCCTGACGTTCCGCCCACCCACCAGTACATGGC
>Ga0116192_1003082_pt1 | contig 10635 bp, 7 predicted proteins | sample AD_UKC113_MetaG_FD_89876 | JGI IMG/M metagenome (GOLD analysis project Ga0116192, IMG submission 89876) | Active sludge microbial communities of municipal wastewater-treating anaerobic digesters from Hong Kong - AD_UKC113_MetaG | ecosystem: Engineered > Bioreactor > Anaerobic > Digestate | place...
CAGTCCTAGAATTGCTGTTCCGTTCGAGACTACTGCCACCAGATTCCCCTTACTGGTATACTTATACGCATCTTCTGGATTCTTCTCTATCTCTAAAACCGGATGTGCTACTCCCGGTGTATAGGCAAGAGAGAGATCCTCCGAAGTTCGGCAGGGTTTCGAAGGAAGCACCTCTAACTTCCCTGGTTTCCCTTCACAGTGGTAGGCCAAAGCTTTTCGTTTTAAATCTTCCACGATTGCCTCCTATTGATGACATTCTACCTTAGTATAATATGATCATTATTGATCGGTCAATATCATTGACATTCATAATAATTCAGATATAATCATAACAGAGGAAAAATGGGATCAGGACCAATTCCAGCGGATAGAAGAAGGCAGATCCACGAACTGCTCCAGCGAAAGGGTGTAGTAGCCGTTTCAGAACTCTCCAAACTGTTAGGCGTTTCAGACCTAACCATCCGCCGAGACCTCGATGAGATGAGCCGACAAGGTATGCTTGAACGCACTCATGGAGGAGCCATTTTAAACCAGCGGGTCAGTGTGGAACCCCTGTACCAGCAGAAGGATGCCGCTCACAAAGAAGAGAAAGAGTCCATAGGGAATGCCGCTGCTGCCCTTGTAGAAGATGGTGATACCCTGCTGATAAATAGCGGTTCTACAACCCTGGAAGTAATTCGTGCGCTGAAAAACCGGAAGGTGCGGATCATTACGAGCAATATAGGGGCGGTTGGGATTGCAGCAGAAGGTAGCTTTGAGTGTATTTTGATCGGAGGTGTGTACCGTTCCCGGTCCAACTCTCTAATCGGTGCCTTGGCGGAGCTCTCCCTCCAGCAAGTATACGGAAGTAAAGCCTTCATCGGAGTGGATGGGATCAGTTTTAAGTATGGGTTAACCACCCCTATCCTCGAGGAAGCGGAAATAGCCAGAAGTATGATCGAACGAACCCCGGGCCCGGTTATCGTTGTGGCAGATCATAGTAAAATCGGGGTAGTATCCAACTTCGTCACGGCTCCGATCGATAAGGTCCATATCCTGGTTACCGATTCCCGCATTGAAGAAAATTTTCGCTTAGAACTGGAAAAGGTCGGTATCCGAATTATTATTGCGGAACCGAAATCAGAACAATAATCTCCCGAAAAGAGGGGGGGATAGGAGGAAGGTATGGGTTATTTAGAGGAATATCCGAAGCAGTACAAGAATTGTACCTGGATTGAGGTAGGGTACTTAGAGCAGTTTATGAGAGATGCGCTGATTGCCGCGGGCGTTCCCCGAGAGGATGCTGCCATTGTTGCAGATGTATTGATCGAATCGGACCGTCGGGGAATCGATTCTCATGGGATCGGCCGGCTGAAACCGATCTATATTGACCGTATTCGAGACGGCATTATGAACCCCGTTACCCATATCGAAATAGTGCGGGATAGAAAAACAACCGCGGTACTGGACGGCCATAACGGAATGGGGCATGTCGTAGGGAAAAAAGCTATGGAAATGGCCATCCAGAAAGCAAAAGAACATGGGATGGGGATGGCTGTTGTACGGAACTCGACCCATTACGGAATCGCCGGGTACTATGCCAGCATGGCAGTGAAAGAAAACATGATCGGCATCACCGGGACAAACGCTCGCCCCTCCCAGGCTCCTACGTTCGGGGTAGAAAACATGCTGGGAACAAACCCGTTAACGTTCGGGATACCTACAGATGAAGAGTTTCCCTTTATCCTGGACTGTGCTACCAGCGTTACCCAGCGAGGGAAGATAGAACTGTATGCCCGGCTGGGCAAATCCCTGCCTCCCGGTTGGGTAATCGATGATCAAGGCCGAACTAGAACCGATACGGAACAGGTACTGATCGACCTTACCAAAGGAAAAGCCGCTCTCGCGCCCCTGGGCGGATTGGGCGAAGAAGGGGCAGGATACAAGGGGTATGGGTACGCTACCGTTGTAGAAATCCTCAGCGCTGCACTTCAGGACAGCCCGTACTTGAAAATGCTGAACGGTACAGACGCATCCGGAAAAAAGATTCCCATCCTGTTGGGACATTTTTTCATTGTTATTAATGTAGAAGAGTTCATCGATGTGAAGCAATTTAAAAAAATCGCTGGAACTATCTGTCGAGAACTCCGCGCTTCGAAAAAAGCACCGGGCGAAGAACGGATCTTTACTGCGGGAGAAAAAGAATGGCTCGCCTGGCAGTACCGGAAGACACACGGGATTCCCGTTCCACCCAGTCTTCAGAAAGATATGCTTACTCTTCGCGATTGGTATAAAATGCCTTACAAGTTTCCCTTCGAGTAAATTAGCACCTGAGTAAATTATCAGGACTTACCCCCCCCGGGCGTCTTTTAGCGCCCGGGGGATAATAGGCCTTATCCTCCTACCACAATGTGGCAATATTCGGGTAAGAGAGAAGGCGTTCATCCTTTGTAATCAGGGTAGTTCCCAATCCTGCTCCGCGACAGACTCGAGAGGAGCTTCATATCATCATCTTCTCCATCTACGATGGGGGAAAGCAGAAGTGTAGGTTTACCCTGGTCGCTTATCACAATTGGATTCCCCGTCTATTCTACATACCGAAATAGTTCAAATTATAGTCCTATACTATCGTCAAGGGAAAACAGGAAAACCCATTAAGTTATTTCTGCATATCACTTTTATGACTGGACACTATCTATAAATTTTAGTAGATTCTACTCGAATTCGGCGCCGTATGTCCTTTCAGGTCATGCGGCGATGAGAATGGGATTGTAGTATGTACTAACGTACATGGCGCCTGTGCGACCGAAACGGTCGCGCGGCGAAGAGAAGGGGATTGTAGTATGTACTAACGTACATGGCGCCGTACCCAAGTGGTAAGGGAGAGGTCTGCAAAACCTTTATGCAGCGGTTCGAATCCGCTCGGCGCCTCTCTGCTAATAGGAATTAGCCATATCTGCAAGGCGGTTGTCGCTTCGCGCCATCCGCTCGGCGCCTCTCTGTTCATAAGATGAACCAGCCGATCAAGGCGGTTGCCCCTTCGGGTCATCCCTTTTTGTAGCCTTGTCAAGATAGGCCTTGCAGAGTATGGTTTTCCCCATGCCCAAAAAGAGCCCAGCTGAAAAAGGAAGAGTAGAAACCGGCAAGCTTAAGATAGGCGATCAATGGAATGCGATTACGATTATTGCTCTTTCACAGTCCAATCCTCTGAAAGCGATAGCAGAATTTGTGGAAAACTCGATTGATGCGAAGGCAAAACAGGTATTTATCGTTCGGGGGAAACACAAGAGTGAACAGTACCTGAAGGTTATCGACGATGGTGAAGGAATCGCTGATTTTCACTACGTAGCCACACATATAGGTGACTCAATCAAGCGGAAGCTAAAAGAGAAGGGTGTTACGGGTATTCAGGGCGAGTTCGGCATCGGGCTCTTAAGCTTCTGGACCGTGGGGGAAAAGCTTACCCTTTCTTCGACCGGCCCGGATGGAAAAATGCGTCGCCTTACCCTGGTAAAAGGGCAGCCGGGGTACGCTATTCGGGAGGTAGCAACCCTTTTTGAGCCCTCGGGTACTGAACTGAACATTCAGCCTGTCCTTCCCGGAGTACGGATGCTTTCTGGTGATAAGATACAGTCCTACCTTGCAAGCGAGCTTCGCGATCGCATTGCCAAAAGCGGAGTCAACATCCGTATTATCGACCGTACAGCTCGGAAAGAGCTTCTAGTTGAACCGCGAAAATTTCGCGGTCGGCTTATCCATGGACTACCAGAGGTGCGCAGCCCTTTCGGTGATCTGTATGTGGAACTTTACATGACCGAACCATCGCCAAAGAACCAGATCGGCCTGTATAGACTCGGGACCCGTGTACTGGACGACCTGAGAACCCTCGACCTGTTTCAGCACGAGCCCTGGACAAGCGGTTATCTTGAAGGTCTTGTGGACGCGCCCTTCCTTCAGCTAACGCCGGGTACCCGCTCCGGAGTTGTATTCGATGATGCCCTGGCTTCCCTCATCGATTCTCTTCGTCCGGTAGAAGAAAAGCTCCTGGAGATTATTACAGCACAACGGAGGGCAGAAGAGGAGGAGGCAAGCCGTTCCATATTCCGTAAAGTATCCCGCGCCCTTAAAGAGGCATTCATGATGCTCCCTCCGGAGGAATATGGCTGGCTCGGGGCTCGGGGGCAGGAGTCTGGTTCAGGCAGTAACGCTGGATCCAGGGAAGGCCTTAAGCCTGGCTCCTCAGTAGAAGACATAGTACCCGGCGCAGAGTCGGTCCCTGGTACACTTATAGCCGAACAGGCTGCCGGGGAGGAAGGAGATATTCAGAAGAGCTTTTTTGACTATCCCGGACCTCTGTACCGCATTTCAATCTCTCCTGCATCATCCACCATGGAGAGTGATCGAAGGGGGCGGAAACGTGGAACCTACGGATGCGGAATTCGTCGAATACCATGCACCTGCTGAACCGGAAGTGGCCCGCATCGCATTAACCGCGACTCAGGACGAGACAGTTTGCGAGGCTACAGCCGTTATTACCGTCACCGCAGAGCTCATTCCGCATCGGTCGGGAGATGAAGTTCCCTTCAAACATGGTCTTCCCGGATATACCTACGAGCGGGCGTCTGGCGCGCTGTGGCGCTCCCGCTATTTGGTAGATCGCTCTCTTATCGTAATTAATAATGCCCACGCCGACTTTATCTTCGCCTCACGAAGCGATGCAGCTAAACTGCGGTATATCGCCCGCCTCTACGCCAAAGAAATTGTGCTTTCAAACTTTCCAGGTGCTTCCAGGGAAGAGCTCCTGGAACGAATCGTTGAGCTTACCCTCTATATGGAGGAGCATTTAAAGTAGAGGATGGGCGTATGCCTTGCGCTATAAAAAAGCTTGTATTTACCCCCGGAGAGTACGCGTGCGAGTCAATATCATTCCTCCGGCCACTGCGGTACAAGGGGCGACCAGCACAAGACCGAAACTACCCACAAGGGTGTGAAGAATTTCCGCAGACACATAACTTAGATTAAAGATGTTCATCATAGGAATACCCTGAGCCATGAACACCATGAGTAATGAGAGTTTTTTTCGATACCTCGGTACTGATTCCGGCTCTCGTTGATCAGCTCTCGAACCATCAGAACAGGAGATCATGAGGTGTACGGTTCAACCCATTCTCTTGCTGAAACCTACTCTGTGCTCACTTCTCTGCCCTTGCCGAAAAGGATCAGTAGTGTAGAGGCTCGCATGCTTATAGAAGAGAGCATACTCAAACGACTCCATATAGTGAAACTCGGTATTCACGAATACCTCAATGCTCTTTCGAATGTCTCTTCGAAAGGCCTTACAAGTGGAATGATCTACGACGTTCTACATATGGAAGCAGCAAAAAAGGCATCCTGTACCCGGATTTATACCTACAATATTGAGCATTTTGAGGCTCTTCAGGCCTGAAGGAATAACAGTTTTGAGTCCCTGAGGCTTAGGATGCTATAGGAACAGACTCCTAACCTTGCATTTCCAGAATCAATCTTAGCAGAAATAGATCAATGCGGATGAAACTCGGGGTGAAAGTCTTATGGATCCTATGATGGATCCTATTTGGTATAGATGATCCGGTAAAACTTGTCCCAATTCTTGCGGCATAGCCATCGTCTTTTTTCAGCTGGTCAAACCGCACAAGGCTCATACTTGTGCCATGATGAAATCTCGATTCAATGTGAGTACTTGCTCAATGCCAATTACCTTTATGTATTTGGAGATCAGCGCCAGCCCTGCCCGGCCACTCAGACATGCTTCGGTGATCTCTTCATTGTTATCGTGCCCATGCTTAACGCCCCTCCTTGGTGTTTATCTGGTTTTTCTTAACTCATTACACACAGGGAGGTATTCTTTTCTATGGGTTAGAATCGCTCAATTTAGGTATGTGTAAGGTTCTTTGATATTTGATAAAATACATGAATCCGTTTCAGTAAGGTAATCCAGCACTGAAAAGAGACGTTGCAATCAATGTGCCCCTCTTAGGAAGTCTTTTTATTCTAAATATTGGTCGGATAATTTCTATATACACAATCTATACTTTAAAGAGCAATAGGGGAGGAGTCAGGTTATGCAAAGATTCATGTTACTACTGTGCTGTATCCTGGTCGTACCAGGAACCGTAACAGCCCAGCAGCTGGTATTTTCTGCGAATGATCTGGATACTGTGCAGCTTACTGAAAAGAAAGAATGGGGAAAAGTCCAGATAACAGCACGGAGCGATAAGAACGTCACTATCGAAAGCATGGATGTGCCGCGGGAAGCTCCGGATGGCGAACTATTCAATAACCGGATAAAACTCAACGGCGGGGGATCATTGGAATACCGGGCCATCCTGTTCACGGTAGAACAGAAAGGAGAACTGGTAGTCTATTGCAACAGCAGCAGTAAGACGGATGCCCGAACCCTTGTGCTGGTGGATGCAAAAACCGGAAACGTAATAACCCAGTTCAGTGCCGAACCCGATACAGGCTCAAAAGCCTGTCTGGTGAAAGCTATCCTACCTGATCCAGGGACGTATGCCCTATATTCCAAAAGTGGAGGAATAAATATCTACCAGATAATGGTAAAATAACATACTAACTGGGATGAAACATCTTAGCATAGTATTCTTGATAGTTCTGAGTTTTCTCCGACCCTTGCCTATAAGCGCTCAAAACCAGCTTCTCTGGGATGAAGTTCCGGATCCTCGTATCCTATCCCTTGAACCGACGAAAAATGATCCGACCCGGATTGTTCTTTCTTTCGAGGGAGATCTCAGTACCCGGGGAGCTGATCGAGCGGTGGTATCCCTTGAGGACAGCAAAGGGAAAGCCCTTGAAACAAAAATAGTCGGAAGAACCAACCGCCCGGTAAAAACAGTAGAATTCACCCCACCGGGAAGTGGTGTCTATCAGTTCTCCGTCTCTCTGTATAGGAAGGGAGAAGAGAAACCTAAAAGGTCCGGTACTGTAACGTACAACTACCGGTTCCCCCTGAGAATCCCCCCCCTAAAGCTTCTCAACCAGGGGAAGGGAACCCTCCTCGTTCGCTGGCAACCAGTACAGGAGGCTGAGGCTTACCAGGTTCTGTACAGAGAGATAGACTATTCTGAGACAGTTCCTCCTTCCCTGGAGGTTCTCGATGGCAAAACGAAGACAACCGCACGAATTCAATCTGAGTCCGGTACAATGGAATGCCTTCTTGAGAGACTCTCTGTAGGAAAAAGATATGCTATTGCCCTGTCGGTTCATCGTGGAGATGAACGGGTGTGTTCCGTACCCAGGGTAAAGACCATACGAGATACTCAAGACCGGGAATGGTCCTTCACGTGGTTTGGCCAATCCACACGGCCGGAGCTGAACACATTCACCATGCTGGATGAAGACGCGTTCATCTTCCAGTTACGGTCCTGTTCATACGATCCCTCCACCAATCAGATCATAGCGAAGGGAGGTAAATTCACCACTTTCCACGACGGGATTTCCTTTTACTACACGGTTCTCGACCCTAAAACTGAGAACTTCGAGCTTACCGCTACTTTCCAGATCGATTATATCAATCCCACCCCGGACGGACAGGAAGGTTTTGGTCTGCTGGTTTTGGATAGTCTCGGTCAACACGGGGTAAATAGTGTAAACCATTATACAAACTCCGCAGGTATTATCGCTACCAAGTTTGAAGAAGTCGTCGGTGGCGTGAAAAAAACCAGTAAGGATACCCTGGGAGCCCGTTTCGTCACGTGTATTACAAAGGAAATCATTGCGCTGGGAGATAGCGGTATTGCCCAGCAGGGGAGAAGTGTATCGAAGGCATTTAGCTACGATTTTTCCAGCCTGATACAAACTGGCGAGAGCTATCGGATTACTCTGAAAAAAACAAACACTGGGTATCATGCAATTTACCGGAATCCCTACTCGACAGAGGAAGATAGGACTGAATTCATCCTCTATGGTCCGGAGAAACTGCAGGTATTGGACCCGGATCATATCTACGTCGGTTTCGCCGTGGCTCGGGGATGTAATGTGACAGTGAAGGATGTGGTATTCACCACCCATGACGCTCGCACCGATCCCCCTGGTATTCCAGAACCTCCAGAGGTAGTCCCTTTAATCGCAAAAGTAGATTCCCCCACTACGTATAGTAAAGATCTGTATCCCTTTGTATTCTATGCCAATTCCGACGGTTTCTTGACGGTTCGAGACGCAGAGGGAAAGGAACCAGTCAAGAATGTCCCAATAAAGGAGTATCAAGATTTCCGCACCATCCTGAAGTTACAGAGGGGGAGAAATGATTACACTATTCAATTCACTCCCGATTCTGACTTCAAACCCGGCCCCAACAAAGTAGTGGGACGCTACTACTACCCAACCGGGAAGTACGTAGAAGATTATAGCCCCTATACCCTTAACCTATCCGTGCTGTACCATTTCTACGATGGCGAAGAGCTCTTTGTGAGTCCCCAGGGATCTCCCCTCGGAAAGGGGACGCTGCAGGATCCTCTAGATATCACTACCGCCCTCTTCTTTGTAAAGGAAGGGCAGAAGATTCTGTTGAAGGGAGGAGTCTACTACCCTTCTAGAACCATTCAAATAGAGAGAGGAAACGATGGAGCTCCGGGTCGGTACAAAACCCTTACATCTATGCAGGGAGAACGGGCTATACTGGATTTCAGTACCAGCGAAGCAAAATCCGCAGGCTTTATTCTAGGGGGTAGCCATTGGATCATCGAAAACATAGATATTCGAAATACACCGGGGGATGTTAAAGGATTCCAGATTGCGGGGAATAATAATATCATCCGTGATGTTCGCGCCTATACCTGTGGTGATACAGGATTACAGATCAGTGGAGTAAGTACGGAACCCCGCCAGAAGTGGCCCCAGCACAACCAGATAATCCGATGTCTCTCACACGACAACCAGGATCCTGCTTCCAACAATGCCGACGGGTTTGCCGCGAAACTAACAGCAGGGGATGGAAACCTGTTTAGAGACTGTATTGCTCATCACAATATCGATGATGGGTGGGATCTTTATACAAAAATAGAAACAGGATCCATTGGTCCGGTTCTCATCGAAAACTGTGTGTCCTATATGAACGGTTTCCGTTCCGACGGAACGGGCAATGGGGATGGAAATGGATTTAAGTTAGGGGGAGATGGTATTGCCGTACCGCATATTCTAAGAAACTGTATCGCTTTTGGAAATGGTACAAGCGGTATAACGAGCAATTCTAATCCCGCTGTAATCATCGAGAACTGCACTTCGTATGGAAACCAGGGACCTAACGTCATCCTCTACGGAAAGGGAGAGGGCAAGCGGGAGTTCGTGGTGCGAAATCTACTCTCCTTTGGGGGAGGTGCGGGAGATGTGTACAGGGAGATGCCGGAATTAGCAGCCCCTCACAATTTCTTCTGGAACGGAGCTGCGTGCGTAAATAGTGAGGGACGGACTCTCTCGAAAGAAGCCTTCGTATCCACTGATTTCACTGTACAACCCTACTGGAACGAACGGGGGAGGATCGATCTCAATGGATTCCTCACTCCCACCCTCCAGGTGCCTCCCGGTGTAGGGGCTCGCTTCGAATAAGACAACCATCTGAGCATTGCCAGGATTCATCAAATCGAGTAAAACCTAAGTATCTATGAGCACAAGAAAACTAAAAAATTATATCCACGGACAGTGGGTCGATCCTGTGGGGGCGACCTATATCGACGTAGAGAATCCCAGCACCGGAGAAGTAATTGCTCAGGTGCCGTTGACAAGCCGGGAAGAAACGAACCAGGCAATTGAGAAGGCCCATGCCGCGTTTCTGGAATGGCGTAACGTACCGGTAGCCCGGAGGGTACAGTATCTATTCAAACTCCTCGCCCTTCTGGAAGAGAATGAGGAACGCATCAGCCGTACCCTGGTGGAGGAAATGGGAAAATCGCTCCCTGATGCGGAAGCGGAGATGAAGCGGGTGTTCGAGAACATCGAAGTGGCCTGCGGAATGCCGGTACTTCAACAGGGGGACAAGCTGATCGGAGCCTCATTTGAAATGGATGGGGAGGTGATCCGGTTGCCCATGGGGGTGTTCACCATGATTGCCCCCTTTAACTTTCCTGCGATGGTGCCGTTCTGGTTTCTCCCCTATGCGATTGCCACAGGGAATACCTTTATCGTAAAAGCCTCCAAACAGGTCCCCTGCACGATGAACCTTATTACCGAGTATATCCACCAGACAGGACTTCCTGCAGGCGTATTTAATCTGATCAATGGAGACAAGACCGTAGCGGACGCGTTTATGATGCATCCGAAGGTGCAGGGCGTATCTCTTGTCGGCTCAACCCCGACCTGCCTTGAAGTAGCCCAAAAGTGTGCGGCTCAGGGAAAACGGTTTCAGGCGATGGGCAGTGCCAAGAACCACCTGGTGGTGATGCCTGATGCCCGGCTTTCCGAAGCGATCCGAAACATGATTACTTCCTGCTTTGGCTGTGCAGGACAGCGGTGCATGGCCGCCTCTGCCATTGTCTGCGTAGGAGAAGATACGTACCGATCCGTATGCCGGGAGTTTGTCGAAGCCTCAAAAAAGGTCATTGTCACGAACCCTCTGGATCCCGCTGTAGCAAAGGAGCCAATGGTGATGGGGCCTGTCATTTCCTC
>Ga0116192_1003086_pt1 | contig 10627 bp, 9 predicted proteins | sample AD_UKC113_MetaG_FD_89876 | JGI IMG/M metagenome (GOLD analysis project Ga0116192, IMG submission 89876) | Active sludge microbial communities of municipal wastewater-treating anaerobic digesters from Hong Kong - AD_UKC113_MetaG | ecosystem: Engineered > Bioreactor > Anaerobic > Digestate | place...
CCACCGAGGTCTATCCCGACAGTCCGCGCGCGACAACGGCGCAGTGCAACGCGGCGCAGGTGACCGCCGTGTGCGCCGCGCTGGATTTCGCCCTCGCGCACGCGGCGAATCCGGCCTGAGCGGCGCCGGACCACAGGTCAGGAGCAGGACCCGCCATGAATCCGATCAAGCCCGTGCGACCGCTGCGACGCCTGCAGGCGCCACTGCTGGCGCTCCTGACCGTCGCCACGGCGGCCCAGGCCGCGCCCGACGCCGTGATCCTGGTGCGTCACGCCGAGAAGGCGAGCGATGCCGGCAAGGATCCGCCGCTCACCGCGGCGGGCCACGAGCGCGCGCAGCAGCTCGCCGCCGCCCTGCACGATGCCGGCGTGGGCACGATCCTGGTCACGCCCTACCGACGCAACCGCGACACCGCCGCGCCTATCGCGTCTCAGCGCGGAATCACCCCGCAGGTCATTGCCACCGATGGCGACACCGCGGCGCACGTGGCGGCGGTGGCCGCGGCGCTGCGCGCCGCCAGCGGCACCGTCCTGGTGGTGGGCCACGGCAACACCGTCAGTCGCATCATCGCCGCCGTGGGCGGCCCGGTCCTGCCCGACCTGTGCGAGGACCGCTACGCCCAGGTGTTCGTGCTGACCGGGCTCGGCGCCACGCCGCACCTGCAACGCTGGCAGTACGGCGCGGTCGACCCGCCGGCGGGGAAGGATTGCCTGTGAGCAGGGCGGGCGTGCCCGCCGCCGCGGCGCGCTACCGCCTGGTGGTGTTCGATTTCGACGGCACGCTGGCGGACTCCTGGCCCTGGTTTCTCGCCAACGTCAACCGCGCGGCGGAACGCTACGGATTTCGTCCGCTACCCATGGATCGGCTCGACGAGTACCGCGGCCTCGCGCCGCGCGAGCTGGTGGCGCGCCTCGGCCTGCCCCTGTGGAAGCTGCCGCAGGTGGCCAGCGGCATGCGGGCCGCCATGGCGGCCGACCTCGCCGGCATCCGCCTCTTCGACGGCGCGCTGGATGTGCTGCGCGCGCTGCGCACTCGCGGCGTGCGCAGCGCCATCGTCAGCTCCAACAGTCGCGACAATATCGCCCACGTGCTGGGCGTCGAAGGGGCTGCCCTGGTCGACCACTTCGGCTGCGGCGCGCCGCTGTTCGGCAAGCGCACCCTGCTGCGTCGGGTGGCGCGCGCGGCCGATGTGGCCCACGCCCAGGTGCTGTGCGTGGGCGACGAGTTGCGCGACATCGAGGCGGCGCGGGCGCTGGGCATGGCGGCCGTCGGCGTCGCCTGGGGCTTTGCCACGCCCGCCGCCCTGGCTGCGTGCAGCGGCCAACCGGTATTGACCGACTGGGGCGCGCTGCTGGGACTGCTGTGACCGCGCGCGGCGGCGATCAGCGCCGCAGGCGTCCGCTGCGCGGGGTGCCGCCCTTCACCGCCAGCACGCCGTCCAGCACCCGCTCGGTGGCGAAGCCGGCCCTCTCCAGGCGGCGCGCCACCTCGCCCGGCACGTCGCGGCCGCTGGTCTTGCGGTTCGGTGTGCCGGTGTAGTGGAACAGGCGGCCGCGCGGCCGCAGCACGCGTGCCAGCTGGTCGTAGAAGCGCTGCGCATACAGCTCGCCGGCAATGCCGAAGCGGGGCGGATCGTGCAGGGCGGCATCGAAGGCCGCGTCGGGCAGCGCGGTGATGGCCTGCGCCACGTCGCCGTGCACGAGCTGCAGGCGGCCGCCGCACGCGGCCGCGTCGGCATCGGGTGACCAGGGATTGTGCCGGCGCAGCCACAGCACCTCAGGGTTCTTCTCGAAGGACAGCACGCGCGCCGCGCCGGCGGCGAGGGCGCAGCGGGCGAAGTAGCCGAGGCCGCCGCAGGTGTCGAGCAGCGTCTTGCCGGCGGGTTCGGTCAGCGCCACCTTGCGTTCGGCATCGGCGTAGGGCGAGCACTGCGCGCTCGGCAGCATCTTGATGCCGTCGATCTCGAAGGTGGGCGCGCCCCAGTCGGTGGGCACGAGCTTGATCAGTGCCCCGCCGTAGCGCTGCAGCGGCGCGAACGCCGCGCCGTCCCAGTGGTAGATCGTGCGGTCCCTCAGGCCTTCGGGCCAGGGATAGTCCTGCCCCCGCCAGCGCCAGCCGGCGGCAGACAGCGGCACCTCGCCCGTGCTGTGGCCCAGATCGAGCGATCCGCGCCAGTACGCGTGCCCGGCGGCCAGGTCGGCGCGCATCGCCTCGACCAGACCGCGAGTCAGAAGGGGGCCGGAGTAGGGGGGCATCGCAGGCCTGCGCGGAACGGGGCGCGGCACAGTACCAGAGGTGGTGGGCAGGCACGCGTCCGGCCCTGGCGGAGCGGCCGCGCTGGCGCGCCGGCCACGGCGGGTCTAGGCTTTGCGGCAGTTCACGCAAAGCGGTCGAATGGCCGGAGCGCATGCGGCTTGATCTGGACACAAGGCGAAGACGCTGCGGCCGCGTCGCGCACCTCGCGGCGGGACTCCTGGCCGTACTGTCCGAGCGCTCGCTCGCCGTACCGCTGCTCACGTTCAGCCCGCTAACGCCGACCCACTTCAACCTGCCAGCCAACGCCACCGCGGTCGTTTCTTACCGCGTCACCCATCAGGCACAGGCGACGCGCAGCTGGCAGTGGCAGTCCATTCCCGGGGTGACGCAGATGACGGGCGCCGCGGGCGAGTGTGCCGATCCGTTCACCCTGGCCTTCCAGCAGTCGTGCCAGTTGGACCTGCGCCTGGACGCCAGCCAGCTGGGCAGCGGAGTACAGGGTGGACCCGTGGTGTGCATCGCCGGCAGTCCCCTGCAGTGCGCGCAGCCGGCCGCGGCGGACGCGCTGGACATCACCGTCGTGGCGCCACCCGATGCGCTGTTTGCGGACGGCTTCGAGGCGCCCTGAGCGGCGCCCCGCTTCGCCGCATGCGGATCAGGGCTTGAGCGCCTTCACCGCGTCGAGGGTCTCCTTGACGTGCCCGTTGGGACTCATGGCGGAGTAGACGTGGGCGATCTTGCCGTCGGGCGCGATCACGTAGGACGTGCGGTCGGACCAGCCGGGCTTGAGCGTCAGCAGGGCGTCGTACTCCTTGGCGATCTTGGCCCCCTCGTCGGCCGCCACGGGGAACTTGCCGCCGCAGTGCTCGGTTTCCTTGGAGAAGGCGGCCAGCTCGCTGGTATTGCCCGCGGTGACGCCGATGACCGTGGCGTGCGCTGACTTGAACTGATCGATGGCCTCGGAGAAGAGGTGCGCCTCGACGTTGCAGCCGGGCGTGTGCGCGGCCGGGAAGAAGTACACCACCACCGGCCCCTGCTTGAGGGCGTCGGCCAGTTTGAAGGTGAAGGGCTCGCCGGCGAGATAGGCGGGGGCGGAGAAATCCGGCGCCGGCGCGCCGACCTTCAGCGCCGCATAGGCGGGGGCAGCCAGGGCAAGGGCGAACGTGGCGAGGGCGGTGAGGCGGCGGACACTGGACATGGACGGAACTCCGGTGGGGGGCGTGGCGCTTTTATACACTCCAGGCGCCAAGGCGGCGTGAGGGACGATGCGGCCGCGGCGCAGCATCTGACCGCCACCGATCCGGTGATCCGGAGCGGCAAGATGCGGGCCGGATTCCGCTGCTGGTACGGTGCGGCGGCAGCGGTGCTGTAGCCAAACCGGCAGCGCCGCCCGGTTCCGCCCCGGCCCGCCGACACCGGGCGCTGGATTGGCGACGCCGCACGCCGCACCAGGCTGCCTACGCGCGCCTCACCCCGCTTCGGCGAGACTGTCGTGCCTTCTTCCCCTACGGAGTTCCCGCATGCCAACCGCACTCATCACCGGCGCCAACCGCGGCGTCGGTCTGGCCCTGGCGCAAACCCTGGCCGCTCGCGGCGACCGCATCATCGCCGCCTGCCGCGCGCCGAGCGAAGCGCTGACGCAGACCGGCGCCCGCATCGAAAGCGGCGTGGATGTGACCGACGATGCGGCGGTGGCGGCTCTCGCCGGGCGACTGACTGGGGAATCGCTCGACGCCCTGTGGCTCAATGCCGGCGTGCTCGCCCGCGAGGCCCTGGGCGAGATCGATGCCGAGGGCTTCGCCAGCCTGCGCCGTCAGTTCGAGGTGAATGCGCTGGGTCCGCTGCGCGTGGCCCAGGCGCTGCTGCCCCATCTGCGCCGCGACGGCAAGATCGCCATCCTCACCAGCCGCATGGGCTCGGTGGCGGACAACACCTCAGGCGGCTACTACGGCTACCGCGCGTCCAAGGCGGCAGTCAACGCCATCGGAAAGTCGCTGGCGGTGGACCTCGCGCCGCGCGGCATCGGCGTGTTCCTGCTGCATCCGGGCTTCGTCGCCACCGATATGGTCGGCGGTCGCGGCGACCTCGCGCCCGCGCAGGCGGCGCAGCAGCTCGTGGCCTGCCTTGACGGTCTCGACATCGCGCAGACGGGCAGCTTCTGGCACGGCAACGGCACGGAGCTGCCCTGGTGAGGCGCCGCTAGTCAAACCCGTCGGCGAACAGCACGGCCACCGCCTCGCTGTCGTAGGCACCGATGTCGCAGTTGCCGGCCGGGCGGCGGTAGCCGCGCTGATCCACAGTGATGCCGCTGCAACTGGCCGCTGGGACCGCGTTGATGGCGGCGCTACCGGCCTGCAGCGCCACGGTGGCCGAGGCCCCACCGTTGAAGCCCAGCGGGATCAATTGGGGATTGGCGCCGTTGGGCAGGTCGGTTGCCGCGAACCCGGTGCTGCCGCCCCGGTTCTGCACCAGGTTGGCCGTATTTGCCCATCCCCCGCCAGTGTAAAATAAGCCGAATTCGCCTTTGAATTCATCATGTTGCGGGAGGCGGAATCGCAAATTTGTGTGCTTTTTGTGTCGCGACGATAGAGCTGTTTGACCTCAAAAAGCGCAGCGGTATCGATCGTCCAAGAACAGGCCATCCCCTTCCCGTACTCGCCTATCACGAGGTCGCTAGCAGATCCGCACGGTGCAACTGGTCCGTTGCTAGTCGAAGCCCGTCCCTTCCGACACCACCAAAGCCTCGCCAATCCTGCTGAGATCAAAGCCGATGGCGATCGAATCCAGATCAATCACCCGATCTGACTCGCTGAACTCCAGATTGCCAAAGAGATTGGTGTGCCGCCAACCGACCGGCGAAATGCTCTTCAGCACGGCGATCTCATCCAACGCATTTGCTTCCAGCTTCCGGTCGTAGATCTTCGAGAGCAGAACGGTGTTGTAGTAGATGATTGCGTTTGCGATCAGCCGAGAGCAGTCGTTCCAGAGGCGCTGTTGCTCCTCGGTCTGCACCCGGAACTTCCCCGAATTGATGTAGGCAATAGCACGCCTAAACCGGTGATATGCCTCGCCCCGGTTGAGTGCCTTTTGAACGCTCTGCCGGAGCTGTACATCGTCGATGAAGTCCAGCAGGTACAACGTACGATAGATGCTGTCGAGCTCCCACAATGCCTTCCTGGTCCGGTTTTGGCGCTGGTAGCTGCTGAGCTTCCGGATGATGGTCGATTGAGTCACCTCCTTTTGTCCCAGCGATGCCAAGATCCGCTGGATATTTGGCCATTCTGAAACGATGAGCTCCTCGTTGACGCGGTGTGACGGCTTGATGAGGAGATCGGCATACTGATGAAGCGGACGAAAGCCCACGAGTGATTCGGTTTTCGATTGAACGTCCTTGTAGCGCGGCGCGAATCGGTGTCCGTAGCAATGGAGGGTGACAAAGTTGACTTGGTTGGTGCCGTGCGTGTCGGTCGAGTGCCGCTCGGGTCGGATGTCGCTGGTGTTATTGAACAAGAGATCAAAGACGTAGTGGCTCTCGTGCTCGTGAGCGCCGATCACCGTCCCATTGATCGGTATGTGGTTGGCGACGATCGTGCAAACACTTACGCCCTTCTTAAGTCCGAAATACTTTGGCGAATGCCGCGCTTTGACAGTGTTAACCTGGGTCTCGAAGCGTTGCCCGTCGCTGCTGGAATGAAGCTCGTTTCGAATGTTGAAGAGCGAAAATGCCGACAGCTGCGCGGTTGCGTTAGCGATGCAATCGTTCGCGGCACGAATGGTTTCTGATCTCAGGTAGCTACGCGACGTATTCAGGAGCGATGAGTAGCTGATTCCCGATACCTCCGCCATCTTGAGGATCCCCATGTTGGTTCCGAGTGCGGTAGCGCACGCGAAGACCTCGCGGGGATCTACAGATCTTTTGACAAACCGCTCAATGACGTGCGTGAAGCACTTCAAGAAGCCAGTTCGGCCCGCCACGAACCACAACAGGTCGGAAATGCCGATGGTCGGAAGGTGCGCGTAGAACGGGTGCTCATCGGTCTCTTCAGCGGATGGGTACACCAAGCTCCATTTGCGCTTTTCCAGCTTCCCACGCACATTGATGTGCGCGTTGGCTCGTTGCGCGATGCGCTCGTTGACCGTTTTGTACTTCTCTTCCACCTCTTTCGCCAAGTTGGCCAAAGTAATCTGAATTGGAGTCCTGAGCATCGGAGCGTTGAGCTCTCGTAGGATGACGTCCTTATGCCGCCAGCGCTCGTCTGAGATCAAGTCATCTTCAAACCGCTTGTGGTCGTTACTTTCATGAACGTAGATGTTGCCTGCCTCTATCGCCTCGCTCAGTAGACGGTAAACCAAGAATTCGTATCGGTCGACATCGAGCTTGCGCTTTTGATTGGGCTCTTTGGAGAATAGATATTTCCGAAGTCGTCCGGGTATTACCTTCAAGGGAAAGGTCTTTGGATCGATCTGCCGCGGTGATCGACCAGCCCGCAGGTGACGTTGAAGGAACTCGATGGCCTGCTGCAAAGGTGAATTGATGACCCGGCCGGTGAACTCAAGCTCGACGAACAGATGCCGCAAGTTCTTTTTGATCGTCATCGACATCGACGTGTAGAACTGCCATTGATACGCCGCTTTGTCGAAGGCAACGTTGCGCATGTAGTCGGCAACGGCCGGAATGCGCTCTGGCGCGAGATAAGTAAAGGCTTTGGCTTTCACAGCCGCGAAGGTGGCGGAGTCCGGCAACGTCTTGTCGACGAACAGATTGAGAATCTCGCCTGCTGCCTTGAGATTCTCCGTACCCGCGATGAGCGCCTGCTGCATCGCTTCCTTGCTGGCCTCTCCGGCTTGGCGCGTGTAGCCGTCCACGCGGACCAAGAACGCTTCGACGAGATGATCGTTGATCTGCCTGTAGCGGTGGTACGAAAAGCACAGCAAGTACAAGAAGGCGACGAGCCGGTCCATACGTGCCAGCTTGTAGACGGTGTAGTACGTCACCAGCGATGCGTAGTATTTGCTGCTTTCCTGAGAAATCCTTGCTGACGAAAGAAATCGTTGAGCGAATGCATGGAGCGGCTCAAACGACCGTCTGCGCGCCACTTCGTCGCGGAGTGCCGTGTAGCTGAAGTCGTTGAGTTCCTTCTTCAGCACGCTGATTTTGTACATGCTCCCATCAGCCTGCAGCAGGCTTTCCAGTTCCTTTTTGATGAACCTGGTGAGCGAGGTCTTGAGGAGAGCCGTCAGGCGATTTCGCTCCCTCGAAACGGCTTCGCCAATCAGGTCCTGCAGCCCGGAGTACGGCGGCGTGACGATGCTGTGGCGTTCGAAATGCTGCAGCAGTTCGCGCGCCAGATAGCGGGGCTGTGTGGATCGTGCAGCAGACAGAGCCAAGGATTCCAGGGCCGCGCTGCTTAGCGTTGGATGCCACCGGCGAAAGCCGTATAGCTCCAAAAAATGGTCCTGGAGGGTCATCAACGTTGGTCGGCTTGGAATGGTAGCCAGCCGTCCCTTCAGTTCCGGAAAGTAACGAGTTCGGACGAATTGCATATCGTCGGACGCGGCATCCGACGATAGATCGAAGAACTGCCGTTTCGCCTTGAAGTAGCCAATCATCAGTATCAAAAAAAGCCCGACTGCGCCTCGACGGGACTGCACGAGGTCGGCTTCTTTCTCGTTCAAGGCGAAATGGATTTCCCGATCAGCATCGGAAAAATTTGGGATCGAATAGATGTCCTCGACTTCTTCCGGGGTGAGTACGCTAGCGCGGTGGGAGTGATCACCGGTCATGTCGTCGCCTTTCGGACCTTACCGTCAATGAGGAACAGTGACGTCGCACAAAATTGCGTGTATCGCTGACCACGAGCAGTCAGCCATTGGATCGTGAGCCCAAGTGTGGTTTTGCAAGGGCCACCTCGATTCGCTTCTGCCCAAAGGCGTCTTGGCCATCGATGTATCGCATCGCTGAGTGAACGTCCCGCCAGCCCACATATTCCATCAGGCTCTTGGCATCCCAGCCGTTGGCATCGGCCCAGTTAGCGAAGCCGCGGCGCAACGAATGCGCACTGTAGAGCTCAGGGGAGCTCACCCCAGCTTGCCTCAATATTCGGCGCAACAGAGGGATGACGCTGTTGGGATGCAGTGCTGTGTCCGACAGCACGCCCCATCGGCTGATGCGGGGAAACAGAGGCCCAGATGTTGCGCCGGCAACCGCCATCCAGTCCTCCACTGCCGAGACAGGGCAACAGCGCGACAGCGCGGGAACCTTGTAGGTCTTGCCGATGTTGCTGCGGTCCGTCTTGCTGCTGCCAAGAAAGCACGTGAGCCCCTGCCCAGGAACGAGTTGAACGTGCTCGAAGCGCAAGCGGATCAGTTCGTCGCCTCGGAAGCCACGCCAGAATCCAATGAGCATCAGGGCGCGATCGCGTCGGTGTCGCAACACGGCGGCCGGGTCGCGAGCCGATTCGGCGGCGCGGCCGAGCCAGTCCGACAACGCTGCGAGTTGGTCCAACTGCAACGGCGTTGCGCGTTTTTCGACGGCCGGATGAAGGGCTTGAATGCCCTTCAGCACCTTCTTGACGATGGGCGTGCGTGACGGGTCCGCAAAACCGTGATCCTGGTGCCATTGGCCAATGCCCGCCAAGCGCTGCCGCAAGGTGTTGACTGCGAGGATTTCCGCGTAGGACGCGAGGTACCGGGCCAATGTGTCCGGGGTGGTGGGCAAACAGCCTCCCCATTCGACCTCGAAGTGGCGCACTGCGGCCGCGTAGCTCTTGCGCGTATTGGCGCGAGTGGCGGCCTCGATATAGCGATCCATGTCTGTCATCGGCGATACCTTAGCGAAGCGGCGGCCCACTGAAAACGCTTTGCAGGGTTGGCTGCCGTCAACTCGGCATGTCGGGTCACGGAGGGGTATTTCTGCTCTCGAGGCTTCGCTGGATCGCGCTGCGCCGACGCCACCATGTGCCGCAGAGGCGATGAATATCCGTTCGCGCTCCGGCGCGGACACGGCCGAGCCCAAGTCGCCGACGAAGGCATCGACGGACTGCCCACGCCCTTTTCATAGAGGTATTGCGCGGTGCGCATGCCCCACCGATCTCAGCGAAGCCGCTCTGAGAAAAGCCGAGGTGGGCTCGCTCTTCGCACAACCGGCGACCGAAATCGCTGGTTGGCGGCGCAGTGGCGTCAGCGTTGATGCGCTTCCTTTGACGCATAGTGTCGCGATCAACCTCATCGAATGGGGGCATCGCCTTGGGACGTGTTGTGGATGGCGCCAGACGCGCTAGCCTGACCTCGTCGCGATCGACACCTCTCGGGGATTCAGTGCGATGCCCCGTCAACGCGGGGCGGCCGAAGCAGCCGAAGCCCGTTGGCGACGACGAGCAAGCTGGCGCCCATGTCGGCGAACACGGCCATCCACATCGTGGCGCTGCCCACGAGCGCCAGCACCAGGAAGGTCCCCTTGATGCCCAGGGCCAAGGCGATGTTCTGCCGCAGCACCGCAGCGGTCTTGCGGGATAGCCGGATGGCGAAGCCCACGCGCCGCAAGTCGTCGTTCATGATCACGATATCGGCGGCCTCGATCGCCGTATCGGTGCCTGCCCCGCCCATGGCAATCCCGATGTCCGCTTTCGCCAGCGCCGGCGCATCGTTGATGCCATCGCCCACCATGGCAACGGGGCCGTGCCGCGTGCGCAGGTCGTCGATCGCCGCCAGCTTGTCCTCGGGCAGCAAGTTGCCGCGCACTTCGCCGATGCCGGCCTGAAGGCCGATGCTGGCGGCCGTGGCCGCGTTGTCACCGGTCAGCATGACCGGCGTGACGCCCAAGCCGATGAGGTCTTCGATGGCCGAGCGCGAACTGTCCTTGATCGCATCCGCCACGGCAAACAGGGCGATCACCTCCGTGCCGTTGGCCAGCAGCGTGACCGTGCGGCCTTTGCGCTCGTGTTCCTTGATGCGCTCCTCCAGCGCGGGTTGGCTCTGCCGGCGTTCTTCGATGAGGCGATGATTGCCCAGCGCATACGCCACGCCGTCGATCTTTCCTTCAACGCCGCGACCCGCGAGTGCGCGAAAGTCACTGACGGTTCGTGGTGAACTCGACACCAAACCTGCGGCGATCGCCCGCGATACCGGATGATCGGATCGGGAAGCGAGCGCGAAAGCCAGTGCCTTGGCGGATTCGGCATCCGATTGCAGCGGATCGACGTCGACAAGCTGCGGCTTGCCTTCGGTAATCGTGCCCGTCTTGTCGAGGGCAATGGCGCGAAGACGTCGCGCTTCCTCAAGGTACGTGCCCCCTTTGATGAGAACGCCGTGGCGAGCGGCGCTGGCCAACGCACTGACCACCGTCACCGGCGTAGAAATGACCAGGGCGCAG
>Ga0116192_1003093_pt1 | contig 10614 bp, 4 predicted proteins | sample AD_UKC113_MetaG_FD_89876 | JGI IMG/M metagenome (GOLD analysis project Ga0116192, IMG submission 89876) | Active sludge microbial communities of municipal wastewater-treating anaerobic digesters from Hong Kong - AD_UKC113_MetaG | ecosystem: Engineered > Bioreactor > Anaerobic > Digestate | place...
ATAAATGGTTACTAAAAGATGTATTGAGAAAAGAATGGGGGTTCAAAGGTTTTGTTGTATCAGATTATTATGCAATAACTGAACTTAATATTAGGCCAGAAGCAACAAGTCATTATGTTGCAAAGAATAAATCAGAAGCTGCCTTACTTGCTTTAAAGGCTGGTGTTAATATTGAATTACCAGATCCGGATTGCTATCCTTATTTAGTTGACTTGGTAAAACAGGGTATAATTAATGAATCAGAAATAGATGAATTAGTTTCTTCTTTATTAGAATACAAATTTAAACTAGGATTATTTGAAAACCCTTTTGTAGATACTAAAAAAATCAATTCTGATCTTAAATTACAGAAAGAAAGGGATTTAGCTTTACAAGCAGCTCATGAAACAATTATTCTATTAAAAAATGAAAATGAATTATTACCGTTAGATAAAAATACACCTCAAACAATAGCTGTTATTGGGCCAAATGCTGATAGAATTTTACTCGGAGGTTACAGCGGTCAACCTAAGTATTATACAACAATTCTCGAAGGAATAAAAAAGAAAGTTACTGATAAAATAAAAATTATATATGCAGAAGGTTGTAAGTTAACTATTGGTGGTTCATGGAATGAAGATGAAATTATTTTTCCTGATCCAGAAGAAAATTTGAAATTAATTCAAGAAGCTGTTGAAGTTGCCAAAAAAGCAGATATTGTTATTCTTGCAATTGGAGGTAATGAGCAGACCTCAAGAGAAGCTTGGAATAACAAACATATGGGTGATAGAGCAAATCTTGAATTATTTGGAATGCAAAATAATTTAATTGAAGCTATACATACTACAGGAAAACCTATTATTGCAACCTTGATAAATGGAAGACCTAACTCAATTAAATTTTTAAAAGAAAAAGTGTCTGCAATACTTGAGTGCTGGTATTTAGGTCAAGAAACAGGAATTGCTATTGCAGATGTAATTTTTGGTGATTATAATCCTTCAGGTAAACTTCCAATCTCGTTACCTCGTTCTGTAGGTCATTTACCATGTTATTATAATTACAAACCTTCAGCACGTCGAGGTTATTTACAAGATGACGTTTCCCCTTTGTATCCATTTGGTTATGGATTAAGCTACACAAAATTTTTATTAAGCAATTTACAAATCGAAAAATCAATTATTAATAAAGACGAATCAACTTTTGTATCAGTTAATGTAAAAAATATTGGTAAATATGTTGGTGAAGAAGTTATTCAATTATATATTCGAGATGTTTTCAGCTCAGTAACTCGTCCAGTAAAAGAATTAAAGGGTTTTAAAAAAATAAGACTTGAACCAGGTGAAACCCAAAAAGTGGAAATTGAAATTTTACCTGAGCATCTTGCATTCACTGATATAAATATGGAATATAAAGTAGAACCAGGAAGCTTTGAAATTTTCGTAGGTACTTCTTCTAGAGATGAAGATCTTATGAAAGTTCTATTAACTGTAATATAATGTTTATTTTGATAATTTAAATTATTACAATTTTGTAATATAAATTTTATTAAAAATTAGAAATAATATTATTTGAGGTGTCGTGTGAGCTTAAGTCCTGAAAAATTATCATTTAAAGAAAAAGTTGGTTACAGCTTTGGTGATGCTGCTGCAAATTTTGTATTTCAAACGATGCTCATTTTTCAACTGGGTTTTTATACAGATGTTTTTCATATTTCTGCTGCCGCTGCTGGAACACTTTTACTTGTAGGAAGAGTATGGGACGCAATTTTTGATCCTTTTATGGGAGTAATTGCAGATAAAACAAATACTAAATGGGGTAAGTTTCGTCCCTGGATATTATGGTCTGCTATTCCTTATGCTTTAATTTTCGTGCTTGCTTTTACAACTCCTAATTTCAGTTACACAGGGAAACTAATTTACGCATACATCACATATATATTATTAATGACTTTATACTCTGTCAATAACTTGCCATACTCAGCACTTAGTGGAGTGATGACTGCTGATGTTAACGAGAGAACAACTTTATCTTCTTATCGATTCATCTTTGCGATGATTGCAGCTTTTATTGTACAAGGTTTGACTTTACCATTAGTTTCAAAATTAGGTGGTGGAGATAATGCTATTGGATGGACATACACAATTAGTATTTTTGCCTTTTTAAGCGTAATATTTTTTGTAATTACTTTTTTAACTACTCGTGAAAGAATTAAACCAGACCCAGCACAAAAATCAAATCCAAAAGAAGATTTCAAAAATTTATTGAAGAACAAGCCATGGATATCAATGTTCATTCTTACACTTTTCCTGTTTATTACACTTGCTTTATGGGGAAGTGCAATGTTTTATTATTTTACTTATTATATTTCTAAAGCAGATCTTTTTAATAGTTTAAATTCTTGGGGCTTGGTAATTCCTTCAGGGACTATAAATTTAAGCTGGTGGGATAGTGTTTTAAGTGCATTTGGTTTAATTATTGTTGGTGATAAAAGTAATGTAACATCAGTTGGTTTTAGTTTATTTAATATGTCAGGTCAATTATTTACTATTATTGGAGTATTATGTTCAAAGTGGTTATCATCAAAATTTGGAAAGCGTAATGTATATCTTGTTGGATTACTTTTTACTTCAATTTTTACGGCACTATTTATCTTTATTCCTTCAGATTCAATTAATACTATCTATTTTTTAAATATATTAAAATCTCTTGCTTATGGGCCTACCATTCCTCTTCTTTGGGCAATGATGGGTGATGTAGCTGATTATACTGAATGGGTTACAGGTAGAAGAGTAACTGGTATTGTATTTTCAGCTATTGTATTTGCTTTGAAAGCAGGTCTTGGTTTAGGAGGTGCTTTATGTGGTTGGCTTCTTTCTTTGTATGGATATATTCCAAATGTTATTCAAAGTGATACTGCATTAACTGGTATTAAATTAACTGCCAGTATTTATCCTGCAATTACATTTTTTGTTGGTGTAATTGCTTTGTTTTTCTATAGTATTAGTAAAAAATTAAATCTTCAAATTCAAGATGAATTACTTGAAAGAAGAAAAAAATTTTCATCAGTATAAATATGTAATCAGATGATGTAAATAATTATTGAATTATTCACATCATCTGCTAAAATAGGACTACAATAAATTAGAAGGAGGTATAATATGAGGAGCCCAGTTAGTCTTATTGGGGCAGAGAATAATTCACGCAGTACCATACTTATTATCCCATTAAATAAATTTTTAATATTTTTTTTATGCTCATTTATTTTTTGCTTCTTAATTCCAAATGAGCTTTATGCAGGAGGTAAAGTTCGAGGAAGAGTATTTGATAAAGATACGAAAGATCCTTTACCTGCTGCGACAGTGATGATAAAAGGTACTCGTATAGGTGCCATTTGTGATCTTAATGGTAATTATATTATTCAAAATGCTCCATCTGGAAAATATTCAATTGTAGTTTCTTATGTAGGTTATATTACCAAAAGTATTCAAGTAGATATTCCAGAAGGTGGCACTGTTCAACAGAACTTTGCTCTTGAAGCTGCTGGTGTTGAAGGGCAAGAAATTGTGATAACTGCACAAGGTAAAGGACAGGTACAAGCTATCAATCAACAATTATCTTCTGATAAAATAGTAAGTATAGTGTCAGAAGAAAAAATTCAACAATTACCTGATTTTAATGCTGCAGCTGCCATTGGACGTTTGCCAGGAATTACAACGTTATCTAGTTCTGGTGAAGCAAATAAAATAGTAATTAGAGGGCTTGATCCAAAATATAATCAAATTACTATTGGTGGTATTTCATTGGCTTCTACAGGTAGTACTCAGATTGGTGTTACATCTCAGGATATTCCAGGAAGCTCTCAGAGAATTAACACAGATAGAAGTGTAGATATTTCTATGATGTCACCTTATATGTTAAAAACAATTGCAGTTTACAAATCTTTAACTCCTGATATGAATGCTAACTCAATTGGAGGTACAGTAAATATGGAATTGAGAGAAGCTCCATCTGAGTTGCAGGCTGATCTCTTATTCCAATCAGGTTATACAGATAAGAGTGGAAAATATGGAAATTATAGAGCGGTTGCTTCGGGTAGCGGAAGATTTTTTAATGATGCTCTCGGTTTGTACGTTTTAGGAAATATTGAAGAATATGATCGTGATGCAGATAACATGAATGCAGGATATGAAATTACTTCTGATAAAATTGGGGATAATGGATATTTACCTGTAAGAGTCACTAATGTGCAACTTAACAGGCATAAAGAAACAAGAAAACGTTATGGTGCTAATTTAATTGCAGACTATAGATTACCTTCGGGATCAATAAAGCTTGTAAATATGTTTAGTCGATTAAGTTCTGATTATAGAGATTATAGGACAGTATTTAATTATACTTCTTTAACACAGGATTTGATTTTTAGGTATCAAGCTGGTAAGAATAATCTTGATTTAGTAAGTAACACTATTGATTTTTCTTATGACTTGGGTTTTATGTCTTTAAATCTAAAAGCTTCAAATAATTATTCAAGGAATCATTTACCTTCAGCACCACAAGCAGAATTTTATCAGACAAAAGGTGTAGGATCTTCAACACCTAACACAAAACCTGAAGATTTAACAAAATTTATTCAATATGCTGGTCCATCATCAACATATTTAAATACTTTATCACTTTTTAGTACTGATTATAAAGAAAATGGTCAAACTGGAAAAGGAGATTTCAAAGTACCTTTTAATTTTAATTCAATAATAAATGGATATTTTAAAGTTGGTGGTGAATTTAAATATATAAAACATAATAATACGCAAAATACACCTTATGCTACAATAGGGGGAACTTCAACAATTCAACGTAATATAACAAATGGAATCCTTCAAAAATATCCTAATTTAGTTTTTAATAGTGGTATTAATCGTTTCCCTTCAACTAGCTTTACATCTAATGATGATGATCTCTTAAAAAGTTTTCTTGGTGATCGTTTTGGTGGGATGATTTGGGCTTGTGATGGAAGTTTATTAACTGATATTATTAATTATGTCGCTAATGAGCCTCAATTCAGTGCATATAATGCTTCTTCTACTGATCCAGGTGGTTGGTTTAATGGTTATTATCAAACTCTTCCAAATACATATCAATATATTGAAAGATACTTCGGTGGATATTTAATGTCAGAATTAAATTACGGTCCATTAATGGTAGTTGGAGGTGCACGTTATGAAAGAGATAATTCCATTTATGATGCTTATGTTTTAATGGATGGTCGTGATGTAAGAAGTCAGAAATATTTTAAAGTTACTACATTCCCAAGTAATGAATTCTGGCTTCCTATGGTTCAAGCCAAATATAATGCAGCTGATTGGGTAGATCTTCGCGCAGCTTATACTCAAACTTTAGCTCGACCTGATTATCACCAGCTTTCACCAAGTTATACTATAAGCTATGGACAAGGTACCGTAAGAGCTGGTAATCCTAATCTCAAAACAGCTCATGCTTATAATTATGATTTGATGGTTACTATTCACACCAATGAAATTGGTCTATTTTCTGTTAGTGGTTTTTATAAAGAGATTAAAGATTTCACATATTCTACTCAATATCCTCTTTTCGATGTAGCTCCAGAAGGTATTGCAACAACAAATAGTTTTAATATTGGTGGAACTAAACCTGTTAAAGGAGCAACTCTATATACTTATATGAATTCTCCTTATTTAGCTTACGTTCGAGGGGTTGAAATGGATCTTCAAACTAGATTCTGGTATTTACCCTCACCATTTGATGGAATAGTATTAAACTTTAACTATACAAGAATTTCTTCTAAAGCGACATATCCCTGGAGAAATGCAAGAACTTATATTATTGGACCTCGTCAGACTATTACAACAGTATTTGATAGTACTCGTTCAGGTCGTCTAATTAATCAGCCTGATCATATTTTGAATGCATCCTTTGGATATGATTTTAAAGATTTTTCTTTTAGAGTATCCTTCCTTTTTCAGGGTAATGCTGTTAGCTATGTTGGTAATTTCCCTGAACAGGATGGTTTTACTAAAGATTATTTCAGAATTGATGCTACAGTAAGACAAAAGCTCCCATGGTTTGGTATTGAACTCTTTTTTGATTTAGCAAATTTAAATAGTGCTAATAATAAATCAGCTCAAAAATCAATTGAAGGTTTTACCAATGAACAGAATTATGGACTAACTGCTAACCTGGGAATTAGATGTAGATTATCGAATTAATCAATAAATTTTATATACAACAAATTTTGAGGTATAACTATGAAACGTGTTTTATTATTTATTTTTTTATTTACCTTTTTGTGCTCATCAATCTTAGCACAAAAAAAAGTTGTTGTAGTTCCAGATTATTGGGAAACTCAAAAGGAGGGAACATTAAATGATGCTGTGGATGCTGCAATTAAGTCTGGTTCTTTATCAAATACAATTTTTAAACTAAAACCTTATGGAACTTATGTTCTAAATGGTTCTATAGTAACTCCTTCAGGTCAAACACTTGAAATTGTAGGTGATAATCCAGGAAATACTCAGGAAACCGCACCTCCTATGATTTGTTGGACAGCAAGTACTGCCCCTAGCAAAACATATATATTTGATGTAGCTGGTGAACTTAAGATGAAAAATGTTTGGGTTTTATGGGCAAGTCTTGATGGTACAAGATATACTTCAACAATTCGTGTTGGAGATTCAGTATCTGTTTCTGGTGGTAGATGTGAATTTGAAAATTGTATTTTTGATCAAGTTCAACAATCCTCAAGTGGAGCTATTCAACCTTATGCAACTCATTTTAAAGGGTATTTTAAGAATTGTTATTTCAGAAATGGTACAGACAATCATTTTAGATATTATAGTAGGGTTGTATCTGTTCCTTATGGTGCTCAGAATTTGCATACTGATTCTCTTGTATTTGAAAATTGCACATTTGCAAATTTTGGGTATGTATATATGCAAGAAGGTAATGTTTATGGAGATTATGTATTTTTTAATCACTGTACTTTTTATAATATTGTAATGTTTACTCTTGAATCTGGTTGGTGGCATAAAATGTATGTTACTAACTCCCTATTCATTAATACATTTATGTATGGTTATATTCCAAATGCACCAGATGGTGTTAATGGTGGTACAATTGCTATTAGTCCTATAGATACAATACCGGGTTTAGGTAATGGTTTTGGTTTTGTACCTGATTGGAATCCTAAAGATGGAAAACCTGATTTTACTGAAAAAGAACGCCATATTTTATTTGCTAATAATAATTATAAATTAGATCAATGGTTGATAGATTGGATGGGATGGGGTCCTAATGGTAGCCCTTATAGTAGAAGTAAACATCAACAAAGAATGGATGATGAAGTACCTCAACCACAACCAATGTTTAATTCTGTAACAAGTGTATTCTTTGATTCTGTTGATAATCAAGGAAAGAAAGTATGGCCATATATTAATCGAGCGAATTGTGATAGTATCAACCATCCAAATTTCATAAATCCTCCAATAAATCTGGATTCAGTTAAACTATTCCTGAATAAAAAATGGGATGATAATTCTGATATTCCATGGCTTTGGGCTCCTTATTATGGTTATTTGCAGATATGGCCATTAAAAGAAGATTTATCATACACAAATGAAACTATTAAAAAAGCAGCAATGGGAGGATTTCCTTTAGGAGATCTCTATCATTGGTGGAATCCAGCAATTAGACCAGGAGTAACTGATTACTATACACCATGGAGCAATCAATCAAAATCAGAAAATGCAAGAATTATTACTTGGTTAGAAACTGGTAAAGATCCTGGTGCTGTAAGTGTTAATGAAGCAATTAGTATTCCAGTTAAATATGAATTATCTCAGAATTATCCTAATCCATTTAACCCTCAAACTAATATTAAATATTCAATTCCTGAAAAGGTTAATGTATCTTTAAAAGTCTATAATTTGCTTGGCGAAGAAGTCGCTACTTTGTTTGACGGTATTCAACAACCTGGTAACTATACTATACCATTTGATGGAAGGAATCTTTCAAGTGGTGTCTATTTCTATCGTTTACAAGCGGGTAAATTTTCAGATACAAAAAAATTAGTACTAGTTAAATAAATATTGTTTATGATGATAATAATTGTTAAAAGACAATTTATAAAAACATCAATTAAATAGGAGAACGACGTATGAAAAAATCTACATACGCGGTTATTATTTTCTTAATTATGACTCTATTTTACCTTACTTCACAAGCACAAAACGTAACTAAATGGGGTTCAACGGCTCAAGGTAAAAATTGGCCAATAAGTTGGAATGCTACTACTGGTACTGCAAGTATCGGTAATGGTTCAGCCAGACCTACTGGTTGGGCGACAATTCGAGGTGGTTTTGATACAACTTATTATGCGACTACAAGTCAAGCAGTAATAGTCAGTGGTGAAATGGAATTTGTTGGGGGAGGAGGAGCAAGTGCATACACATGGTTAAGATATGCGTTAACATTTTTAGATAGTGCAACGTTAAAGAATCCTTTAACAGATTCAGCGTATTGGGATAGTCCTTTAAAGCATTATGGTTATGAATTTTGTCCGAGGAGCGGAACAGGGACTATGGCAAATGGAGCTGGAGGAAGTGGTACAGTATGGACTGTAGTAAATGGTAGTTGGAGTAGTAACTGGAGCAATGGAGGGAAAGGTCCTATTGCATCAGTAAAGCAAGCGCCGAGGAATGCTGTAGCAATTGCGGGAATATACAATTGGGCGATATCAGTTAAATCGATAAATGACACGTTAAATGAGATCAGGTGGTATCTTGTAGAGAAGAACAACAAATATTGGTTTGGAGGAACAATAATAGATACGTCTACTACCAAGAAGTTTAATGGAATAAATTTTGGGTTTAACAATGATTTCGAAGGAACGAAAGTTAATTTAATAGCAGTAAAAGTTGATATGGGTAATCCGATTACAGTACCAGCTGCACCATGGGAAGCATATTATCTTACTGATTGGGGATTTGATGGTGGAAAAATCAGTAATTGGAAATATGTAAAAGAAGATCTTGATGGAAACGCAACAATATCAGGTTCATCACCAAATACTTCACCAGTTGCTATTCGTGGAGCCCTTTCGGATCCAATTACTCCCGAAATAGGAAAAGCATTAACGATAACTGGTTCTGTTGAATTTGTTGGTGGAGGATTCGAAACAGCGGGTAGTTTCCGTTTTGGAATGTTTTATACTAGTGATGCAGGTTCAGTTATCTCAACAAATGTAGATTCTACAAGATGGTCTGGTGCTTCAATTCATAATAGTGGATACTTATTTATTCCACCCAGCGGTACAAACGGAGGTATTACATGGAATGTTTCAAAAGGTACTTTTGGAGCAGTAGTAGATAACGATTGGATGAATGTTTTAGGCTCAAATAATTATGTTCTTGGAAATACTCTTCAAACACCTACTAACGCTGTAGCTAGCGCTGGTAAGTATAATTTCTCATTATTATTTGCACCACAAGGTGGTGGAAGAAATAAAGTAACATTTAGTTTAGTTAAAGCTGATAATAGTTATTCTTTCAAGGGAGAAGTATTTGATAATCATAATCCTTTAGTTACTAATAAGATTAATGCTATCATTTTCGGGCTTAATAGCGGTAATACTACTACTGCACTAAAGATAGCTGATGTTAAAGTTGATCTTGTTACTCATGCTACTTCCGTAGAAAAATTTGAGGATGGAACAGTGCCGAGAGTTTATAGCTTACATCAAAACTATCCAAATCCATTTAATCCTTCAACTATTATCAGTTATGATTTACCTCGAGCGTCAAAAGTAAATATTAAGGTTTATGATCTATTAGGTAGATTGGTAACAACTTTGGTGAATGAAACCCAGGAATCTGGTAGATATAAAATTACCTGGAATGCAGGTAATACAAGTACTGGTGTGTATTTTTACCAGATAGATGCAACAAGCTTGGATGGAGCAGTTAATAATTCAGCGGTTAAAAAACTAATGTTAATTAAATAACATTTTCAATTTACTATTGTAGCCCGTTCAATTATATGAATGGGCTACAATTTGATATTCATTTTGAAAAAGAAATAAACTTTATTACTACATTAAAATTGAAATGAGAAAAAAATTTAATATATTTGTATTATTTGCTTTTTTTATAATCATAAACAATAATAATTTAGTTTATTCTCAGAATATTATTAAAATACCTAATTTAACAGAAAATGAAGATGTTACTCAATTACGAGTAAATGATAAACCTTTTTTAATTCTCGCTGGAGAGTTGGGCAATTCTAGTGCTTCAGATATAAATTATTTAGCAACAAGATGGAAAAAAATCAAAGAAATTGGCCTTAACACATTATTAATTCCAGTATATTGGGAACTTATTGAGCCTGAGGAAGGAATATTTGATTATTCTCTAATTGATAGTATAATAGATAATGCAAGAAAGTATAATTTAAAGTTAATATTTCTCTGGTTCGGTTCTTGGAAAAATAGTATGTCTTGTTATGTTCCATCATGGATAAAAACAAATCAAAATAGATTTCCTAGAGCAAAAAATAAAGAAGGGAAAAGTATGGAAATGCTTTCTGTTTTTAGCAATGAAAACA
>Ga0116192_1003094_pt1 | contig 10606 bp, 4 predicted proteins | sample AD_UKC113_MetaG_FD_89876 | JGI IMG/M metagenome (GOLD analysis project Ga0116192, IMG submission 89876) | Active sludge microbial communities of municipal wastewater-treating anaerobic digesters from Hong Kong - AD_UKC113_MetaG | ecosystem: Engineered > Bioreactor > Anaerobic > Digestate | place...
CAGCTCCTTGAATTGCTGTGATGAAAATTTCTGGTTATACGGGCCTCCAAACTGGTCGATGTAGCCGTCGGAGAAAATGTAGAAGCAGGTTGGGGTGTCAATATGGATGGTGTGGAGGGTATATTGGCGTTCCTTTTCTTTTTGTAGTCCACCAACAGGCACAGGATCGCCTCTAACCTGGTTAACCTGACCGTTGGTTACATAGAATAGAGGGTTTTTAGCGCCGGCAAATTCAACTGTTTGTCCATCATTTTTGATATTGCAAATGGCTATATCCATGCCGTCCCTGTTATCGCTCTCCTCCTGTTTCAGGAGATACCTGATTAGCTTGTGAAGGTCGCCCAGAAGTAGGTCGGGGCGAACCCTTCCCGTTCGCACAAGGTTGTCAATCAGGTTGAGCCCAATCATGGACATGAAAGCACCAGGCACCCCATGACCTGTGCAGTCAACCGCTGCTATTAGAAATCCACCCTCATCCTCCTTTAGACTGGGTACGTGTATAAAATGCCGGTTTGATGGTGACGTTGACGAATCGGCGCCGGTGTACCCGGCAAACCAGTAAAAGTCGCCGCTTACAATTTCACGTGGGCGAAGCATTATGAACGAGTCGTTGATCACGGTAACCAGCGTATTGTAGGTTGGAAGCAGGGCTTGCTGAATTCGCTGGGCATAGTTAATGCTGCTCGTGATGTCGCGGTTTTGCTTTTCAACCTGCTTAATGGCTTCCATTAGCTCATTACTTTTTACCTCCAGCATGTCCTTTTGGTGTGCCAGGAGCTCGTTGGAGCGTTTCTTTTGCAGGTAGTAGTAGGTAATAAGCCCTGCAATGCCCAGGGTGAGTATTATGGCAATGATGAATATGTTCCGGATAAGAATTTGGTTTTTTATTCTGGCATCCCTTAAGGCATTTTCCTTGGCAAGTAGGTCAATCTCCATACGCTGCTCGCGGGTGAGTTGCTCTACCTTTTGCAGGCTGTCCTTAACGGTTGTTAGCGCATGCTGTTTTGCCATCAGCTCTTGCTCGGTAAGCTCCTTTTCTGTTTTTATTTCGTGAAGCTGGCTTTGGGCTTCGCTAACTATTTTTTTAGCCTCATTTTCCTTTTTAAGCTGCTCCTCGCGTTGAATTTTTTTTGAAAATGCGGAGTAGAGCGTAAAGTATTCAGCCGATTTTTCGTCGTTGCCGGCTTCCTTATAGAGTTCCGAAAGCAACGAGTATGAGTTTCGCATCAGCTTGGGGTCGTTCAGCTCGGCTGCAATTTTGCTGGCTTCCTCTGCCGCGTTGAGTGATTTTTGAAGCTGCCCCAACTCCTTTTGGGCATTGGCTATGTTTAGCAGGGTTGAGGCTATTTCCGTTTTGTTGTTTTGCTTCCGGTTGAGCGATAGGCATTTCTCAAAGTTGACAATGGCCTCGGGGTAGTTTTCCTCGTCAACATACAACATGCCAAGGTTGGTCAAAAGCATTTTGAGGGCATTGGTATTTCCAATACGCTCGCTAAGCGCAATTGCTTTGATAAACAATTTTCTTGCCTCCTCGGAATTCCCGTTTACCCAGTAGGTGGTGGCTGTTTTGGTGTAAAGGGGTAGGGCGGAGTTAATGTCGCCTGCAGTTTCGTAGCTTCTGGCCAACTCAATATTTTTCTCCATTTCGGTCTGAAGGGCTGCAGGAATGGTTTGTCCAGGGAGAAAACCAGGCGTAACGCTAAGTCCAAGAATTAAAAGTATGGTGACAACTTTTTTCACAACATATTCGGTATTATGTGTGCTCCTAAATAATTTGCTTTTAAAAACTCGAACTCCTACTTGCCTTCTTGTGCGTTAGCCCTGTTAGCGCCTTATACACCGGTTACAGGACAAAATCTGGATTAGTGTGGTGTTACTACTAAGTGCTTGCTGCACAACCGCATGGGTATGCCTAGTGCTCGGCAATAAAATTTACCCGAAGGGAGGTCATGTTGGCAAACTCTGTACCCTCGTCTATCATATCCTGATCCTCGTCGTGATGGTACCAGTTAAGCTCAATTTCGTAACCATGCTTTGATAGCTGCTCAAAGTAACCAATCACATCAAGCAGCTTTTTGGAGGATGAGGAGTTGAGGTACTCCAGCTTTAGGTTTATTGTGGTTTTTGGTTGGGGCTGTTTGATGTATCCCTGAACATACCTTTCCAGAGGCTTGTAGAACTCAAAGGCATCTTCGGGTAGCGACTTGCCGGTAATTTCAAACAAGCCGGTATTGCCATCAGCCACAACTTTTGGAGTATCTATCCGGCTTTCAATTATTAGTTTATCCATGTTGCTCATTTTATTTCAATATTTACGCAAAATTGTAACCAAAGGTTTTACCATAAGCAGGGCATAATCTGTATTCTAAGGCCGTTCTTATTTCTTAACTGCATTAATAACAGGCCGTTTAATCTACAGCTGCCCTACGGTTTTTATTTAAAATTTATACCGCGCAGCTGCCTTATGTTGGTAAAAGCCTAGTGTTGCCTTTTTCCATTCGCGGGGTATTTCTCAAGGGATTAAAATGGTAGTAGCTGCATTTTTCCGTTAAATCATTTTTTGCTCTTGAGGAGTTAACAGCCTGTTGGATTAATTTTTTTTTTTGACAAGCAGTGGAATTCTATTAACTTGTTTATAAGTTTAATTGCTACTGCAGTGTCGTTACCTTCCAGCTACCACGAGGTGCCATTTTTCAGGCTGCTTGTACCGCTGGTTGTAGGAATTCTCGTTCAGCTGAGCCTGCAACCGCTTCATGCCAGCATGAACATTCTTCTTTTACCGGTGATAGGGTTCTGCATTCTGGTGGTGCTATCACTGCTGAGAAAATGGGAGCTGCGCTGGGTTTATGGCCTAATGCTTAACCTTTTCATGCTGGTCTGCGGGCTTGTGCTTTCCGTTAACTTTACCTTCAATGATGACCTTTCCGATTTACATGAGCAAGGAGTAGTAGTAAGGTTGACGGAAAGTCCCCAGCTACGTGCCCGTTCTCTGCGGGCAGTTGGGAAAGTGGTTCGGGTGATGGATAAGGGGAGCATTTCACCAAACGAGGAAAAGGTTTTGCTTTACTTCTCGTTAACCGATTCTGCTGCCGCTCAGCTGCAATGCGGGGATATTATGGCTGCCCTTCTTTGGTTCAGCACAATAGAGGAGCCACAAAACCCCTACCAATTCAACTTTAAGCAGTACATGCTTGCCCGCCAGATTCGCTTCAGCAGCTTCGTTGAGCCTGACAGCTGGGCCAGGGTTGGACATCATGAAAATGGTCTTGTTCAGCTGGCAGGAGACTTACGTAGAAAGCTGTTGGCTATGTTTTCCGAATTCGGGCTTAAGGATAGAGAGTATGCCGTTGTTTCAGCGTTAACGGTTGGCTACACCGACCTGCTCGACGATGCGCTCCAGAAAACCTATTCAACCACCGGGGCCATGCACATTCTTTCCGTTTCCGGTTTGCATGTTGGCCTGGTTTATGGCCTGCTGGCCTTTTTGCTCAGCTTCCTCCCGAAACGGGCTATTTTCCGGTTTATCAAGTTGTCCATTCAGGTGGTATTTCTCTGGTTTTTTGCGCTTATTACCGGACTATCCCCGCCTGTTTGCCGTTCGGCTTTCATGTTCTCGCTGGTTGCCGTTGGCCAGGGCTTTAACTTTCGCACCAATATTCTAAACACGCTGGCCGCTGCAGCATTTGCCCTTCTTGTAGCTAATCCCAACAACCTGCTGCAGGTGGGGTTTCAACTTTCGTTTCTGGCGGTGCTCTCTATCGTGGTTTTTCACCCCTTTATCTACAGGCTGTTTACTTTCAAAAGCAAAATTCTGGACTACTTCTGGTCGCTGATTGCCGTTTCAGTGGCTGCCCAGCTAGGAACAATTCCCGTTACCCTGGCTGCTTTTGGGCAATTCCCCACCTACTTCATGCTATCCAACATTATAGCCATTCCGTTATCCACGCTAATTCTGTATGCGGCTGTAGCCCTGGTGGTTTTTTCGCCTGTTCCGCTGGTTGGGGCATTCATCGGCAAAATTCTGCTTGTTCTTACTCGTTCTCTTAACGGGGGATTGCAGTGGATTGAAAGCCTGCCGCATTCCTCCATATCGGGAGTTTACATCTCCAGGCTGCAAATGCTTGTTCTGCTCTCGGCGTTGGTGTTCATCTCGCTGTATATCGTGCTGAAGCATTCATCGCAGCTGCGTGCAGCACTTTTACTTATGCTTTTTTTCTTCATGCTGAATATTCCCCAGCTTAGACCTGTAATCCGGAACGAGCTGGTGGTTTTCCATCTTCCTGGCAGCTCTATGCTATGTATTCGGAACAACGGGCTGCCCATATTTATTGGTACCGATTCGGTTGGTCGGAATTTGGTTGAGGAAAGCGATTTTTTCCTGGGAGGGTATATCTCCCGGCAACCCTCGGGGCGCTATGGCTACATTAACCTGTGCTCCCCCGATTGGGAGCTACTACGACAAAACGGCATATCGCTCCAGCGAAAATACGGATTGGCTGTGCTGGAGTATAATGGTCGAACGGTTGCGTTACCCTACAGCGATTCGCTCCGGTATGCTACATTTGGGCAAACGCTCAATGCCGATGTTCTGGTGGTTAACCGCTTTGCCCGTGGAAACCTTTCCGATTTCATCAAACCCGAAGTTACCGTTGTGGATGCCTCGGTTAGGTTCAAAAATGCCCCGGCGATGCTTACCAGGTTTACCGGCAGGGGGTCGGCCATCCACAACCTGTCGGTTGACGGAGCCTATACAGCGTCCCTCTAAAATTATTGAAAACCTGGCAATGGGTTTGCTGTTTTTAGTATTACTTTGCAGCTGTAAAATATGCACTAAAACCTCTTTTTAGGGTGTCATGAATATAATCATTGTTGGGGCAGGTGAGGTAGGAACGCATCTTGCAACCATGCTGGCCAAGGAGTATCACGATGTAACGGTGATTGATCCCGATCCTGAAATGCTCAGCCATGTTACCGCTGTTTCCGATGTAATAACCCTCGAAGGTTCGGCTGCCTCCATCAGTATCCTCAAAGAGGCCAACGTGAAAAAAGCCGATTTGTTTATTGCCGTTGCCCATTCGGAGGAGACCAACATTGTTTCCGCTACGCTGGCTAAGCGCCTGGGGGCTAAAAAGGTGATAGCCCGCATTGACCGCTACGAGTATCTTCAGCCCAACAATAAGGAGATATTCCTTAACATGGGGATCGATTCCCTAATCTACCCGGAGAGGTTAGCCGCCCGTGAGGTAATTACCCTGTTGGGTCAAACCAGCTCCACCGAATTTGTCGATTTTTCGGGTGGCAAGCTATCATTGCTGGTTTTCCGCCTCGAAGAAGATTCCCCGGTTTTGGATAAAACCCTATTCCAGGCCACCCGAAGCATTCAAAATTTAGAATACAGGGCGGTTGCCATTGCCCGCGAAGGTGAAACCATTATTCCCCGGGGTAACGACCAGTTTAAGCTGAACGATTTGGTTTACGTCATTGCCAACCAGGCTGGCATTAAGGATATGCTTGAATACACCGGAAAGGAGAATATTGACATCAACAACCTGATGATTCTTGGCGGTAGCCGAATTGCCATTCACCTGGCCGGTGAGCTGGAAAACTCCATGAATGTTAAGATTATAGAGGTGGACCGTGAAAAGAGTCAGCAGCTGGCCGAGCAATTTAAGAATGCGCTGGTGATTAACGGTGATGGACGCGATACCGACCTGCTTATGGAGGAGGGTATGCAGTACATGGATGCATTTGTGGCGGTTACCGGTAACTCCGAAACCAACATCCTTTCGTGCGCCATTGCAAAAAGCCTCGGGGTGAAGAAGACTATTGCCGAAATTGAAAACATGAGCTATATACGGTTGGCCGAGAGCATTGGGGTGGACACGGTTATCAATAAAAAGCTGATTACAGCCAGCCGCATATTCCGCTACACCATGAGCACCGACGTGTCCGCCATCAAATGCCTTACCGGTTCCGATGCCGAGGTTCTGGAGTTCATCGTTAAGCCGGGTTCTCCGGTTACTAAAGGGAAGCTTTGCGAAATTTCTTTTCCCAAGGACGCCATTATTGGCGGGGTTGTTAGGGGTAGCACGGCGTTTATTGCCAAGGGCGATTCCGAAATTAAACCCTACGACCGGGTGGTGGTTTTTGCCCTTCCTTCGGCTATTAACAGGGTTGGGCGTTTCTTCAACTAGCAGTTTTCGGGTTGGACTTGTAGAAGTTTTCCCTACTAACATTAAATGTATAACTAAACGCTTCAGGTGTTCAGGTAACCCCTAAAGCGTTCGAGAGGATATTTTTTTAAACGATATTATTATTTAATGCCTAAATCAGGCTAACCATCGGACTTAAGCCCTGTTGACAACCTGTGCTTTGTTTGTATCGCTATAGGCAGGACACGTTTTCTTGCTGCACGAACCAGCTACGAGTACCATGGCGAGCAGGGCAACCAACATCCCCGATTTAATAAGTTTTCTTCTTCGCATATTATTAGTTATTAATCAGTTACCAGTTTTTTCACAAATATCCACATCTGCATATACAGGGCACGGTATGTTGTTGTGGCAGGAGTTCAGCATCATCAGGCAGAACAGCAGCCCAATAACAATTGGAGTTATTTTCTTTTTCATTTTTAGGATACCCCTGTATTACCCTAAGTAACAATGCTGCTTTAATATTGTTGCAATAAAGAAATATTACGCAAGTTACTAAAAAATATTTGACTTAGGTTTAAAATACCTTGACCAGTGAATAAAAAATATTGACGAATAAAATAGAAGTTCACTTATGTAAAAAACAAAACCCCCAAGTTACGGGGGTTTTGTAGTTCATTTGGTTGGTTACTGCTTAACCAGCTTACGGGTGGTTGATTTCCCCTGGTTGTTGGTAAACCTTACCAGGTAAATTCCCTTTTCCAGGTTGCGCGTGTCAACCAACTCGGCACCGTTAACCTGCTGGTCGAGAACCACCTGACCAATTACTGAGAAGATGGTAACCCGGTTAACCTCGCTACCGCTGAACCTTATCACGTCGGTGAAGGGGTTGGGGTAAGCGCTGAAGGTTGCAAAAGGATTGGCCGGAGTATAGTTCCAAAGGCTTACATCGGCAGCCTCGCGTGGGTACATTCTCCATGCGCTGTAAGCGTAGTCAACAATACCCGTTACGTTGTAGTGCTCGCCTACGGTAGGGGTATATGCGAAGTATAGGTCGTCAACCAGAATTGGAGTGGTTCCGTCGCTAACCGTCCATGCACCATAGGAATCGGGGGCAGCAGTGCATTCAGCATTGGTTACCTTAACCAGCACGCCCTCGTAGGGCTCGCTGGCAGCTGTGGTAACGCTGACCTCGGCCGGAGCTGGTGCCTGATTCCCTGAGTTGATAACCGTTAGCGCGGTAACGTTCTTCAGCTCGGTGAGGGTGTTGTACTCATCCACCGTGGCGGTAAGCTGAACGCTATCGCCAACGGCAACTGCAAATGTGCAGGCGTAAACGTAAACCCCGTTCCATGCACCAACGCCGTCCTGCATGAAGAAGGAGTAGTTGTTGTATGTGGCGCTAAACTTCATCCCCGTAACCAGCCCCTTGGTGGTTACCTGCTGTCCCTTGTAGGGCGAATCGGCAGGGGTAGCCTCGGAGAACTGGATGTCGTGAATGGTAACAACATCAACCTGCTGCACGGTAACGGTAACCGTCCATGCCTTGGTGCTGGCATCCTGTGCGGTTACGGTGTAGGTAACCGGGTTGGTGAAGTCCTGAGCCACGCCGCTGGCCGGGTTGATGGTTGCCCCTGCCGAAACCGTGATGGTTGGGGTGAGGCTGGTTAGATTAGTACCGGCAGGCATAACCACCGAAACGGTTGCCCCCTGGGCATCAATCACCGAGGATATCTGGCTTGGGATGTTGAAGGAGAGTATATCGGCCTTGTTGCTGGGTGTAGAGGCAACGGTAACGGTAACCGTCCACACCTTGGTTGTTGTGCCATCCTGAGCGGTTACGGTGTAGGTAACAGGACTGGTAAAGTTCTGAGCCACGCCGCTGGCCGGGTTGATGGTAGCCCCTGCAGAAACCGTGATGGTTGGGGTGAGGGCGGTTGCATTGGTGCCGTACAGCACCTCGATGCTGACAGTTCCGTTGGTGGAGTTAATGGTTGCAGCACCCGTTTGTTCGGGTAGCGTAAAGGTGAGTATCTCGGCAGCAGATGATAGGGTTGTTGAGTGTGTTCCCAGGTTAGCTATGTAGTCCTGCGGATGAACTTCCCATTCGGAGTTCTCTGCTGTAGTACCGGCCGAAGCAGCCCAATCGGTATTACCATGGGTAACCGAAGCTTTCCGGATTAGGGTATGCTCGGCTGTGGCATTATCAACTCCTGCAACTGGCCATGCGGTGCCAGGATCAACGCCATTTGTCAATCCAATAACGTCTATCAGCACATCATCCTTAAACAGGCCAACTGCATCATCGCCGTTGAAATAAACAACACTTCCGTCTGCGTCAATGGTATCGGCAACATTAAGAATGCCAGCAACTGCACCTGCATTTGCAATTACGAAGGTGCTTTGAGCAGCAAGCGTTCCTGCTAGTGAGAATAGCGTACTGAAATTAGCCCCATTCGTGCCTTTTTTAATGGTGTAGTGGCTTAAGTCAACAGCATTTGAGGTTGGGTTGAAAATTTCAGCAGCCTTGTTGTTGCTGCTCCCCTCGACATACTCGCTAAAGAACAGGTCGCTAACTTGTTCCTCCATGGTGGTAAATGTCCACTCGTTGGCGGCAATGGCGGCGTTGCCATTAGTTCCGCACTGGTCAACCACAAAGCCTGCGGGTAGGGTTACGTAGTAGGAGGTGCTGTAGTCCAACCCCGAAACGCTCAGGGTAACCGTGCTATTGTTAACGGTAACCTCTGAAGCAGCTGCGGTGAGAACAACCGAGTTGTCGGCCGTTTTCTTGATTTCCAGATTGCCGGTTCCGGCATCCACATCCTCGTCGAAGGTGATGGAGAGGGTGAAGTTCTGAGCAACGTCGGTGGCGTTGTTTACAGGGAACCTGGCGGTAATGGCCGGGGCGGCAATGTCGGTAACTGTGAAAGAACCTGCGCTTTCATCGTAGAAGGCCGGATCGGCTGCATCGGAAATCCGGAGGATAATAGATCCAAACTCGCCGTTTACGATGGTGTAGGTAAACGTTCCCAGAGTAGCATCAACGGGTGTTGTGTTGAGCTGTTCCAGGAAGGTGTGCGATATGGCGTCGTACACGCTGATGTTCACGCTGGTGATGTTGGTGGATGTCCAGGTGATGGTAACCGGCTGACCGGTGCTGTAGCTTTCGCCGCCAGCGGGTGCGGTAACCGTCAGGGTGCGGTTTTCACCGCTCAGGGTAACCTTGTAGTGCTTAACGGTGCCATCCTCTGCGGTAACGGTGGCCACCACCACGTCGCCATCGGCAAGGGCCTGGGTGGCGTAGCTGGTCGGGTCAACGGTTGCTCCGTTGAGGGTTATGGCAAAGGTGGCCTTGGCGCTGGTTGCAGCAGCAACAATTCCTGCAAAACCGGTGAAATTGTCAACATGGAGTGTTGCGCCCGGGTCGGTGGCAGGGTTGGCAACTACTATGCCCGAAAGGGCAAGCACATCCTGTCCGCCCAGCGTGAAGGTTGATAGGGTGGCGTCGTTGCTGTAGGCGTAAACATCGGCTGCGCTTCGTGGGTAGAGCTGGTAGATACTGGAGGTGTTGAACCAGCCAAGCACTCCCGTGATGTCGTACTTGCGGCCAACCTCCAGGGTGAGCCCGGTGAAGATGGACTTGTAAACCGTCAGATCGCCCGAGCCGTCGTTCACAACGTAGCTACCGGCGCTTCCGCTAGCGCAGGTTGCTCCGGTAACCTTCATCAACACGCTCTCGTACTCCTCGGCTTTAGCTGCTGATGTTGAAACTGCTGCAGGAGCTGGAACGGGGTTGGCTGAGCTAACCACCGTTGCGGCCTTTGACGTGGTCAACTCGGTGAGGTTGTTAAACTCCTCCACTTTTCCCTTAACTATCAGGCTATCGCCAACCTGGTAGGTGTGGGTTGCGTTGTAGAAAACATAGATACCGCTCCATGGGCCTGTTCCGGCCTGCAGGTAGTAGTTCTTGGCGTTTGAGGTAACGGCAGTAACAATACCCCCAATGCGAACGCTGTCGGTTGCCCAGCTGCTGGCGCCGCTAGTATTCTCACTTTGTATGCTGTAGATGCGGGGGCTAGCAATTATGGTGAAGGCTGCATCGCACTCATCGGAGGTGCCGCTGGTGTTGCCTGTTAGGCGGATTTTGTACTGCGTACCGTAGGTAGCCTCGGCAGGTATGGTGAAGGCAAACGAACCCGTGTTGGGAATTGACGGTGCCAACTCCTGCCAGCCCCATGTTGAACTTAAATAGTTGCGCAAATAAGCTTCTAATTTAATGGTCTCTGCACCCATGTTGGCCGATGTCCAGGTGATGGTAATTTGGTCGCCGGCGTAGTAGGTCTCGCCGCCGTTGGGGGAGGTAATGGTAATGCTTGGGGTTAAAATCTCAACCTGAGGAACGGTGCCATCGGTTTTGTAGTCGGTAGCTGCTCCGGAGTTGGTGTAGGGGAATA
>Ga0116192_1003097_pt1 | contig 10602 bp, 9 predicted proteins | sample AD_UKC113_MetaG_FD_89876 | JGI IMG/M metagenome (GOLD analysis project Ga0116192, IMG submission 89876) | Active sludge microbial communities of municipal wastewater-treating anaerobic digesters from Hong Kong - AD_UKC113_MetaG | ecosystem: Engineered > Bioreactor > Anaerobic > Digestate | place...
CCGTACCGCCCGGAGAGCTCCTTCACTCTCCAGGTGGTTATGTCAAGATAGTCCTGCCGGTTTTTCAGATAATGCTCCAGATCCCGCAAAGCGTCCGGGAAATAGCGGCGGTAGGTTTTTTTCAGACCTTGCACGACCGAAGGGTAGGGGTTGAGGCTGTCCGCCAGGACTTCCCGCACACCCGCCTTGTTTATGGCCGAAAACAGGCCTGTCAGAGCGCGGTCGTTATCGCCGGCACCCGGGAGGAGCGGGGCGATGAAAACCCATACTGCCACGCCCGCCTCGATCAGCCGCCTGGCCGCTGCGAGGCGCGAGCCCGGAGGCGGGGCTCCCGGCTCCAGAACCCGGGCCGCCCCTTCGTCGACGGTGGTAATGGTAAATCCCACCGAACACCCCGGAATTTTGCCCAACAGCTCCGTATCTCTGGCAACAAGCGACGATTTCGTAAGAATGTCCAACCCGCACGGCGGATAGCGGGAAAACGCCTCCAGACAGGACCGGGTCAGTCCGCAGCTTGCCTCCAGGGGCTGATAGGGATCGGTTACCGTTCCCAGAATAATATTCCCCTCCGTTGCTTTGCCCCTTTCGAGTTCCCTTTCCAAGACGGCGGGAAGGTTGACCTTTACGTCGACAAATCCTCCCCACGGCTCGCTGTGACCGGTGAAACGGCGCATGAACGAGGCGTAACAGTAACAGCATCCGTGCGCGCACCCCGCGTAGGGGTTGAGGCAGTAAAGGTAGCCGGGAATGCCTGTTTTGCTGAGCGCTGTCTTGCACGTCTTTTCTTTGACCGGTATTTTTCCGTGCATTGAAGAATTGTCTCCCCCCGTTCAGTTCACCTTCACCCGTTGACAAACGCAAATAAAACAAGCGGCAATTGCCGCTTTGCTTCTATGGCGAACATTTCGCGCATATGGACCTGAAAAGGGTCGTGCTCAGGTAGCGGTCGCCCCGGTCCGGCAGGATGACCACAATATTTCCGCCGCCAATTTTCCTGGCGATGTGCAGGGCGCCCGCCACCGCCGCGCCGCTTGACATGCCCACAAAAATCCCTTCTTTTGTAGCCAGTGTCCTGGCCATCTCAAAGGCTTCGTCATCCTCCACGTTAATTTTCATGTCGAGCATACCGGGATCATAAATCTTCGGCACTATCGCTTCTTCCATATTTTTCAGACCCTGTATGGCGTGACCCTTATTCGGCTCCACACCGACAATCTTAACCTGTGGCTTCACCTCTTTGAGATATCTGGCCGTCCCCATCAGAGTCCCGGTGGTTCCCATACCGGCGACAAACACGTCCACCTCGCCCTTCATTTGTGAAAAAATTTCCGGGCCTGTCGTTTCATAGTGCGACAGGGTGTTATTTTCATTGGCAAACTGATTCGGCATGTAATACCTGTCCGGTTCCTCGCTGATTATCCGGCAAGCCTCCCTGATCGCCCCGTCGGTCCCCTCGTTTGCAGGCGTAAGTATCACTTCCGCCCCGAAGGCCTCCAGAATTCTGCTTCTTTCGACGCTTACGCACGCCGGCATGACCAGTTTAACGGGATAACCCTTGGCCGCCCCGATCATCGCAATGGCTATCCCGGTATTTCCGGAAGTAGGCTCCAGAATGGTTTTCCCTTTTGAAAGCTCGCCCGACTCCTCCGCCTTTTTAATCATGTAATAGGCAGGACGGTCCTTTACCGAACCACCGGGGTTACTCCCCTCGAGTTTCCCGAAAATCCTCGCCGGACTTCCGTTTGTCAGGGTTTTCAATTCCACCAGCGGTGTGTTGCCGATAGCGGATAGTACGTCCATGAATGCGTCGCCCCCGTATGCTGTGGTGATGTCAAATCCAATATCTATTATACAACTATCCCTTCAACTAACCAACTATTTTTGCTCAGCCCGGCGCCGGACTTCCCGGCCGCCGCCGGACAGCCGTCCGGTCGGGGCGGATATTTTTTTTCCCCGCTCCAAATAATAAACTGTGGGGGGTGTGTTTTTTGAACACGTATTTTCAAGCTTTGCTGGTGAAAGTGTCAACCGCCCTGGCGGTGTCAGGCGCACTTCTTTTAACCGCGGATGTCAGCCCGGCCGCGGCCTTGCTCATCAGCCTGGCCATGACGATGGTCACTTTCCTGGCAGCCGACATTCCCTTCGTGCCTCTCCTCGGCGCCAAACCGGCGGTGGCCGTCGACGTTGCCGTCGCACTGCCGCTTCTATGGGGAACGGCCCGTTACCTGGCCGGTGTCGACCTGACGCTTTCGCATCTTTTCATCCTGGCGTTCATAATAGCCGCCGGGGAATGGCTATTTCACACTTTCGCCGATGGAACAGGGCTTTACAGAACGATCAGAAAGCACTTGAAAGATTAATATGCTGGGGCGCTGCCCTCATTTTTACGCCTTATCCCGCTTTCAGCTATCTTCATCCGCGGATTTTGATGGTGCGTCATGGACAGCCGGTAATTAAACGGACCGGATCTAACCGCCCTTTTTGATCCTTCTGAGCGCCTCTTCCACCAGCTTGTACTTCTGCACTTTTCCGGAAGACGTAAACGGCAACTCGTCGCCCCGAACAAAGAAAAAATAGCGAGGCACCTTGAACTTTGCAAGGCCCCGGCGGCAGTGCTCGATTATTTCCCTGCGGGTGCACTCCTCCCCGGGTTTGAGTTCAATGAACGCGACCCCGACGTCGCCCATAACCTGGTGCGGGACACCCACCACGTATACCTGGTTGACCTTGTGATAGGTGCTGATATACTCTTCGACTTCTTTCGGAACAACGTTCTCACCGGAAGTCTTGTACATTTCCTTGCTTCGCCCGGTCAACTGCAGCAGCCCGTCCGGGTGGATAATGCCCATGTCGCCCGTTCTAAGCCATCCGTCCTTGTCGATCAGAGCCGCGTTTTCCTGCGGACGCTTGTAGTACCCCCTGGTGACGATGTTGCCCCTGCAGGCCAGTTCGCCCTCCGAACCGGGAGGCAGATCGCGGCCGGTAAAAGGATCGACCACCTTGTACTGGATGTTTCTCCCGCCGAACTCTTCCAGGCCGCTTGAACCGCCGTACATCATGCGGCCCACCCGCGTGGCCAGTATTTCTATGTCGTCCCCCGGCCAGCTCAGTACGCCGGCTCCCGCGACTTCAGTCATTCCGTAGCCCGTGGAGAGTTCGGTGAGCTTCAGCTCGTCCCTGGCCCTTTTCCAGAGGGGCAGCGGGGCGGGAGTGGAAGCGCACAGAACCGCCGTAAGGGACGACAGATCAAACCTGTCCAGTTCGGGGCAATTCAATATCGACAGCAAAATCGTAGGAACGCACAGGAAGTCGTTGGCCCGGTACTTTTCCATGAGAGCCAGGGCGGATTGGGGTGCGAACTGAAGGTGGGGAATCATCGCCCCGCCCACGAAGGTAACAAACAGAAAGGCCTGCTCGATGGCGAAAATATGGTAAAAAGGAATGGGAAAGTAAATCCGGCGGCCGTCCTGCGCCGCCCGTGCAAGGCAGCTCGCATACGCACCCCGCAACAGCATGTCGTGCGTAAGCATGACGCCTTTGGGTTCCGCCGTGGTCCCCGACGTATACATGATAAAACAGGTATCGTCAGGATAGGCCGTCTCCCTCTGGACCCGCCTCCTTTCATCTTCGGAAACCGTATCCCCCAATTCCATCAGCGAATTCAGCGATCTCACGCCGGGATATTCGCGACTCTCGGGAGAGAACAACACCACGTTTCTCAGCAGGGGAAACCCCGGGGAAAAGCCCTCCCCTTCCCCTTCACCCAGACAACCGGCAAAAAGCCCGGCAAGAATTTTCGAGTAATCGGTTTTCCCCAGCCTGTCATTTGCAATCAACGCCACGGCATCTGAATCGCGCAGGACAAATCCCAGTTCCCTGACATTGAGGACGGGATTTATGGGAACACAAACCGCGCCAATTTTCACCAGCGCCAGAACAATAATTGCGAATTCCGGGTAATTACCCATCAACAGGGCGACGTGCTCCCGCGGTCTGATTCCCATGGCGATAAGACCCCGCGCCAACCGGTCGGACAACTGCTTGACCTGTGAATAGGTATATTGAGCTTCCTCGGCAAGAATATAGTACCGATCTCCGTACTTCTCCACGACACGGTCAAAATGATCGCCGATAGTACGGCGCTGCCAAACCGGATACTTGGCGAGCAATGTCTCAATGCGCTGTCTTATTTCGGCATTCATAATCAGGCCTCCCGTGTGCCGTAAAATTTCTAAAAAAGTTATTTGCCTCAAAACCGGTTATTCCTTCATTATATAGGAAAAATAGTAAATAACGATTTCATATTAATCAACGTACCAAGTCCGAGTAAAAAAAGGGGAAAAAAAATTCATGCCGAAATATACTGAAAATATTGTCAGAAAAAGGGGGCATATATTCAAGTTGAACATTTCCGAAATCCACAAAATACGCGGCCGGGACGGGGACCGTACGGCAATCAGTTTCCTCGGAAGGAAGGTTGCGTACGCCGGGCTGGAACGCCATATCGAGCAATACGCAAGATTTCTGGCACACCGGGGGCTGACGGCCGGTGAGCGGGTCGCCGTCGCTCTTCCCAACTGCCCCGAATTCGTATACTCCTATCTCGGCATCGTGCGTGCCGGGGGCGTGTCCCTTCCCCTCAATCTCCTGCAGACACCGCAGGAAATACTGTTTATTCTCAAAGACTCGGGGGCACGCCGCCTGATAACCAACCAGGCTATCGCCCGGCAATTCGGGCAGCTCCCCGGACTCGATCTTTCCCTGATAATTCTGGACGAAGAAACAAAAAAAGAAATATCATCCGCCAGTCCCGCCACCTTTCCGGATACGGAGGGCGATTCCGTCTGCACCTTCCTGTATACCTCGGGCACTACCGGCCGGCCGAAAGCGGCCATGCTTACCCACAACAACCTGCTCGGCAACGTGAAGTCAATGGACGACGTGTCGGACTTCGGACAGGATGACAATTTCCTGGCGGTACTGCCCATGTTCCACAGTTTCGGCTGGACGGTCTGCATCCTCCTGCCGTTCTATCTGGGCTGCACGGTAACCATTATGGACAACTTCAGGCCCAAGGACATGTTGCAGGCGCTGTCAACCCAGGGGATTACCGTTTTCTGCGGGGTGCCCAGCATGTTTTCCGTGCTGCTTAAAATGCGTGAGAAAGCCTCGTTTCCTGCTTTAAAATTCGCCATCTCCGGGGGCGACTCAATTTCCGGTGAGGTCATGAACGCCTTTGAACAGCACTTTCACTTTCCCATAGTCGAGGGTTACGGCCTTTCTGAAGCGTCCCCGGTCGTATGCCTCAATCCTCTTTACGGAATCCGCAAAGTGGGCTCTATCGGGGTTCCTATCAGCGGCGTCGAGGTAAAGATATTTAACGAATGGGACGAGGAATTGCCTCCCGGAGAAATTGGGGAACTTGTCGTCAAAGGGCCTAACGTTATGAAGGGCTATTACAACAGGGAGGCTGAAACCGGAGAGGCGCTGCGAGGGGGATGGCTGCATACCGGCGATCTGGCCTCCCGGGACGAAGACGGATATTTCTACATTGCCGGAAGAAAAAAAGAATTGATCATTACGGCCGGGTTCAACGTTTACCCGAGGGAGGTCGAGGAAGTTCTCACTTATCATCCCTCCGTGGCGGAAGCCGCCGTCATAGGCATTCCCCACCCGTTGAAAGGCGAGGTGGTGAAGGCTTTTATCGTTCCCGCCGAAGGCCACAGCCCGGACAGGCAGCAGCTTTCCCGCTATTTGAAGGAAAACCTGGCCCTGTATAAAATTCCGGAAGAATACGTTTTTGCCGCAGAACTGCCCCGCGGCGCCAGCGGCAAAATATTGAAACGCCTGCTCAAATAAATCTGGTCGCTTTGAGGTAGCGGGCGGCTGCAAGCGCCGTCAATAATCACTGTCAGCCGCCCCGCCCTCGCCGGAAAGCTTCATGGCAGCCTCCAGAAGGACTCCGATATCCCTGCTGCCCAGCGAGTAGTAGACAAATTTGCCCTCCTTGCGGTGCCTGACCAGGCCGAGGTTCCGTAAAAACCGCAGGTGGTGGGACGCAGTTGCCAAGTTGGTGCCGCTGACAGCCGCCACATCACAGACACAAAGCTCTTCGCGGGAAAGCGCGTAAATGATCTTAACCCTGTTGTCGTCGGCAAGCGCCTTAAATAGCGCTGAAAGACCGCGAACAGCCCCGACTTCTTCTTTCAGCCTGTCGACTTTTTGCCGGTTCACGCAAAAAAACTCACAAACGTCATTTTCCCTGTTCCCGGACAATAAAACTCCCCCCTGAACCGGCCTGCTCATCCGGTTTTATGCCCATCAACCTGATACCGTTCAAAGTTACGATAACGGACGCTCCCATATCCGCAAGAATGGCAAGCCAGAGAGTCAGCCATCCCGGGAAGACGAGCAGTACCGCGGCCAGCTTTATCGCAATAGAAAAAACTATGTTTTGCCTGATCACCCGCAAAGAAGCCCTGCTTAAGCGAACGGCAAAGGGCAGCTTCGACAGGTCGTCGGCCATCAAAACCATGTCCGCAGTCTCCAGCGCCGTGTCCGTTCCCGCCCCGCCCATGGCGATTCCCACGGTTGCGGCGGCGAGAGCCGGGGCGTCGTTCACCCCGTCGCCGACCATGGCCACCTTGCCGTATTCTTTTTTCAAGTCATTTATCGCGGCTACCTTGTCCTGCGGCATCAGCCCGGCCAGAAAAGCGTCCACTCCTGCTTTTCCGGCGATCACTTCCGCCGTACCGGGGTTGTCTCCGGTAAGCATGACGGTTTTCTTAATGCCCATTTCGCTCAACCGTTTTACGGCGGTGTTCCCGTTCTCTCTCAGGGTATCCGCCAGAGCGAGGACACCCGCGAGACTGCCGTCCACCCCCACCATTACCGGGGTTTTGCCTTCGGATTCAAGCCTGGAAAGCACGTTAGCGGCAGGCGAAACATCAATGCCGCTCTCCCCGAGCAACCCGGGGCTTCCCACCACAACCCTCCTGCCGTTCAAATCGGCCTTCGCCCCCCTGCCGACAAAAGATTCGAAGGCGGCAGCCGGCACAAGCCGCAAGTTCAGTTTCCCGGCTTTACGGACGACGGCCCTTGCCAGGGGATGCTCCGACATTTTTTCGACACTTGCCGCAATCCTCAGAAGCTCCTCCTCATCCATACCGCCGTCGACCGCTATCACGTCGGTAACTTCGGGAGTTCCACCCGTCAGCGTCCCGGTTTTGTCGAAGGCAACCACGGAAAGAGAGCCCATTTCCTCCAGGTAAACCCCGCCTTTGATCAATACACCGTTCCTGGCCGCGTTAACGATGGCGGAAACGATTGCCACCGGAGTGGAAATAACGAGGGCGCAGGGGCATCCCACGACGAGCAGCGCCAGTCCCCGGTAAACCCAGGGATACCACGGGAGGCCGGACACAAGCGGGGGCAAAACGCTTACAAGGAGCGCCGCGGCTATAACCGCCGGAGTGTAATACCCGGCGAACCTGTCGATAAAAGATTGCAAGGGGGCTTTTTGGGCCTGGGCCTCTTCAACCATGCTGATAATCCTGGCAATTGTGGTGTCGCCGACAAGTTTTGTCACCTTAACTTCCAGAACCCCTTCCTGGTTGAAGGTTCCGGCAAATACACCGCAGCCCGCCGTTTTTTTCACCGGCGCGGACTCACCGGTAATGGCGGCCTGGTTTACCGTAGAACTGCCGTCAATAACCACTCCGTCCATGGCGATTTTTTCCCCGGGCCTGACAATGAGTACGTCTCCAAGGAGAATTTCCTCGACCGGCAGGCTCATCTCCCTGCCGTCCCTCCGGACGGTGGCGATTTTAGGGGCGATTTCCATGAGAGAGCGTATGGACTGACGGGCTTTACCGGCCGTATACGACTCCAGCGCCCCGCTCACGGAATACAGAAAGGCAACCGCCGCCGCTTCCTCCCACTCGCCGATCAGAGCGGCGCCGGTCACCGCCGCCGTCATCAGGACATTCATGTCGAAGCTCAGCCGTCCCAAGGATTTCACAGCCTTCAGAACAGTTTCAAAACCGCCCGAAAGCATTGCGGCGAGGTAAAGCCAGACTGCCGGCACGGGCAGCCGGACAAGGACATCCGCCGTCCATCCCGCCAGGAAAAAGAGCCCTGAGAATACGCTGACCACAATTTTCCCGTTTTTCTCCCAAAAAGGCTGCTCTGCGGCAACAGCCGGAATACCTTCAGGTACCGCCGTAACACTATGCTTTCGCGCCTCTCTCACGATCAGTCCGGAATCGATGCCGCCGTGAACCGTCAGCTTCGCTGCCCCGAAATTAAGTTCCGCTTTGCTCACTCCGGGCAACCTCATTATGTCCCGCTCCAACCGGGCGGCACAATCCATTCAGGTAAGCCCTTCCAGAAGAAATGCCTGCGAAGCGGCAGCAGCAACTTCCGACATGTCGACCGCCTCCTTGCAACTAGACAATTCCCTGACCGCACCCAAAAAATACGGCAGGACATTCTAATATTCTTATGAATATTATATTGTTTTGTTTCTTCCCCTGTCAAAAAAAAAAGAACCCTTCACAGGGTCCTCTCCCGTATATCCGTCCGATCGCCCGATTGCCGTTATTCGGATTTCACCTCGTCTTCGTTTTTTTCACCGTTCATGAACTTGTCAAAGTTCTTCATCACAGGAATGTTTGACAGGTTCTCGCCGCAATGCGGGCACAACCAGTTTATGTCCAGTCCGGCGCTGAACGACTGCTGCTTGCAGTTTGGGCATAGTTTTGCAAAAGCCATGACATTTTCTTCCTTCTTTTTTTCTACGCTTTTATTTTATTAGGATTCAGTATACATTCATAGTCCTAATTTTGCGACAATATGTTGCATTATTCGACCACAATTTGAAAATAAAGAGCCCTTATAAAACAAAGGCCCTGAGGTTGTTGGCAAAGCGCCGTGAGGTCGAAGCGCCCGCTCATATGCTCCGCTTCCCATATCAAATACGACAGGCGGCAGACTACGGCCGCTACACAATTTTTTCGATAATCGCCGTGGCGCATTCGCGGCAGACGAGCTTGCCGTGGTAACGCTGCACATCCGAGGCGTTGCCGCAAAAAATGCAGGCGGGCTCGTACTTCTTCAATATTATCTTGTCTTCCTCAGTAAAGATTTCCAGGGGATCCTTTTCCTCTATGCCCAGGACCCGCCTGAGTTCGATAGGGAGAACAACCCTTCCAAGTTCGTCTACTTTTCTGACCACTCCGGTAGACTTCACTTTTTTCCTCTCCTTTCAGCATTATATTTGTATATATTTTCCACATAGCCCGGCAAAATCCTTCTGCCAAAAGGAGAATTTTGTCAAAAATATACTAATAAAGATCCGGCTTGCGGGATGCGATTCCCAGCCAGTTTTTTAAAATTGTACCTGCCGTCTTTTTATATGAATCCCAGACAGAGCGGGTTTCAGCCTTTAAAAGCTCATGCGCGCCCTGCCCGTGAAACGTTTCAAGCTCGTCGCCCCAGACCGCGGCCCAACTGTCGATGATTTCCGGGGTGATTTCCAGGTGAAACTGCAGGGCAAACACACTCCGCCCGAAGGAAAAGGCCTGGTTGACACAGCCGCCGGTTCTCGCCAGGTGAACGGCGCCGGCGGGAAGGGCGAAAGTGTCCTCGTGCCAATGGAATACCGGAAACTCTTCCGGCAAACCTTCAAACAGAGGTGATTTCAGGCCTTCTCCGGTAAGCCGGAGTCCGTACCAGCCTATTTCAGGAACCGGATTGCGTGTAACCGGCGCACCCAGGGCTCTGGCAACAAGCTGTCCGCCCAGGCAGGTTCCCAAAACGGGAATCTCCTTTCGCAGCGCGTTTTTCACAAGGGCAACCACCTGCCTGAGAAAAGGATAGGTTTCTTCCTCGTTTGCGCTCATCGGGCCGCCGAGAACGACAAGCGCGTCGTAGCCTTCCAGACTGCCCGGCAACACCGCGCCCGGCCTGTCCATAACCCTGATATCCAGCCGCCACCCGCCTTCCTCCATGCCGTCCTGCAGCAAGCCTGGACCCACCAGCGACGCATTTTGAACAACCAGAGCCTTCATCCCGCCCATCAGGCACCGCATCCCCACTTCGCCCGGTTTAATCCTATTTTAAAACATTTCCCCCGCTGTTTAAACACAAGTTATTAAAAACCCCGGCCTTCTTGAAAAAAATAAACAAAGGAACGCAAAATCAAGAATCATATTCCATTAATGACAAAAATATACTTACCGGTTTATTGTTTTTCCAACCAGGTTTTACAAAACCATTAGTATAAATTGCCATGTAAAATATTTACCTGTTAAGTGGACGTTTGCTTAAAAAAAACATATTTTACAGAAGTAAGTAAGTGAAGGGAGAGATTTTATTGATAAAAGAGATAACAATCTTGCCCGGTTTGGATAAATCAGGCATGAAAGAAAATTTTTCACACATCGAACTGACTGCCGGTGAAACAGTTTCAATAGTAGGGCCTACCGGCAGCGGGAAAACAGCATTCATAACCGATATCGAACTTCTCGCCCAGGAGGACACCTCCACCAGGCGCCGTATACTGATCAACGGGATGACGCCGGACGACGAGATAAGAAGCAA
>Ga0116192_1003099_pt1 | contig 10601 bp, 9 predicted proteins | sample AD_UKC113_MetaG_FD_89876 | JGI IMG/M metagenome (GOLD analysis project Ga0116192, IMG submission 89876) | Active sludge microbial communities of municipal wastewater-treating anaerobic digesters from Hong Kong - AD_UKC113_MetaG | ecosystem: Engineered > Bioreactor > Anaerobic > Digestate | place...
ACAGACAGCGATGTCCCATCAATGATTATTGTTTTTCGAAAATAATGTCGTTTCTTGGGGCAAACTGCGTTTAAAATACCATGAGTCATTGAAATAAATTGCTCTGCAGAAAATTGACTCATGAAACGATAAACACCGTTAGGGGTAGGAATATTATCTATTCGTAAAAATTGCTGCAATTCTATTCTTTTTTCAATTTCCGTTATTGCATAGGAAATTTCTACTGAAAAAAACATTGACAGCAATAAGATAGCTAAATTCGTGTAAGCCTGATTTGCTGGTTTTATCCCAAATTTTGCAATTTCTTGGCGGCATCTGCGTGTCTCTAAAACACCTAGAATTTTCTTCAGCAAAATCCATTTATGATCAGAAGTGTCTACTATTATGGGAGTTTTCAAAATTATCAAATAGAATTCTCCCTCTTTTATCTTTGATCTTTCGGTTTGTTTCTTAATTCTTAAAAGGATTGAATTCGCATTGCACTTTTACAATCCAAGTTTATCAGCCGCGCGAATAGTGAAATAATTCTAAAATCTTCTTTGTACACCGCGGATTATCGGAGGGGGTTAAACTTTTTGTACTATCTCAGGGAGAGATTATTCAATCTAAAGTCAGTAAGAAAAATAGAGAAATTTTGACTGTATTAAGTCTATGCGCCTAAAGGTTTTCGGGAGGTGAGGTTCCAATTATCAATTTTTCAGGGGCGATATTTATCCGCCCAACTGGTGCCCTTACATTAAATAAGATATCTCCAGGATTAGCTACTTTTTGCTCTTTTGTACAATAAATAGTAACTTTGGGGTAACGGTCTCCAAAATCTGTTACACCTTGAAAAAAAGGTAAACCTAAATTTTCATTATTATAATATTCCGACGGTGGACTTTGACCCATTGTAATATTAGCAATATCGCATAAGGGCACTTTTTTCCATCCCTTAAGCAATTTGTTTTCATTTGTGGCATCTAACTCACAAAGATTTTTATACGTAACACGAAACAATCATCTCATACCCTTCCCCGAATCTGCCTTTCAATAAACCTCTCTACCTCCTCTTTCTTCGGCAACTCAAGGAAATATCGGGAGATAAAGACCGTTCCTTCAAATGAAAATAGTGGAGTCACTGACTCCACAATTGGATCATTTAGGTATTTCTCATAATCCAACTCGGAGAAATCAGATCTTGATAAACCATTACCTAAAAAAGTATTACAGGACATCCCCATCAGATAACCCATACCAATCATTTCTATACATGTACCAGGTACTGACGAATCCTGTCCTTGTTCCCGGTAAAGTTCGAGAACATCTTATCACAGACATCTGAAAGTTTTGCCAGTGCTTTCCGGTTAATCTCTTCCTGGTTCTCAAATATCGCAACTGAATGAACCGGGATACCCCACTTTTCATACTGAAGAAGGTTTATGGTTGCATCCCGGACCCGGTCATCATTCTGGAGCAGGAACAGGACGGTAGGCTCATCTAAACCCGTAAGATACCCATCGGCAGGGTACATTCCTTCCGGATCATGAACTGGATCATGCCATTCCCAGGTTACCTGTCCGGAGAGACCGGGTAATGCATTTATATATGCTGAAACATCATCACGGAAGGTAGATCTGACATGTTCCCGTGATAAGAATGATATATCACTCACTCGCAAAAGTCCCTGCACCATCTGAAACAGGGCGTCTCCATACTGGGTATCAGGAACCGGGCAGATAAACTCTCCATCACGGTCACGAATACCATGTTTCGCCAGAATTGAATCTATTATCTCCCCTCTTTTCCCCTGTGTCAGGTCCTTATACTCCATCCGGTATGACAGATGCATCATCGTGTGACCTTCATCACTCAAAACCCATCCGGATTCTTCCCGTTTCAGAACGAGGGCAAGGTGATCTCCATCATTAAACATAAACGGAGAAAAAACCCGGTACCTCTCAATACCTTCAGGTACAAGAGTCAGATCATGGCAGACGGTCTGCCTGAAAGACTGGAGGATTACATCACTCGTCATTATTCACCCCGAATACATCAAGAGTTACATTATCTGTCTGGATAACAAATCCACAATCTTCTTCCATGCATCTCATTGCTCCGGTAATCTCACAATATCGGTCGGAGACAATTGCATATCCGTCTTCACAGTCTATCCCCTCTTCCTGGTATCGTTCAGTGGCGGTGTGAATGTGGAAATCATAGAATGTTTCTTTTTCAATCTTATTTGTATGCTGATGACTCTTTCCATTATATTTCTTCAGGATAAACGCTTTGTTAGAATTTTTTGGAAAATATAAAAGACCAATGGAAAAGTCTAGGTGATTAAAGCACCCCTGACGAACAATCACGCGAAAATGGTTGCCCTGACTACCAGAGAGATCCTTTTTCCCTTCCCTGTGGCCGCCCTTTCTGACAAGATGAAATGTCGGGAAAAAGTCCGGTGGGATTCTTTTCTCTTCACCGATAAGGGACTTTATCTCTTCGTCAGTCAGAACCACGGTCATATCCCAAGTTCCTTAAAGTTCTTCTGTATTATCCCGGCAAGTTCTACAGCCTCTGCATTCAGGCCTTCCAGTTCGATATGAATATCCCGGAGAGCCTCTTCAAAGTCAAACTCCTCATCGACCTCTTCCGGAGCAACTCCCACATACCTCCCCGGAGTAAGACTCCAGTCATTTGCTGCAATCTCTGACCGGGAGACCCGCTTTACCAGACCCTCCACATCCCGGTATTTTCCATCCGGGAACCGCTCAACCAGCCAGTGAGCCTGTTTCCAAAAGTATCTGACCTGTTTCAGATCGAAAATTAGTTCCTCCCTGACACCTTCAGCATCTTTCAGAATCCTGTTCAAATCCCGACCTGACCAGAGATCAGACCCCTTTGCCTGACCCTCCTTCTCACACGTCTCCATAAGCCGGTTTGCAAGTTTTGATATCAGATCTACCTGGGTTACCAGTGCATGACTGCTATCCGGAAGAGAAGAAAGCCGGTCAACTGCTTTCTTTAGCCCCCCGTTTGAGGTATCCTGCTTCTCCCAGAGTTTCAGTTCATGAGATGTACCCTTCGCAAATCCGTTAATCTCTTTAGATAACTGGGCGTTCTCTCCTTCAAGCTCGGAGAAGATCTCTTTTGCTGCATAATCCCCCGAAAGTCTGATGATATAGGGCCGGGCGGTGTCTAAAAACAGAGTCATCTTCTGGCAGAACTGATTGAAAAGGTTCTCATCTCCGGAATTGACCGATGATTCAGCCTCTCTCAGCATCGTCTCACAGTACCGGGAGACAAGTTCCAGGTATCGCCCTGTCTCACCCCGGTACAGCCAGACGATCGCAAGAATATTCTGTTCCTGCTCAGGACTGAAATCATAGATCTTCCGTGTTACCTTTCGGAAGATATTCCGGGCATCGATCATCAGGACCGAATCCTTCATTTCTTCCGGCTTGGCCTTGTTTAAAAATCAGAGTTCACAGGGAACCGTACGGGTGTAAAAGAAGTTTGATCTGATAGAGACCATGATTTCAACCGCTCCGGTCTCCACAAGTTTCTGCCTGACTTTTGCTTCGTCCCTACCTGCACTTGATGCCTGGGAAGACATCACAAACCCGGCCCGGCCCTTCTCATTCAGGTAACTGTAAAAGTAACTGATCCAGAGATAGTTCCCATTCGAGACTTTATCCTGATTATTAACTCCGGGGAGACCAAACGGAAGACGGGGATCGTTCTTTACCTTATCGGCATCCACTTCGTCAACATTGAACGGAGGATTTGCCATCACATAATCCGCTTTCTGAAAGAGTTCATGAGGATCCTGGTAATAGGTGATCGCCTTCATGATATCTCCTTCCAGACCATGAACGGTCAGGTTCATCTTCGCAAGCCGGATGGTCGTTGCATTCTTCTCCATCCCTTTGAAGGTCAGATGTTCAGTCGGACTCTGGTTCAGCCGTTCTACAAAATGAGCACTCTGGACAAACATACCTCCGGAACCACAGGCCGGATCAAGCACAATCCCTTCTTTCGGTTCTATGATATTGGCGATGAGTGATACCAGAGATACCGGGGTGAAAAATTCTCCGTTGTCGTGGGCTTTGAGGTCGGCAAACTGGGTAAGAAAGTACTCATATATCCTGCCGAACACATCTCCGGAAGCTTGTTTCAGTTCGTCCGGGTTTAAGATCTGAAGAGTCTGTTTCAGGACATCATTCTCAAGAGCACGGTATTCTTCCTTTGGCAGTACACCTTCAAGATCATAATCCTCCTCTATCGATTCCATCGCCGCAATGATTGCACCCGCACGGTCACTGCTATCCGGAAGAGAGACCAGGTAATCATACTGGGCTTGTGGCCGGAGATAAATAGCACTCTTCTGGGAGAAATCCTCCTTCGTGAGAGCACGGGTTTTTCCGCCACGCTTTGGAAGGGTCTTCTCTATCTCATCCTTCACCATGAGATACCGACTGTATGCATGACGAAGGAAGATAAGGCCCATCACGGGAAGGAAGTACTCGTTACTGGCAAAGTTGGAGTTTGCACGAAGATTATCCGCCGATTTCCAGAGGCGTCTCTCGATTGCTTCGATGAGTTCAAGTTGTGGCATGATATACCCTGTAATCCCCTTATATGGCTGTCTAAATCCTGTACCCTTTATTGTGCTCTTAATTCTTATATCGCTTCGATAGCCCCAACAGGAACCTGGTCCACAAACAGAACATAATCAGCAGGCAGAGCATCGGTCGGATACTCACTGACCGCAATACCGGAAAATACCTTCCAGTCGATATGTTTTCTATCCTGAACTGCGAACCCGGATACGATTAATTTCCGGTCGATGGTTTCCCTGGCTATCTGTTCAGGATTCTGGTTCACGGTCATGGTATCTGGATTGGAAAGAAAATGGAGGTGCTTTTGAAAACGCGGATGGTAATATGATTGTACGATATAAGTTCTATAATGATAGATATAGAAAAATGTTTTTATTGATAAATTAAAATCCCAGAAATTGTACCGTTTTCATGGCAGCATTTTTTATAGTAAGAGAAATTAAACTTATAAATAATTACTCTTTTCATCTTTTCAGATTCGTCTCACCAAATGGGGCAAAAATAGCTGTATGACGAGATGTATCCTTTCAAGTATAATTGTGGCAACACTGACTCCACAATTCATCATATAAATGGGTTGACCATTCGACGCCCTACATCAGTATTCAATGGAATTATCGCTTTTCAACATTTTGGTTGCATTGAGATATCCTTATCCAATTTAACGCCCGTTTAGCAGTTGTAGCGGTTGTAGCAGTTCTATGGAAAAGAGACCTGCACAAATAATTGTAGGTATTCTGGTGGGAGGGTTACTGATCTTATATTTTATCCAACATACACTACGATGAAAGGAACTAAATCTACAATAAATGCAATAATCTATTCAAATGGATTAATTAACTCTAGGTTCTCAATCCATTGAAAGTCGGTAATATTTCTGGTAACTAATTTAATATCATGAGTTAGTGCAGTGCCAGCAATGAGAGCATCTCCCAATGTCATTTTTCTTATTTGCCTGAGTTTTACTGCATAATCTAAAACGCTTTGAGAAATCGGTAACATTTTCGCATTTTTGAAAAAATCTTCGAGATATTCCCGTTCCATTTCACATAATTTATGATATCCGAGTACCTCGACATAACTGACAACGGAGACAAAGGGTGAATTCTTCTCAATTAATTTACGGACAATTTCCTTATCGGGATGCATGGCATAAATGATTATATTACTATCAATCAGCATCTTGTCTTCCCGGTAGCTCTCTCTCCTGCCTCATCTCTCGTATGAACTCAACAGGATCATCAACATCGCCAAATGCTTTTATTTTAACTAACTTGTTCAAAGCTGAAACCATACATTTGCCTCTTTCGGTATTATTATCTGGTTTGGGTTCATCTAAAATAGTAATATACACTTAAACAGGATTATCTGAGTTTATTACTTCATGAATGTCGTTATCCCATTCAACATAATTATTTCTTATAATCGCCTTATATGTCCTTAACATCCCAGTTCCTCCTTACCTATTATATGCAATGGTAACTCATCAGGTTATCGCTCATAATTTCTTAATATCTATGATTTATTGAATAGTAAGTATCTACTTATGGAAGACACCCCGGAAAAATTTGTAAATCTGGGTATCCTTTTTATCTTATCCCATTCGTGTCTCCAAAAGGTGCAAAAACCGTTTATGGGGAGAAATAATCTCATGATTCATAATTGTGGCAACACTGTCTCCACAATTCATTATATAAAAAGGTTGACTAATCGAGCCCCTTCCTCAGTATTGAGCGGAATTATCACTTTTAATCATTATTGGAGCATTAAAGCATTTTTATCCAATTTAACGCCCGTGTAACAGTTGTAACAGTTGTAGCAGTTCTATGGAAAAGAGACCCTGGTAAAAAATTTCGGTGTGAGGAATTCGATGAAGTGCTGGATACTGATGGATATTGAAAAATAGCAGGTACATCCCCTTCCAATCACCAGGTTGTATGATTTCCTCCCCCACGACACAGGGATGGCATTCACATACCGACAGAGAGAACACGAAAACAAAGAGGGATTGACACGCTAAATCGAACAAATCCGGAAAAAATTTTGCATAAAAAATTAAAATATTTTTAACGATGTAGCCATATCATTCATGAGTGATTGATATACTTTCTCCATGATCTCTGATGGATATACCATCCAGAGATAGACGATAGACTTTTTTGATCCTGCAACAATGAGAGTGAGTCTTCCTTTCTTGCACTCATTTGTTTATCTCTCATTCTATCTCTTCTGTGGAGTGTTCCCACCTCAGCAGCAACCTGTTTTCATAACTCACCACACATCTGCAAGGATTACATTGACCTTGATGGGAATGGGGTCTGTGATTATGACGTTGATAACGATAAATACCCTCCATTGACAAGTACCCCAAAGCCCACAGAAATTCCGGATGTTCATGTGAATGAATCAAAAGCATCTGATGAGATAATCATTGACGAAAAGACAAATCAGTTCTATGATCCGAAAACCAAGACCGTCTTTTATCTCAATGAGTTTGGGTACGTAACTACCCAGTCAACGTATTCAGAGGAAGAATTGGAGCGAAGATGGAATGAGATTAAAAATACTCTGATAAACGAAAATCCAGATCTTGTTAAAGAAAAAGACCATTCCAATACAATATCTTCGCCTGATGAAAATCCATCATTGGATGAGATGATATCAGAAAAATCCCAAACCCATGATGTACAGACAGATATTGAAAAAAGGGATTCGGAAAACCTAAATAATAATGATATTTCTCTTAATTATTATTTAAATACTAATACACAATCCGCTGAACCTGACAAAAAAGAAGATATTGAAAAAACCCCTGAAATAGAACACAATGCTGATAAAAAAGAGAGAAAAGAAGAAAATAAGGGACTGGATGTACAGAATTCATTGAAAAACGCTGCAAATGCAGTTATTTCATCTTTGAATAAAAATTTGAAGGGCTCTGATAAGTACCCAGATGACTGGTCTATAAGCCCAGATGGAAATTTCGTATATTCTATGAGATATCCGGACGATGACCCAATACCTGTGCAATATTTTGAAAAAAATCCCGATAAAAATAACTGGGATAGGAACTGGGTGCAAATAGAGAGTGCATATCCGATATTTGGAACCCCTATTCCAGAAGGTGAGCATCTCCGGGTAGCTCAAAAAATCTATGATACCATAACAAAAGATCCCGAAGTACAAAAAAAATTAGATTCATGGAAGGATGAACCAAGGGACCTCAAAGAAAAGAAAGAATTTGCAAATATAATCGCGAATGCGATAATTGAAGCTCTTAAATTTGACAAAGAATATCTCAATGAAGTTCGGTTTGCTGATGAAGAAGAACTGAATCCTGGAGAGGAGGCAGCTTTTATTGACAGTGATAAGACCATCCTCATAAGACCTGATTCAGAGATTTGGAAAGATCCTGCTGTCCTTATTGGAACGGTAGCTCACGAAGTCAGACACCTGCAACAACTCTGTGCCAGCGATACATTACCGGCAGGTGAGTTTCGGGAGGGTATTCAGCAAAACTGGGATAGCCAGGGTTTTCGAGCGAATATTAACGAACATGGACATAATTATTATTACATGCAGATATCAGAATGTGATGCCTTTGGTGTTTGTGAAGAGGTAATCAGGGCATTTTCAAAGAAGGGGTTGTAATCGATCCAGGTATGGTCTATTAATCGCTCGTCTGAATCTATGAATTCAGACCCGTCCATATTTTCCAGATATTCTGCATGTTCAGACCCGGATTCAGATCAGATACTGATGAAAAACTATTCAGGTCTCTTTTCCATAGAGCTGCTACAAGTGTTACAACTGCTACAATGCCTTCTTTTCGTTAAACCCCTATAATTTCTCAAACATATTCAAATTCGTTCGAAATGCTTTCTGGGAACCTCCTTGAGTGGTGGGAATGGTATGCCTCTCTTGCATCATCTCATGTGCCTGTATCATATTCCGGAATAACCGGTCGGGATATTTTATGGATGTGTGATTGAAGATATCGCGTGAATTCTCTCCCAGGAATACTGCTATTTCATCCCGGTATCGTTCATATGCCCTGCTGTAATCGATAATGAGCCCCATCGTCCCGACAAAATAGAGGAGATCAAAATCTCTCCATTCAGCCTTGTGTATGTATGATGCAAGGATAGATTCGAGGAACGGATCGATTTGGGCTGCATCCTGAAATGAATACAGGAAAAAGGATGGCGAGCGGGTTACCACCCATTGGTAAAATCGCACGGCCCGGAGAACGTCATCTGGTAATTCTTCATCCAAAGTCTCATGAATCGGCTCACTCTTCAAAAAGCCCCAGTATTCAGATAATTTTGTGCTGTAATATCCGACCCGTGTTTTTGGATGATTTGTCCGTGCCAAAAACCCTGCCATTTTCAGTACCAGGTCCTGAACATATGAAGAGGAGAAGAACGGGACCCGATCCTTCCCCGGCATCAGGGTGATGATGTCAATGACATATCCAAGAAGAGCTTCAGAAGTAAAATCAATATCCCAGTAATTTACGCCGCTTCTTGTATCTTTCAGGAGAATCCCTTCTTCCTTTGCAGCGGCGAGTTGTATCTTTGTACTCTTTGGTTCTTTTATTCCAAGATCGCTGGCAATACTGTCCCGAATCAATGGTTCCGGGGTAGGTTCAGATTGCTTTAAGATAATCTCGATAATCTTTCGTTTCGTAACCCCTGGATTATTCCCCTGACCCCGCGTTCTCCCTTCAGTCATGACTATGTGTATGAACTTATTACTATGAATACATTGCTATGAATTAATACATAGTATTATAATACCAATGTTTATATGGAAGCACGGATAACGAGAGTAGAGAGAAATGAGCACACATGCGTTCTTTTCCACGATCTCCGTTATGGGAAAACGCTAATATCGACAGGATTGAGAAAAAATGAAAGATCCCAGTATTAATCAAAAACGATCTGATGAACTATCTTTGAACTGGATTCATGACACCCTTGATGCTGTGGGGATCAGAGGGGGACTCAATGAGTAAAACAACAACCTCTGTACCCCATGACTCTGGTATACCCAGGCAGATGCAGCGTGACGACCTGCTCTATGTCATGGTCCCGGCCGGGGAGAAGGGCCCGACGTACAAGGGCTGGAACCTGGTATCACAGGGGAGGCGGTCTGATGATCCCATTCTGGCCGTACATCTGCAACATGGTGGGAATTATGGGTATTATCCTGCTCCCGGTTCAGATATCCTCTCTCTTGACGTGGATGATAGAGGGACATTTCATGCAGCAGGCGGGAAGGATCTGGTCAGGGAGACATTCCGGTATTCAGCATGGCCTGACTGGCATAAATACCGGGCCATCGTCTCCTGTCCGGATATTCCTGCTCACTTCCGGGGGCACAAACTCTCGATCCGTAACGTTCTGGACCATACCATCGTTGAACTCTTCTTCCCGGCTGGAATGGAGAAAACCGGTGGTCAGTGTATCGGACCCGGCTCTCTGCATCCGAATGGGAACCGGTATGAAATATATGATCCTGATGCGTCCATAATGACCGTCAGATGGTCTGAAATTGAGAATATCGCCAGAATCATAAGCCCGGCTCTCGCTGATTCGATCCCTGAACCGGAATCTCGTGCCCCTGTACAAAGCAGAGGAAAGACAATTACCGAGCGGTATGGTCTCTCTGTCATGGACAACCTTCCACGGGATGCCAGGATAGTGGGAAGCGAGATCCGGGGAGTGCATCCGGTTCATGGGAGCACGTCACCAGGAGGAAATGTGGCGATGAACCCTAACAAAGGCGTCGTCTACTGTTTCCGGTGTGCTGCCGGGTATGATGCAGCCGGTTGGGATGCCATATGCCGGGGAATTATGTCCTGTGGCGGGACATATGATTCGGATGTGATGAGACGGCATCTGGAGGTGCTGGATCGGGAAAAGCCTGAAGTCAGGTTTTTAGAACGGATTGCCTGGAAGAGATCACGGAGGAGATCATGACCGAAGTAATGACAAT
>Ga0116192_1003103_pt1 | contig 10591 bp, 8 predicted proteins | sample AD_UKC113_MetaG_FD_89876 | JGI IMG/M metagenome (GOLD analysis project Ga0116192, IMG submission 89876) | Active sludge microbial communities of municipal wastewater-treating anaerobic digesters from Hong Kong - AD_UKC113_MetaG | ecosystem: Engineered > Bioreactor > Anaerobic > Digestate | place...
TAACCCGAGACCGCGACGCTGCGGTAGGCGTAGGCGCCCTTGCTCCACTCCGCCGCCAGATTGCGCCCGTCGATCCCGGTGATCGGAATCGGAGTGCCGGCTTTGGACACCTCGAATCCGGTGGCGAACACGATCGCGTCGAACTGGTGCTCAATACCTTCGACGGTGCGAATTCCGTTGGGTGACAACCGGGCGATCGGCCAGGTCACCAGCTTGCAGTTCTCCTTCTGCAGCGCCGGGTAGTAATCACTGGTCATCAGCAGACGCTTGCAGCCGGCGGAGAAGTCCGGTGTGAGCTGCCGCCGCAACCAGGGATCCTTCACCTGCGCACGCAGATTCGCCAGGCTCAGGGCTTCCACCAGCCGGGTGAACGGGCTGTCCCAGACCACGCCGACCGCCACCGACTCGTGGCCCCAGAACCAGGCCGACCGCATCAGCTTCTCGGCCAGCGGCACATCTTTGTAGATCCGCTTCAGCCAGCCGCTGGTCGAGGTGTTGATCCGGGGCAGCACCCAGCCCGGGGTGCGTTGGAACACCTTGACCGACTCGGCCACCTTGACCAGTTCGGGGACGATCTGCACACCGCTGGCACCGGTGCCGACGACCGCGACCTTCTTGCCGGCGAAGTCGTAGTCATGATCCCAACGGGCACTGTGGATCTTGCGCCCCTCATAGGTCTCGATGCCGGGGATGTCCGGGAAGCTGGCGTTCGCCAGCGGGCCGGAAGCCACCACGACCGCCCTGGCGCGCAGCGGCTCCCGATCGACGAGGTCGACGGTCCATTCCCCGGCGTCCGCGTTGTAGCTGATCCCGGAGACCGTGTGATCGAATCGGATGTGCGGGGCGATCCCGAAGGACTCCACCATGTGATCGATGTAGCCGAGGATCTCGGCGCTGCCCGAATAGGTGTGCGACCAAGCGGGATTGGGCGCGAAGCTGTAGGAGTACAGCCGCGACGGGATATCGCAAGCGGCGCCGGGATAGGTGTTGTCGCGCCAGGTCCCGCCGACTCGCGAATCCCGTTCGAGAATCACGAAATCGGTGATGCCCTGGTCTTTGAGGCGGATGGCGGCGCCGACGCCGGCGAACCCGGCACCGATGATCGCTACGGAGATCGTCATATGTCCTGCTCCCTTTAGGCGACCGGCTCGTAGGTCAGTTCCTGCGACCAGGTCGGGGTGAACTGCACCAGCGACGGCGGGATGACGCCGGTCACCTTCACCAGCGAGTCGGCCAGCCAGTGGTACTTCGAGCTGCGGTCGATCACCTTCTTGCCGTGCCAGGAGATGAACTGGTACATGGGCACCCGACGCGCGTACGAGCTTCGCTCGCCGACGTTCTGGAAGCGCCGCATTGCCTGGTAGAGGCGTTCCTCGTTGACGCCCATCGCCACGATGTTGTCGCGCATCTTGTTCAGCAGCGGGAAGTAGCTCAGCGTGCCGATCAACAGCGCCGGGTTCATCCAGCTGCCGACCAGCTCGACGGCCAGTTTGCGCATGCTGGCGTGGCCCAGAATGTCCATCACCTCGAAATCAACCGCCAGGTGGCGCGATTCGTCGGAGTTGATTCGCTTGAAGACCTCTTGGGCCACCGGGTCTTTGACCTCGTCGGTGATGAACTTGATCAGTGCCCCGTCCAGGGCCACTTCCAGCATGGGGATGACGGTGCCCAGGATCGACAGCGACATGCTGTCGGAGAATTTGTCGAGCCAGGTGATGACCAGTTGCACGTTGACACTCGGCGGCGGGATCTCGTCGTCGTCGAGCATGCCCCACCGGCGCATCAGCGCGAGCTCGGCGTTCGCGTGCTTCTGCTCCTCGGCGTGGAAGTGCTCGTAGATGCTCTTGAGCGTCGGGGTCGGCGCCTTTTTGGCCAGTGCGGCGAAACCGCGGGCGCCGACGTTCTCGATCCACATCAGGTCGGTCATGAACGGCTTGAGCTTGGCCCACAGCTCCGGCTCGATCAGCTCGGCACCCGGGGCGTCCCACTCGATGTCGACCAGGGCCCACTGCTTGTCCTTGATCTTCTGCAGCATGTCGTCAAGGTCCATCGCCATGATCAGGTCCTTCCTCTCCGGAGATGTCTGTTCGCAGTTCAGTTCTGGGGAAGCAGCCGGGCCAGCAGACCGGTGCCGCGGACGTAGAGTCCCGGGAAATGCCGCTTGAGGTGCCAGATGACGGTGGCGTCGAGTTGCGGTACCACGTAGAGCCGGCCGCCGTCGTGGGCGTCCAAGGTGCGCGCCGCGACGTTGTCCGCCGAGAGCCCCGTCCAGCGGGCCAGCTGCTGGCTCAGGCTCATCGACGCCTGCGTGATCCGGCCGTCGGTGAAGACGTTGGTCTTGACGAACGTCGGGCACAGCACGGTGACCGCGATGCCGGTGCCGTCCAGTTCGGCGGCCAGCGTCTCCGACAGTGACATCACGCCGGCCTTGGACACGTTGTAGGCCGCCATCGACGGCGCCGCGGCGAATCCCGCCGCTGAGGCCACGTTGATGATTCCGCCGCGGCCGGCTTCGCGAAGCAGCGGGGTGAAGACCTCACAGCCGTAGACCACGCCCCACAGGTTGATTCCCAGCGCCCAGTCCCAGTCCTCGAAACCGATGTCGCCGACCGACTTTCCGCCGATGCCGACGCCGGCGTTGTTGATCACCAGGGTCGGTGCGCCGCCGAAGATCTCCTGGGCGCGGGTGGCCAGCGCCTCGATCGCGCCGCGATCGGACACATCGCACTGCACGGCGTGGCCGGTGCCGGTGGGCAACTGCTCGATCAGCGCCACCGTCTCAGCGGCCCGCTCGGGGTTGATATCGGCGCAGATGACGTCACCGCCGCGACGCGCCAACTCCAGGGCGAATGACCGCCCGATGCCGCTGCCGGCGCCCGTGACCACCGCCTTGGCGTTGGCGGTTCGCCGCTCGTTGTGAAACAGCGACAGCACGTTCTCGAGTCCAAACATCAGCGGGCAGCTCCCAGTTCGTCGGATCGTTGGTCGGCAAAGACGCCGGCGATGAAGGCCGCCGTGCGGCGCAGCGCGGGCTTGGCCTCCGGAGCCAGCCGCGGCAGTGCCTGGAAGACATGGACCATGCCCGGCCACACCTCCAGGGTGCTGACGCCGCCATTCCGGCGGATCTCGGCGTCCAGGTAGCGCGCGTCGGCGCTGAGCATCTAGTAGCTGCCCACCTGGGTGAATACCGGCGGAAGCCGGTCCGCCCGGGCGAAGTCGAGCCGCAGTCGCGGGTTGTCGGGGTCTTGGTCCCGGATGTACAGCTGCACCAGCCGGCGCGCCGAGCCCGCCGATGCCGCGGGGTCACGCCGCACCTGTTCCTGTTGTTCGGCCAGTCGCAGCGTGAGGTCGATCAACGGCGAGAACAGCACCACGCCGGCGGGCTGAAAGTCCGACTCCCCCGCGTGTGCCAGCAGCATGTCGCAGGTCAGGTGGCCACCGGCGGAGTCCGCACCGATCACGATGTCGGTGGCGGCATGGCCCTGCGCCAACAGCCACCGGTAGCCGGCCTCGACATCGTCGGCGGCCGCGGGGAACGGGTGCTCCGGAGCCAATCGGTAGTCCACCGAGAAGAACGGCAGACCGGTCGCCTCCGACAGCCGGGCCACCAGCTTGCGGTGGGTCCGCGTCGAGCACAGCACGTATCCGCTGCCGTGTACGTAGTAGCCGGCCCGCCGGCCGAATTCGACGCCGGGCCCGAGCACCCACTCGCCGCGTACGCCGGCGTCGTGCACCGGAATCACCTTGGTGCCGGCCGGCATCGAGCCGAGTGCCCCCATGATGGTCGCGATCAACCCGCGTGCGAACGCCACACCCGGTCGATTCATCGGAATCAGGTTGTTGAGCACGTGCAGCGTCCAGCGGGTCGAGGTGCCCGCTACCGCGGCGGCCAGCCGGGCGCGGGTGGGTACTGGCGGCAGCGTCAAGCCGTCGGGTTCGGTCACGGCACTCACAACACCAGCGATCGTGCCATTTGTCAATGGCACGATTGATGGTGTAGATGTGCGCCCGCCGCCAGACCTCGTCGGCGTGTGTCAGGACACCGTGACCGGGCCCAGCGCCTCGGGCACCTCGATCGGGTACGCCGGCAGCATCGGTGTGGCCGGCCGGAGCTGACTCGCTGGTGCCGGCGGCGTCGTCGTCCCCATGCTCCAGTTGCCGTCGGTGCCGGCGGTGTAGGCGAGCCAGACCCGGTCGACACCAGCTGCCGCCTTGGCCGCCTTGAGCAGTTCGTTCTGGTATCCGGTGCGGGGCACCGCGAAGGCACCCTGACCGACGCACCCGAGCGCACCACCACCGAACTGACCGGCACCGGTGCCGATGTGCCAGCCGTCGGCGGCCTGGCAGGCGTAGGGCAGGAACTGGCCGCACGCCTCGGCCTGGAAACGGCCGTCACTGTTGTGCACGGCGCACTGCTGGGTGGGGCTGGACAGCGGTTGCCCGTACGACCAGCTCCAGGCCATGCCGGCCAGCTGGTCGGCCTGCGGGTCCGCGAAGTTCAGGCCCGGCGCGTTGGCACCACAGCGCATCATCTCGTGGATCTGGGCGGAATCCATCGGCTGCGCGTTGCCGCCACCGGCGAGCACGTCGACCAGGGTGTTGGAGTCGAAGAACCGCGTGTAGGAACTCTCGTACTGCGCCCTGGTGAAGAAGCAGTCCGGGTACTGCACGTTGACCGGCAGCCCCTTCTCCTGCACATTGCTGTCGTTGAATCCGAGCGCGTCCCACGCCGCGTTGTGCCCGCACCCGCTGTTGACATACAGCAGCACCTGCTTGCCGCTCGCGAGGATCTGGGCCATGGTCACGCCCAGCGGAATCGGCTGGGTGTCGCAGGTTCCGCCGGGCTGCACCTGCGACGGGCGGTACAACAGGTCGCGCGCCGAGGTGGTGCCCAACGTGCTCTCGATGACCGCGGCCCCGGCCGGCAGCGACTTGGTGATGTCGTCGACCGGGTCGTCGAGCCGATTCTCGATGTACAGGACGATCACCTGGTCGGGGTGGGCGTCCAGCCAGCCGCGGATCTCCTTGAGACCTGAGGCCGCGGTGCGTTCGAAGGTGCAGCCCAGGTGGTTGTCGAAGCCGTGGCACAAGATCGGCGCGTAGCCGCCCGGCGCGCCCAGGCTGGGATACCAGTGCATGTCGAGCTCGATGAACCGCATGTCCATGTTGAGCTGGTCGACCAGCGAGTACAGCTGGTCGGGATCCATACCCGACAAGGTGGGCGGGATATTGGCGTTGGTGTAGTTGAACGAATTGTGGGTGGCCGGTACCTGGGCCTCCCCCAGTGGCAGCGTCTGGATGAGCCGGTACTGCTGAGCCAGCGCCTTGTGCACCGGCCCGGCCAGGTAGTCCTGCACGGAGCGATTCCCGATGGGGCTGCCGTTGCGCAACGCGCAGTAGTCGATCGGGCCGTTGATCACCCGGCACTGGCTGGCCACCAACTGCGCCGCGGCGTCAAATGTCTTGCAGGCCGACGCCAGTTGTCCGGTGGCGATGTCGAAGCAGGCGCTGATCAGTCCGTGCTTGTTGCCGCCGAACCAGCTGCATGAGGCGACCGATGCCACCGTGCTGCAGGCCTGCACCACCGGGTCGGTGACGCCGCCGATCACGTTGCACACCGGGGTGAAGGCCGGGCCCAGATCCGTGCAGGCGGTGGCCAGTGACGGCGGCGCCGAGTTCGGAGCCATCACCTCGATACCCACGGTCGCCGGGGTCGAGACCGTCGAACCGTCGGTGGTGGCGTAGCTGAAGGCGTCCGTGCCGACGTAGCCGTTGGCCGGGGTGTAGGTGAACGTGGCGCCGGTGATGGTCACGGTGCCGTGCGTCGGCGGCGTGACGATGGCGAACTGAGTGGCCGGGATCGCTGGGGCGGCAACCAGTCCGGCGGTCACCGGGGTGCCCGTGGTGGTCACCGCCACCACGTTCTGCGCATCGGCGATCGCCGCCGACGCCAGCCCCGGCAACCCCACCGTGGCGCCGCCGACGAGGATCACCAGCACGGCGATCAGCGCGGCGCAGCGCAGTCGGCCGGTTGCGAGCCTCGTCGTGGCGCTCCACCCGACGTGGTGTCGAGCACCCTCGACCATCGCCCCATGCACCACGGACCAGACTCCTCATTCGGTTACGACACCGACTCGCTCTCGGAACGCTCACGCAACTTCCGTAACAATGAGGATCAGAAATCACACTGGTAACACGACACGATCACAGATTGAACTCAATGAATTCTTGGGATTCACTTGGCTTCTGTTCGCTCCCGCAGCGCGGCTGCGGACGTCGCGGGGCTCAGGAAATCGGCGCCGGATCGGCGCCGATCGCCTCGGCGATGGCCCGCGGCAGATAGTTCACCAGCGCATCGACGAATCCCGATTGGTTCTCGTCCTCGAAGGGCGCCAGCAGGCCGGCCAGGCCCGGGCTGTCGCTGTTGAGATAGGCGTTGAGGAGATCGGCCGGCGCGCCGATGAGCCCGAACAGCGCGCCGGTGATGTCCCCGGCCGACAGGTCATCGACGAAAGTACGGACCAGCGTCTCAGCCTCGGCGACGACGGCCTGCAGCGAGCTCAGCGCGGCCAGGCCGACCGGTACCTGCAGGGCATGCAGGGTCGCCTCCGCCGCGCTCACCACGTTCCCGACGATCTCGATGGGGATCGCCGTCAGGCGATCCACCAGCCCCAGGACCGGAAAGGCGCTGATCACGATGATGATCGCCTCCCCCAACGCCGCGGTGATGTCACTCGACGAGATGGCGCTGAACAGTGTGTCGAGCTGGTCGGGCAGGTTGGTCAGCCCGTCGAAGAAGGAACTCACGGTGCCGGCGAACGCATCGAACGTCGTCTGCAGGTGATCGAAGCCGTTGGCGAAGACCTGGACCACGGTGGGCAGCGGGTCGTCGAGCCAGTGCGCGCCGATGGTGCCCAGATTGTCGAAGGTGTTGGTGATCAGGTCCACGTACGGGTCGAAGGGACTGGCGGTCAGCTCGACTGCGCTCAGAACGGCTTCGGACGGCGGCGCCGCTATCGGCGTCGCGATGAGGGTGCCCGCGGCCAGCGCTGCGATGGCGACGGCGATCCGGGGGTGACTGACTGATCCCACAACACTCATTTCATGACAGGTGCCACTACGGTAACTGTGGACACGCCGGCCAACCGCGGGAATTCGGGTTTTGAACGAGCCGCACCCGGGTCCAGCCGCCGCCCAACCTTCGCGATTCCGCGCACTACATCGACGGTCGATGCAATAATCCTGTCGTTGCCAACCGGCGCCACAGCGCACGACCGACATCTATTGGGGGGATGTCGGACGGCGCGACCACCTGACACGACATCAGGTTGGCGACGCTTTTCGGTGGCCGTTGCGAACAAGGGGGAACGAATGAAGCAATTGATCTTCGGCGCGGTGCTCGGTGGAGCGGCGCTGGCACTGGCCGCCGGCGCCAACGCCGAGTCCTATACGTACGACAACAGCCAATTCCTCTACGGCTCAACCGATGCGCTGGTCCTGGGACCGACCGGCATCTCAACACCGAGCGCGAACTACATCAGCAGCGCGATGAACCTGTACCTCGATCCGCTGGGCTACGGCGGCACAACCGACTCGACGCTGCCGCTGACCACTCCCAACAGCTGGGACTTCCTACAGAGCGTCCTGCAGGGCGAAACCATCCTGGTCGACTCGATCATCGCCGACTACCAGGCCGGCGAGATGGGCTGCGACGCCGCGGGCGTGTGCAGCGACCCGCTGACCATCTTCACCTACTCCCAGAGCGCGCTGGTGGCGTCCTACGCCCAGGAGCAACTCATGGAGGCCGGCGTCCCGACCGATGCCCTGCGGTTCGTGATGCTCGGCGCCAACCCCGACGCCGTCCCCACCGACCTGTACCCCACCGAAGTGTTCAACATCGACGGCGATGCCTACACCAGCCCGCTGGTCGAGAGTTGGGTGAACCTGCTGTTCGGGGTCACGAACCTGTACGACGTGGTGTACGGGCTGCTGCTCCACAATGCCTACTTCGGACTGACTGCCGACCAGATCGACTCGGCCACCACGGTTGTCGACGGGATGGCCACATTCAACGAGATCCCGACACTCGACTTCTCCGACCTGTGGCAGGCGCTGACCAATGCGTACTTCGGCGTGTGATGCGGCCCGCTGACAGCGACAGCTGACTACCAGTAGGGCGGGCGGGGCTCGAACCCGCGACCAATGGATTATGAGTCCACGGCTCTAACCGACTGAGCTACCGCCCCCAGCTGCGGATACCCGCACCGACATCGCCGAATGTCGACGACGTACGCACATGAGACTAGCGCCAGGGCCAGCGCGCAACCGATCCGGTGGTGTAGCCGCCGCCCGCGGACGGTGACCTGACCATTGCCGTGATCTCGCCGGCCGGATCACACGAGGCGGGTATCACATTGGTCAGAATTTACTTTACTTGTACAGTACTTATCACGCATATTCTTCCGGTACCGCGCCGGCAGCACAGCTCCCCGCCCGCCGCGGGCATCCCCTTGGCCAACAACCCGAAAGGTTGCAACCATGAGCACTTCCACCAGCCGGCGACTGCTCAACAAGCTCTGGCTGCCTGGACTGACGCTCGTGACCCTGCTCGGCGCCGCGGCCACCATCACGATCGCCCACGGCATCTTCGGATCGCAGGATCGCACCCGCGGCCCCGGCGGCGGAGCCGCGATTGTCCAGTTCAACCCGAAGAACATCACCTACGAGGTGTTCGGCGTACTCGACGGCTGGGGCAGGGTGAGCTACTGGAACGCCGACAGCAGACCGGTGGAGGCTGAACTGACCGCCTTGCCGTGGACCCACACCGAGACAACGGTTCTCACCACCGCCACCGGTGACATCACCGCGCAGGTGGCCGGCGGCCAGATCGGGTGTCGCATCACGGTCGACGGGGTGGTTCGCGTCGAGCACACCGCCACCGGCGAACACGCCGGTGTCTGGTGCCAGGTGTTGTCCGCGTGAGCGCCCATCGCGCCGGAAAGCCGTTCCTCGCCAAGGCATTACGCAAGTACTCCGTGTTCGTGGTGCTGGGCTGGCTAGCCCTGGCCGTACTCGTCAACACGCTGGTCCCGCAACTGGAGCCGGTCACCGATGCCAACCAGGGCCCCCTGGTTCCCATCGACGCCCCGTCCTCGGTCGCGTTGATCCACATCGGTGAAGTCTTCGAAGAATCCGACAGCAACAGCCTGCTCATGGTGATCCTCGAGGCCGACCACAAACTGAACGACGCCGACCACAGCTTCTACGACGTGTTGGCCGACAAGCTCGAGAACGACAAAGAGCACGTTCAGTACGTGATGAACCTCTGGGGTCAGGGCACCACCGCGGCAGGTGTGCAAAGCGCCGACGGGCAGGCGGCATACACGCTGGTGCGGGTCGCCGGCGACCAGGGTTCGACGGTCGCCGACGAGTCGATCCGGGCCGTTCGCGAACTGGTCACGCAGATCCCCGCTCCCGAAGGCCTGAAGGTCTACGTCTCCGGCTCGGCCCCACTCTCCACCGACATGCTGCAGGTCGGCAACGAGAGCATGTTCCGGCTGATGTTCGTCACGATCGCGATCATCATCGTGACGCTGCTGATCGTGTACCGATCGATCATCACCGCACTACTGACCTTGCTCGTGGTCATGGTGGAACTCATGTGCAGCCGGGGCATCGTCGCCGCGCTCGCTCACCACCACCTCATCGGAATCTCCGTCTTCGCCACCAGCATTCTCGTTGCGCTGGTGCTGGGCGCGGGCACCGACTACTCCATCTTCTTGGTCGGCCGCTACCAGGAGGCACGCCGCGCCGGCGAGGACCGCGAATCCGCTTACTACACCGCGGTAAAGGGCGTGTCGCACGTCATTCTGGGATCGGGCTCGGCAATCGCCGGTGCCACGTTCTGCCTGCAGTTCACCCGACTCAACTACTTCAACACGATGGGCATCCCCTGCGCCATCGCCACCATCACCACGGTCACGGCGTCGCTGACCTTCGGCCCCGCCGTCTTGGCCCTGGGGAGCCGCTTCGGCGCCTTCGAGCCACGCACGATGACCGAATCGGCTGGGATATGGCGCAAAGTCGGGACTTCGACCGTGCGCTGGCCCGGCCGGATTCTGGTCGTCAGCGGCGCCATCGTCTTTGTCGGCACCGTCGTGTTGCCGACCTACCGCCCCGGCTACAACGACCGGGTCTATGTGTCCGACGACGTCCCGGCGAATCAGGGCTATGCGGCCGCGGACCGCCATTTTCCGGTGAGCAAACTCAACAGCGACATGCTCATGATCGAATCCGACCACGACATGCGCAATTCCACGGACATGATCGCGCTCGATCGTGTCGCCCGAAGCGTGTTTCACACTCCCGGTATGTCCATGGTCCAAAGCGTCACACGCCCCCTGGGCGCACCGCTGGAACACTCCTCGTTCACCTACACGATGGGGACGATGGGCACCAAGATCAGCCAGACTCTGCCCTTCCTCACCGATCTGACCGACCGCTTCACCGCGGTCGCCGACATCACCGATCGCATGACAACGCTGATGCGCCAGCAGCAGGAACTGACCGCCAAACAAGCAGAAGCAGCCCA
>Ga0116192_1003107_pt1 | contig 10583 bp, 9 predicted proteins | sample AD_UKC113_MetaG_FD_89876 | JGI IMG/M metagenome (GOLD analysis project Ga0116192, IMG submission 89876) | Active sludge microbial communities of municipal wastewater-treating anaerobic digesters from Hong Kong - AD_UKC113_MetaG | ecosystem: Engineered > Bioreactor > Anaerobic > Digestate | place...
CTTGGGCCATAGGTATTGGACCCCCGCGTGATCAGCACCGGTAAGCCATAGGTTTCAAAAAAGGCCACGCCGAATAGTTCCCCCGATGCCTTGCTGGCGGCGTAGGGATTTCGTGGATGCGTGTGGTCGGTCTCGCGGAACGCACCTTGTTCGATGCTGCCGTATACCTCGTCGGTGGACACCAGCAACACCCGGGACAGCCCCGCGCGCCGGGCCTGTTCGAGCACCACGTAGGTGCCCATCACGTTGGTGTTGATGAAATCCGTCGCGCCGTGCAGGCTGCGATCCACGTGACTTTCCGCGGCAAAGTTGACCAGGGCGTCGCACCCTTCCAGGGCCCGGCCCAGCATGTCCCCGTCGGCGATATCTCCCTGGACAAAGGTCACCCGGCTCGCGTCCAGCCCTTCAAGGTTTTCCCTGCGCCCCGAATAGGTCAACTTGTCGTAGACCACCACGTGGACCTCGGGATAGTGGTCCAGTTGCCAGCGCGTGAATGCCGAACCAATGAATCCCGCGCCCCCGGTAACCAGTAGGCGTTTCATGACGATCGCGATCTCCTTTCCAGGTAATGGGCCAGCGCCTCCTGCCACGGGCGCGTGCGCGACCCCGTCGCTGCCTCGTATCGTTCCATGGCCAGCACGCTGCGCCTGGCTCGACGGGCTGCCGTCGGATACTCCGATGAAGAACAAGGAACCACCGGCGTGTTTATTCCTGCCAGCCGCAGGATCTCCCTGGCGTAAACGTACCGGGAGCATTCCCCTCGATTGACCACGTGGTACACGCCGAAACGCCCCGCGCGGGCAAGGAGCCGGGAAGCCTCGGCCAGGTCCCACGTGTGGGTCGGGCAACCCGTTTCATCTTCCACAACCCGCAGTTCGGGTCGTGCCGCCGCGGCCCGAAGAATCTTCTCCACAAAGTTGTTGCCCCCGGGACCGAACAGCCAGGCCGTGCGGATGATGTAAAAACGGTCGGTTTCCGCGCGCAGGGCGATCTCCCCCAGGGCCTTGGACCGGCCGTACGCGTTCAGCGCGGCGTCTGGATCCACCGGGTCGTCTTCCGACCATGCCCCGGCTTCGCGCTCTGGAAACACGTAATCCGTGGAATAGTGCGCCACGGGAACGTCGTGACGCGCGCAGACCCGCCCCACCACGCGGGGTCCCAGGGCGTTGACCCGAAGGGCTTCTTCGAAGTGGGATTCCGCGGCCTCCACGTCGGTGTAGGCCGCGGCGTTCAAGACCAGGTCCGGCTGGAAGTCGTCCACGATCCGCTCCAGGGCGGCCTCGTCCGTGATATCCAGTTCAGGCAGGTCCAGGCCCCGAACCTCGCCTTCGCCGGAAAAAACCCGTTCAAGATCGCGGCCCAACTGGCCCCTGCTGCCGAGAATCAGTACGCGCATGATATGCTCCCTTCGCCTATTTTAGTTTCTCGTGCCGGGCCCCGCCAAGTCCTCCATCGTCTCCACGTACTACCACGCCACACCCTCTGTCATTTCGACGAACGAAGTGAGGAGAAACCTTCTCGTCCCCCCGAACTCCCCGGGGATACCCCAGGACCATGCGCCCACAGTCGCTCGCCCTTGAACCCACACCCGCCCGAGGCATCCTCGAAAGGCGCGCTTTCATATTTGAAGTTCCACTCACGACCGGCCGCCCGTCGAATTTCCCTGGACCGCGTCGTTCCAGTACCATGTAGTCGGGCCCGAATGGAGAAAACGACCATGGCATGCGACACCTGCCCCATGCGAAAGCGGTTCGAACGGAATCCCCGGTCACTACTGGGCAGGCTGTGGCTCTGGCACACGGGCTGGTGTCCCGGCTGGAAACGATGGCTCGCGTCCCTGCAACCGACCGAACGGGAAGCCGTACTGAACCGGATACGCGCGGCGCGTGAAAGGTCCTGATCTCCCCTCTCTCGCGCGGAGAAAGGTAATGGCATGAACGCACGATGGCTCCTGGTGATCCTGCTGGTGGGAATTCCCGGACTGGCTCCTGCCGACAACACGCCACGGGAAAATGACGATTACACCGTGGCGGCGTACTACTTCCCAAGTTATCACCCCAATCCCGCGTATGACCGGGATTACGGAAAAGGGTTCACGGAATGGGATCTCGTCCGCGCGGCCCGGCCCCGCTTCGAAGGACACGATCAGCCCAAGGCCCCCCTCTGGGGGTTCGATGACGAGTCCGATCCCGCGCGCATGGCCATGAGAATCGATGCCGCCGCTAACCATGGCGTCGACGTGTTCATCTTCGACTGGTACTGGCACGAAGGCACGGGGCCTTTTCTCCATCTTGCCCTGGAAAAGGGCTTCCTGGCAGCCCCCAACAACCAGAAACTCAAGTTCGCCCTGATGTGGGCCAACCATGACTGGTACCACATCCACCCCGCGCGGCCCGAACGTCAGCATCCCCTGTTGCACCCCGGCCGGGTATCCGCGGAGACGTTCAAAACCCTCACGGATCACGTGATTCGTACGTACATGACCCGGCCCAACTACTGGCGGGTAAATGGCGGGGCGTACTTTTCCATTTACGAATTAATGACCCTCGTGGATGGGCTGGGGGGCGTGGAAAAAACCCGGGCGGCCCTGGACGACTTCCGGAAACGGGCGGACGCCGCCGGAGTGGGACCCCTCCACCTGAACGCCGTGGTCTGGGGCGTGCAGATCCTTCCCGGCGAGCAGACCATCCGAAAACCGGAGGAACTGCTGCCCGCCCTGGGAATCGACAGCGTGACATCCTACTGCTGGATCCACCATGTCTACCCGGACTCGTTTCCCACGGCCCCGTACCGGCCCTGGATGGAAGCATCGATCGCCATGTGGCCCGCGTTCGAAAAGCAGTGGCCGGTTCCCTATTTCCCCAACGTCAGCATGGGATGGGACCCCTCCCCACGCACCACGCAGGACGGCCCTTACGAAAACATCGGTTATCCCTACACCTCCATCATCACCGGCAACACCCCCGAACTGTTCCGCCAAGCCCTGGAAGCCGCCCGCGCATTGCTGCGCGATCGTCCCCCGGCACAACGGATCCTGACCGTTAACGCGTGGAACGAATGGACCGAGGGCAGTTACCTGGAACCTGACACCCGCAACGGCATGGCGTATCTCGAGGCCATCCGGACGGTCTTCGGCCCGGGGAAACCCTGATCCGCATGCCGCGCGTTCCCGTGGACATTGTGACTGGAGCGGAGGGAACCGCCCTTGCCGCGAAAACCGGCGCGGCAGCCGTGGTCATCGACGCGTTGCGGGCCAGCGCGACCGCTACCATGCTGCTGGAATCCGGCGCGCTGGAAATCCTGATCACCCGCGAGGTGGCCCAGGCCTTCGCCCAGCGGGAACGGTTTCCGGAAACGCTGCTTTTTGGAGAACGGGGAGGCCTGCCTCCCGAGGGATTTGATGGAGGCAACAGTCCCCTGGATACCGGCAAGGCCCGTGGCAGGCGTATCGTGTTCACGACAACTACCGGGGCGGGAAGGGTTATCGCCTGCCGGGGAGCGTCGATCATCCTGATGGGAACGCCCCTGCATGCCTCCGCGCTGTGCGAAACCCTCGCGAACTGGGCCGCCCGGGAAACCATCCCCGCGCGCCGCGTCGTGCTCATTCCCGCGGGCCTGATGGATGATCCGTGTTTCAGCGCCCAGGAAGACGAGGTCGCGGCCCTCTATCTCGGCCGAAGCCTGACACGGAGCCGACCGGACCTCTTCGAGCCGGCCGACACCGTCGCGGCCATGGAATCCCGGTACGGGCCCGACCTGGACGCCCCGGATGGCCTCGTCAGGTTGTTCGAATCGGCCCCCCACGCCGAAAAACTCCGGCGGGTAGGACTCGGCCACGAGGTAGCGTGGTGCGCCCAGGTCGATATCGCCCGCGCGGTACCCGGCGTGTGGCACTGGCTGAACAATGAAACTCCCGTCCTGCGCGCCGGCCTGCCGTCCCCCGTGTCCGGCTAAGCACCCGGGGTCGATCAGGTCGCTGCGCGCGGCCGTCACTGCTGGCCGGATACCTTCCCGGAAGGTTCGGGCAACTGGATCTTGCGTTGTTCCGGGTCTTCGTGCCGCCGATACAGGATGGCCACGTGGCCAATCCGGCCGGCCACTTCGGCCTGGGTTTCGCGGGCAATCAGGTCGATCAGCGCGTTTTTCTCGTCCTTGAAGTCGTTGAACCGGATCTTGATCAGTTCGTGGGCGTCGAGCGCCTCGTCCACGGCGTTCAGCACGGCCTCGCTCACCCCGCCCTTGCCAATCAGGATCACAGGGTCCAGGTTGTTGGCCAGTCCCCGTAGAAACCGGCGTTGTCCGCTGCTCAGCAGGTTCATGTTTCCGCCTCCATGGAAAGCGCGGCAGTATAGCACATTCTTGAAATGGTGTCCTGAATGAAACCGGGCCGCCGCCCGCGGCGACGACCCGGTAAACGCGCGTACGAAAATGGGCTACTTGACCGCTGCTTTTTCTCCGGCGGGCGCGGACGTCTTGCCATCGCCCTTCGCGGCGGCCTCGCGGTCCATAATTTCCTTCGCCGGGTGGGTGTAATCGTTCTTCGTCCAGTCGCGGTACTTGGGCGGAATCGGGTTGTCCACGATATCCCGGCGCAGCCAGTTCAGTTTGCCTTCCATGAGCGCGCCGGTAACCCGCTTGTAGAAACTGTTGTGGTTCTTCTTGACCGCCTTGAAGTTGTCCTCGATGCGCTTCCGGGCTTCGCGGCAGAACAGGTCGCACACGTCCTGGATCGACTGGTCCTGCGGGTTCTGGGCCAGCAGGCTTTCACAGTAAGCCAGGGACGCCGCCATGGCGAAAATATCCACGCCGATATCCACGAAGTTCCCCAGGATCAGTTGCTCGTATTCCAGTTTCGGACCATACTTGGCCATGGTGTGGAACAACCGCCGCGCCAGGCGCTTGCAGGTCTTGGCTGCGTAGGCCAGGTGGGCCCGGTTGGCCCCGTTGAGATGCCGCACGTTGAAACTGGTGGATGCCGGCATCCAGGTCCCCGGGTACCACGTGGCGTAGAACTTGAGGGCCTTCATGATCAGCGCGACTTTGCTCTCTTTCTGGCCCGGCTTAGGCTGCAGCAGCGGCATGACCAGGCTGAAATGGGTGTCCATGGCTTCGCGGGCCATGATCAGGTGCATCACCTGGGAAGAGCCTTCGAAAATCCGGCCAATACGGCCATCCCGCAGTCCCATCTCCAGGGCCGAAGGCCGCTCTCCCCGGGCGTACAGGGACAGGGCGTTTTCGTAACCCCGTCCACCCTTCACCTGCACGTAGTCGTCCAGGCATTTCCACGTCACCTCGGAGCAGAAATACTTGGCCGCCGCGGCCTCGAGCCGGATATCCGCGTTGCTCTTGTCGGCAAACGCGCAGGTCAGCGAAACGATGCTCTGCATGGCGAACACGTGCGCGGCCATGTTGGCCACCATCTTCGCGATCGCCTGGTGCTTGCCGATGGGTACCCCCCACTGCACGCGGTCGGTAATCCACCACTGGCATTCCTCCACAAGGGTCTTCACGCCGCCAATGCTTGCCGCCGGCAGGCCCAGGCGACCGACGTTCAAGGTGGAAAGGGCGATCTTCAGACCCTGGCCGGGCTTGCCGATCATGTTCTCCACCGGCACCTTCACGTTGCGCAGTACCAGCGCGCCGTTGGCGATGCCCCGCAACCCCATGAACTGGCACCGACGGACCCGGTGGAAGCCGTCTTCCTTGCCGTCGCCGCCATCGTACACCTTGTTCAGGCCATCCTTGAGGTCCACGATAAACGCCGTGATCTGCGGAATGGGCTTGCCGCTCTTGGAAATCTTGTCCGGCGTGCGGGCCAGCACCACGATAAGCGTGGTCTTGGGATCCATCCCGTTGGTGGTCCACAACTTATCGCCGTTCAGGATGTAGTACTTGCCGTCTTCAGACAGGTCCGCCTTGCAGACCATCCGCGCGGGATCCGAACCCACGTCCGGTTCCGTGAGGGCGAACGCGGAGATCTCACCCGCCGCCAGCCGGGGGAAAAATTTCTTCTTCTGTTCTTCCGTGCCGAATTCCTTGAGCGGCTGTGGCACCCCGATACTCTGGTGCGCGGACAGGTACGTGACGGTATTCATGCAGTAACTGCCAACCACGCTCAGCACCCGGGCGTAATTGGTAATCGACAGGCCCACGCCACCGTATGCCTTGGGAATCTTCATCCCGAAAATGCCGATCTTCGCCAGCGCGTCCAGGGCTTCGGGCGGATACTGGCCTTTCGCGTCGATTTCGTACGGATCGACGTACTGCTCAAGCACCTCTTTGACCTTGGCGATGTATTCATCGCCTATCCGCTTGTCTTCTTCGCTCTGGACGGGGAAAGGATGCAACAGGTCCCACCGGAAATTGCCCTTGAACATTTCAGCGGTAAAACTGGGAAATTTCCACTCCGCTTCCCGGGCATCCTCGGCCAACTGCATGGCCACATCTTTGCCTTTGTCGTCTGCCATGGCTTTCATCCTTTTCGTTGCGCGCTCTCCGTTTACCTACTGACCGGTAAACATGATAACAGACGCCCTCCATTCCACGCAATATCTTTTTTCAGAATTATCAGTCTTCCCCGGAATATAAAAAGGGGACCCCCGCCCGAACCTGGTCCTTCCCCTGCTCAACCCATGGGTGAGGACGTATCGCTACCTTCCCGGTACCCCGCCGCTTGCCCTGCCATAGCACGAACAGGGCCAGCACCAGGATCACCGCGTCGCCAGTTCCGGAAGCAGACCCGGCAACCAGCCCTGCCTCGCCACAGCGGAACAGGCTGAAGGCGCGACCCCGACCCGCCAGGGAAATTTCCAGGACCTGGCCGTGATCGGCCGCGACCCGCAGCGTGGTCTGGTAGGTTTTTCCCACCGTCGCGGGCCGGAAAGTCACGTTCAGGGGTACCGTCTCTCCCGCTTCCACCCGGCTCGGCGGGTCCGATTCCAGCGTGAACGCGTCGTCCCCTTCGATGGTGACGTGAACCCCCGCGGGCACGTTCCCCCGGTTCACCACCTGGAACGCGTGACGGGCCGTTTTACCCCGGACCACCCCTCCGAAATCCATGGCGGAACCGTCCGGCGTCCATGCCAGGGCATCCTCGCCCGGATTGTAGTACGCCGTGAAGGTTATGGTCGTCTCCGCGAGACTGCCGGCAAGTTGCTCCGTGGCCACCGCGCGCAACGTGTGGGATCCCGCTGTCACCCGGACCAGGAGCGGAAACCGCAAGGCGTCCTGGGTGGAGTCCCCTATGTGCGTGTCGTCCAGGTAATAGGCCACCCGGGTGGCGGTGGTCACCAGTGAACAGTTACCTTCCGCGTATGCCGGCTGCGCGGTCACGGTAATCGCCACGTCATCCCCCGAAACAATCGCCGGATTTTCCCTCGGCTCAAGTATCGTGATGCCTGTCAGCGGGCACGCGGACAGTCCGGTTGAGTTCTCCGCGGCGTAACCGAGATCGCGCAGGGCGGCAACCTCGAACCCCGCGTACTGCCGCAGGGAGGAACCCACGAGGTAAGAAGGGGCCATCACCACGTCCGGGACGCTCAGCCGGCCGGGATCCCAATGCTGGAGGCTCGTGCCCTGGAGAAATGGATCCGGCGCGTACAAGGGGGGAAACCCGCCATAGGTGGCAGCGGCTTCACTGCCCAGGAACACCAGGGCTCCGGATATCAGGTCGCCCGGGACACCCTCGTAACTGGACGCGTTGTTGATCAGTGGCGTTCCATCTACCTTCCCGATCAGTCGATCAAAGGGCGTGAATATCCCGCTTCCCGCGGGGGTCGTGTCACTTAACACCCCGTTGAACCCCAGGCCATGGGTCAGTTCATGAATCATGACGGAAACCAGGTCCAGCCGGTCGGCTGGCGGGGGAGACGTCTCCTCATGCCAGGGCGCGGCCCAGTTCACGGTCAGCAGCATATCCGGGTATGACTCGTAACCGGCCGGAGCCACGCCATGAACCAGGCTATAGCGGGCCAGGGGCACAAGGATCCCCCCCGACGGAATCAGCACGGGACCGCAATAGGCCACCGGAATGCCCGACACCCCGGAATTTTCCGATGGATTCACCACGATGGTCAGGGTCCTGGACTCCCCGGAAGCCAGCACGCTCGCGATGTAACGCACCGCGTCGTACAGCCGTTCCCGCCGCGTCGGGCCGGATAAGGCGTCTCTGAATCCAGAACCGTCCGCGTCCTTGAAGTAACAGGTCAGGATCACGCCCGATCCCGCGTCCACCACCTCGTGATAATCAGCGGTATTGACTGGCTCCACCGCCTTGACCTTTCCGGACAGGTCCGCCGCCTTGTCCGCGGCCATATCAGGCACGAACAGCGCGTCCCCCGTGCCGTGCGCGCAGGGAAATTCCGTCGATCCGGACCAGGCCTGGAACAGGCATACCACCAGCCCCATCTCCAGGAACCAGCGAGGAAAACTGGGCATGACACCTCCTTTCCCGGCACGCGACCGGTTATAATGATTGTACCCTGCGCGTGGAAAGGATCGTGCGTGGACCTGTCGAGATTACTGCCGCTGTTGTGCGAATTCGGGATTGGCGCCATCCTGATGCTTGCCGGCGTCTGGGGTGGCTTGCGGGGCGGATACCTGAACCTCACCCGCCGGGAAGACCGTCGGCTGCTCTGGACTTTCGCGGCGGGTTTCCTGGTCCTGCTGGCGGTGTACGGCCTGTTCACGTTCTGGCTCCCGGGAATGTCCGTTGTCCACTAACCCATGGAAACCGCCCATGCCTTCTCAGCCGCTTGTACTGGAAAACCCCATCCCCCTGCCGCTTCACGAGATCGCGCCGACCCCTGACCGGTTTCAGCATCCCAGTTACATCCACGGAGAATTCCACGTGGCCCGGGTGATCATCCACGGGTTTCTGCTGACCCGCCTGACCGGCCACGAGGGGGAAAGCGTCCGGCTGTGGGCGGCGGCATGGCTGCACGACATCGGACGGACCCACGACGGATACTGTGAAAAGCATGGTCGCAACGCCGTTAAGCGCGTCTCTCAATCGCCATCCATACAGAACCTGCTGTCCAGGGGGGGAGTCCGGGAGGAGGACTGGAACGCCATTTTCTTCGCCGTGGAACATCACTGCCTGCCGAAAGAAGTGCCCGGGAGTCACCCTTTCCGCGTGCTGACCGCCCTGCTGAAAGACTGCGACGGCCTGGACCGTACCCGGCTTGGCGACCTCAACCCCCGATACCTGCGTTTCCCGGCAACCCGGACACTAATCCCCTTCGCCAGGCAGTTGACTCGCCTCTCCGAAACGCGCTTACGCGCGTCTCACGACCAGGCCGCCGGTCCCTTATTTCCTCGACTATGGGACCTTGCCCAGCAAATCCTGGCGGACATGTCTCCCACGAGCGAACAGGATGCTACCGCTTGAACTTGGTCTCGATGAAGTGAATATCCCCTTCCGCGATACCGACCTTCACCGGCCCGGGGACCTCTTCGGTCGCGCGCAGGGTCAGCCCAAGTACCCGGAACCGGGCATTGGGGCAAATTTTGACCCGCGCGATGATCTCGTTGACCCGGATGGCCTGGGATTCTTCCCAAAGCATCTCAAGGGTCTGTTCGATCTCCCTGAGTCGTTCCTTGATCTGTCCGGTTTTTTCTAAGAGTTGTTTCACCGCCGCCTTGGCGGCATCTGGAACCCGCGCGCCCTTGTGCAGAAATGGATCCAGTTTTTCCATGATCCGTTCCAGGGTATCTTCCAGTTCCCTGGCTTCGCGGTGTAATGGATCGCTCTGTTCCTTCCAGTAAAAGTCCTCTCCGGCGATGATATCGGTCAGGACCGCCGCGTCACTGCCGGCCTGGTCCATGTAGACGCCGCCGTGGCCGGTCACTTCCCCTCCAACGATTCTGCCGCGCAACACGTTCACCTTGCCCCGCGCCCACACCCGGGCGTTCGCGATTTCCCGCTCGACTACCACCGAACCCAGGGCCCGGACCTCGACCTGCTGCAGAAACCGCGCGTGCACATCGCCATTGGCCCGGACCGTACAACCACCGATGATCCCGCCGCGCACGGACAAGGTACCACCGCAGCGAATCTCCGAATTTTCCACGTAGCCGTTGACCTCGATATCCCCTTCCGTTTCGACCACGCAACCGCTCTCGATATTCTGCATGACCGAGAGCATACCGGGATGATGAATATTTCCGGAGGCCAGGTCTACCGCATCGATCACCAGCACGTTATCGACGGCCAGAATCCCTCCGCTGTAACGTAATCTGCCCGACGTGGTCGCCGTGTAGGTCCGGGTGGTCTCATCGAACTGGACACCGGGACCCAGGCGCAGATTCAGCGTTTTCGGTTTTCGGGGAGGAATCGGCTTGTTGTAGACGTCCCGGCCCGGAGTCCCCTCCACGGCGGGCACCAACTCCGCCAGTTTCTGCCCCGTGACGACGGACAGTTTACCCGCCCGCTCCCGGTAATTGATCTGGCCGGTGGCCTCATCCACCACGAAAGACTGGTCGAAAAAATTGTCCGTCCATTCGAGATGGGCATCCACGGGATCCGTGGGTTCCTCTCCTCGCAATACGGTCACCGATTCCAGGGAGATCCGCGTGCCTTCCAC
>Ga0116192_1003108_pt1 | contig 10582 bp, 5 predicted proteins | sample AD_UKC113_MetaG_FD_89876 | JGI IMG/M metagenome (GOLD analysis project Ga0116192, IMG submission 89876) | Active sludge microbial communities of municipal wastewater-treating anaerobic digesters from Hong Kong - AD_UKC113_MetaG | ecosystem: Engineered > Bioreactor > Anaerobic > Digestate | place...
CTTGTTGCGCCTATCTTTAACGACAAGGGCATGGCAAGCTACTATCTGCCCCAGGGAACCTGGACCCATCTTTTGTCCAATGCCACCGCACAGGGCGGTCAATGGCTGAGAGAGGTCTATGACTATTTCAGTCTTCCCCTTTGGGTGAGAGAAAACAGCCTCATTCCCACAGGAAGCAATCATGTACGTCCTGATTACGACTATACCGACAACACAGCTTTCCATCTTTTCGCGCTGAAGGATGGCGCTTCGGCTTCCTGTTTTGTCTATGCCGAGAAAGGGAATAACAGGATAGAGGCCAAAGCGATCCGGGAAGGGGAGACCATCAACTTCACGGTTACCACGGCCCATAAGCCCTGGACCCTTGTTCTGCGCAATATTGAAAAGGTATTCCGGGTGGAAGGCGGGGCCGCAGAACCCACCCCGCAGGGTCTTAGGATTGTTCCTGCGCATGGAAGCAGTACCCTTGTCATTCATTTATAAAGGGAGGTTTGTTCTATGGTATCCCTTGAGTTTCCTGTTGTCTATTTTGGCGGGGACTATAATCCCGATCAATGGCCCAGGGAGATTTGGCATAAGGATATGGAACTGTTTAAAAAAGCCCATGTCAATATCCTGACCCTGCCGGTGTTCAGTTGGGCTTTACTTCAGCCCGCAGAGGATGTTTATAACTTTGAATGGCTGGATGAGCTTTTGGACATGATTCACGCCCAGGGCATCAAGGTCTGCCTGGCCACGGCGACAGCGGCCCAACCCGCCTGGATGTCCAGAAAATACCCCGAGATCCTGCCCGTGGACTTTGAAGGCAGGAAGAGAAAGCACAGCGGGCGGGTCAACTTCTGCCCCAACAGCCCGGTGTTCAGGGAGTTCTCGGGCAGGCTTGTCCGGAAAATGGCTGAGCGCTATAAGGATCATCCGGCCCTGGCCCTCTGGCATGTGGGTAATGAATATGGAACCTACTGCTATTGCGAGACCTGCGAAAAGGCCTTCCGGGAATGGCTGAAAAAGCGTTACGGAAGCATTGAGGAGCTTAACCGGAGATGGAACATGAATTTCTGGGGCCATACCGTCTATGACTGGGAGGATATTGTAGCCCCCTCGGGCTTAAGCGAGGTATGGAGGGACGGCCATCTTGAAAGAACCACCTTCCAACCCATGGTCCTGGATTACAAGCGCTTTATGTCCGAATCCAGCCTGGCCTGCTATAAAAACGAGTATGATATCATAAAAGGCATATGCCCTGATATTCCTGTCACCACCAACCTGATGGGCGCCTTTAAGCCCCTGGACTATTTTAAATGGGCCAAGCATATGGACATCGTGTCCTGGGACAATTATCCCGGACTGAAGGACTCGCCGGGGAGCATTGCCTTTAACCATGATCTGATGCGGGGCCTCAAAGGAGGCCAATCCTTCCTCCTGATGGAACAGACCCCCAATCAGACCAACTGGCATCCCTATAACAGCCTCAAGCGGCCGGGCGTCATGCGCCTGCTGAGCTATCAGGCCATGGCCCATGGCGCCGATTCGGTCATGTACTTCCAGATGCGGCAGTCCATCGGCAACTGCGAGAAATTCCACGGCGCTTTGATTGAGCATGCGGGCCATGAGCATACCCGGGTGTTCAGGGAATGCGCCCAACTGGGCCAGGAGCTTGAAAACCTCAAGGGTGTCATTGGTGCACGGCTTAAGGCAAGAGCGGCCATTCTGTTTGACTGGGAAAACTGGTGGGCTGTGGAGCTCTCCAGCGGGCCCACTGTCCAGCTCAGCTATGTGCATCAGGTTAAAAAGTATTATGAGGCGCTCTTTAAGCGGAATATCACCGTGGATATCATAAAGCCCGGGGATGATTTATCCCCTTATGCCCTGGTCATTGCCCCCGTCCTCTATATGCTGAAGCCTGGGGTGGCCGAGAGCCTCAAAGACTTTGTAGAAAACGGCGGAACCTTCCTGACCACCTTTATGAGCGGTTTGGTGGATGAAAACGACAGGGTCACCACCCTGGGATATCCGGGCGAGCTTAAGGAACTGCTGGGCATCTGGGTGGAGGAGATTGACGCTCTGGAGCCCGGCATGTGCAACAGTATCCGCAAGACCCAAGCCGCAGAGGCTCTTTCCGCCCTGACCAGGGAGCGGTATGCCTGCGCCATGCTCTGTGATGTGATGGAGGCTCAGGGGGCCGAGGTTTTGGCTGTTTATGAAAATGATTTCTATGCGGGAAAGCCTGCGGTGACCCGAAACGCCTATGGCAGGGGCCGGGCCTACTATGTGGGCACCGATTCGGAGGAAGACTTTATCCAGGAGCTGTTAGAGGCCATCTGTGATGAGTGCGGCATCATCCCCGACTTCCAGGTGCCCCAAGGCGTGGAGATCACCCAGCGCTTTAAGGGTGACACCTGCTATACTTTTGTGTTGAACCATCTTACTGAAAAGGTTATTGTGGATCTGAACAACCTGACCGGCAAAGACCTTATCACCGGAAAAACCGTGGCCCAAAGGCTTGAACTGGAGCCCAAAGGGGTCGCGGTGCTGGAAGAAAAGTAGAAAGGAAGCGTGATCATGGCAACATCCGCCTTATGGTATGAAAAACCGGCCGAGGACTGGAACTGGGCGCTCCCCATTGGCAATGGCCGTTTGGGAGCCATGGTCTTTGGCGGTGTCAGCCGAGAGGTGCTTCAGCTCAATGAAGACAGCGTCTGGTACGGCGGACCCCGAAACCGGAACAATCCCGATGCCCAAAAGTACCTTCCCGAGATCCGGAGACTTTTGATGGATGGACAGGTGGCAGAGGCAGAACAGCTTGCCGTGCTGGCGTTAACAGGTGTCCCTGAAAGCCAGCGCCATTACCAGCCCTTGGGGGATCTGGTTCTGGACTTTGACTACTCGGAGGAGATACAGCTTAAGGAACGAAGCCCTCTGGGGTTACCGCCCCAGGCAGAATTCACCCATTATCGCAGAGAGCTGGATCTGGACAAGGCCCTGGTGACGGTAAGCTATCGGGTCAATGGGGTGGGCTATACCCGAACCCTCTTTGCCTCGGCGGTGGATCAGGTCATCACCGTAAGGCTTTCCGCCGATACACCCGGGAAGCTTACCTTCAACGCCCATTTTGAGCGGGAGCGCTGGCTGGATGCCACCCAGGCGCTTAAGGATCATGGTCTTCTGATGACGGGTAGCTGCGGCGGCAAGGGGGCTGTGAGCTTCTGCGCCGGTGTCAGCGCCCTATGCCAGGGGGGGAACATCTCTACCATTGGCGATACCCTGAGGGTGGAAAAGGCCGATTCTGTATTGCTGTTGATCTCCGGCAATACCAGCTTTCGCCATAAGCGCTATAAGGATGTTTGTATAAAGCAGATGAAGCAGGCCCTGGCCAAGGGCTATACCCGGCTCTATCAGGACCATGTGGTCGATTACGGCAGCCTGTTTCATCGGGTGCATTTTGAACTGGGGAGCCCGGAAGATACGGAGACCAGTCTGGAGCATCTTCCCACCCATGAAAGGCTGGAACGGGTAAAGCATGGGGAGCAGGATCTGGATCTTGTGTCCCTCTATTTCCAATATGGCCGGTATCTTTTGATAGCCAGCAGCCGGCCTGGTTCCCTTCCGGCAAACCTTCAGGGCCTGTGGAACAAGGATTTCCACCCGCCATGGGGGAGCAAGTACACCATCAACATCAATACCCAGATGAACTACTGGCCCGCCGAAGTATGCCATCTTGCCGAATGCCATCTTCCGCTGTTCGACCTTATTGAGCGCATGCGGGAGCCGGGACGGGTGACGGCCCGGGAGATGTATAACTGCAGGGGCTTTGTGGCCCATCACAACACTGATATTTGGGCCGACACAGCGCCCCAGGATGTCTGGATTCCTGCCACCTACTGGCCCATGGGCGCGGCCTGGCTCTGTCTTCACCTCTGGGAGCATTACCTGTTCAACCTGGACAAAAACTTTTTAACCAGGGCCTATCCCATCATGCGTGAGGCGGCCGAGTTCTTCGTGGATTTCCTGATTGAGAATGAAAAGGGGTATCTGGTGACCTGTCCGTCCCTGTCCCCCGAGAATGTCTATCGGTTGGACAACGGCCAGGAGGGCTGTCTGTGCGCGGGAAATGCCATGGACAGCCAGATCCTTCATGAGCTTTTCTCAGCCTGTATCGAGGCGGCAGAGATTCTGAAGGTGGATGAGGCTTTCACTGCCACTCTCAGCACCATGAGAAGCAAGCTTCCCAAAACCGCCATAGGAAGGCATGGTCAGATCCGGGAATGGCTGGAGGACTATGAGGAGCCGGAACCCGGACACCGCCATATATCCCAGCTCTTTGCCCTCTATCCGGGGCATATGATCTCCTGGGAGAAAAATCCCGAGCTGGCCCAGGCCGCCATAAGGACCCTGGAGCGGCGCCTGGCCCATGGCGGAGGTCATACGGGCTGGAGCAGAGCCTGGATCATCAATCACTGGGCCAGGCTTAAGGAGGGGGAGAAGGCCTGGGAGAATATCCTTGCGCTCTTGAAGCACTCCACCCTGCCCAATCTCTTTGACAACCACCCGCCCTTCCAGATAGACGGCAATTTCGGCGGTACTGCCGGCATTGCCGAAATGCTTCTCCAAAGCTGGGACAACGAAATTGAAATATTGCCTGCTCTGCCCAGGACCTGGTCGGAGGGTGTCATCCATGGGCTGCGGGCCCGGGGAGGCCTTATTGTGGATATGGAATGGCAGAGGGGGAAATTGGTCAAAGCCAGCCTGTTAGCAACACAGGAAAGACGGGTTAAAATAAAGTATGAAGCGTATTGTCTGGATGTCCGGCTCCCGTCGCAAAAGCGTGTCACCCTAAACTTCGCCATGGATCGAGGCTTAGGTATTCTTGAGGAGTAAATAGCTATGCTGAGCGTGATCTTGATTGACGATGAGCCCTCCATTCGGGAGGGCCTAAAATCCATCATTGACTGGGAGGCTCATGGTTTCACCATTTGCGGCGAGGCCTTCAACGGAATGGAAGGCCTTGAAAAAATATGCCTCCTGAATCCCGACCTGGCTATTGTGGACATCAAGATGCCGGTCATGGATGGCTTTCAGATGATTTCAGAACTGAGAAAGCTCGGAAACTCCTGTGAATATATCATTCTTTCGGCCTATTCGGACTTCAAGTATGCCCAGTCGGCCATTGACCTTAGCATCGGCTCCTATATCCTCAAGCCCATTGAGCAAGAGGAGCTCATTGAGAAGATCACCAAGGTAAGGGAGACAGTTCTACAAAAGCGTGAGGCCAAGCAGGCCCTGGACTTAAGCCTGTCCCTTTCCCGGAGTGAGATGATTCAGTCCCTGGTTCTGGGTCAGCCCATGACCGGGGACTGTGAAGAGAAAATGGGCCTCTGCGGTCTGGATTTCCCCTGGAAAACCTATCAGGTCACTCTTATTGATATTGAAAACAACGGCTTTGATGCGCCAAACCTTCGCCAGAAGATTATGCAGGAGGTGGAACATCTTCTCACCTGCTATGAGCAGGGGTATGTGTTCAGCATTAACCAGTACATAGGTCTGCTCACCAAAAAGCTGAGCAACTGCCATTATTCCCGTATCTTAAGCGACCTCCATGAGCGTATTTTAAAGCTGACCGGCCTGGATGTTTTCATCTCCCTGGGGCAGCCTGAGAAGAGCCTGGACAGTATAAAGCTGTCCTACCAAACCGCCTGCCGGCTGCTGGACAAGAAGTTCATCTATGGCTATAAAAAGATTATTACCTATCAGCAGATTCCCCAGAAAGAGGACGGCAGGAAAAGCCCCTTAAACCGTTGGGATATCGACGCCGTTACACATGAACTGTATCGGGCCATTGATGTGGAGAACAGCGAAGCCATCAATGATCAGCTTGAGGCCATCAAGGACTATTTTATTGCCTCCGAGAGTGATGAGTCCTTTATCAAAATCCAGTATTCCAATATTTATACGGCCATTGTCAGCAGGCTCACCAACAGTAATGAGGCCCTGAGGCAGACCTTAAGCATCCAGCAGAGCGTCCTGACCGAGATCTGCACCAAAAGCAGCCTCCAGGAGCTTCATGGGTATATTAAGTTCGTTCTGATTGCCCTAAGTGAGGAGGTGGCACGGCTGAGGCCTGCCGATCCTGTCAAAAAGATTCTGGATTATGTGGAACGCCATTACAGTGAGGACTTAAAGCTCGAAAGTCTGGCGGCCCTGTTCCACTATAACAGTGCCTACTTAGGAAAGCTCATCCGCAGCAAAACAGGGGTCCAGTTCAGCGCCTATCTGGAAAGGCTGCGCATTGAAAAGGCCAAGGAGCTTTTAGAGGCAGGGTATAAGGTCTATGAGGTGGCGCAAAGGACGGGATACCGCTATATTGATTACTTCTACAGAAAGTTCAAAAAGCATGTGGGTGTCTCTCCGACCGATTACAAGGGTAAAAAATCAGGCGCTGCTACGCCGGGTGCAGGAGGGAACGAGGATGGTACAGGCTCCGAAAAGATTTAAGCTTCTTAAGAATTACTTGGCCAAGGTTGAGATCAAAAAGCAGCTTTACATCGTGTACCTCATCGCATGTATTTTGCCCATCCTGATCATTGGTATCTTCTTGCTTATCAATACTAAAAATCTGGTGCTCAATCAGCACTATTCACAGGCCTCGGCCGATAACACCCGTGTGCGCAGCATTTTGCTGGACACCTCTATTTCTCTGACCAATATGTCGGACAACCTTTTCCAGGATGACGCCCTGCAGAGGGTCCTGTCGGCTGAGTATCCCACGGCCGAGGATTCCTATGCGGCCTGCCGCAGGTATTCGCTTCTGGACTATTTCGCGGCCAACTATACCGAAATTTCGGCCATGTATCTGTACTATAACAACAAGACCATGCATGACTACGGACGGTTCAAGGCCATAACCCCTGAGATCATGGCCACTGACTGGTATCAAAAGGCCGTATCCAGCTACGGCTATCACTGGATGACCGCCACCCGGGAGGATGTGTTTCAAAACTCAGTCAGTGAGCTGGCCCTGATCCGAAAAATCCCCGTCCATGGCTCCAGGGACTTTGCCATTCTGTTTATCAGTGTCAGCAATAACTATCTTAAATCCAGAATCAATACCAGCCCCCTGGTGACCGAGGCCACGGTCAACGATAATCCGTTGTTTTACTCCAGCCTTCGGGATAATATCGGGGGTAAACTGGGCTTTGAGATTGACTATGAACAACAGTATTTTACCTATGAGGGTATTGGAAGGTATCATGGGGAACAGGCCCTCATGCATATTTCAACGCTTGCGCCCATCAAAAGCAGGGACAAGCTCTATATTGTGACCCTGGACTATGAGGCGGTATCCAATACAACCCGCATTATCAGAATCTGCCTGGCCATTGTATTTGTGAGCCTCCTGGTGCCCCTTATCATGGTTTACCTCTTTTCAAAAACCTTCAGCCGCAGAATTAAGACCCTCAGAGAGGAGATGCATAAGGTCAGCATCGGGCAGTTGGACATTATTGACGACTTTAACGGCAATGACGAGCTGGTGGATCTCTATCGGGATTTGAAGGTGATGATTGAGGCCATTAAGAGCCGGGATGAGGAGATATACAAGGAGAAGATTGCCAGGCAGCAGCTTATCAACCACCAGCAGGAGATGCAGTTTGAAATGCTGGCAAGCCAGATCAACCCTCATTTTCTGTTCAACACCCTTGAAACCATAAGGATGAAGGCCCATTGTGCAGGGGATGAGGAAGTGGCCACGGGCATTAAGCTGTTGGGAAAATCCATGCGCCATGTGCTGAAAATACGGGGAAAGGTGACCTCCTTAAAGTCGGAGCTGGAGTATATTGCCGTGTATCTGGACATCCAAAAGCTTCGTTTTAAGGACAGAATCAATTATGAGATTCAGGTATCCCCGGAGATTGATACCGAAGCCTATAAAATCCTGCCGCTATTGCTCCAGCCCATTGTGGAGAATGCCTTCATCCATGGTCTTGAGAGTATTGAAAGCGGCGGGTTTATCCATATTCAAATTGCACGGGAGAAGGATTATTTGGTTGTTTCGGTGACCGATAATGGTGCGGGCATCTCTGAAAAGGAGCTCAACGCGTTAATGGAGCGTCTTAACTGCGATGAAATGCCTTCGGGTGAAAAGAGTATGGGGCTTTTAAATATCAGCCAGCGCATCAAGCTGTTCTACGGCAAGGATTATGGCCTGGATATTGAAAGTACCCTTGGCAAGGGCACCTGTGTTAGGGTTCGTCTCCCGCTTCACTTTAACCATGAGGAGCAGATATCCCAGACCTTTTTTGCACATATTCCGGAATAGTTAAGGCCAACAGGAGCCAGGAACCCATCCGGAATAGGAACGTATGACGATTGGTTTAATATAGAAAAGCAGTATTCAGCGCATATCATGTTCAATGAAAAAAGCCTGCCCAAGTAATTCTACTTAGGCAGGCCGTTTATTTTATGAGCGATTATTTTGCGTTTGCTATAGCTTCTTCACGAGCCTTTCTGGTGTTTTCAGCTATCTTGACGTCAAAGGCGAAGACTTCGTCATAGCCAAGACCCTTAACTGTATCCTGCATATCCTTCAGCAGTGCTTCGAATTCGGCATCATTAGCGGCAAATACCATCTTCCAGGAGTTAGCCTTAATGATTTCACGGCACTGGTTGCGGAGGGTATCGATTTCAGCAGGAGCTGCTTCAGGAATGTAGTTGTTGCCGGGAGCCACCGTATAGGCATTGTGCTGACTCAGATAATCCAGCGTGGTTTCGGCCTTCATGAATTCCTTCCAGGACTTGTCAAGAGGTGTGGTGTTGGATTCCAGGTAGGAAGGCCACAGTGAGTAGTTATAGGGTGCATTGTTTAAAGGATTGATTTCCATGGTGGAAACGGCCTGGTAGTTGAGCTGTGAAATACCGTCCTTATAGGTGCCGCCGCCCCAGGATTCGGGCATCATCAGAGTCTGATCGCCCGAGAAGGCTTTCACACCGAACTCAGTCAGGACAGGGCGTCCGTCCTTCATTTCCCAGGTCAGGCCTTCGGGACCGCAGGAACCGGTGGTCTGAGCACAGGACATCATAACGCCTTCAGGAGAATAGAGCCAGTCAATAAAGTCTACCATTCTCTGAGGATCCTGAGCCTTGGAGCCAACGGCGATGCAGTACTTGTTACCGGTAGGATTGCAGCCGTAGGAGAATATCTTCATATCTTCCATGGGTGCAATCATGAAGCCCTTGCCTTCAGCCTTATGCTCAACGGTGTTGTAAATCTGGCCCTGCCATGGCCAGGGAGACCAGTGAACAGCACCATCGGCGTATTTGGCAGCCAGGGTATCCCAGTTCTGTGTGGGGGAGTCGGGATCCAGGATACCAAGCTGGTTGGCCTCATAGAAGAATCTCAAAGAGCGAATGTATTCGGAATCGCTGTCAATAATGCTTTGTACGGTTTTACCGTCGGCGGAAACCAGAGCAAAGCCGATTTCGTCATAGCCATACATACAAGCGGGCTGCTTGGCCAGACACATCATGTTGCCGTCCCAATCCTTAAAGAGGGAGATGGCATAGGCCTTTTTGCCGCTGTCGCTGGTGGGGTACTTATCCTGCATTTCCTTGAGAATAGGAAGCAGATCCTCGAGGGTTCTGATTCTGGGAGCACCCAGTGCCATGTAGTAATCCCAGCGCAGGTAGGGACCATAGGTCAGGTCATTGCCTTCAGAGGGAGTCAGCGGGGATAAGGATGATACCTGTGAGGGAATGGCATAAATCCTGTCCGAGCCGATAAGGTTTTTCAGCATATCGGTGGCCTGAGGATATTTGGATAAGTACTGGCTCTTAACCACCATATCGGTGATGTCCATGAGGAGCCCTGCCTTTACGGTATCGGCAAGTCTTCCGTTTTCGGCACCCAGTGTAACGATATCACCCAGGAAACCTGCTGCTGAGCGGGTCTGGAAGAGGGTGTCGCCGCCGCCGGCCACGTTGGGAGCGATAATGTTGATTTCCATATTAAATCTGTCTTTTATAACTTTGCCGAACCAACCCGATTGAATGCCCTGATAGTTTGCCTGGCTGTTGAACATATCGATGGTGATGAACTTATCATAGGCTTTATCAGCGGGTGTTGATGTGTCCGAAGGTGTGGTGTTTGAGCTGTTGGAAGGTGTCGGTGTTGGATTGCTGGCAGGCTGTGAGCCGCAGGCGCCAAGACCAAGGATCATAGTCAGGACCAGAACCAAGCTCAGAACCCTCAATCCGCTTTTTTTCATAATAAACTCCTCCTTTATGATGTTCTATTAAAATCAGAGCGGACTCTGATTAAAACCGACAGGATTAACCTTTTACCGAACCAATCATTATACCCTTGATAAAGAATCTCTGGAACATGGGGTAAACCAGCAGAATAGGAATGACAACAATGACTGATACGGTCATGCGCACCGAGGTAGGGGTTTGCTGGGATGCCAGGTTGGCCATGGTTTCATTGCTTAAGTTAGTGCTGTTCTTAATGAGCATGGCCAATGAGTTGGCTTGATTGATGTATTTATAAAGCACATATTGCAGGGAGTGGAGCTTTTCATCGGTGATATAAATC
>Ga0116192_1003110_pt1 | contig 10572 bp, 13 predicted proteins | sample AD_UKC113_MetaG_FD_89876 | JGI IMG/M metagenome (GOLD analysis project Ga0116192, IMG submission 89876) | Active sludge microbial communities of municipal wastewater-treating anaerobic digesters from Hong Kong - AD_UKC113_MetaG | ecosystem: Engineered > Bioreactor > Anaerobic > Digestate...
ATGCAGACTTTGATACTTATAAGTCCAATCTCCGGGCATTATTTGAAAGAGGTGGAAATCTTTTCAATCAGTGGACTATGTTGAATGAATATGGTGATCTCAAGTCAGCCAAGTACGCCCGATTTACCGCAACGAAGGGTAGTAATGGTGACATATACTGGAATCTTGACGGGATGTTTATCAGGAGCAAGACTTCGGGAATGTTCATCACCGATGCAGATGGTAAACTGACCCATGAACCTGGTGATATCGTCATAGGTGCTGTTTTGCCTATTACCGGAGTCAATGCAGAGATAGGTACCGGTGCAAAAAAAGCGATTGAACTTGCTATTGAACAGGCAAATACCTACTATTCAAAGGCACTTGGTCTGAACATTCGTTTTTCAAGTGATATCCGGGATTCAGAAAGTGATGCGGCAGTCGCACTTGAGCAGGTCAGGGCCCTGCACGAGAACGGAATAAATCTCATTATATTTGGTGGAATTAGTGATGAATTATCCGCGGTTCAGGAATATGCACGAGAAAATAACATTATACTTCTTGGAACCCGGAGCACTGCCATCTCCCTCTCAGATTCAGATGATTTCATTTTTCGTCTGAGTCCGGATGATTCTCATCTGGTAAAAGCCATGGTCAGACTCATGGAGGAACAAGGTAAAAAGCACCTGGTGGTTCTGTATCGCGATGACATATATGGCCAGGACTTTTCACATGCTCTCTCTGAAACCGTTACCGGAAGTATAGATAGTTTCAGTTATGCAAAAAATGAGACTGATTTTACCTCTGTTCTGGATGAGGCCGCCAGAGCAGTTGAGACTGCCGGGTATGAGGGTACTGCGGTGGTAGTGATTGGCACTGATGAGATCATCTCAATGCTTGAAGCAGTAAAGGAAGGGCCACTCACGTCTGTTGCATGGTATAGTGGTGACGGTGTGTCGCAAAGCAGGAATTTATTAGAGGCGGAAAGTGCAGTATCTGTGGCTATACAGACAAATCTGACCTGTGTCAACTTTGACAGTGCTGCAGATCAGATCTTCATTCCGATGAGGCATGTTGCCGTTGAATATCTTTCACGGGCAATAAAAGGAAATGCAGGATGGAATGAGATATCCAGTTATGATGCTGCCTGGATAGCAATGAATGCTTATGCAATGACACATCCGGATGCCCCCTCAGAAGAACTGTGGAATATTATTAATAATCCCTATGGAGCGTTGGGTATTGGTGAACAATATGTAATGAATGAAGCCCAGGATCAGTCAAATAGCTTTTATGTTTTCTATAAGGTAATAGAGAGATCTGACGGGCCTATCTGGACACCTGTAGCCTATTACCGGGATATCAAGGCATTTCCTGATGAACTGAAAATCGTCAGTGAATAATCCGGGTATGTATGCCGGGGACAATCCCTTTTTTTAAACAGTTCTCATCCAGATCTAAAAAATCAGATGTATTTCCCTCTTTGTGGTGTAATATTCATCTTTTTTTTGAGACCTTCTCGGTGCTACAACTATAATCCCCTATGAAAACCAAATGTATAAGTCTGATTGGATTATGAGTAAAACAATTATCACGGTGGTCGGAAAGGATGCCGTCGGAATTATCGCAAAAGTATGCACCTATCTGGCAAATAACCAGATTAACGTTGAGGATATCTCTCAGACAATTGTCCAGGGGTACTTTAACATGATGATGATCGTCGACACCGAACGCTCCTCCAAACCCTTCTCAGATATGGTAACTGATCTTGATGTACTCGGTGACGAGATCGGAGTGAAGATCAAGTGCCAGCGTGAAGATATTTTTACAAAGATGCATCGAATTTAACAGGAAATTCCATGATAAATATCCTTGAGGTAAATGAGACAAACAATATGATCGAGCAGGAGAAGCTTGATGTCCGGACGATAACCCTTGGCATCAGCCTTCTTGACTGCTGTGATGCTTCCCTCGATACCTTAAACCAGAAGATATATGCAAAGATAACCCGCCTTGCCAGAAACCTGGTCTCCACCGGGAGAGAGATAGAACTTGAATACGGGATTCCCATCGTCAATAAAAGAATATCAGTAACCCCCATTGCACTCATCGCCGGATCTGCCTGTCAATCTCCAGAGGATTTCGTGTCTATTGCACAAACACTCGATAAAGCAGCAGCAGATATGGGTGTCAATTTCATCGGGGGGTATTCGGCCATCGTATCAAAGGGAATGACCTGGACGGACGAACTTCTTATCAGGTCCATTCCCCATGCCCTCTCGGCAACTGAACGGGTCTGCAGTTCGGTGAATATTGGTTCAACAAAGACCGGGATCAACATGGATGCTGTCCGGCTCATGGGACAGATTATTAAAGAGACCGCAGAGGCAACACAGGAACAAAACTCCCTGGGATGTGCAAAACTGGTTGTCTTCTGCAATGCTCCTGATGACAATCCCTTCATGGCCGGGGCATTTCATGGCATATCAGAGGCTGATGCCGTCATTCATGTGGGAGTCAGTGGCCCGGGGGTTGTCAAGCATGCTCTTGAGAGTGTCAGGGGAAAAGATTTCGAAGTCCTATGTGAGACGGTCAAGAAAACAGCATTTAAGGTAACCCGGGTCGGACAACTTGTAGCTCAGGTTGCATCAGAGCGTCTTGGGGTACCGTTTGGCATTGTCGACCTGTCACTTGCCCCGACCCCATCGGTGGGGGACAGTGTTGCAGAGATCCTTGAAGAGATGGGACTTGAATCGGTTGGTGCACCGGGAACAACCGCTGCTCTTGCCCTGCTCAATGACCAGGTGAAGAAAGGCGGGGTGATGGCAAGTTCCTTTGTCGGTGGGCTCAGCGGTGCGTTTATTCCGGTGAGCGAGGACCAGGGAATGATAGATGCCGTGATACGTGGATCTCTCACTATTGAGAAACTTGAGGCAATGACCTGTGTCTGTTCAGTCGGTCTAGATATGATAGCAATTCCGGGAAGCACTCCTGCATCTACCATATCAGGGATTATTGCAGATGAAGCGGCCATCGGGATGATCAATCAGAAAACGACTGCAGTGCGGCTCATTCCGGTTATCGGCAAGGATGTTGGTGACATGGTGGAGTTTGGTGGTCTTTTAGGTCATGCTCCGGTCCAGCAGGTGAATACCTTCGATTGCAGCAAGTTTATCAACCGGGGTGGACGGATTCCGGCACCGATTCATAGTTTTAGAAATTAATTTTTTGGTGCTTTGTCAAAATCCACGGCAGTCTTTAAAAGCCATCAGAAAAAGAGGTGCTTAACCGGAAGTCTGGTGGATTCCAAACGATGGTCCGTTTCATTTCAGCAAGGCATATTCTGCCGGAGAATGTACTCATCCCTATCATACATTGGGGCGGATATGGAGCATATATAATCGGATCGCTCCGGATCTCGACCTCTCTCCGGCGAATTGATCGTGAGGTTCTCAAACGGTATGGTATGGGATCCGGTCTCTAAAAATGAGACTCTTTCAGGATATCCTGAATGGTGGTATAATATGACCGGGTATCAGTATGGTCCTCGGGTATACCGGACAGATATCCTGCATGATATTCCGGGGCTTGTATATACGAATACAACAAAACCATTTCCTTCAATAGAAAACCCGAACGAAGTATTTTCCTGATTTGTGAAACCATGAGTATCAAAAAACCTGTCCGGATATTGCAGATCGGTGATATGCAGAAGGGGTTTACGATAAAAAACGGAAACCTCTATGTGAGCGGAGCAGAAGACATCCTCGGACCTGCACAGGAATTCCTGGAAAAAATTCCTAAATCAGCATTTGACTATACCTTTGTCATTCTGGATACTCACTTTTCCGAAGAGTATGAAGAAAGCGAGGAAGCGAAAGAATTTCCTATTCACTGTGAATACCAGACCGACGATTGGGAATTATCTCTTGATGTCTCCGGTCTGCCTGATACCTGGTATCTGATGAAGAACCAGTTTACCATGTGGGGTGAGCGGAAAGGGCAGGCAATATCCTTCACAAATCCTGACCGGAAGATTGCATATGAATCGTTATTTCATTTTGTTGATGATCCCCGTCATCCAGGGCAGGTAATCCCCCGTGATTCCTTTCTTCATTCCATCGCACCGGAGCATGATCTGGCCAATATCGAGGTAACGCTCTTTGGAGTGGCTTCTGATTTCTGCAACAGGTTTGCAATGGAAGGATGGCTGGCACGAGGGGCGAAAGTGACTATCATAAAGGATTTGACTAAAGGAATTCATAAGGAGACTGCTTCCGTGCTTGGGGAATGTTCATACCAGAGGTATATGCCTGACCGGCTTTCTGCCATTTCAAGTCAGGAGTTACTCTGAGAACTGGGTAATCTATGAGGGATTGTCTCTGTTGAATACAGTGCTATTTTACCTGATGGGCGATAGAACCTTCTCTTGTTTCTTAAAAACATGAGTATTCTTTATGCAAACCGGTTGTATCGTTTATGTGCTGTTTTGATGGGCAATATATCTGTCACTCTGACAAGATCACCTTCCGGATAGATCATAAAGAATACAGTATAGGTTCGACCAATATGCAGACGGTATACATCATGACCAATTTTTTCAATTTCTGATACTAGAAATGGTTCTTCCAGCCTGCGTAATTGTTTAAGAATAATACGACGACCTTTAATGGGTAATTCTTTCACAAAATTACACGCTTTTATTTCAACCTCAACTTTCATTCTTTCCAGGCTTCCTCGGCCTCATCCAATGAAAGAAATTCTCCCTGTTCTGACACTTTTGTAACATGTCTTATGATATCCAGTTTTTCTCGTTCTTCAATTAAATCAGTAATGAGATGATCAAAGGTTTCACCCGGTTTTTTAAGGATTGAGAGTTTTTCCCAGGTTTTAGGTGTGATCGGGATCCGTTTATAACTCTGAACACTGGACATGTTATTCATATTGCACATGTGTGCAATTTAAACTTTTCTTTGATGGTAATACAGAGAGCCCCTGTAATTGGATAAATGATTCTTCCCGCTTTTCTGACCATCATGATGAAATGGATTATAGGTTCTACAATGTTCTGGCAGGATACGGTACTCGATTATATGAAACCATGGAGGAATTGCATCAGCAAAGGGCGACAGAAAAGGTATGCGAAATTAAAAAAGATGAGGGTTACAGACTTGATTATTTCATCTTTTTCCGGTTTATATCACGGTTCTTCTGATAACTCATATTCTCCGGATGAATCTTTAAGGCATTCTCATAACATCTCTCAGCACTTGCAAACTCTGACAGTTTAGTAAGGCAGATCCCATATGCATTCCATGCCTTGTCATTGGATGGATCCTCTTCAGTGACCGCGAAAAACTCCTCAGCGGCCTTCTTAAAATCACCCTGCCTGTAATATGCCATTCCCCGGACATATGCAGAGCCCCCCTCAATATCTCCCCCATTATCTGAGTCCTCCAGCGTCATCGAAGATTCAGAGTTCTGAACCTGGTTTTTTCTGTTCAGGGTATTTTTCTGGCCGGTTCGGTTTTTTCGTCGCATGTACACATACATCAGTCCGATACCAATCACAATCCCTCCAACCACCCCGGCAATTATCTCTGTTCCAGCCGGGAGAAGACCAGATGGCTCTGGCCCAATTAGAGCGGGATCCATCATATCCAAATCTGAAAAGGCATTAATTCCGGTAAGATCAAGCGGTGTCTCTGTGCTGATTATCCTCCCGTCTGCATCCTTAAAGGAGGTGAGGAGGTTTTCTGTGGTTGCATTCGGTGAGGGTTTGAATGTCACCTGAAAACTTGCGAAATCTGATGGTTTTAAGAGGCCTACCCCATATTGCTTGTACGGGTAGACAGCCTGAGCCGGATCCTGCACTGTTACGACCACGGCGTTTGCAGCCTCAAGACCTGCATTTGTCACATCCCCCTTGACGATTACATGCTCCATCCCTGGTGTGATCTCAATATTTGAAACAAAGAGGTCAGCCTGTTTTTTACTTGTCCCGGTAGAGATAGGCACGCTCACCGATGAGTTATGCAGATTGATCCTGTTTTTGTATTGCACAATGAACTGCACCGGTTCATTCCCGTGCGGGGTGATATTAAAGGGAATCTGGATCGGAATGTCCGGGTCTAAGAGACCAATATAACTGGATGCCGGCATAATCTCATGGATTGACCGGGCCGGCGTCACCGCCGGTCATCTCTTCTGCATGTGCCGGATACCCTGGAGATCGTCTCACCATCACTCCTGACCAGCCTTGCATCGCTTCTCTGTGAACAACCGGAGAAGAAAACAGAGCCAAAGGGCAGTACCCGGTCATCGGTAGCAGATCTAGGAGCATGGCTTTCAGACCACCATCTCTCCTACCGGGAGAAACCGTTTGCCGGCGGACGGCTATTCCTCTTTGATGCATGTCCGTTCTCTACCGCACACACCGATGGAGCCTATGCCATCCAGTTTGCAAGTGGCGGAATCTTTGCCGGATGTCATCACAACTCCTGTGGTGGCGGAACCCAGCGATGGTCAGAACTTCGGGAACGATTCGAAGGCCCCGTCCAAAACAGGATTATGAAGCCAGAATAAAACAGAGCAATCGGAATCGGGCAAAAGCTAAGTGGAACGGGATGGATACCGGTATGATTCCGGTCATGAGGGAGTTGTTCAGGAACAGACCGACTCTCCTGACTGTTCTCCTTCTCCTGCCAGAGAAAAAGAGTCTCTCCATCCTGCTTCTGCATCTGCCTCTGATTTAGATCCAAGGCAGGAAGCACTCCGGATACTGAATTCCGAAGATCCCCTCTTGTATTCCCTCCAGACCTTCGCCCTGGATCATGAAGGGGATGAAGTAGTTGCAGAATGTCTGGCCCTCTCTCTTGCATCACGTGCGATTGCAAACCCGAAATCGAAAGGACTGCATGTTTTGGTAACCGGAACATCAGGAAAAGGAAAGACCGATGCATTTGACGTGATGCTGGCCCAGGTGCCTGAAATAAATCGGATCGGTCAGCGAATCAGTGACAAAGCCCTTTTTTATGCAGAAACCCTCCTGCCCGGTATGGTAATCACCCTTGACGATACCGGCCTTTCAGATCAGATGCAGGAGATTTTGAAAGGAGTCACCAGTAGTTTTCAAAAGCCATTCCGGTATCTGACCGTGAACAAGGACCGCAAAAGTCAGACTTGTGTGATTCCGGAACGGTGTGTATGGTGGATTTCAAAGGTAGAAGGAGCAGGAGATGACCAGATCTGGAACCGGATGCTTACCACCTGGATAGATGACAGTGAGCAGCAGGATCTAAAAGTTTTATCCCGGACACTTCGTTCAGCACGGGAGCTCCCTCTTCCGGAGGCGACTCTCCATCCGGAGATCAAAGTCTGCAGGGAGATGTGGGATATTCTCTTCTCACCGGTCTGGGTTGTCATTCCATATTCTGAACAGATTCGGTTCACGTCTGCCTCGAACAGAAGAAACCCGGATATGCTGATAGATCTTATCCGGACCCATACCATAATGAACCAGTTCCAGCGTGAAAGGCAGGAGATCGGAGGAGTCACCTGTGTGACCGCGACTATGGAGGATTTCTCCCGTGCACGTTCTCTCTATATCAAGCTCTGTGGTGAGTCCGGAGGTCAGACGACGAAACTTACCAGAAAGGAGGCAGAGCTCATTACCGCAATCCGGAATCTTGACCGTGAAGAGGTTACGATACCACAACTTCAGCGGTTTTGCGGATTGTCGTACAATACCATCTACCGGACATTGCATGGGTATAGTAACAGAGGGGTAATCCATTCAGGCCTCCTTGAAAAATGTCCTGCTCTCTCATTTACTGACCGGACGATATCAGGAGAACATGAGGGTTTCAATGTGAAAAGGCGTGCAAAGGCATATCTCTGGGATGCTCTGGTCTATGATACCTGGTCTGGGACAGATGGGTGCTGGATTTCTGATTTGGAAATCTCAAATAGTCTGGATGATGATTCTGACGATAATTCAGGGGACAATAAGGGAAGTTTGCATTCTTTGCACCATCCTTGCAGCAGCTGCTGCACATTAACAAATGACAATTCGACGGATTTAGAAGAAAATACTCCGTCTGCTACTCAGAATAGTTATGTTTGCAGCACGGCAGTCTTACCCGGAGCCCACGATTCTGCCATCGGTACAAACACGGATTCACACCGTGATCTCACATCTGCTGCAAACCAGGATCATATATCTTCAGATGTACACCGAAATCATTCAAAGCAATCTCAAATGCCGGATATATCTTTGCATCCAGTGGTGCAAACTGATGCAAAGAATGGAAAGAATGCAAAGATCGGTACGTATCCTCCTGATCATGATGGCGATCATTCGATATCTTTGGATGATACGAAAGAGCCCTGTTCCATCTGCAAGCCCCCGAACGTATCATTGAGGCATCACACGGATGGGTGTACGCTCAGTAAGGCATGTAATTCCCGGACTCTTATGCAGGAGTCTGAATCTGTCCGGACATTACCCGGAGTCCTGAATATAACCCGGATGCAACGGACAACGACTGATTATGGCAGGTGTCATGTCTGCAAACTCCAGGGAATAGCCTGGTGGGATTATGAGACAAAGACCGGAATCTGTCAGACCTGTTATGAACGGGAGATGCTTCTTGGCAGAGGGGTTATCTGATGCCCTTTGTCGTTACATCTGAACGGGATGCACCGGCTGTTCGGTATGAAAAAGTCGGTCGGCTTTATCCGGGTGAAGACGGGATGATAGAGGTCATCCGGGATGGGGTTGGGGTGATTGGTATCATCCCCACTGGAGATGTTATTCTGGTGCTGAACGGGCTTTCGGTCCCCATGCTATCAGTGAATAATTCAGGGAAGATGATGGTGATTACAGGCACTGATGGGAGATCATATTTTGTTCTGGTTAAGCAGGTGAGAGGGATGATCCGGGACTGGCCAAAGAAGAAGGCAGCGGTTTTTTGGGAGATGGGGGGGAGAGAGGGAAATAGTGGTAATATATTCAATAAAAAATGAAAGGAGATATGGATTACTGTATCCTTCCCATATATTCATTATAGGCCAGGGTGAATTCCTCAAGTGTCATTTCAAGATCATCCCGAATAATTTTTCGTAATAGGCCTTTGGGTATAGCCTCACCACTATGAACTGGAATGGTAGTGTATCTTCCATCTTCTGACTTCATCCGTACATGTGATCCACGTTGCCTGATTATGGTAAAATTAAGAGACTCGAGAAATGAAATGAGTGTTTTCCCTTTAATTATTGGAAGCATTACGCACCCTGGACAATTTCGACCTCACGAAATCCTACAAAGGTATTCAGAGTATCCAAGGGGGTATCTTCAGAGCATAGTTCAATTACTTCTTTTATCCTCGCTAATGCCTCATCGATAGTTTTCCCATAAGTATGGCATCCTTTGAATTGGGGGCATGAAACAATGAAGATACCATCTTCGTCTGTTTCTATAAGAATTGGGACGTGAATAGTTTTCATATAAATAATAGTATTGTTTGCATTCACAAAAAGAAAACTTTGGGGTAATCATGAATAGCCATCGTTCAGGAATGAGAAGGTTGGTCGTCTCATTCCTGGGGAGAAGGGGATGGTCGCAGTTATACGAGACGGGTACGGGGTGGTTCAGGTCATCCCAACCGGTGATCTGATCCTGGTTCTGAATGGGATGATTGTTCCTGGTCTTATGTGCTCATCATCAGGGAATCGGATACAGATCTCCGGGAGTGATGGGAGAGAGTATGTCGTGCTCACCAGGCAGCTGAGAGGGATGATCCGGGACTGGCCAAAGAAGAAGGCAGCAGTGTTTTGGGTGATGGGGGAGAGAGGTAAGCCTGGTCGGTGACCGAAAGGGCCTAATTCCCTTTGCCTGGAATGGTCCTATATCCACGGATAATTCTGGACCTTCAGGATCACCTGGCAGGGATTATGGGATCCGGTGGTGAATCTTCAGAGCATAGGGGATTACTCCTTGGTGGTGATTTAAAAGTCTAGCCACCGTCCCTAAACTCACACCTGTTAACCTACTGGTTTTCCGTATCCCCCATCCTTCAGATAGATGTTCCATGACAGAAACTGCTTTTCATGCTCAATTTCAATGATGAGTCTATTGAATTTGATAACTATTCTTAAGCGAAAGAATATCTATATACTGTGTAGAACGGGAATAGATCATCAAAATGTAAAAATGAAAAGTGATATGGTAGATCCAATAATAAAAGCCAATTTGACGCGTTTAGGTCAATTAAGAACAAATTGTGGTTATGATAATCCATTTCCTTTGAATGAAGTATTGAATGATTCTTTGGTTCAAGACTCGATATAAAGCAAAAAAAGTCATTCAAATTCTAAACAGTAAACCCTGAATAATCGCAGGAAATTTCCTTAAAATAAAGTAGTTTTACTAAATATGTACCTGATATCCATGGACTTATCTATGGTGACACCAATATACTTTTTACTCCTTTCATGATCATGATGGCAGGGATTCCATTACGATACCGAGGGCTTGTGGATGTCACCATATCGTATTCTCATAGTCGAAGATAACAGAATTGAGGCCCTTGA
>Ga0116192_1003113_pt1 | contig 10565 bp, 8 predicted proteins | sample AD_UKC113_MetaG_FD_89876 | JGI IMG/M metagenome (GOLD analysis project Ga0116192, IMG submission 89876) | Active sludge microbial communities of municipal wastewater-treating anaerobic digesters from Hong Kong - AD_UKC113_MetaG | ecosystem: Engineered > Bioreactor > Anaerobic > Digestate | place...
CAGGTAAATAAATCGACGCGGAAAGCTCTGATGTTGTGTCGGTTACCGGTATTTGATCAATTTTTAATAGAACTTCCCCTGCTTTTTTCAAATCAAATTTTTTAACAAAAGCCGTGTTATCGTGGTCTAATTGTTTTCCGGGTCTGTATTGTTGACCATACATGAAGGAAATTGCTCCCAACAAACCGAATAGAATAAGTAGTTTTGTTCTCATGGCATTATTAATTTAAGTTAGTGTTTCTAAAATACTTTCAAACAAAATTAATCAATACTCACGAAGATAGGTAAGCATTTGGTACAAATTTTCAAGCAAATCGTAAAAATCTTAAAGATTCTACAGTAAATCCCAGATTCAGCATAGAGAAAACACGGTTAAAACTAATTGTAAGTTAGTCTATAAAGTTCGGAATTTAGCCTAATTGTTTATAATGAATAAGTTAACGTGAGTTCGATAGATGAAGATAAATATTATACAAGCAATTATAAATTAAGGTAATAAGGTTGATGAAAAGGATGTATTCATATGTTACGAAGGTTAGTTGTGTCAAATAAGGCCTTTATATTCGGAAAACGAACCTTGTTTTTTTATTAAAACCTTAGTAACGTTAATCAACAACAAGAATAAACCTTATTATCTTACTAATTATCAACTTTCTATATAATTAAAACAGGTAAATCGTTATACCGAACGCACGTTAAGTTACGTTCATTGAGTTGCAGAAATCATATTTAATATTTTTGAATGCGTAATCTGGGTTAATTGTATTTTTTCCAAATGGATTTTTTCTGTAAAGAGTAATAAATTGCCAAATTCTTTGTTAATTTATTGATTTTCAAAATTTAAAAAATTGTCGGCAAAAGTTACTGACTCATTTTCTGGTGAATGTATAAAACTTGTAATATCTTGAAAAATTTCGTATCTTCGTGCCCAATAATTTTAATGCGGTTGTGGCGTAATTGGTAGCCGCGCCAGACTTAGGATCTGGTGCCGAAAGGCGTGGGGGTTCGAGTCCCTTCAGCCGCACAAAAAAACCGGTTATCATTTTTGGATAGCCGGTTTTTTTGTATTCTAATGATTTCTTATTGATGCTGAGGGCGAAGTAAATCATTGACGGTTTTCACCGGATTAAAAGTTTCAATCGGTACTTCAACAAAAACGGTATTCCAGTCGCTCATGGAACCGTTCCAAAGACCCGGAAGTTCCAATGCTTTCAGTTCTTTTCCGTTTTTCGACTTAATGGAAATAAATCCCGTATTTTTATCCACATATTGCATTAAATCAAATTTTTCGCCCTTGTAATTTTTAACCGAACAAACCAAATCTACAGGATTAAAATGGGTAGAATTTTCCATTTTTTGTTTATCTTCCTGATTATTCAAATTGATTTGTGAACTTTCCAAAATTTGAGGAGAAACTGTTCCATCATTATTTATGGTGAGAAACGGTCCACCTCCCGGTTCCCCCGTATTTTTTACCATTCCGCAAACTCTGATAGGTCGATTCAGTTTTCGAATAAGATATTTTTTTAATGTATCCGCGCCAAAAGAATTGGCTTCGGGATGATAAATACAAAGAGTGCTTTCTGTGAATCGAAGCATTTCTTTTAAACGATCTTCGGTTAAATAATTGGTTTCCAATTCTTTCAAATAATCAAAACACTTTTGTTGCACATCTATTAAAATGCCGGCAATAATTTTTTTGTATTTTACGGTAATTTCCTTAAAGAAGTCGGGCACCACATTGTCAATGTTTTTAATAAAAATAATATCGGCAAACAAGTCGTTTAAGTTTTCCAGTAAAGCGCCATGCCCTCCGGGACGAAATACCAGTTTCCCGTTTTCCCTGAAAGGACGATTATTCATATCGACTGCCAAAGTGTCGGTACTGGATTTTTGCTCCGAAAAACTTACATGGTAACGTACATTGAACTTTTGCTGATATTTTTCCAAAGTTTCCCGAATGTGTTTTTCAAATAAGGCTTTGTGCTGATGCGAAACTGTAAAATGGATGTTTACATCATTGGCAGCATTGGCTGCATACAAAGCTCCTTCAACCAAATGCTCTTGAACCGGAGTCCTTTTTTCGTCGGGATAGGAATGAAAAAGTAACAGACCTTTCGGGAGAAATCCATAATTCAAACCTTTTTCGAGTAGCAAATTTTCCACTACTGCTTTCAGTTTGTTGTTTTTTATCAATTCTGCAATCGTTGCTCCTTCATTTTTCAGGCAAGCTTTATTCAGTTCTTCATAAAAGGCAAATTTTTCAATCTGACTGAAAAATTCTTTCACTGAAGATTTTTGAGGTGCTTCTGAATCGCTTTCCAGAAATTCGTACAAATCTTTAAACATTCGGGAAGCAGCTCCGGAAGCCGGAACAAATTTAACAATATTCACTCCTTCTTTTTGTCGGTAACTTTCCCATTTGTTGATATAAAAATTTCCTTTTTCATTATCTACAACTGTAATTCCTTTACCAATTACGGCCGGTGCTACAATTTTTAAAAAAGGAAATCCGGTTTCAAAAAAATGCAATTGCTCTTCGATTTGCTCTTTGCTTATTCCTTTTTCTTGTAATATCAATTCATCAGAGGGCAAAAGTACTTCCATAATTCTTTTATTTTAAATGTTGGTTATTTGTAGTTTGAGATAAACTTTAAGATTTATGATTTGGTTTTCAAAAAAATTATTCTCCCAACTGCAATTTCAGCTGTTCAATTTCATTTTTTCGTTTGATCAGTTCGTTGTAATAATTGCTGATTCGTTCCAATGTATCAAAATCAATGATGGATGCAGCAGAAAAATAATGAAGCGATTGATCGGCATAAGCAATGGCATTATCCATATCGCCCAGAATTTCATAAGCAATGGCAATGTTGTTAGCAGCCTCACCTTTGAGTTTCTCGCTATCGGATTTGTTCATGGCTTTTTTCCACAATTCAATGGCCGAGTTCCAATTTCTCACATAAACAGAATCCATCGCTTGTCGCATCAACTTGTTGCCGGGATTGAAAAAATATCGATCGACTTTGTCCCAATATGGAATGAATCTTTTTACCGAATTTTTCCCTACATACAAAGCGCCATCAACCAATGCATCCCATCGATTGGGCATTTGCTTCAAAGCTCTTTGGCGCGAATAATCTTGAGCTTCCCAATAAACGGTATCTTTAAATTGTAAAGAAACCGGTTTGGGCTGAGAAGGATAATAGATACTCCATTTTGACTTTAGAAAAATTTCATACGTGCTTAAATACTGACTCACGTCCTCGAGATAATATTCGGTCAGTACATCGGAAGCTTTGAGGCTGTCCAACGTCAGAATGACATCGCATTTATAGTTTTCACAAAGCTTTTTTACCATTTCGGCAGAAAGCTTTTCAGAAAAATTGTTTTTCGGAAAAATAGAATTGGGTTCTAACAGAACGGATGAAAAAAAACTGTTGTTGCCAAGTTCCTGAGCCAAAACACTTAAGCAGTAAATCGGCAAACTGTCGGTAGGAAGCGAAACGGTTTTTTGGGCTTTGTTATGTTCGTTTTCCAGTATTATTGTAGGTGTATTATTTGCTATTAACAGTCGGTTGACATTGGGTAAAAAAGCAACTTTTGCCGGCCGGAGTACATCGAGCGTTGTGTAGAGCATATTTGAACAGGAACTGAGAAATAAAGCTCCAATAGAAAAACCGATAAATTTTAAAAAACTTTTTTTCATTTGGCTTCAATTAATTTTATTCATAAATCAAACGAAAATTGCCACATTAAATTTGTATCCAAATAATTTTACTTTCTCAATTTTCTGTATATTTTTCAAATTTCCAGTTCCAGCCCGTCATAAGCCAAATGAATATGCGGCGGAAGTACCGAATTTATTTCGTTATGTCGTCCCATATCGTGACTGATATGTGTAAAATAGGTTTCTTTGGCATTAATTTTTTCTGATAATTCAATGGCTTCAGACAAAGATAAATGAGAAATATGTTTAAAGGGTCGCAAGGCATTTATTATTAAAACATCCAACTGTTGAAGTTGTTCAACAGCTTTTTCATCCAACGTTTTGACGTCGGTCAAGTAGGCCATTTTACCGATACGGAATCCAAAAATGGGCAAATTGGCATGCATAACGCGCACAGGTTGAATTTGTAAACCATCAAGAGAAAATTCTTCTTCGTTAATTTCATGAAGAAACAGTTCCGGTACGCCCGGATAACGTTTATCTCCAAAACAATAAGGCATATTTCGCTCTATGACTTTTAAAACTCTTTTTTCGCCGTACAAATGAGAAGGTCCAAGCGGACGAAGGTCGTCCAGTCCGCCAATATGGTCGTAATGTTCGTGGGTAAGCAAAATACCGGTTAAGTTGTGAATGCGGTAATTCAATAACTGCTGACGTAAATCGGGCCCGCAGTCAATTAAAATTTTGGTGTTTTCTTCACTTACCAGCAAAGAAGAACGCAAACGTTGATCTTTTATGTTGGTAGAAGTGCAGGTGTAACAGTTGCATCCAATCTGTGGAACTCCTGTAGAAGTGCCGGTGCCTAATAACAAAACTTTCATATTTCCAATAATTCTTCAATTTTCATTCTTATTCTCCATTCCTGAGGATATAAATTGTTGCATCGCTGCCCCATATTTTTAACCCAACCCAAAGAAACGCCTTTGTAAAGAAGCAATAAAAAGCCCTTTTTGTCGGAAGCGATTTGAATATTTTCTTTTTTAAGATAGCGAACGGCTGTTGCATAATCAATTTCAAGCGTATCGATGGCGTTCAAGTCGATTTCTTTAGACAAAGCTGCTTGAGCAGATGGAATATAATCGTAATTTTTAAATTCGCCCAAATAAATACCTGAAAGCAGGCATTTTAAATTGTTTTCTATGATAGAGATTTCTTTTAGTTTTGCCTTACTTATTGCCCGTACACGATTGTTTTCCACCAAAATGTTCCATTTTTCCGGTTCAAGAAGTTTTATTCCAATATCAGTTTTAATTTTTTCTTCCGATTTTTTTTCGATTCTTTTTATCTTCCCATTTTTTTGTGGCGTGGGAGAAGTTTTGCGTAGAACCGAAATGAAAAAACCTTCACCTTTTATTTTATGTGGAAAAAATCGATAACCGCCTTCCGTCTCCTGAATGCCATGAAAATTATGAATGTCCATTCTTAAAATTTCGGCGCCGAGTTCTTCGCAAATCCAGCCGATGTTTTCTTCGTTCTCCTCACGATTGTAAGTGCAGGTACTGTAAACCAAAATGCCATCGGTTTTTAAAGTATCCCAGACTTCGGAGATAATTTTCCGTTGTCGGACGACGGAATTTTCTACATTTGCCAATGACCATTCATCGATTGAAACAGGATTTTTTCTGAACATTCCTTCTCCTGAACAGGGCGCATCTACTAAAACGACATCGAAAAAACCGGGAAGATTTATAAAATCGGATGGTTGATTGTTGGTAACCACAACATTGGCATTTCCCCATTTTGCAACATTTTCGGCCAGAATATAAGCTCTCGAACGATTAATTTCGTTGCTGATTAACAAAGCATTTTCGTTTAAATATTGAGACAGGAGAGTTGTTTTTCCACCCGGTGCAGCACACAAGTCAAGCACGGTTTCAACCTGTGGAAAAAATTGTTTCTGACATTGGTGGAGAAACATGGAGCTGGCTTCCTGAACATAATATATACCGGCATGAAAATACGGATCGACAGTAAAAACAGGGCGTTCGTTCAAGTAAAATCCGTCTTCACACCACGGTACTTGATCGGTGGAAGGATGATATTCAATTTTGTTGTTTGCTCTGATACTCACCGGAGCCGTTTTTTCCAATGCTGCTCTGAACAAAGCGAATTCCTCTCCCAGTAAAACTTGCATTCTTTTTTCAAAATCCGGCGAAAGATTCATGCGATATGAAATTGTGGGTTGTATGTTGCAAAATTAGTCTTTTTTGTGTAATTAAGACAGGAGTTTTAAAATGGATACGTGATATTTTTTAAAAACAATACTTAATTGATGATTGGAGGATTCATCCAAAAAAAAATTTCAGAAAATCAGATTTAAAAAAAGCAGCGAATTTTATCTCACTGCCTTTCAATTCCTTTTTTCCTTTTTCAGTTTGTTAAGCTTCTTCTTTCCCTAAAATTCGTAAAGCAGCTTCGAGAATGTCAGTGTTGTCCAACATAACTATACCACCATCAGGACCCGGTTCAATGTGAATGCCGCAACTCTGGCCATCTTTGTAATTGTGACCGCCAAAATAATTTCTTACTGTTTCAATATCTAACCCAAGTTCTTCGGCGATCCGGCTCAAGCTTCCGTGAGGAAGAGCATCTTTAATTCTACGCAGTTCGTTGAATGTTATCGTTTTTGTCATGACCATTAAGTATTAGATGTTTATAATTTTTACTTCGTTTTACGCTCTAAATTTAGGATATTCTTTTAATATGAAAAAACTTTTTTTGAAAATTTCACGGAAAAAATTGAATTTTTAATTTGATATACTTAAAAAATTGTATTTCAATAATTTATATTTTTTACTTTATTCTTTTTTTAATATTGACTTAACATCATTGTAATTAAAACGTTTACAAAATTTTTTTGTTGTGATAACTCGATATTTTTAAAAGTTATTTGTTGTCAATTCATTTTTTTTGGATACAGTTGATTTTTAATTAATTTTGTGAACGTTAAAAATATTCCGATAATTTCTCAATTCCTTTTGAAATGCTTTCCATTTTGATTCCGGTATATAATTATTCGGTTGTGCGTCTTGTCTGTGAATTGCACCGGCAGGCCGAACAACTTTTCATTGATTTTGAAATCATTGTCATGGAAGACGGTTCCTCTGAACGCTTGGAAGAGAACAGACAAATTGATGAATTGAGTTTTTGCAAATATATTGTTTTAGAGAAAAATATTGGCAGATCGGGCATTAGAAATCGTTTGGCTGACATGGCAAAATATGGTCACTTGCTTTTTCTCGATTGTGATGCCGAAGTTTGTTCTGCCTATTTTGTCGAGAAATATGTTTCTTTTTGCAGGGAAGAATCTGTGGTGGTTGGTGGTACAGCCTACGATGAAAATTTTAACGATCCGGATTACAGTCTTCGCTTGAAATATGGTCGATTGCGCGAAGCTCGTCCTGCAACTCTACGAAACAAACTTGAATTGAATGGAAAATCAAATTTTTCAGCATTTAATTTTTTTATCGCAAAATCTATTTTTAACCGGATTCGCTTTGATGAAACCATTTCCGGCTACGGGCACGAAGATACACTTTTCGGTCATCAAATTCATGAATTGGGCTTTACTGTTTTCCATATCGATAATCCACTGATTCATAATGGATTGGATAACAATCGGGTTTTTATGTCCAAAACCGAAGAAGGAATCCGAAATCTTTATTTTTTGTTCCAAACCGGTCGATATCCTTTCCTCGCCAAAGAATCCAGTTTGCTGAAATCGTTTCTGACTTTGAAAAAAATGTCGCTTATTGGTTTTTTTTCATGGTTATATCAGATTTTTCGGCATCCGCTTTACACAAATCTTTGTTCCTCAAATCCTTCCTTATTTTTATTCGATTTATACAAGCTTCTTTATTTTTGCCACTATTCCAAAAAAATGACAAGATGACAGAAATTGACTATTGTCTCTTTTGTGTTTTTTCTGTCAAAACTGTCAATATCATCTTATTCTTCATCAGGCACACATTTTGAAAGGTACTCAAGCGAAAATATTTATTTTGTCAAAAAAACAAGAGTATATAAATTAATTTATTAACCATTTAAAAATTTGTGTGATATGAATATTAAACCTTTAGCAGACCGTGTGTTGGTAAAACCTGCTCCGGCAGAAGAAAAAACTTCGAGTGGAATTATTATTCCCGATTCAGCTAAGGAAAAGCCACTGAAAGGAGAAGTGGTAGCTGTTGGAAAAGGAACAAAAGATGAAGAAATGATTGTTGCAGTAGGAAACTCTGTGTTGTATGGCAAATATGCCGGTACTGAGCTGGAATGGGATGGTGAAAAATATCTCATCATGCGTCAGTCGGATATTATGGCAATCATTGATTAAATCAAACAAACCTGATAATTAAAAAATTAAATAGTAATTTTTAAAGAAAAATCAATTATTAAATTATAAAAGAATATGGCTAAAGAAATTTTATATAACCACGATGCTCGTGAGCAACTCAAGAAAGGTGTTGACGAATTGGCTAACGCAGTAAAAGTAACACTGGGACCTAAAGGAAGAAATGTCATTATCGAAAAAAAATTTGGTGCACCTCATATAACCAAAGATGGTGTAACAGTTGCAAAAGAAATTGAATTGGAAGAGCCTTTCCAAAACTTGGGTGCTCAACTTTTAAAAGAAGTTGCTTCCAAAACAAGCGATGATGCTGGTGATGGAACAACCACTGCTACCGTGTTGGCTCAAGCCATAGTAAGCGTGGGCTTGAAAAATGTAACAGCCGGCGCCAATCCAATGGATTTGAAACGAGGAATCGACAAAGCTGTTTCTCAAGTAGTTAAACACATTGCTTCGCAATCGAAAAAAGTAGACGACGATTATAACAAAATCGAACAGGTTGCCACCGTATCGGCCAACAACGACTCCGAAATCGGTAAATTGATTGCTGATGCCATGCGCAAAGTTTCAAAAGATGGTGTCATTACCATTGAAGAAGCAAAAGGAACTGAAACTACCATAGAATTGGTGGAAGGAATGCAATTCGATCGGGGTTACATATCGGCTTACTTCGTAACCAATACCGAAAAGATGCTGGTTGAAATGGAGAAACCATACATTTTGCTTTGCGACAAAAAAATATCCAATTTCAAAGAATTACTTCCTGTTCTTGAACCAGTAGCACAATCTGGTCGTTCATTGCTGATTATTGCCGAAGATGTTGATAGCGAAGCTCTTACAACGTTGGTTGTGAATCGTCTTCGTGGTTCTTTGAAAGTTTGTGCAGTAAAAGCGCCCGGTTTTGGCGATCGCAGAAAAGAAATGCTCGAGGATATAGCCATCTTGACCAATGGTGTTGTAATCAGCGAAGAAAAAGGTTTGCAGCTTGAAAAAGCTACAATGGACATGCTGGGAACCGCCGAAAAAATTACCGTTGACAAAGACAACACGACCATTGTAAATGGTGCCGGTTCAAAAGATGCCATCGCAGCTCGTGTGAGTCAAATTAAGTCGCAAATTGCCAATACAACATCCGATTACGATCGCGAAAAATTGCAGGAACGTTTGGCCAAATTGGCAGGCGGAGTGGCAGTGTTGTATGTAGGTGCTCCTTCGGAAGTTGAAATGAAGGAAAAGAAAGATCGTGTTGATGATGCATTGCATGCTACACGTGCAGCCATCGAAGAAGGTATCGTTCCGGGTGGAGGCGTTGCCTATATTCGTGCTATAGAAGCTCTCGAAAGTTTGAAGGGTGAGAATGAAGACGAAGAAACAGGTATCGAAATTGTAAAACGTGCTATTGAAGAACCGCTTCGTCAGATTGCATTTAATGCAGGAAAAGAAGGTGCTGTCATTGTAAATAGTGTAAAAGAAGGTAAAGGAGATTTTGGTTACAATGCGCGTACCGAAAAATTTGAAAACTTCTTTGAAACCGGAGTGCTCGATCCTGCTAAAGTTACACGAATTGCACTCGAAAATGCAGCTTCTGTAGCCGGTATGTTCCTGACAACTGAATGTGTCATCACTGAAAAGAAAGAAGAAAATCCGGTTCCTCAAATGCCCGGCGGAGGAATGGGAGATATGATGTAACTTAATAAAGTTCTCGATATATTAAAAAACTCTGGAAACTGCTATGTTTCCGGAGTTTTTTTGTTAATTAAACCCAGCTTACGCATTCAAAAATTTTAAATATCATTTCTGTAACTCAATGAACTATGTACCTTAACGTGAGTTCGGTATAACGATTTACCTGTTTTAATCATATAAAAGTTGACAATTAATAAGATAATAAGGTTTATTCTTGTTGTTGATTAACGTTACTAAGGTTTTTATTAAAATAACGGGGTGCGTTTTCTGAATATAAAGACTTTATTTGATACAACTAACCTTCGTAACATGTGAATACTTCCTTTTCATCAACCTTATTACCTTATTTATAATTACTTGTAATATATTCATATTTATCTATCGAACTCACGTTAACTTATTCATTATAAACAATTAGGCTAAATTCTGAACTTTATAAACTGACTTACGATTAGTTTTAACCGTGTTTTCTCTAATGCTGAATCTGGGTTGAAACAAAGAAATGGCGTTGAGAATTTCTCAAATATTTTAGTTATTCTCAGGCTTTCTTTCTAATAATCATCTACCGACAAATATTTGCGTGCATATTAAATCATACTTTTGTCAAAAATTTTCTCCTTTTTATCCAATTCAAATCTTTCGGAATTGCGATCCCTAATCGCTTGGTTATAAGTTTAAAAATCAATTTTTCTTTGTTATTGGTTTATAAATTGTTCAATTCATAAAAGTCTTTTCAACCATTACTATCAAACAATACAATCGGGTATGTTAAATATAATTAATTTATTTGTGGAGTTTATA
>Ga0116192_1003123_pt1 | contig 10538 bp, 6 predicted proteins | sample AD_UKC113_MetaG_FD_89876 | JGI IMG/M metagenome (GOLD analysis project Ga0116192, IMG submission 89876) | Active sludge microbial communities of municipal wastewater-treating anaerobic digesters from Hong Kong - AD_UKC113_MetaG | ecosystem: Engineered > Bioreactor > Anaerobic > Digestate | place...
AGTCCTGCAAATCAAGCTGGCACAGGGCGCAAAGCCCGGCGAAGGGGGCCAGCTGCCGGGTAGCAAGGTCAACCCGATGATTGCGCGCCTGCGCTATGCCAAGCCCGGCATTGGGCTGATTTCACCGCCACCGCACCACGATATTTATTCGATTGAAGATCTTGCGCAATTGATTTTTGACCTGCGCCAGGTCAACCCGCATGCGCTGATCTCGGTGAAGTTGGTCAGCCATGCCGGGGTGGGCACGATTGCCGCAGGCGTGGCCAAAACTGGCGCGGATCTGATCACCATTTCCGGCCACGATGGCGGTACCGGGGCCAGTCCGATCGGTTCAATTCGCTATGCCGGCGTGCCGTGGGAATTGGGTCTGGCCGAAGCGCGGCAAGCCCTGCAAGCCAACGACTTGCGTGGGCGCGTGCTGTTGCAAACCGATGGCGGCTTGAAGACCGGTCTGGATGTGATCAAGGCGGCGCTATTGGGTGCCGACAGTTTCGGTTTTGGCACTGCACCGATGATTGTGTTGGGCTGCAAATACCTGCGCATCTGCCATCTCAACAACTGCGCCACCGGCATGGCCACGCAAGACGAGCGCCTGCGCCGTAATGCCTTCAAAGGCATGCCGGAGCGGGTGGAGTGCTTCTTCCGCAATATCGCCGAAGACGTGCGCGACTATCTGGCACTACTGGGCTTGCGCAGCTTGGACGAAGCGGTGGGCCGCACCGATCTGCTGGAGCAAACCCTGCGCAGCACGCGTGACGATGTGGATGTGGATTTGTCGCGTTTGCTGGCAAGCGATAGCGAGCACGCACGCAGTTATTGTGGCACCCCGGCGCTGCAAGCGCCGCCGGATGGGTTGGCCGCGCAGCTGGATGCCGCGCTCACCGAGGTGATTGGCAAGCGGCAAGGCGGCCAGTTCAGCGGCCACATTCGCAACACCGATCGCAGCATCGGCGCGCGCTTGTCCGGCCAAATTGCGCGGGTGCACGGCAATACCGGCATGCGCGATGCGCCCATCGACATTGTCTTGCAAGGCAGCGCCGGGCAGAGTTTTGGCGCGTTCAATGCCGGTGGTTTGCATTTGCATCTGCATGGCGAAGCCAACGATTACGTGGGCAAGGGCATGGCCGGTGGCCGCATCGTGTTGCAACCGCCTGCGGGTAGCCGCTTTGCATCGCAAGACACACCGATTATTGGCAACACCTGTTTGTACGGTGCCACCGGCGGCGAGTTGTATGCCGCAGGGCGCGCGGGCGAACGCTTTGCGGTGCGCAATTCTGGCGTCACCGCCGTCATCGAAGGCGCGGGCGATCACTGCTGCGAATACATGACCGGCGGCGCGGTGGTGGTGTTGGGCCGCACCGGCTTGAACTTTGGTGCAGGCTTCACCGGCGGACTGGCCTATGTGCTGGATCTGGAGCGGGATTTTGTCGATCGCTACAACCACGAATTGATCGACATTGCGCGCATCACTCCAGAAGGGCTGGATGGCTACCGCCAGCACCTGACCGATTTGATCGACGCGCACGCACGCCTGACCGACAGCGCGTGGAGCGCACGCATTCGCGACAACTTCCGTGATTTTGTGGGCAAGTTTTGGTTGGTCAAACCCAAGGCCGCCAGTTTGGAAGCACTGGCCAATGAATTGAAGAGGGCGGCGTGATGAGCCAGAAAAACCTGTTCCAATTTCTGGATGCTGCGCGTGAGATGCCCGCTAAAGTGCCACTGGCGCAGCGCACTGCGGGCAGTTTTGATGAGCTGTACGGAAAATTTGGCGAAGCCGAAGCCAAGCATCAATCCGGCCGCTGCCTGGACTGCGGCAACCCGTATTGTGAAGCCAAGTGCCCCGTGCACAACTACATCCCCAATTGGCTGGAATTGGTGCAGCAGGGACGGGTGATCGAAGCGGCGGAGCTATGCCACGAAACCAATCCGCTGCCGGAAATGTGCGGCCGCGTGTGCCCGCAAGACCGCCTGTGCGAAGGCGCGTGCACGCTCAACGAAGACTTCGGCGCGGTGACGATTGGTGCGGTGGAGAAATACATCACCGATACTGCCTTTGCGCAGGGTTGGCGGCCGGATTTGAGCAAGGTCAAACCCACCGGCAAGCGGGTGGCGGTGATTGGCGCCGGCCCTGCCGGGCTTGCCTGCGCCGATCGCCTGGCGCGCAGTGGCATTCAAGCGGTGGTATTTGACCGCTATGAACAGATTGGCGGGCTGTTGCAATTCGGGATTCCCAGCTTCAAGTTGGACAAGGCCGTGATTGCCACCCGTCGCAAGGTGCTAGACGGCATGGGCATCGAGTTTCGCCTCGGGGTGGAAATTGGCCGCGATGTGCACATCGAAACATTGCTGCGCGAGTTTGATGCGGTGTTCCTGGGGCTGGGCGCGTATCGCTATACCGATGGCGGCCTGCCCGGCCAAGACTTGCCGAACGTGCTGCCCGCATTACCGTTCCTCGTGCAAAACGGACGTGTGGTGACGGGCGATGCGCCCAATGGCAAACCCATTGCCGGTTGGGAAGACACGTTGCAATTGCCCGACCTGCGCGGCAAGCGTGTGGTGGTACTGGGCGGTGGTGATACCGGCATGGACTGCGTGCGCAGCGCGGTGCGTCTGGGTGCGGCCAGTGTCACCTGCGCGTACCGGCGCGATGAAGCCAATATGCCCGGCTCGGCGCGGGAAGTGGCCAATGCCCGCGAAGAAGGCGTGCACTACCGCTTCAACTGCCAGCCACTCGAAATTTTGGCGGATGCGCAGGGCCAAACCTGCGGCGTGCGGGTGATTGAAACCCGTCTGGGTGCGCCCGATGCGCAAGGGCGTCGCGCTGCCGAACATATTCCCGACAGCGAATCGGTACTGGACGCCGAGGTGGTGATCATCGCGTTTGGGTTTAGCCCGCGCCCGCCCGCGTGGCTAGCGCCGCTGGGCGTGCAGGCACAGGCCAATGGTCGATTGCTTGTGGGTGGCAATGGCCGCCTGCCCTATCAAACCCAGCATGAGCGCCTGTTTGCCGGTGGCGACTGCGTGCGCGGTGCCGATCTGGTGGTCACCGCCGTGCAAGAAGGCCGCGACGCCGCCGCCAGCATCGCGCGCGCGCTGCGTGGCCTCAAGGCCATTCCGGCAGAATTGGCGGCCGGCTGAACACAAAAAAACAGCGGGGTTTCCCCCGCCGGCATTCACGGCGAAGATAGGGCATGCGCGCCGCCCTTGCCCTTGTCGTGTTGCTGCTGCTTGCCGGTAGCCTGCGTGCGCAATCAACGCCGCCGGCAACGGTCACGCTGTATCGCTGCACCGATAGTAGTGGCAAGGTCAGCTATGCCAGCACGCCCTGCGCGGCAGGGGCCAAACAAGAAGTACGGACCTTGGCACGCCCGGTGGATGCGCCACCGCCACCCGCCGCGCCGCCGGCACCACCGACGCCTGCGCCTGCGCCGCCAATGCAGACGCGCACGGTGTATCTGGTGCCGCCCAAGCCAATGTTCGAGTGCACCACACCCGACGGCAAGCGCTATACCAGTGACGATGACCGTGGCAACCCGCGCTGGGTACCGCTGTGGACATTGGGCTATCCCACGGTACGGCCCACGGCATCGCTGGGTAGTAATATCGGCCACCCGGAGCGCGTGATGCATCCACATCCGCGCGATGTGCATTGGCCGGTGGCCAGCGGTGGCGGCAGATGGATTCGTGATGACTGCGCATTGCTGCCGCCTGCCGATGCCTGCGCGCGGTTGCGCGACCGCCGCGATGCCATCCGCACCCGCTTCTTCAACGCGCAGGAAAAAGAACGTGACACCCTGCGGATTGAAGAACGCAGCGTCAATGCGCGCCTAGACAATGATTGTGGTGGGCATTGAAATGGCCAGAATAATTTTCCCCCTGTTGCTGCTATGCGCGGTGAACGTGCACGCACAGGAAACCATTTTTTATAAATGCACCGACGCCAAAGGCACGGTGTCGATGCAAAACGGTACGCCTTGCGCCGCCGGCATGAAGCAAGAAATGCGCAAAGTAGGCGAGGTCAAAACGGTTGCCGCACCCAGCCCCAAACCCAAACCTGCCGAGCCCCCAGCGGCTGCCCCGCAATACGGTGAGTTTGTGCAGGTGGGCGGCCCGCGGGTGACCCATACCCCTGCCGCCACTGCTGCTGCATTGCCACCGCCACCGGCGCTGTTTCAGTGCAGCACATGGAAGGGCGACACCTATCTGGGCGAGGATGCCAATCCCGCGCCGCGCTGCGCGCCGATGCAAGTGGTGGGCATCGACGGCACCCCGGCCTTGGGCATGGGCGAAGCCTGCGAAATGAAATCCGATACTTGCACCGCCATTCCGGACGAACAACTTTGCGCGGCATGGTATCGGCGGCTGGATGATGCCCAGTTCAAACTTCGCTACGCTGATGCGCAAAGCCAACGCGAACGGCAAGCCAGCTTTGACAATATTGATGCCCGCATCAACGCCAGCCGTTGTGCAACGTCAGTTGCTACAGACAAGCCGGCTTCATCCAAGAAGCCTTAAGCTTGGTGCATCCCCCAGTGCTTGGATTTAGATGGATAGTGGCAGCCTAGAACTTGCCTTGGTCTTCCTGCTGGCTGCCGTGCTGGCGGTACCGCTGTTCAAGCGCTTCGGCTTGGGTGCGGTGCTGGCGTATCTCGTCACCGGCGTGATGTTGGGCCCGCACGAATTAGCCCTTGTGCGGGATCCAGCACGGGTTCTGGCGGCCAGCGAGCTGGGCGTGGTGATGTTGCTGTTTGTGATTGGCTTGGAACTGTCGCTGCCACGCCTGAAATTGATGCGCCGCCCGATTTTTGTGGTGGGTGGCTTGCAGGTCTTGTTCTGTGGCGCAGCGTTGGGGGGCTTGGCGCTGGCAGCTGGACTGGCGTGGAAAGCCGCGTTGGTGGTGGGGCTGGGATTGGCACTGTCATCCACCGCGGTAGGCCTGCAACTTTTGGCCGAACGCAAAGAATTGAACAGCGAACACGGTCGCTTGGCGTTTGCCATTTTGCTGTTTCAAGACTTGGTGGCTATCCCGTTACTGGCAGCCATCCCTTTACTGGGCAAAGCCAAAAGCAGCGGACTAGATGCCAGTGACGTACTGCGCGCCGTGGCACTGATTGCAGCGTTGGTGGTGGGGGGGCGCTACCTGTTGCGGCATATGTTCCGCACCATCGCTCGCACCGATTTGCCGGAAGTATTCACCGGGGCGGCATTGTTGGTGGTGCTGGGCAGTGCGTGGTTGATGCAATGGGCAGGTTTGAGTGCGGGTCTTGGCGCATTTCTGGCCGGTGTGCTGTTGGCCGAATCGGAATATCGGCACGAGCTGGAAGCACAGATCAAACCATTTGAAGGTTTGTTGCTGGGGCTGTTTTTCATGGCGGTGGGGATGGGAATTGATGTGCAACGCATCCTTGCCGAGCCCGTACTCATCGGCCTGGGTGTCGCCAGTTTGTTGCTGGTGAAATCGGCACTGCTGTTTACGCTGGGCAAGCAGCCCGGGCGATTGGATGCACGCGGCGCATGGTTGCTGGCGGGGGTGTTGGCCTTGGGTGGCGAGTTTGCATTCGTGGTGTTTGGCGAAGCCTTTCGCGCCAAATTGCTGGATGCCGCCACCCGTGATCGTCTGATTGCAATCGTGAGCTTGTCGATGGCGGTCACCCCACTGCTGCTGATGCTGGCCTCGAAGCTGATGCCACACCGCACTGCTGCCCAGCGCCGCGAATACGACAGCATCCCCGAAGATCGCCACCCGCAAGTCTTGGTCGCCGGCTTTGGCCGTTTTGGTCAAATCGTCGCGCGGCTGCTGCGCGCGCAAGGCACTGCTTACATCGCCATCGACCCCGACATCGAACAGGTCAAGCTGTCACGCAGCATGAGCGGCGATCCGATTTATTACGGTGATCCCACCCGCTTGGCCCTGTTGCGCTCGGCAGGGGCGGCGCGAATCAAGGTCTTTGTGGTGGCGATCAATGGCGTGGAAGCCAGCCTGCGCATGGTGCGGCTGGTGCGCAAGCACTACCCACAGGCGAAGGTGTTTGCGCGTGCGCGCGACCGCCGCCATGCTTGGCAATTGGTGGATCTCGGCGCACACGCCTTGCGCGAGACCTATGGCAGTAGCTTGGAAATGGGCCGCGAGGTCTTGATCACCCTCGGGATGCCGCGTGAGCAGGCGGAAGACCGTGCACAGCGGTTTCGCGAATGGGATGAGTCCTTGCTGGAGTCGCAGCGCATGCTGCAAGACGACGAAGACGCCCTGCTGCAAGCCACCCGTGATGCGCGCGAAGAATTGGAAGGGCTGTTCGCGGCCGATGCCAAAGCCAGCGCCGACCACGCAAGCGCCGCCAACACCCCCGCCCCACCCGCATAGACGCCGTGACCGCAGACGGGTCTTGCCAAGCGCAGCCGTCAGTCCCGCAAAAACCGCGCCAACGACAGATTGCCGGTGGCAGGTGCCGCCGCCGGGACCAGCTGCGCGGCGATTTCCACAAACCCCCGCAGCTGTGCCACTTCACGCGGGGTGCGCCCGGCGTTATCACGCAATTGCGGGTCGGCACCGGCTTGCAACAGCAGTTGCGCCACCCGTTGCAAGCCATGCAGCGCCGCCAGATGTAGCGGGCCCAGTCCGCGCGCATCGCGTACATCCAAGCGCACATCCTCATCCAACAACCGTTCCACCCCGGCCAACAGCACGTCTTCGGTGCTGGGTGTGCCCGGTTCGGAGCGTGCACCCAGCAACATCAACAAAGGCGTTGCCCCGTTGTGCGCAGCTTTTTGTGGGTCCGCACCAGCCAGCAGCAGCGCATCCAACAAGGCCATCAGCCGGCTGCGGTCACGTTCGGTAAACCCGTACATTGCCGCACAGTGCAACGGGGTGAAACCCTGTGCGTCCTGCGCATGCACATCGGCACCAGTCTGCAATAAGCGTGCCACTACCTCCGGCAAGCCCAGTGCTGCGGCCAAGATCAACACCGTGACCGCGCCGGGCAGGCGGCGTTCGGTACTGCATCCGGCTTGCAGCAACAGATCCACGATCTCCAACTGGCGTTTGCTGACTGCGGCCGACAGCGGGGTGGCCCCGGTGTTGGCGGCCAGATCCGGGTTGGCCCCTTGCGCAAGTAGGTACTCCACCAAGCCGCGATGGCCACTGCCGGAGGCCCGCAGCAAGGCGGTGCAGCCTTGCGCGTCCACCGCATCCACCGAGAACCCCAGTGCCAGCAATCGTTGTAGCGCATGCAAATCGCCACTGACGGCGGCGGCTGGCACATCGAAGGCTTGCAATGGCCGTTGCGGAAGCCGCCAGATTCGCCAGTCCAGCCACTCCACCAACTCACGCTGACCACTGGCCAAGGCAATCCCCAAAGCGGTCTGCCCATCTGCAGCGCGACGGTCCGGCCCGGCGCCATGCGCCACCAATAGCTTCACCGCTGCGATGTGTCCCAGCGTTGTGGCGTGATGCAGGCCGGCCATGCCGCGTGCGTCGCAGGCTTCCGGGTCCACCCCCACGTGTAGCAGGCGTTGCAGCAATCCGTCCCAACCCAAACGCACGGCGTGCAGCACCGGCGCAACCGCCGACTGCCCGCCACCAAAGGGGTCGCCGCCGCGTTCCAGCAATTCCAGTGCAAACGCTTCGCCAATGTGCCGCGATGTGGTCGGCGTGCACGCCGCCAGGAAGTCGGCCAATCCACCCGCACCCGCCGGTGAGGCCCCCGCCGCAAACAGGACCTGCAATGCGGGGATGGCCGCAATGCCCTGCTGCAAGCGTGCTGCAACCGGCAATGCTTGGGCGGGCAGGCGCACTTCGGGGTTGGCCCCATGCAGCAACAACCAGCGCATCCGTGCGGGTTCGGCGGCCACTTCGGTGTCGGCCAAAAGGGCATCAAAATCGCGCGGCTCCAAGCCCGCAGCCAATGCTTGCAAGTGCTGCGGCGGTGCGGCATCCAACAAGCCTTCGCGCAGCAGCAGCAACGGTGGCCGTTCTGATTCGCCATGGGTGTCGTCGGTCATCGCCGCCGGCAGCGCACGTCGCGGATCTAACAGGCTTACCAGATTCCAGCGGCCCGCCGACTCGGCCAATTCCAAACTGCTGCGGCCATGCGCATCGAGGGCATGGGGGTCTAACCCAAGATCACGCAAATCACCCACCAGATCGACCATCGGGGTGTCTGCGCTACACGCCAAATGCAAGGCGGTGGCCCCGCTGGCATCGCAGGCACGGACATCGGCACCGGCTGCCAGCAAGGCTTCCAGCGCATGCATGGCACCGTGATGCACCGCGTCCAGTAATGGCGTCCGGCCATCGGCGGCCTTGGCATTGACCTCCGCACCAGCAGCCAGCAAAACCTGACAGATATCGGCATGATCGGCGGCCGCCGCTTCGTGCAGGGCGCTACGGCCAACTGCATCGCGCGCATTGACCCGCGCCTTGTGCTGCAACAGCAGTTGCACGCCGGCCGGATCATCTTCATCGCTGGCCGCCGCCGACAGCAAAGCCGGCTGCCCGCCGGCGATTTCGGTCTGTGCGCCGCGCTCCAACAAGAACCGCGCCAAGCGCCAGTTACCGGCCGCGCAGGCGCTGCCCAATGGCGAAACCCCTTCGTGGTTGCGGGCATTCACGTCGGCCCCGGCATCGCGCAACAAGGCCGCCACGCCGGGGTCGGAACTGCGCGCGGCGTGGTGCAGGGGGGTGTTGCCATCGGCATCGGTTAGATGTGGATCGGCACCGTTGGCAAGCAGGGTCATCACCGCTTCCGGGCGGCCATGCCAGCTATCGCGGGTGGCGGCCAGCAACGGATTGATGCCGTCCTGCATCGCATTGACATCCACACCTCGCCCGATCAGTGCGCGCAACAGGCGTAAATCCGGGAGTACCGCCGCCAGCACGGCCAAGCTGCGACGGTCGCGTGCGGCGGGATCTGCCGCCGCTAGGGGGTCTGCACCGGCGGCCAACAGCGCCAGCGCCCGCTCAACCCGACCATTGCGCGCCGCTTGCTGCAATTGTCGGGTCAGTCCCGAAACCTCATTCGCTGTCGCCGCCGCCGCCGGGAACAGCGCATGCACCGTCGGCGTGGGCGACGTTGTCATCTGTTGGTCGTGGGCGTCTTCAACCGCGATTTCGATCGCGTCCTCTTGCGCGGCATGCCCCGTCATTTCCACCACGGGCAGGCCGTGCAGTTGGATGCCGTCGCGGGCATCTTGTTCGGCATCTACAGGGTGTTCGCTTGCGTTGGCCGGTCTTGGCTCGATAGCCACCGCCGCTTGCAGCAACCAGTGCGCCAGCGGCAACCCCCCGGCATACACCGCGCAGGCCAGCAACCGCGCTGATCCCACAAGTAACCCCGGCCAGGCCAAGCCCAGCCCAGCGGCCAGCAGGCCAAACAGCGGCAAGGCAACTTGCAGCAACCCGCGCCAAGCCTTGCGCGGGTGCTGACGCAGGCGATGCGGGTCGGCTACGCCACCGCAGGCTTCCAGATGCTGCCAGTGCGGCCACTGCCACCACAGCAGCACCAGCAGCCCCCCCGCCATGCCGCTGAGCAGCAGGCTATGTCCCAGCGACGGCGCCGCCAGCAACAGTGCCAACGGCCCCCCCAGCAGCACCGTGGCAGCCAGCGCGGCGGCACCCCATCGGAGTGCCAGCCGGCCGGTATCGGCCAGTAAACCGTGCGTGCTGCGGCTGCGGCGCAACAGTGCCACCCCCAGCGCCATCGGCAACTGCGCCAGCCACAGCAGCACGCCGGCACTCTGCGCGCCATACCCGCTTGCTGCCGCCAGGACGCAACCCAGCACCACGAAGGCAGCCCCTGCGACGAATGCGCGCTTAGGCATCGGTGCCCCAGTCCTCGCTCATTGGATCGGCCATGATCGACGGGAACTGCACATGAAACCCATGCGCGGCCAAGTTGGTGCGCACCACCTCGGGGTTGGCGCGGGCCAAGCGGCGCTCGGGGGTCAGCGCCACTTCCAACACAAATTGCAGCCTGCCCAATTGCGCACGCAAAGGCGCAGGCAGGCACGCAACGTCATCGCGGCGGGCAAGGTAAACATAGGCATCGGCCTTTTTCAGGCTCTTGTAAACAAAGGCAAGCATTGCGATCCGGCGGGATGTAATTGCGGCATCAATCACGGATTGTGCGGGAAAGCGCGCCGCTGCGGAACCTGCACGGGACTTTGGGCACAAGCAGATCGCCGGCGGGCTGTTAACCTGCCGCCTTAATTTGCACTGAGAATCGCCCATGCGCCTTGCCCCGCTTGCCTTTGCTTTACTCGCCACACTGGCTGCCGCAGCCGCGTCGGCGCAGTCATCCGCGCAAGCCTCCACACCCGCATCGGCACCGATCAGCCTGACCCAAGCGATGGCCGACCCCGACTGGATCGGGCCGCCGGTGGAGGGTGGCTGGTGGCGTTGGGATGGCAAAGCCGCGCAATTTTTGCTCAAACACAAGGGCGAAACCTACCGCGATACGTGGCAAGTGGCCTTGGATGGCAGCGTACCGGTGCAGTTGCCCGACGCCGCACGTGCCGATATCGAAGCCGGCAACATGGTG
>Ga0116192_1003124_pt1 | contig 10537 bp, 9 predicted proteins | sample AD_UKC113_MetaG_FD_89876 | JGI IMG/M metagenome (GOLD analysis project Ga0116192, IMG submission 89876) | Active sludge microbial communities of municipal wastewater-treating anaerobic digesters from Hong Kong - AD_UKC113_MetaG | ecosystem: Engineered > Bioreactor > Anaerobic > Digestate | place...
GATTATGCCATTATAGAAAGCGCGCTGGTACTGCCCCTTAAAACGGCAAAGCTGATGGCGCCGCTTAATATGATGTATTTTGGGCTCATAAAGCAACGATGGTTTTCCAAAATACAGGCCCGGAGTTTGGGCGTTCCGCCCGAGATGTTTGAGCTGTATTATCGGGACAGCAGCAGGATAAGCAAGCAAACCCTGATTGCTATAACCCTCAGCAACGGAAACTATGATCTGAAGTCAAGCATTGCAGATACAAAGGCCAAGGTTCTTATTATTGCGGGCGACAGGGAGATTAAGATCATAAAAAGGTCGGCGGAGCGATTACATAGGGCCATTAAAGGAAGCCAACTTCATTATGCCCCTGCCATGGTCCACGGCGAACTCAGTCTGAAGCATCCTGAGGAATATGTGGCTCTGGCCAGGCGTTTCTGGGAAGGCTAAATAAAATAATGGTATACGTACTTAAAGGCGGTGCATCGTCATAGATGCACCGCTATTTTACTTCTAAGAAATAATTTGAATAAAATTTTAAAATCATGTAATCTTTAAGGTAAGTTTGGTTTGCGAGGTGGAAATAAATGGATGGATTGTATCCTATGATATTCAAGAGAAAATCCTTCAGGAAATTTGATGATTCACTTTCACTGTCCAGTGAGGAGCTTTCCCGGGTTGAGTCTCAGCTTCAAAGGATTGAGCCTCTGGTGGATGACATCAGAATAAAGCTTCGGATAGTCAAACGGGAGGATACGACCTGCAAGCGCGGAGAGTACTGCCTTTTAGCCTATAGTGAAAAAAAGGACAATTACCTTATGAACATCGGCTATGTGCTGGAGCAGCTTGATCTATGGATGGCCTCCCAGAACATAGGCACCTGTTGGTATGGATCAGGAAAGCCCAGAGAAATGCAGCTTGACGGACTGGATTTCATCATCATGCTGGCATTGGGGAAGGCCCATGAATCCGAATTCAGGCAGGATTGCACCAAGGCCAGGCGCAAGGAGCTCAAGGATATCTGGACCGGGGAATACCTGATGGATGTGGCCAGGGCGGTGCGATATGCGCCAAGTGCCTTCAATACTCAGCCCTGGCGTGTTTTCAGCAGCCCTGATTCGCTGAAAGTCTCATGCTCAACCAAGGGTCATTTCATATTAATCCCCAAGGATAAGCGTATGGATTATGCTTTTATGGATATGGGAATATTCCTGTGTTTCATGGATGAGGCACTGAAGCATAATGGCTATGGCTTTAGCCGTGTGTTGGCTGCAAAACACGAGGAAAACAATAGTCTTATCCCTATTGCAGACTATATGCTCAAAGCATAGACGATAAACTTTGAAGGAATGGCAGGAGTTTTTATGATATTTGTCAGAAAAATGCATCCATCGGAGGCCCGAGAGGTAAGAAAATTAGCCAGCAAGGCCTTTCAGGGTATGGAACAGTTTTTTATCAGCAACCCCAAGGAGGCCTTGGTGGCCGAAATGGATGGAAAAATTGTTGGGGGTGTGATGATAAAATACATTGAAACAGCCGCTCACAAAGTCGGCTATTACGATTTCGTGTTTACCCATCCACAGTACCAGGGAAAGGGGATAGGAAAGGCGCTCATCAATAAAGCCACCGAATATCTGTGGGAGCAAGGCTGCACCGCTGTCTGTGCAGCCGTTAAGGATGATAATGTGGGCTCCTGGCAGTTGTTTATCAATAACGGTGTTCAGCGGGTCAGTCTTATGGAAACAGTACGACGCTTAGGCTTATTGACGGCCCTGAAGATATATTTCTTTACCCCGTTTTTTGCCAGCAATGGCATGGAACTGTATTTGGCGGTCAAGGAGGACGAGGTTGCGCCCAAAAGCCATGGAACGGGCATGCAAATCCTCCTTTATCTATTGGCCAATGCCCTGTTGTTATTATCGGGATTCCGTACCCGCTCAAACTTTTTTGTGTTCTTGGCTGCCGTTCTTACCCTGCTTTTGGGAGCCATAGCCGCGGGTTACATAGGTACCTTGCTGACAAAGGAAAAATGGCATTATAGGCTTAATAGCGGCGGTGCCTTTATATGCGCCGTTATTGGTTTCATTGGCGGCGTGTTCCCCATGATTGGGAACTGGTATCCTCCGCGCTATGAAAAAACTGATGGGTTTAAGCGAGATATGGGTATTGTTGCTTTATGCGAATGGATTTTTATGATAATCGCTACCCTGGCTGGGGTGCTTATGCAAGAGCAATATACCTTTTTCAGCGCCATAGCGCTTGTGGGTGTCGTGTTCCTCATTTATAAAGCCATACCGTTCTATCCTTTTGAATCCTACGGTGGTCGCAGGGTTCTCGATTGGAACAGGGGCCTCTATGCGCTGATGACTGTCATATCCTGCGTCATTCTTGCTTATCAATTCACTCTGAACTGATAATGGAAAGTTTATCAACGGCACCTGTGCCAGTAAAGGCAATGCGGGTGCTGTTTTCATAGGGAAGGGTCTGAACAGGAAGTTAATTATGACTAACTTTTTTTCTGTGAGGGGTTGCATATTTTTGGGATATGGGTTATACTTAAGGTACAGAATGTATACAATATACAGTATTCAAACCTGCATAACATTATTGTACAACAGTTTTCCGAATCTGTATAGTGTATAAATATAAATCCGCAAACAGGGGGAGATAGCATGAGAGAGAATTTTAAGTCCGGCAAGTGGAATACACAGATTGATGTCAGAGATTTTATACAGAAGAACTATACACCCTATGACGGGGACGACAGCTTTTTGGAGGGACCCACCAAGAGAACTGAAGAGCTATGGGCCAAGGTCAAGGAGCTGATGAAGGAGGAGCGCGCAAAAGGCGGGATCATGGATATTGATACCCATACCATTTCCACCATTGATGCGCACCAGCCCGGCTATATTCAGAAGGAACTGGAAACCATTGTGGGCCTTCAGACCGATGAGCCCTTAAAGAGAGCCATCATGCCTTTTGGTGGTATCAGAATGGTAAGGTCCTCGCTGAAGGCCTATAACAGACCCATGGATCCTGAGGTGGAGAAGGTCTTTAAGTACAGAAAGACCCATAATGACGGCGTATTTGATGCTTACACCGAAGAAATGAAAAAGGCCCGTCATACGGGCATCATTACGGGGCTGCCCGATGCTTACGGCAGAGGCAGAATCATCGGCGACTATCGCCGGGTTCCCCTCTATGGCGTGGATTACCTGATAGAGAAGAAAAAAGAGGCCCTCAACAATTATGTCTTTGATATTATGATCACCCCGGTTATTCGGCAGCGCGAGGAAATCAGCGAGCAGATCAAGGCCCTCAACGAGCTGAAAAACATGGCCTTAAGCTATGGCTTTGATATCAGCAGACCCGCAGCCGACACCAAGGAGGCTGTACAATGGCTCTACTTTGCCTACCTGGCTGCCGTTAAGGAGCAGAATGGCGCGGCCATGAGCCTTGGCAGAGTCTCCACCTTCCTGGATGTCTATGCCGAGAAGGATCTGGCTGAGGGTAAGTATACCGAGGCGGAGATCCAGGAATTCATTGATCACTTTGTTATGAAGCTCAGAATGGTTCGTTTCTTAAGAACCCCTTCTTACGACGAATTGTTCTCCGGGGATCCCACCTGGATCACCGAGTCCCTGGGCGGTATTGGCCTGGACGGACGTCATATGGTGACCAAGATGACCTATCGTTTCCTGCATACCCTGGTCAACCTGGGGCCTGCCCCCGAACCCAATATGACGGTGCTGTGGTCGCCCAAGCTGCCCGAGAACTTTAAGAAGTTCTGTGCAAGGCTTTCAGTAGAAACCTCCTCCATCCAGTATGAGAATGACGATCTGATGCGGGAGAAGTTTGGCGACGACTATGGTATTGCCTGCTGCGTATCGGCCATGAGAATCGGCAAGCAGATGCAGTTCTTCGGAGCCCGTGCCAACCTTGCCAAGGCCCTGCTCTATGCCATCAACGGCGGCAAGGATGAGATTTACGGAGAGCAGGTGGGTCCTGCCCTGGCGCCCATCACCTCCGAGTACCTGAACTATGATGAGGTTATGGAGCGGTTTGATGCCACCCTTGACTGGCTGTCCAAGCTCTACATCAATACCCTTAATATCATTCACTACATGCATGATAAATACTGCTATGAGCGCATTGAAATGGCCCTCCACGATGAGGAGATCCTCAGAACTTCTGCCTGCGGTATTGCAGGACTTTCGGTGGTGGTGGACTCCCTGTCGGCTATCAAATACGCCAAGGTCAAGCCCATCCGAAATGAAAACGGGCTTGTGGTGGACTATACCATCGAGGGAGAGTTCCCCATGTTCGGCAATAACGACCCCAGAGTGGATGATATGGCCGTGGAGCTGGTCAAGAAGTTCATGACCAAGCTGAGCAAGCATAAGACCTACAGGGACAGCAAGCCTACTTTGTCCATCCTGACCATCACCTCCAATGTGGTCTACGGCAAGAAAACCGGGAATACCCCTGACGGGAGGAAGTATGGCGAACCCTTTGCACCGGGTGCAAACCCCATGCATAAGCGGGATACCAAGGGCTGTATCGCCTCCATGGCCTCGGTGGCCAAGCTGCCCTATGATTACAGCGAGGATGGCATTTCCTACACCTTCTCCATTGTGCCCGGAGCCCTGGGCAAGGTGCAGGAGGAGAGAGTGGAGAATCTGGTTAATCTTATGGATGGATATTTCAGCGACTGTGGGCATCATATCAATGTCAATGTACTGAACAAGGATGTTCTCATGGATGCCATGGACCATCCCGAAAAGTATCCTCAGCTTACCATCCGAGTATCGGGTTATGCCGTCAACTTCATCAAGCTCACCAGAGAACAGCAGTTGGATGTCATCAACAGGACATTCCATGAGAGATTCTGATAACTTCATCCATCGCATCCATAGGAAAGGGGAGTGGCAAAATGGAAGGCTATGTTCATTCAATCGAGACCTGCGGCACCCTGGACGGACCAGGCATCCGCTATGTAATATTTCTTCAGGGTTGTCCTTTAAGATGCAAGTTTTGCCATAACCCGGACTCCTGGCAGATTAACGCCGGAAGAAAGGTTTCTGTAGACGAGCTTATGGAGGATATCCTGAGATACAGGAACTACATTAAGACCGGGGGCGTAACCCTGTCAGGGGGAGAACCCCTTCTCCAGGCCAAGTTTGCGGCCGAGCTTTTCAGGGAGTGCAAGCGCCATGGTATTCATACCGCGGTGGACACTTCGGGGGCCATAGCCTTGAGCATCTGCAAGGAGGCCGTTGATGCAGTGGATCTTGTGCTGCTGGACATAAAGTCCATTGATACCATCAAGTGCGCGGATCTCACAGGAAAGGGCAACGAGGATGCCTTAACCCTTCTTAATTACCTGGAGCAGACCGGGAAGGACGTATGGATTCGGCATGTGGTGGTGCCCGGCATCACCGAGAATGAGGAAGATATTGAGCGCATGGCCCAATACCTCTCAAGGTTTACCGTCATAAAGCGGGTTGAAATCCTGCCCTTCCACAAAATGGGGGAGTATAAATGGAAGCAGCTTAACCTGAACTACGAGCTGGGCGATACACAGCCCCCGGAGAAGGAATCCATAGAAAACATCAAAAACATCCTGAGAAAATACAGGCTCAATGTGGTATAGCCAGATGCTATGCCAAGACAGGCACCGGACCATAAAGGTTCGGTGCCTTTTACTATGAAAATCCGTGCTATTAAAGAATTTGGAATGCTGCCTGAAATTGGTTGATTTACATTGATGAAATTGGCTGGTCTATAGTACAATAGAATAAAATTACAACATCGAGGTGGATGCATGGAAAACGGATTAAAGAAAAAGTACGGTCTTGCCATGGCCATTGCCATGGTCGTGGGAATTGTTATAGGAAGCGGTGTCTTCTTTAAGGCCGAGATTGTCCTTAAGGCCACCGGCGGAAATATGCCGCTGGGCATTGCCGCATGGGGCATTGTGGGACTCATTATGATTGTTTGCAGCTATACCTTTGCTACCATGGCGACCAAATATGAGAAGGTCAACGGTCTGGTGGATTACGCCGAAGCCGCTGTAAGCGACGGCTATGGCTATTATGTGGGTTGGTTTATCGCCACCATTTATAACCCCACCATAACCTCCGTACTGGCCTGGGTTTCGGCCCGCTATACCTGTGTGCTCCTAGGCTGGGATATTACCGGCGGGTCCTGTATGACCATTGCCTGTTTCTACTTAGTCGGAAGCTATGCCATCAACGCCCTTTCTCCCATAGTTGCGGGCAAGTTCCAGGTTTCAACCACTGTGATAAAGCTCATCCCCTTAATGCTCATGGCTGTGGTGGGAACTGTGGTGGGGCTTGCCACCGGAATGACGGCAGACAACTTTACCAAGGTGGTTGACAGCAGCGTTGGCGTGGGTGGAGGCCTTTTTGCTTCCATTGTCGCCGTGGCCTTTGCGTATGAGGGCTGGATTATTGCCACCTCCATCAATGCAGAGCTGAGGGATTCCAAGAAGAACCTGCCCAGAGCCTTGATTCTGGGTTCACTCATTGTGGTTTTTGTCTATATCTTCTATTACATTGGTCTGGCCGGTGCCGTAAGCACCGAGGCTTTGATGGAAAGCGGCCAGGCAGGCGCAAAAATGGCCTTCCAGAATATCTTCGGCTCAGTCTGGGGCTCCCTGATTTTTGTATTCGTCATCATTTCCTGTTTGGGAACCCTTAACGGTCTGATGGTGGGCACCACCCGGGGCATGTATGCCCTGGCTGCCAGAAACAGAGGACCGAATCCCGAGGCCTTCAAACAGGTGGATAAGGTCACCAATATGCCCACCAACTCGTCGGTCTTTGGTCTTTTCCTCTGCGCATTCTGGCTGCTTTACTTCTACGGGGCCAATCTCACCGAGCCCTGGTTCGGTCCCTTCTGCTTTGATACCTCCGAGCTGCCCATTGTGACCTTGTACGGCGCCTATATTCCCATCTTCCTCATGTTGATAATCAAGGAAAAGGATTTAAGCGGCTTTAAGCGATTTGTAATGCCCATTTTGTCCATCGCCGGCTGTATCTTCATGGTGGTAGCCGCATGCCTGGCCCATAAGATGGCCGTTGTATACTATCTGATTGTCTTTGCGGTAATCATGTTCATTGGCGTATTCTTCAGAAAGCCCAGAAAGACAGTACAGTAAAAAGGGTTATCCTATGATTGACAGTTAACAGAAGGCCATGATGTTCTCATCTGATAAGAAAATGAGAACACCATGGCCTATTTGCTTTTTTTTTTAAGGCAATTTAATCATATTACTTTGTCAAAGAAATATCAATGTACAGGGGGGGAGGACATGCTTTGTATTTTTTCAAATATAAATTTTCATTTATTAGCTTGGTATGTTATAATTTATCGAAAAATTGACTAACTGGATGCATTTTGGAAAGAGAAAGAAGATGTATAGAATAGCAATCTGTGATGATGAGATAGCCATTTGCGCACAAATTGAAAAGATCCTTCTGGACTATAGAGAAGCGGCCCATGTTGAAATGACCATCGACATTTATTTCTCTGCAGAAGAGCTGTATAGATTTCTTCTTGATGGAGTCGATTATGACATTCTGTTTCTGGACATTGAATTCAAGCAGGAAAATGGCATTCAAGTGGGTGAGAGAATACGGGATGAACTGAGAAACGAAACCATGCAAATTGTGTATATCTCCGGCAAACAGAGCTACGCCATTGATCTGTTTAATACGCGACCTTTGAACTTTCTGGTAAAACCGCTGGATTATCAGAAGGTTATCCAGGTGTTCAGAAAAGGGATGGAGCTATCCAATAAGAAACACCAGTATTTTACCTATAAGCAGGGGAAGAACATCAAGAAGATACTCGTCAAGGATATTCTGTACTTTGAGAGCCTCAATCGGCAGGTCAGGATGAAGACTGTCCGGGATACGGCCATCTTTTACGGTTCCCTTGAGGATATCTATGAAGAGCTGCATGCGTATCAGTTTTTTTACATCCATAAATCCTATTTGGTGAATTATAACCACATTATTGAATTCTATTATGAGAAGGTCATTATGTCGGACAGGACGGCGCTGCCCATAAGCCAATCACGAAGAAAAGCCATGCGTGATGTTCAGATTAGGATAGAAAAGGGAGAATAAATGATTCAGTTTTTGCAAAGCGAGTATGCCATTCTTTTACTATTAGTCCCAAGTTGCTTTATCTACTATAGTTACTTGACGGAAACATTCAGGAAGCCTAAGGTGAATAGAACGCTCACCTTGGCATCATTGATAACCTATTGTGTGCTGTTGCTTCTGTTCTATATCTTTGTAAACAATATCTGCAGTATTCTGCTCTTAAGTGTTGCTGCCTGCATACTATTAGCGTTCAACTATAAGGCCAATTTTTACAAGCGGGTTTTGACGGTGAACCTGTACTGTTTGGCCTTGTCATGCATTGAACATATACTTTTCATTATCTTCGACAGAGATATCAATGCCATCCCTGTATGGTGGCTCACCATAGCTAAGATGTCTTTGGCGGTCTGTGCTTTTCTGGGCCTGCTTAAATTTATGAAAGTTGACAGTAATATTGATTTGCCCCCTTCTGCATGGATACAATTGATGCTCATTCCCATTGTATCCTTAGGTCTGTTTATTTACCTGGCCTACTTGAATATTGGGGGAGAAAAGGCCATTGTTTTTACCTTAGGCTTTGTCAGCATTAATTTTATCGCCTTCCGGCTATATATGGAGATCTCGGCACGCTATGCCGAAAAATACAAGCAGTTCATGCTTTCCAAGCAAAAAGAGTACTATATCAAACAATTTGAATTCATGGAGAAATCTCTGAAGGAACGAAACGCTGAGAAGCATGATTATAAGAATCATTTATCGGTCATATCATCCCTAATCCAAATCAATGAGCAACAGAAGGCCCTGGAGTATATCACCAGAATAATCAATAATTATCAAAGCGCTAAAACATTCAGTTACTCCGGAAACCTGGAGATTGACAGCTTTATCAACTACAAAATACAGGAGGCCGAAAAGCATAATGTGCTCATGAACGCCGAACTGAGCATTCCCGAAAACCTTCAGGTGGATCCCTATGATATGACAACCATCCTGGGGAATATCATTGACAATGCCATTCAAGCCGCCAGCAAGGTAGACGGAGACAGAACCATAGACCTGAAAGTCAGCTATACCAAGGGTAGGCTTTTAATCACTATGACCAATCCCTTTAATGGAGAACTCAAATACGAGAACCAACGATTGGTTACCCTTCACGAGGATAAAGATAATCACGGGTTCGGGCTCAGCAATGTCAACGCTGTCCTGGAAAAATACAATGGAACCCTCCACATCGAGCATACCCATCAAACCTTTTCCATAACGCTATTGATGTTTATCAATAAGCCTTTAGCCTGTTGAGGTAGTGTCCTTGCCTGAGGAATGCCTCTTTTTCTTAGTTTACTACAAAAAAACCTTTAAATTTCTACAATGAGCAACAAATGGTGATAAATTTCGCTATGATTAGTGAGAGTTCTTACCCTAAGAAAAAATTATTCAAGTAAAAGGTGGTTTGAAAAATGATGAAACACAACAGATTCAAAAAGTACTTGCTCCTCTTTATCACCATGACGCTCTTGTTCTCCTTAGCGGCATGCTCCGGTTCAAAGTTCCCAAAGGCCGAAGAATCCTTGAAGACTTTTTTTGATTCCATTCAAAAAGCTGACTTTAAAACGGCTAATACTTACATGAAATCCTCTGCTTCACCCTTTGAGTTTGAGGATGAGGATCAGGAAAAGGTCACTAAGCTCATGTTCTCAAAGGTGAAGTATGAAATCCTTTCTGTTGAAGAAAAGGGCGACTCGGCAACAGCCAAAGTCAAGATTACCAATGTAGACATGATGGCCATCATGGAAAACATGTTTACCGATCTCTTTGAGATGATGATGAACGCCGGGGGAGAGATGTCTGATGAAGAAATAAACCAAATGTCCATGAAGTATCTTGAGGATAAAGTCTCGGCTGCCGATGCCCCCACCACAACCAGTGAGATTGAGCTCAAGCTGACAAAGAATCAGGATAAGAAAATATGGCAGATCGAGAATGATGATGCTATTGCCACTGCTTTAATCGGTGACCTTGGTGCATTATCGGAATAATCAGTAATGAAGACCAATGGGATTATAAAGGAAAGGTGGATTCTTAAGATGAAAAAAGCGGTTACTATTATTGTAATCATAGGTATTTTGGCCAGTATAGGCCTCGGGATAAAATGGCTGTCTGATTATAACGCTTACAAGGATGAGATTGAGACCCTCAGCGAATTTGCTTCATCAAGTTCCGCTGTTGCAGATTCCCTCAAGGAAATCAATACTCTGAAGACGACAGCCTTTGTTTTGATTGCGTGCGGCATTATTTATAATGCCCCCACTTGTCAAGACAATTTTTTAGCTTTTCTAAGTTAGGTTCTCCTTTCTTTATTTTTGTATAATTATAACATTTATGCATTCTGTTGGAGGATGTCAAGGGCGAGCGTA
>Ga0116192_1003126_pt1 | contig 10526 bp, 7 predicted proteins | sample AD_UKC113_MetaG_FD_89876 | JGI IMG/M metagenome (GOLD analysis project Ga0116192, IMG submission 89876) | Active sludge microbial communities of municipal wastewater-treating anaerobic digesters from Hong Kong - AD_UKC113_MetaG | ecosystem: Engineered > Bioreactor > Anaerobic > Digestate | place...
AAAAGCATAAGTGAGACCGCATCCACAGCCGAAGAAAATGCTGCAAGCAGCGAAGAAACCTCGGCTGCAATCGAAGAACAGACTGCTGCCATGCAGCAGGTAAGCAGTTCGGTAAAGAATGTCAGCGGGCTTGCCCAGAAAACAGTTGACGCTCTCATGGAGAACTTCAAAGTATCTGAGGAATCGAAGAACAGTCAGCTCTCTTCTGCAAAAACGCCGGGGTTTGACAGAAAAGGGAACTTAAAGGCGCATTGAATATTGAATGCTGCAATACTGGATATGACACTTCCTTTTTCATATCCTTAAATTACTTTTTTGATACTATTCAGCTAACGTTCAAGTTTAAGGTTTTTAAGAAATTTAATAAGCATTAATCCTGCTTTTTAAGGGTCTTATACTGATCAAAGGCACAATAAAGCTTCTTTTGTAAATTTAATTACTTTAGACCCTTTAATTCTGAAAGTAAATTTATATTTTAGCCCGCTTATTTCATGATCGTCAGCAGGTTGATAGCCTGAAGACAAACAGAGATTCAATACAAGAAAAACATAACACCTGAAAAACAAGACCGAAAGAACACCCGAAAAACAATAAAAAAGAACCCTGAAAAAACAAGACAAAAATAATACCTGAAAACCGAGAACACCTGAAAAAACAAGACAAAAAATTGCTTAAAAAACGGAAAAACGGAACACGAAAAAACGGAGCTAAATATCAGTAACGGAAGTATAGTATGAAAATAAAAACAAAAGCATTACACTCAATTTACAGTTTTGCAGCGGTAATGCTGGTATTATGTACCCTTACGTCAGGAGCTTTTGCTTCTGAAAATAACCCCGCATTTACTCCTGCAGAAAACATAACTGATGAAAATTTTGTAGATATTCAGGCAGAAATGCTTGAATCAATAAGTGAACAAATTGCTGATCTCCAGAGCTTCTACACCAATGTAAGTGAAGCATCCGATGCTTCCGAACTCCAGGAAGTTTTGTCCAGCAATATGCCAGCACATGTATGCAGGCCTGAAGGAATGAATATGGGCCCAGGCGGAATGCCCGGATTATTCAGCTTTGCCCAGGTTGAGAACGTGACTGACGACAACTACACTGATGTTCAGGCTGAAATTGTTGATGCTATTGGGAATATGACTGAAATGCTCAACAGCCAGCTGAATGACACAACCGATGAAAACATGACTGAGATGCTCAACGAACAGATAACAGAGCTTGAAAACCTGTCCAGTGAAATAAGTGCAGCTTCCAGTGCAGAAGAACTGCAGAACGTTGTGTTCACATATGTACAGACCCGGGCTGTTGAATCAATTGAAATGGAAGTCGAACATCTTGAAGAGATGGCAGCTGACAGCGAGAACACTACCGATGAAAACATGACTGAAGGACTTAACAGCAGGGTCACGGAACTCAATGCTCTGATAGAAGAGATCAACGGAGCAGAATCCCTTGAAGACCTCATGGAAATTATGTCCTCCTCACAGGGAATGGGGTTCGGGGGCTGCGGCTGCCCCATGGCCCCTGGAAAAATTCCTGAAAACAGTGTAGATAACAGCACTGAAGCCTGAGATTTGACAGGTTTAGCTATGATAAAAACGAGATGGAAAATTAAAAAGTAAAAAGGAGATGATAAAAAAACCAGAAAACATGGAAAGTTAGAAAGGAGATGACAGGAAACTGGAAAGGAATAGATGTAAGGATTCATCTTCCATCCCTTTTTCCGGGTAATTAAAAGACAAATACCTCAATATTCCAGAAAAATTTCACCTCAAATTGTATTACCTGCTAAATATCAAATACACCTCCTCCACATGGTTCTGGAGAGCCAGATAACCGGATAAAAACTCCAAGACCACATCAGTACAAAACAAGATCAAAACTCTGAAAACTAAAAACTCTTACCCGTAAATCATCTCTTTTCTCTTTCCTTTATTATTGTGAGATTTTAAACTTGGGCTGCAAGGTCGCATAAATAGATATCATTGCCTGCAGCATCATTGACATAGTTCTTGTCCATTCCCCACACAACAGTGTTATTGTATATTTCTGGTGTCGTATAAACTTCTTCAGGATAGTTATGTACCATTGTACTCTGTCCTGTGGATATGTTATATACATATACTCCAGGTTTGCCTTCATAATCATCAACACATTTATTGTATACAATTTTATCATCGTGTATGGCAATATGTGTCCCTGTACTGGCGCCGTATTCATTTCCATAAGGATCTGTGTCAAGTTGATGTGTGACATCTATAGTTTTATTTGTTGATGTATTATACATCACAATATATCCCTGATGATTGTATACATCAGACCAGATAACGTTAGTGCCCCATATATGCGGTATGTTTGGATCTCCATATGAAGTGACAGTTATTTTTTCCTTCGTATCGATGTCATACATTCTGATAGTTATGTCCACTTCAGGATCTTCTGAATATGAGTAATACACCACTTTTGTATCATATATGTCGGGATTACTACCGTTTCCAATTACAGTCTGTGTGGATGTAGATGTATTCATCAGATACACACTATCATTCGCACTCCAGACGATCCTGTCACTGTAAATAGCAGGTTTGCTGAACTGGTCCACATCCTGCGTGATGTAACTTTTTGTGGCTGCTGATATATCGTACACAACAAGCCTTGGAGTTCCACTGCTTTCATCATGCCATACTAACCTGTTACCGTAAATATCCGGGCTGTATGCCCCGGAAGAACTAAAAGTAGTGTCTGTTTTGTTGGTCAGGTCGTATAGATGAATAACAACCCCATTTGTCCATACTACCCTGTTACCATAAACAGCAGGATCGTATCCGGTGCCAATTTTCGTAACCTGTGCCGCTGAAGCTGCGGCTGAGATTGAAATCAAAAAAACAAAAACCAGGAATGCTGAAGCTAAAGCTATTGAACAGATCTTACTCTTATTTTCCATTTATTTTCCCCCAGCTAGCTTTATTTTTCAAAGTAAATTACAGCTTATAGTCAGGATATTTTTCAGGTCCGGTAACATTTTCAGGTTCTGTAATAATATCTGGATCCTGAATCATCTGTTACTAAAGTCACATTAATCCAGACATGAATTATTTGCCCAACCAATTCTGTGATAAATAAGTAGAGACTAATTAATTATATAATTTTGTGAATAAAATATTATAACCTTTGTTACACATGGATTTTTGTTATGAACTAAATTACAGACCTCAATTAGAAATCAAAAATTGCTTTAAGACATGAGGCAAATGGAAAATTAAAATTCTGCAACCCCTTCTGATTAATCTAAATAGCTTTTAGAGCAGCAGTTGCTGAAAAAACTTATTGCCATTTATATATAAAAACTTTTAAATTATATGGCGACAATCGCAGGCAATAAGATCTTTCTGAAAAATAGGCTACTGGATATTTTTGAAATACAAAATAAAGTGGATTCTTCCTTGTCTGGGAGTGGGTATGATATGAGAGACAACCTGAGAAATTCTGGCATAGACAGAAAACGAGCAGAGGAAGTTCTGAACCAGAGAGAAGAATGTTTCAGGAAGAAGCTGGAAAATAATCTCTCACCCGCCCGGGAGGTGGAGAACCTTGAGCTGGCTGAAATCATTGATGTCCAGGCTATTCAGCCCTTAGTGGACGATTTCTATAAACTTACTAAAATCCCCATAGGCTTAAACGACCTTAAAGGAAATGTTCTGGCAGGAGCCGGGTGGCAGGACATCTGTACCAGATTCCACAGGATTCACCCTGAAACCTGCAGGCACTGCGTAGAAAGTAACACAAATCTATCCCAGGGGGTTTCCCCGGGAGAGTTTAAGCTGTACAGGTGCAGGAACAATATGTGGGACATGGTGACCCCTATTATGGTGAGTGGGCGGCATGTCGGGTATGTATTCGCAGGGCAGTTCTTTTTTGAAGATGAAACTCTGGACTATGAACTCTTCCGTTCTCAAGCCCGAAAATACGGCTTTGATGAAGAGGAGTACATAACAGCACTTGAGAAAGTCCCGAGGTTAAGCAGGAAAGCTGTAGACACCAGCATGGCCTTCTTTATGACCTTTGCAAGCATGCTCTCGCAGCTTAGCTACAGCAATATCAAGCTGTCCCGGGCACTGGCTGAGCGCGATTCCCTGGTAAACGCGCTGGAGAAGAGTCGGGAAGATTTCGACCGCGCCCAGACTGTGGGGAATATCGGAAGCTGGCGTATGGATGTGCGTAAAAATAAATTGACATGGTCCGATGAAAATCACCGTATCTTCGGAATCCCAAAAGGCATCCCTTTAACTTATGAGACTTTTCTTTCAACGGTCCATCCGGATGATAGGGAATACGTTCATAAGAAGTGGAAGGAAGGGCTGGAGGGTGAAGTATACGACATCGAGCACCGCATCATCGTGAACGATAAGACCAAATGGGTGCGTGAAAAAGCATATCTTGAGTTTGACAAAAATGAAGCGCTTATCGGCGGCTTCGGAATAACGCAGGATATCACAGAGCGCAAAAAAGCAGAAGAAGCTCTGAAGTTGTCAAACATTTATAATCGCAGTTTGATTGAAGCTGGTCTGGACCCTCTTGTGACCATAGGGCCAGACGGAAAAATAACCGATGTCAATAATTCCACTGAAAAGGTTACCGGCTGTTCTCGAGATGAACTCATAGGTACCGATTTCTCAGACTATTTTACTGAGCCTCAGAAAGCTAAAGAAGTTTATCAGCATGTATTCCTGGAAGGTCTGGTAAGGGATTACCCTCTTGAGATTCAGCACAAGGATGGGCGTATAACTCCTGTTTTGTATAATGCTTCAATTTATAAGGACGAATACGGTGAGGTTATTGGGGTTTTTGCTGCTGCACGTGATATTACAGAACTTAAAAGAGCAGAAAAAGACCTGAAAAAAGCACATGAGAATTTAGAAAAACTGGTTGAAGAGCGAACAATTCAGCTTGAAAGTGCGTATAAGTCGTTGAAAGAAAATGAGAAAAGCCTCTCTGAAGCCCAAAAAATGGCACACGTTGGGAACTGGGACTGGGATCTTCTGACTGGCAAAGTACACCTGTCTGATGAAGTGTATAATATCTTTGGACTTACCCCCCAGGAATCAGCTGCATCTTATAAAGAATTTCTGAGATATGTGCACCCGGATGACAGGGAGGATGTGGACAACATAATTAAGAAAAGCTTATCCGGGGAGCGCTGCGGCATTGACCACAGGATCATTCTGGATAATGGGGAAGAGCGCACACTCTATACGGAGCGGGAAGTTATTTTTGATGAGAATAATGTCCCTGTCAGGGTCAGAGGAATAATTCAGGACATTACAGAGCGCAAGAAAGCTGAAGAAACCCTGGAAAAAATACAGGAAATCCACATAAAAGAAATCCACCACAGGATCAAGAATAACCTGCAGGTGATCTCATCTCTGCTCAGCCTCGAAGCTGAAAAGTTCAGCGATGAAAAAATTCTTGAATCATTCAGGGAAAGTCAAAATCGTGTAGCTTCAATGGCCCTGATTCATGAAGAACTCTATAGAGGAAAAGAAGTGGATACCCTTGATTTTGCAGCTTATCTTCAGAAGCTGACTGCGGTCCTTTTTGATTCATATAATCTTAAAAATAGTGAAATCAACCTGAAGCTGGACCTCGAGAAGATTCCCCTTGATATGGATATTGCGATACCTCTCGGCATTATCGTTAACGAGCTGGTCTCAAATTCCCTGAAACATGCCTTCCCGGATGGAAAAGCAGGGGAAATTCACATAAGCTTCTGCAAAAAAGAAAATTTTGCCTCAAAATATGAGAACTTCAACCCGTGCCTTTCCTGGATGGAAAAAGACGGATTAAACTACATACTCACCGTAGAGGACAACGGAACAGGTATTCCCGAAGAGATAGAATTCCCCAATGCAGATTCCCTTGGACTGCAGCTTGTAAACCTGCTTATTGAGCAGATAGACGGTTATGTAGATCTAAATCGAAATAATGGAACAAAATTTTCCATCTTTTTCAGAAATATAGAAGCGTAAGAAAATCATATATATTTTCAAACAAACGGCTTCTGAGACTCCTGATAAGTGTGTAAGACCTATTTTAAGATCATTTAAGAATCCAAAGCGTTTATAAAGCTTCTTTTCTAAATTTAATTACTTTGGACCCTTTATTTCTGAAAGTATGTTTATATTTTAGCCTGCTTATTTCATGACTGTCAGCAGGTTGATAGCCTGAAGACAAACAGAATAACGGAAAAAAGACACAAGTAACCTCTGAGAAACTAGACCAAAAATAAATTAAAAAAAGATCAAAGAAAATCAACGAAAAAAAATGAAACTAAACATAATAATGGAAGTATACCATGAAAATAAAAACAAAAACATTAAACTCAATTTGCCGTTTTTCAGCAGTAATGCTGGTATTATGTATTCTCCCTTCGGGAGCTTTTGCTTCGGAAAATAAACCTGCATTTACTCCTTCAGAGAATATCACTGATGAAAACTTCGCAGATGTTCAGGCTGGAATGCTTGAATCTATCAGTGAGCAAATTGCTGAACTTCAGATTATGGCTGAACCAGCCCTCTCAATGTAAGTTTTAAAATGAATTATAAATTACTTTATGATCTTTTTTAAGTTACAGGAGATTACCAAATGCGATTACTAAAAAAATGCCCGGAGTGCGGCTCCGAACTTAAAAATTATGTTTTTGAAGATTTTCAGTACTGCCCTGTGTGCGGGTACTGGACAAGAAAAGAAACTCTAAGGCTTGAGCCTTTAATGATAGTCGGGTGACAAAAACATGCCCGAATTCCCTGGAGAATGTATCCGGTGCGGTACACCTATTAAAAAGCAGGTACTCGGCTCAAATGAGTTCTACTATTGCAGAAAATGCGGGTGTACATCCTCAATAGCATCTGTAAGTGTGCCTTCTCCATACACAGATCAGCATGTTAATGTTGAAAATAAGTCTGCACCAGGGACTTAAAACGGAAATATAAGCAAAGATTTGTGAATACCTGACCGCAAGATTCGTTTACCGCTCCTTCCAGCCTGTTCTCCTCAATCATTCCCATGGACAGCCAATTGCCTCAAAGGCAATCTGGCATCTATGGTCAGAGCCATATAGGTATTAGACAGCAGTTCAAGATCAGCCCTTTTCACGGCTTCGAGTTACCAGAGAAAAACAATTTTCCTGCCGCATTGTTAAGGAGAAAAATGAATGAAAAATTGGGGAAAGCTGTACTTAATATTTTTAGCTTCAACAGCTCAGGTTTTCAGATTACTTCCATAATTTTTCCGGCAAACAACTGGTAAAATTAAACTTTATTTCGGGCAGAATACAGTTCAGAACCCAAAATTAAGTTTTATTTTTACTTTAAAGCTTTAATCATCTTCTAAATTCATAACCACCCTCACTCTTGACACTTGTTCTCCAAGCATCTTTATCTCTTTGTCTGACAATTAAAAGGCTGTAAAGCAGTGAGCTGAAAAAAAGCGTAACTGTGAATAATTCCAAATTTACTTAAATTTCCCTGAAGATCCAGCCAGCATGATAATGTGCGACTAAAAGTGATACTATGTTAAAAAGAAAGCCAGGAATCCTGTTAATGGTAATAAGCCTTATCATAACAACTGTGCCGGCCATATTAGGCGAGCAGGATACACAAACTATAATTATTGCCGGAGACGGGAGTGGTGACTATAATTGTGACGGCTCCAGTGACCAGGTAGAGATTAACCAGGCACTTGAATATGCAGCAGCAAATCCCGGAACAACTGTTTACTTGAAAGGGCCGTTCACATATGTCATAGATGACACCATCCTGATTGGCAGTAATACCACTCTAACAGGGGACAGCACTGCAACCATTAAGCTTGCTTCCGGGTTATCCATATGGGGAGGCGGCGGGAGCAGTATTTCAAACGAAAAAGCCATGCTCATGATTAAAGGAAATTCTGCAAGCAACATTACAATAAGAAATATAACTGTTGATGGGAGCCAGAGTGATTATTATCCGGATATCAATCTCGGAACTTCCTGCTATAACATGGCAACTTTAATAGGCTGCGATGGGCTGACAATTCAGGACGTTACGTTCCAGAACGGATGTAACGATGCAATGCTCATTTCAGAATCCAGCAACATAGTGATAGATTCGGTGACTGTAAACAAATGCGGACATGACGGCGTATATGCCTATCATGTGACAGATATTATAGTTAAGAACTGCAGTTTTATTAACCGGACCAATTCATCATGCAGATTCGATACTGTAACCAACGGTGTATTTGTCAACAATGAATGCACCACATCCGGCGGCGGATATGCAGGCCTGGAATTACAGGGAACTCTTAAAAACATAGAAGCCTCTGGCAACTATTTCCATGACCTGGATGCACCTGCAATAGTTCACTTAAACACAGATGAAACCAATGTAAACATCCACGACAACAGAATTGTAAATTGTGAATAAAGAACTCAATAAATTTTAACTCTCACAATGTGATGATTTTTCTGTAAAACCATGAATCTTAAGAAATAATGGAGTAAAAATTCCACATTAGAGGAGCCAATTATATATTGTAATTAGATATTGTATGCAAAAACCTGGCTTCGAATCCACAGCAATTTACAACACCCGAATAAAGAAACATTTGATCGCTGAGATTTGAACTCAGGACCCCCTCCATGTGAAGGCTGGTGAATAAGCGATGCAAGCACCGTGTTTGATGGTCCAAATTCAATAAGCCTTGCTTTCATAAAAGGTCTCATATTTAATTCAACTCTCACAAGTATAGTTTCTATGTTTGATTTGTTGAAAATAGCCTGTTTATTCACCAATATACCAGAATTATCAAATTTCTGCTTTAATTTGAATAATAATACATAAATATCTGCTTTTATGAATTTATAAGTTGTATGTCTCTTCTTCAAGATGCATGTTTGAACGCGTTAAGGCAAGATACTCCTAGATATACTTTTCTATCCAAATCATCAAACAATCAAAAAATTAAGGAGTAATACATGTATGAGATGAGTACAAAAATCAGATAATTTCATACTTTTTAGGAATAATTTATAAAGAGTTAATAACAAAGAGTTTATGGAGTTCAGAAGTACTTTACAGGTCACCTGAACTCCATAACATATGCCTAAGAGGCAGATTATGTTAGCTTTGCGTATATTTAAGCTTGCCTGATTCTGCCTCCTGAGGGGATAAACCTTTTGGAGTAGTATAAATGATAATGAAAAAATTTAGAACAGGGACTTTGCTTACGATAGCACTGTTGGTAAGTACCTTTATTTTATCAGGAACGGCACTAGCAACTGATTCTAGTTCAGAGATTTTGGAAAAGGTAAGTTATGACAAAACCTCCCTTCATTTTGCCGAAATACTAAACAGTTTTGAAACCGTTACAGCGAATCCAGATATCTTTTTAAAAAACGTTGAAGATGGTAGAGTAAATATGAAATTGCTCGGAAAAGAGTTTGATTTGGAACTTGAGAATACTCACGTTGTAAATGATGATGCAAAGGTTTTCATTGAAAATGAAACTGGGACATATACTTTACCAGCAGCAAAAATCAATACATACAGAGGAAAAGTTGTTGGAGAAGAAAACAGTAATGTAGGATTTGCTGTGTCGGATGAGGCTCTTATCGGACACATTGAAGTAGGAAGTACCTATTATGCTATTGAGCTAACAAATAAAACAGTAGATGGAAAAGTAATTCTTGTCGTTTTTAGTTCTGACGATATAAAAAAACATGAAGACAAGATAATCAATTATTTTGAGGTTGAAGAACAAACACCTTTGGAAGATTTATCTAACATTAAAGAATCTAATTCTTACACTATACTGAGTACAACATATGTAGATGTTCTCCCAGCTTATGATCAAGATTTTAAAAACACATACGGAAGTGACTCCGCCGCCCAGACTGAGATTTCAAACAGGATCAATGACGCAGGAGATGCATATTCACCTGCTAGCGTAGTTTTCCGTATTACAAATTATAAAAAGTATGGTTACCTTTCATCTGGCACCGGGGAACAAATATTAAACTTTTTCAAATCTGATATTCCTCCATATCGTGACATAACAAATAGTGACTTATCAATACTGTTTTATGGAAAAGATTTAACCGACAATGTTATCGGAAGATCTACTACCTACAATGGAAGCTCACTAAACGCATATTCTATAGCTCAGATGGTCGATGGGCCAGGGAATTACGATGCAACTCCTAATGGAAAATCTGTCGTTATAGCACATGAGCTCGGACATAATTTCGCTGCAAATCATAATGAAGCATTCAACTGGACAGAAAGCAGCACACTGGTCTATTCCACAATGACTGGTGGATGGTACGGTGACAGTATAATGAGACGTAGGTTCTCTTCTAACGATGGTGTCCACGGAGATAGTACTCACAATAATATCCAACATGTTCAGTCTACTAAAACTACTGTAGCTGGATTCCAATAAATTTTGACGAGATAATTGCCTCATAATAATGACAAT
>Ga0116192_1003127_pt1 | contig 10525 bp, 12 predicted proteins | sample AD_UKC113_MetaG_FD_89876 | JGI IMG/M metagenome (GOLD analysis project Ga0116192, IMG submission 89876) | Active sludge microbial communities of municipal wastewater-treating anaerobic digesters from Hong Kong - AD_UKC113_MetaG | ecosystem: Engineered > Bioreactor > Anaerobic > Digestate...
GTTCGCGATATTCGAGTGAGATTCTATCTACAATTCAATCTCTCTATTCAAAAGTGGATCTGCATATCTTTGAAAACCCACTCACATTTGACTCCGTAGAGCCTTACATGGCATATACCCGTGCCTCCATGTCTGAAGATCGCCGCTTATGGGGCAGCCTCTTTGAGGATAAAGACGACTTTGAAAAGATCATGAGCCAGATCAACGAGGTCGCGAAAAAACGCATGGATCAGGATGGTAAATTGGTGATGACAAAGGTAGTGGGCGGAATTCTCGCCACAAAATAGGTGCCTATGAACCAGGATATGACCTTCTTTGGTAAACGTATTTGTTTCTTCGGTGCTCATCCCGATGATATTGAAATTGGTTGTGGAGCCTTAATTTCACATATATCCAGGCAAACTGACTTACGCACGGTTACCCTCTCAGATAATCAAAAAAATCCCCTTCTAAGAAACATAGTGGAGGAACACTACAACAGTATGAATGTGTTAGGGGTTCCCAAAGAGAAGGTGGTCATCGGTACTTTTGAGACCAGACGGTTCCCCCAATTCAGACAGGAAATTTTGGAGTTCATGCTGGAGATCCGTAATTCTTTCCATCCGGATATTGTCTTTTTACATACAAAATCAGATCTCCATCAGGACCATGCGACAGTGACCGAGGAGGGTTTACGTGCCTTTCGGGGAACAACAGTTTTAGGGTATGATGTGATTCGCAGTAGTTATGGCTTCTTTCCTCAATTCCTTGTAGAAGTTAATGAAGAAGATGTACAGCGAAAAATTAATGCCCTGGCGGAATATTCCACCTATAAGGATAAATATTATTTTGACCCGGATCTAACCCGATCTATTCTGGTAAAAAATGGGGCGCTGGTCGAACGGAAATTTGCAGAAGGCTTTGATATCCTGCGGATAATCGGTGCTTTTAGCTGTTCAGCAGACTGATCGTAAACGCCCCGATCTATCTCGATCGGGGCGACTGTTTTTATCCCGGAATTCCTATCTCTAAAAATTCGTCGACAATTCGTATCGGATAAACTGGTATCCCGGTAACCGCTGGTAGGGAAACGGCGTCACCTGTGCGGATGTTGAATCTTGCGCCGTGCCGGGGGCAGATAATTTCATCTCCTTCAATCTCGCCTTCCCCAATGGCACCGCCATCATGCGTGCAAATGTCACCAGTGGCATAGAATTCTCCGCCGAGGCAAAAAATGACGATCGGTTTGTGATCGATTTCAATAAAAATCCTTTCCCCCTGCGGAAAATCCTTTGCAAGTCCAAGGCGATAAAAATGAGATTCTGAAGTCGTTTCAGCCATGCTAATCCTCCACTTTTTCCAAGAGATCGTCACTGGATTCGCCGAGACCATAAACTCCAGCTTTGAGGATTTTAAGCGGCAAGAGAGCACATTTCAAACGCACCGGACCCAATTCAATCCCCAATAGATCCAGTACATCCTCTTTTGTAAGCTTTTTTATTTCCGCGGTGGATTTTCCAATGACGGATTCCAAAAGCAAATCAGCAGATGCCTGCGAAATGGCACAGCCGTGACCGGAAAAACCCGCTTCCCGGATAATTCCTTGATCATCTACGCGCAAATCAATGCGAATATGATCGCCGCATAAGGGATTTTCATCTTCAAAAGAAATATCATGCGGATCCAACTCACCGCGATAAAGCGGATTTTTATAACGTTCTATGATCACTTCTCGATAAAGATCATCCATGATTTATCCAAAATATTTCTTTACTGTCTCGATTCCACTTACCAATACATCCACATCTTTGCGAGTGTTGTACAAATAGAAACTGGCTCTCGTCGAAGCTGGAATATTGTATTTATCATGCAAAGGCATCGCACAATGATGACCCGCTCGCACCGCGATCCCCGCAGAATCCAGAATTTGCGCAACATCATGCGGATGAACGCCATCCAGGGTAAAGGCTAAAACCGCCCCTTTCTTGTCCGCCTGTGGTCCAAGAATGGTCAAACCTGGAATCTTGGACAATTGATCGATTGCATAGGCAGTGATTTCCTGTTCATGCCGGGCGATCGTCTCCATCCCAATCAAATTGAGATAATCAACTGCCGCTCCTAGACCAATTGCCTCTGCAATGGCGGGTGTACCTGCTTCGAACTTGTGCGGCAGGTCATTGGCAGTAAAAGAACGCAGGTATACCTTCTTGATCATGTCGCCACCGCCTAAAAAAGGTGGCATTGCTGAAAGCATTTCCAGTTTTCCCCATAATACGCCGATTCCTGTTGGACCTAACATTTTATGACCGGAAAATGCGACAAAATCGGCATCTATCTCGGCTACATTGACTGGTAAATGAGGGACAGATTGAGCGGCATCCATGAGCGTCATCGCACCAACCTGCTTTGCCATACTGATTATTTCACGGGCAGGATTAATCGTGCCCAGCACATTCGACATCTGGGTAAATGCTACTACTTTTGGGTTTTGATCGAGCAGCTTTTTGTAACTATCCAAATTAAGTTCACCCTCGGGGGTAACCTCGATGAACTCAAGCCGTAGACTCTTTTCGGCAGCAAGCATTTGCCAGGGGACCAAATTGGAATGGTGTTCCATTTCGGTCAGTACCACAAGATCCCCATTATTCAGGTTTGCGCGTCCCCAGGCATTTGCCACCAGATTGATTGATTCAGTGGTATTACGAGTAAAAATAACTTCTTCAACCTTTTCGCTGCCAATGAAATCCGCAACCTTTTTCCGCGCATCTTCATATTGAGCAGTGGCTTTTTCAGCCAGCGCATGTACGCCACGATGAATGTTGGCGTTCGTTGACCGATAATAATCATCCATCGCCTCAATCACCTGAAGGGGCTTTTGTGAGGTAGCGGCGGAATCCAAATAGGTAAGACGAATACCTGGATGGACTTCAATATTTAGGATGGGAAAATCCTCCAACAACCCCTCACCGATACTTTTGGTCGGGTGATTTGCAGTCATCCTGGTTTGTCTATCCTGCCTTCGGAAGATCGACTCGACTTTTCTTCGCCGGAATGCGGAGATGCTGTGAATTCTGGGGAAACCAGAGAATGTGGTCCGGAACCATCCAGCCATCAGTCAGATAGACATTGGTCCGGAACTGTACCGCTACCATTTTCGGATCCACCTGCACCACGATGCCCTTCAGCCAGCCACGAATTCTTTCCCCGTTTTTCTCATGGTCGCAATAAACTTCAACCGAATCTCCAACCTGGTATTCAAATTCCTGTTCTGGTGGTCGCATGAATGGAACTGAATTCATACCCGTTGATCCTTTTTCTTTGTGTGTAGTGATATTCATTTCATTCTATCATATCGGCTTAATTTGATTTCTCAACCAATATGCTCCATTTTTTCTGATATTGCCGCCTTAAAACGATTTCGAACTCCTTCAAAAGGGATTCGCTGCATAATTGGATCAAAAAACCCTTCAACAATTACCCGCTCTGCAATCTCATGTGGCAGACCACGGCTTTCTAAATAAAAAATCTGATCCTCATCAATCTTGCCCACTGTTGCGCCATGTGTACAGCGTACATCATCTGTCAGGATTTCAAGACCCGGGATGGAATCTGCCCTGGCATTGCGGCTTAACACTAAATTGCGGTTTGCCTGGTAGCCATCCGTTTTGACAGCGTTTGGCGCGACATAAATCATCCCCTGCCAGACTGAACGACTATGATCAAGCAGCGCGCCTTTGAAGAGCAGATCGCTCGTTGTATTGGCAACCAGATGATTTTGCTGTGTATCGTGGTCTAGATGCTGGTTATTATCAGTGAAGTAGAAGCCCGACATTTTTCCCACGCTTCCTTCGCCAATCAGGTTTAGAGTTGAAAAATTCTTGGTTAACTTACTACCCAGTGCGCCAAAAATCCAATCGATGCTTCCATCGTGCTCTACAAAGACGTCTTCCCGGGTAAAATTGATCACGTTTTCGCCCCAGGATTGCAGTTCAACAAAATTCAAATGAGCTCCAGGACCAACATAGAGATGCATCAAGCCCGCATGTAAAGATTCGCCGCTGTAACCTGCAGGAGAAGAAGCTTCATGCACATAAGTGGCGGAGGAATCTTCTTCGAGATATACGAACACGTGGTGTGAATGGGCGATCCCCTCAACGGGTGCCCAATAAAGGCTTTGAATAGGTATTTCGATATGGATTCCTTTCGGAACATAAAGCAGAATGCCATTAAACGCCAGTGCACCCGCCAGTATGCCGAATTTTCCACTATTGGAAAGGTCTACTCGCGAAAGGACTTTTTCCACCAGAGTTGGTTGGGTATCTACTAAATCCCTCAAGGAACCAAAAACGACACCTTTTTGAAGGATACTTTCTTCCAATTGAACTTGACTTTTCAACGGAGTGAGGAAAACCTGCCCGCCATTTTTTTCTCCAGCGACAGGCGCCATAAGATCATAAGGCAAAGTCATGGCATCGGAATGTGGATCTGTGGAGGTCTTGAAACCACTAAAATCGATTCCCTGTAAGGAAGTACGTCGCCATTCCTCTTCTTTTCCACTGGGAAGCGGAAGGGTTTTGTATAATCGGGAAGCTTCTTTCCGGTATCGCTTCACAATAAGCGGTTCTGCCTCATCAGGATCCGGCAAAACAAGATCGGTCTGCATCCTGGCAGCGCTTTTGGTGCTTTTGGTAAAAATGATCGGATTCTCTGTCATGAACTATTTCCTTTTGCGGTTTACCCTACCGATCCTTCCATTTGGAGTTGAATCAATCTATTCATCTCGACAGCATATTCCATCGGTAATTCTTTGACCAGGGGTTCGATGAACCCAGATACAACCATCGTAGTCGCTTCTTCCTGACTTAGCCCACGACTCATCAAATAGAAGAGCTGCTCCTCGCCTATTTTGGAAACAGAAGCCTCATGACCAACGGTCACGTCTTCCTCATCCACTTCAATTGTGGGGTAAGTATCCGATCGTGAACTCGGGTCAAGGAGGAGTGCATCACAAGCTACATTGGATCGAACATTCACAGCGCCTTTGTAGACTTTTAACAATCCCCGGTAAGAGGAACGTCCTCCTGCTTTACTGATAGATTTGGAAGTAATCTTAGAACTGGTATTGGGTGCAAAGTGGATGACCTTGCCGCCAGCATCTTGCTGCTGCCCTTTGCCGGCAAAAGCCACTGAAAGAATTTCTCCATGAGCACCGGGTCCCATTAGATAAGTGGATGGATATTTCATTGTCAACTTTGAACCAAGATTGCAATCCACCCATTCCATCGTACCATTTTCTTCCACTTTGGCACGTTGCGTCACCAGATTGTAAACATTCTGGGACCAGTTTTGAATCGTGGTATAGCGAACCCGGGCGCCTTTCTTGACAACAATTTCGATCACACCGCTGTGAAACGAATTGGTTGTGTATTGAGGTGCTGTACAACCCTCCACATAATGCACTCTCGAACCTTCGTCCGCAATGATCAAGGATCGTTCGAACTGACCAATATTTGCCACATTAAGCCTGAAATAAGCTTGCAGAGGTAATTCGACCGTCACACCCTTGGGAATGTAGACAAAGGAGCCGCCAGACCAGACTGCTGAATTGAGGGCGGCAAATTTGTTATCCTCAATGGGAATTACCGTGCCAAAATACTCCCGGAAAAGGTCAGGGTATTGCCTCAATCCATCTTCAATACTTAGGAAAATGACGCCTTGTTTCGCTAGTTGTTCCTGAATGCTGTGGTAAACCATTTCCGATTCATACTGCGCGCCTACACCGGCAAGGAATTTTTGTTCTGCCTCTGGTATACCCAGCTTATCAAAAGTATTGCGAATGGTTTCCGGAACATCATCCCAGTTCTTTTCACTTGCTTCCGCCGGTCTTACATAGTAATAGATATCCTCAAGGTCAAGACCTGAAAGGTCCGGTCCCCATGCAGGCATCGGTCGCTGCATAAAGTGACGAAGAGCTTTCAGGCGGAATTCTAGCATCCATTCCGGTTCCTGCTTCATTGCAGAAATTTTCCTGACAACGGCTTCACTTAAACCCTTTTCAGATTTATAGACGTAAGTTTCCGGATCTTTAAACCCGTACTGGTAATCACCAAGGTTTTCCAGAAAATCATTACTTTTAATGTTACTCATCGCAATCTCCGGTTGATGTTCTACCTCTAAATGGACTCAATACCGTTTTCGATTTTTTCCCGGATCCAATCATAGCCGTGCTCTTCAAGGTGCAAAGCAAGATCTGGTCCGCCCGATTCTACAATCCTTCCATCCATCATCACATGTACCACATCCGGCTTGATGTAATTGAGCATCCGTTGATAGTGAGTGATTAATAAAACGCCGATATTTTGATCGTGCAAAAGGTTTACGCCTTCAGAAACGATTTTTAAAGCATCAATATCCAACCCTGAATCTGTTTCGTCAAGAATAGCGATTTCTGGCTGCAGCATAGCCATTTGTAAAACTTCTGCGCGTTTTTTCTCCCCACCTGAAAATCCCTCATTGAGATAACGACCTGCAAAAGAAGGATCCATTTTTAAGAGGGTCATCTTCTCGAGTAATAATTTTCGAAACTCCGGGATAGGAATCCCTTTGTCTCCAGGATTTTGTGCTTTTCGGCGCGCGTTTACCGCGGTGCGCAGGAAATTTGCAACCGTCACCCCCGGGATGGAGATAGGATATTGAAATGCCAGGAATAATCCGAGTCTGGATCGCTCATCCGTTTTGAGTTCGAGTAGATTTTGACCTTTGAACCATACTTCACCCTGTGTTATTTCATAATTTGGATGTCCCATTAGCGTATAAGCCAGGGTCGACTTGCCGGTTCCATTGGGTCCCATGATGGCATGCACCTGCCCTTGGGGTACAGATAAGGTGACCCCTTTTAAGATTTCTTTTTCGCCAATTTTGACATGTAAATTTTTTATTTCTAATTCAGACATGAAGGTTACTCCTGCGCAAGTTCTCTTTTATTAGATATTTATGATGTATTTCTAATTTATTCATTTACCACTAGGATTATAGCACAGCGTTAATTCACAGTCAATATTTACCATATTTATCTAATTTATTTGATTTATTGAGGTATAATAAATTCGTAATATTTATATGATAATTGATTAATATAGAGTATAAGGATTTTACCAATGAAAAGCACGCGTGAACGAATTTTACAAACCTTACTCCTGAACCCCAACTCCACTATTAGCGATCTGGCTGAAGCGGTCGACATTAATGCCATTTCTGTCAGACACCATTTAACCAACTTGCAAGCGGAAGGGTTAATTCAGGCTCAGGAAGAACGCCACGGTGTCGGGCGTCCAAGACTGGTCTATGCGCTGACCGATACTGGTGCTGAATTGTTTCCCACCCGTTACTTGCGCCTGGTAAATCAATTGTTCACTCAATTGAAGAACAAACTCCCAAAGAAGGAGGTAGAAAAATTACTGGCGCAAATAGCAGTTGAAATATCGGCTGATGAAGCTGCGAAACTACGCACAGTATCAATGCCCGAGAAAATGGCATCTATCCAGGAATTCCTTGCCCGCGAAGGGTTTCTGATCGAATGGGAGCAGAATGGTAATTCTATTCGCATCAATGAAATTTCATGCCCCTTTTATCATATCAGCCACAATCATCCTGAAATTTGTGTGATTGATAAAACAATTTACGCCACTTTATTTTCAGCCCCCGTTGAAAAGACACAATGCATTCTTAACGGAGATCATTACTGCTCGTATCTCATAAAACTCGAAAATACGATGGAGAAGGTAGCATGACAGACAACACAAATCCCACCACAAATCGCCCGACTTGGCAGGCTGAAGAGAGTCACCCGGATCTTTGTGAACGATTGCGAAATACACTTAGCGAGGTTCTTGACCCTGAGCTGGGTTTAAATGTTAATCAACTGGGTTTAATTCGAGATGTAACCATCACGGATGAAAACGCGGTGATTAAAATGATCCTGACCACACCATTTTGTCCTTATGGTCCTGCCATGCTGGAAAGTGTTCGTGAAAAAGCGGAAAAAGCTTTGGAACGGGAGGTCTCTATTGACTTCAGCCTTGAACCCTGGGATTTTTCGATGATGGAAGAGGGTTTAAGCAGCAACTGGGGTTTCTTTTGAGCGTTTTCCAAAACATGTTTACACTGTTTCCATAAAGACATCCTTAATCGTTTTAGAGTAAAATGGACAAATGATTCAATCAACGATTCTGAGTCCATCTCATCCACCACGTTTTCTTCAAAGTCTTCAAGAACTAAGCGGCATTACCTGCCAACCCGATGAATTCCTTTGGGTCAGTTTGGAGACTGCCAGTACTGAAGAAATGGATTCGGTATTGCGTGGTATTTTTCATTTCCATCCGCTCGCCATCGAAGATTGCCAAAGCGCTGGTTTTCAGGTTTCTAAAATTGATGATTTTGGCGATTACATTTTTATCATTGCTCATGCCATCCTCAATGAATCAGAAAATAGCGAATTGTCAACGGAAGAGTTGAACCTCTTTCTGGGGAAAAATTATCTCGTCACAGTTTTCACCGAAGAACAAATGCCTGCCATTGTCAAGACCAGAGATTTAATTCAAAAAGATAACCGTATTTCGATCAATGGACCAGATTTTCTCTGCCACACCATCCTCGATGCCATTGTTGATGATTATCTTCCCCTCATTGATCAAATGGAAACAGAAGTCGAGTGGCTCGAGGATTCCGTACTGGAAAAACCCAAGCCCGAAACTCTGCAAAGGTTATTAACGATCAAGCATAGCATAATGGCATTACGGCGATTCATCAGCCCGCAACGCGAAGTGATGAATCGTCTTTCCCGTGAGGATTTCCCAAATGTCATTGATCCACAAAGTTTGATCTATTTCCGCGATATTTATGACCATCTGGTGCGTATTCAGGACCTGGCGGATATTCTCCGCGACATCGTCTCCGGAGCGCTTGATATTTATCTGAATTCCACCAGTCTTCGTCTGAACGAGATTATGAAAGCATTAACCATCGTTTCGACGGTTTTCCTTCCCCTTTCCTTCATTACCGGCGCCTTTGGCATGAATTTCCTTCACATTCCTGGAGCCTCCTCACCTTTTGGTTTTTATATTACCTGTCTGTGTCTGTTAATTCTTGGAATTTCAATGCTTATTTACTTTAAGAAACGACATTGGTTCTAAACATGAGCAAAAAATGACAAAAATTATCGCAGATAGTTGTTGTGACTTGAGTCCAGAACTAATTTCGAGATTCGGTATTGACATTGTTCCTCTCGATGTTTTAATCGGGCAGTCAAATTTCAAGGATGGCATCACCATCCACCCTCCAGAATTGTTCAAAATGGTCTCTGCAACTGGTATGCTGCCAAAAACAGCAGCACCTTCGCTGGCTTCGTTTATGGAGCACTATCAGGGTTCTGAAGATGTAATCGTCCTTACCATCGGTTCAAATTTGTCCGCAACCTACCAAAATGCACTCCTGGCGAGTAAAAACGTCGATCGAGATGGGATTACTGTCATCGATTCAAAGAATCTTTCAACAGGTATAGGTTTACTTGTTCTGGCTGCGGCTGAAATGAATCATCAAGGTCTTCCTGCCAACGAAATTGCTCAAAGCATCCAGGAACTTGTTCCCAAAGTGCGCTCGTTTTTTGTCGTGGATACTCTCGATTACCTTTACAAAGGTGGACGATGCAGCGCTGTGGAATTACTCGTTGGCGGGATGTTAAAGATACGTCCTGTAATTGAAGTAAAAGAAGACGGCACTCTGGGGGTAAAACGAAAGGTCAATGGAAGCCGAAAGAAAGCTTTGATTTCAATGGTGCAAGATTTTGCAGATAATTTGAACAAGATTGATCTTCATCGGGTATTTATCACGCATACTCTCATGGACGAAGAGGAAAAGGATGCCTGGTTCTTAAAAGAAGAATTAACAAAAATAGCCCGCATCGATGAAATACTGGTCACCCACGCAGGTTCAACAATTGCCAGCCATTGTGGTCCTGACACAATAGGCATCTTGTATTTACAAAAATAAGAGGCCTGGAAGGCCTCTTATGATTAGATCAAGCCCAATTCTTTGCCAACTTTTTCAAAGGCACTCAAAACTTTGTCCATCTGAGCATCAGTATGAGTAGCCATGTAACTGGTGCGCAATAACTGCCGTCCCGGTGAAACGGCTGGTGAAATTACAGGGTTAACGAACACTCCATTTTCAAACAATTTTTTCCAAGTAATAAAAGTGAGTTCATCATCTCCTATAATGATCGGGACAACCGGAGTGATGGAATTCCCAATATTAAATCCCAACTCGGTAAACCCTTGTCGCATGCGGTTGGCAACTTCAATAACCCGTTGACTATGTTGAGGTTCATCGCGCATCACGTGTAAGGCTGCCAGTGCTGCCGCAGCATTTGAGGGCGGAATGGATGCAGAAAAAATCAATGAACGGGCATTATGCTTAATGTAATGAATCGAGGGTTCATCCCCGGCAACAAACCCACCTAGTGAGGCAAAGGATTTGCTGAAAGTAGACA
>Ga0116192_1003128_pt1 | contig 10523 bp, 12 predicted proteins | sample AD_UKC113_MetaG_FD_89876 | JGI IMG/M metagenome (GOLD analysis project Ga0116192, IMG submission 89876) | Active sludge microbial communities of municipal wastewater-treating anaerobic digesters from Hong Kong - AD_UKC113_MetaG | ecosystem: Engineered > Bioreactor > Anaerobic > Digestate...
CCAATGGTATTATACGAAGAGTATCTTTGAAATATCATGGCAGGATTTTTTGTTAACAGGGGGATTATGACATGAAGAAGAAGGCGCTGATTACAGGCATAACAGGCCAGGACGGCTCGTATCTCGCCGAGTTCCTGCTCGCCAAGGGCTATGAAGTCCACGGCATCAAGCGCCGCTCGTCATCCTTCAACACCGGACGGGTGGACCACCTCTACCTTGACCCGCACGAGCGAGACGTCCGCTTCTTCATGCACTACGGCGACCTGACCGATTCCACCAACATCATCCGCATCATCCAGCAGGTGCAGCCGGATGAGATCTACAACCTCGGCGCCCAGAGCCATGTCCAGGTATCCTTCGAGACCCCCGAGTACACGGCCCAGGCCGATGCCGTAGGCACCCTGCGCGTGCTCGAGGCCATCCGCATCCTGGGCATGGAAGACAGGGTGCGCTTCTACCAGGCTTCCACCAGCGAGCTGTATGGAAAGGCCATGCAGGTGCCGCAGGATGAGAACACGCCATTCTACCCCCGCAGCCCCTACGGCGTGGCCAAGCTGTATGCCTACTGGATCACGGTCAACTATCGCGAAGCCTATGGCATGTTTGCCTGCAACGGCATCCTCTTCAACCATGAATCCCCCCGACGCGGTGAAACCTTTGTCACCCGCAAGGTCACCCGCGCCGCGGCCCGCATCGCCCTGGGCCTGCAGGACAAGCTCTTCCTGGGCAACCTCAACGCCCTGCGCGACTGGGGCCACGCCAAGGATTTCGTGCGCGCCCAGTGGCTGATCCTTCAGCATGACCAGCCCGAAGACTTCGTCATCGCCACCGGCAAGCAGTATTCGGTGCGCGACCTCTGCGCCCTGTCCTTCGCCCAGGCCGGCATCGCCCTGGAGTTCAGGGGCGAGGGGGCGAACGAAGTCGGTTATGTGAAGAGCATCACCGACCCGGCCGCCGGTTCATCCCTCAAACCTGGAACGCCTGTCATCCAGATCGACCCGCGCTACTTCAGGCCCACCGAAGTGGAAACGCTGCTCGGCAACCCTGCCAAGGCCCGGCACAAGCTCGGGTGGAAGCCTGAGATAAGCTTTGAAGAGATGATCCGAGAAATGGTCTTGAACGATATCGAAGAGGCCAAACGAGACGTCCTGTGCAAGGACCGCGGATATAAAATCACTCATCGATGCGACTGACTTTATGATGTTACCTTACGCCTTACGCCTTGCACCTTACGCCTTACACCTTACACCTTACGCCTTACGCCTTACGCCTTATACCTTACACCTTACACCTTACACCTTATACCTTACACCTTATGCCTTAATTCACGGCAATCTTGAAATGAATCATGAAGCCGAACGCGATGTGCTCTGTAAAAACAGCGGTTATCGGATTACGGGCGGTGCAGATCGACGCCAGGCTGTTTTCTCCGTGGCTTTCCCCCGCAAATGGGCTTTTCCGGCATCGAGGCCTTCTTGTGGGTTTCATTTGTTGTGATTCCATAGTGCATAGCCATTTCGCGGAAAAATCAGGGGCACCAAACAGCGGCGTTACGTCCCCTCTCCGGGGTACCCGCTTGCGGGTCGCGGGAGAGGGCCAGGGAGCGGGGGATGCCAAAAGGGCTTCTCTGTGGTTCCCCGGACAGTATCAAAACAGACGAAATGCAAAGTTCAAGACCCGACAGGGTGCTTTTCCCTATCAATCATTGCAGCGGCGTATCGATTATGGTAGCGTTGTACAAATCTTCGATCGATAGAGGTGGTTATGAAGGCCGTTACCATTTCCCCCAAATACCAAGTCGTGATTCCGCGCGATGTGCGTGATGCACTGGATATCCAGCCTGGAACCAAGGTCCAGGTGCTGCAATATGACAATAGGATTGAGTTGGTGCCGTTGCGGTCTCCCAAAAGTCTCCGAGGCTTCCTGAAGGGAATAGACACCGATGTCCGGAGAGACAAGGATCGCATATGAATCTCGTCGATTCTTGCGGTTGGCTTGAATACTTTGCTGACAGTTCTTGTGCCGATTTTTACGCCGCTGCCATTGAAGACACCGATAATCTTCTTGTGCCGACGATATGCATCCTGGAAGTCTTCAAGCGTGTCCTCCAGCAGCGGGGCGAGAATGATGCCTTACAGACCATTGCCGTCATGCATCAGGGAAAGGTGGTAAACCTGGATTCAAATATCGCCCTTCGGGCCGCCAAGATAGGCCATGAGCTCAAGCTTCCGCTTGCTGACAGCGTCGTTATGGCAACAGCACAGACCTATGGCGCCACTATCTGGACACAGGATTCCGATTTCAAGGGTATTGATGGAGTCAACTATTTTCAGAAGAAATGAGCCCTGTCATCTCTCAAACCCTGAACAGAAGGAGAACGGCTGGTCTTTCTCCGTGCCTCCAGCGCAGAGGGTGGTGAATGCAAGATTAAAGACCTGACAATGGGCTTTCTTTGATTTGATTATTGAGGAACGTCCCGTTGGTTTCCCAAACGGGCATTCTAAGCCTTGCACACACCGCGGCTTGAACGCTCTGATTCTGGACATCATATGGTTATCTCGTGCCTAACCGATGTTTGACTCGTAAGAACCAAGACAGACAGCTGTTAATATGCTATGATTAACCAAAAGGAAGTACGGAAAGGAGGTCACCGTCATGGGGCTCAAGGAAATGTTAAAAAAAGACATCGATGATTTGCGTGCTGATGAACTTGTAGTCCTCTCGGAGCAAATACGCCTCCTGAAGCGGGCAAAAGCCCCCCAAGGACAGGCCCTGTCGTTGGAGGAAATACAGAAGCTTACTGCCTCGTCAAAAACAACCTGGTCGGAGGATGTCATCCGCGAGCGGCAGGAGCGCGGTTGATGCAGTACTTTTTCGATACATCGGCTGTTGTTAAAATTTATCACCAGGAAACGGGGAGCGACCAGATAATTCCGCTCTACCGAGGTGATGATACAATTGTAATCTCCGAACTCAGCAAAGTGGAATTTCTCTCTACCATTTCACAAAAAGCTGAGGACAGGAGAAATAACCGGGGCGACTTTGGACGCTGTAATAAACCGGTTCATCGCTGACTGCTCCGGTCGTTTTGTCGTTATACACGTTGCTTCTTTCATTGTGGATTCCGCCATGGACATTTTGAACACACAGGGGAAGACCAATCATCTCTTTTCCCTTGACGCCCTCCAGATTGCAACACTTTCCATAATTGCCGAAAAAGACATTATTTTTGTTTGTGCGGACAAACGGCTGACCACCTTGGTCAAAAAGATGGGAACCCCTGTTCTTGAATTATAAACATTACTTACGGATCTCCCGCACGGTTTCCCAGGCAAGCCGGAACACCGACCCGAAGGAAATGGAGTATCCCCGGACAAACGACCAACAACCCCTCTCCGGGGTTCCCGCTTGCTGGTCGCGGGAGAGGGCCAGGGAGAGGGGGATGCCAAAAGGGCTTCCCTGTGGTTCCCCGGACAGTATCTAAACAGCCGAAATGCAAGATTCAAGACCTGACACTGCACTTTCCCGGTAATAGATCAAGGCCCGATATATCTTCACGTTATCTATGGAAGAGGGTTTTAAGGATTGATAACAGCTTGTTTTTGAAGGAATGTTGATGGGTATTAACAAGTTAGATCGGGCCGACCCCGCACAAAAAGCCAGGCTACACCGATTCGCATTTGATTTCTTTCGCCCGTCATGTTACACGTAATTAACGTGCAAAAGAGGAGCGCCGCCTTGAAACAGAATATAACGATAAGCCTTGAAAAGGACCTGATCCATGCCGGCAAGAAGATTGCGGCGCAGCGGGGCACGTCGTTGAATCGCATGCTGCGCCAGGAACTGGAAAGAATTATCCGTAACGCGCGGCAATACGATACCGCGAAGCAGAAAGCCATTACCGCGATGAAAGAAGGCTTCCATTCCGGCATGAAAAGCTACCCCGCCAGGGATGAGCTGCATGAGCGATAAGGTCTTCGTCGATACAAATATCCTCGTGTGCGCTCACGACTTGAGCGCCGGCCGCCGTCATGACCGAGCTCGCGCCGTTGTTGAAAGCCTGTGGGAAAACGAAACCGGAGTCATCAGCACCCAAGTCTTTCAGGAATTCTATGTTACGATCACTCGCAAAATCAAACATCCGTTGCATCCGGCACGGGCACGCGAGATCATCAGGAATTACCTTGCCTGGCCCATCCAGATCAACGATCCTGAGATGACGATCCGGGCTTCAGAAATCGAGGAAAAGCATAAACTCTCTTTTTGGGATTCCATGATTATTGCCGCCGCTATGCAGATGCATGCAAAAAAGATCATCACGGAAGATTTGAATCATGGTCAAATTATTGAAGGCATCGAGATTGAGAATCCGCTGCTGTGAAAATAGTCGCAAGAAGCAAGATCAGCTTATCTATCCGTCTTTTTTATAACCCGCTTTGCGCCCCTCAAAAGGGCATTTAAACCCTTGAAGACACCGCACGAATGAGAAGCTTCGATTCCGGATATCATGCCGTCATCCTGGCCCCGGGACAGCATCGGAAATCCCAGGATGTCAGCCCGGCGACACGGACAGTATCTTTTATTTTATTTAAATATTGAAGAACGTCACGTTGGTTTCGCGTTGGTTTCGTTGGTGTCCCACCCCGATTGTTTCCAAGTAGCATGTAAAGATCTGCGGCAAGCCTCACACCTGAAGTAAAACACAAAAAGCGTTTGTAGCTTATGCATATGAATATGAGAGGCATTTCCATCAGACAAGCTAAACCAGTGGATGAGCCCATGGTAGTCAGGGCCTGGCAGACCGCTTATGGGTCGGATTTCCGGTTCAAATATCCGGAAAGATGGGACTGGATGTTCAGAGAGAATCCATTCTTGCGAAAGGTCTCAGACGGCTTGCCCATCTGGATTGCCGCCAACCGGGAGAAAGCGGTCGCCTGGAATGGCTCCATGGAAGTCCGCTTGCAGCTGAATCATGAAACCTACCCAGCGGCCTTCAGCGTGGACACCTTTACCCTCCCGGAATACAGGGGCAAAAAGTTGGCATTGCATCTGGAAGAAATGATTCAGAACAGCCACCACATATACATGAGCATTGAAATGGCCCCGGCTGTCAGGGCTATTTTATCAACCCTGGGAGAAAAACCGGGCAAGCCCCTTAATGTTTATTTGAAATTAATCAAGAAATTTCATGGAAATAATTTGTACGATGATCTTGCGGGCGGAGTGCAAGCCCGTTTCGGACGCACTTGTGCCGCGCTCTTGAAAATACTCGGTCCTTATGGTCTGGAAAGACTTCTTAATAATACGGTTTCCGCTTTGTTCAAGCTGAGGCAGAAACGCCGCCATGTTTGCCATGGTCGCGATGAGGCTCTGGGAGAGCTTTCCTATGAACGTGTCAGCAGTTTCGGGACAGAAACCGATCGATTCTGGTTGAGAATCAAAGGCGGCTACGCTCTTGCCGTGCCCCGTGACAGCGAATATCTCAACTGGAAATACATCCGGCAGCCACATCTGAATTACACAAGAGTCCTAGTCCGGCGCGAGGATGAAGTCTGTGGTCTTATTGTCTATCGTACAGGAGGCGACTCTGCCGCTCCTCTGGGTATCATCTGCGAATGCCTTCCGGATAATAACGACCCGGTTCTTTTTGCTCACATGCTTACGCATGTCGAAAAGGAACTGATTTCAGCCGGTGTCCATATGATCAAATGCGGCTCATCAGTTCCCGGTTTCTGCAATATGATGCAAGCACATGGATATGCAAGGATACGGACGCTGGTGCCCATGCTATATATTGCACCGGGAATACGAGACGCGATAGATTTTGATGATCTGAGAATGCGCGACTGGCTCCTGAGTCTGGGCGACCATGACATCGACCAAATCATCACGCAAAACCAGCCCATTTTCGCGGATATATTGAAAATCCTGAGAAATGCCATCCCAGGAGATCAAGACCGCGCGGAACACATACTCTGAACAACAACCTGTCGGAACAATCACATGCTCAGCGATATCTCCTACAAAATCAGACGCAAGTGTAACAACCTGCGCACGGTTCAACTGCCTCTTGGCCATGGACCCGCGGGCAAAGACAAGATCAGCCTGGTTCTCTATCTCGATTACGAGCGTGAATTCGGCCATCCGATGGCTATACATACAGCGCAGGCAGGTTTTGAGCGGGTCTTTCATATCCTGCACAGTCAGGGCATCCGGGCGACCTGGAACTGTGTGGGACTGATCGCGGAGCATTACCCGGAAACCATAATCCGGCTTATTGAATCCGGGCAGGAAATAGCCAGTCACACCCATAACCATTGTAATCCCTTGAATGTGAGTACAGACGCCTTAATCAGCGACCTCTCCCAGACAAAAAATGTCTTTTGGCACAGGTTTGCCATCAACATCAAAGGCTTCCACGCCCCGGAAGATGGCTGGCGCGCATGCCTTGCAGATATTCTGAGCGGGCTCGGCTACGAATATGCATTTGATAGGGGCATGAATCCGCGCCATGCAGCCCTCTGTCATGATTATCTTTCCGGCGGGCGGCAAAAAGGCGCGTCTTTGTTGAAAATCCCCTCCATCAATGACGACTGGGCTTTTATGGAAGGCGCTTCCCCTCGTGAAGTCCTGAGCTCCTGGCAGGAAACCCTTGACAACGTACCCATGGGCTCAGCCTCAGCCATGGGTTTTCACCCCTGGGTTCTGGGTAGAGATGATGCATGGCTGGGCGCTTTTGCAGCTTTTCTTTACAGTGCTCTCAACCGCCGGGATACGGTGCTTTATACCGGCGAGGAAATCGCATCCTGGTATAAAGGAAAGAAAGCGCCAGCATGAGCCGGAATTCCTTTGTCGTTGATATCTCGAAAATTGCAAGTGCCTCTGTGGTCTCGCAGATAATTATCCTTGCGACAACTCCCATATTCACAAGACTATTTTCCCCCTCGTTTGTCGGAGCGGCATCGGTATTTATGGCAATTGTCTTTTCCTTAGCGCCCGTTTCCAGCTTAAGCTATAACCAGGCGCTGGTGCTTGCAAAAAACGACAGGGAAGCGGCGGCTCTCACGGTTCTTTCCTTTCTGCTAGTACTCGCTCTCACGATCATTTTGATTATTCCCTTTGGTCTTTTTTCCGATTTCTTTTTCGGATTAAATCTTGGGCCTGAGCTTCGGCCATACCTGTGGCTTATACCTATCTCAGTGTTTATAAGAGGCACGGGTGCCATCCTCATAATGGAGAGTTCACGGTTGGGCGAGTTCGGCTTACAGGGGCGCTCAAAGATCATTCAAACAGTAAGCGAACGTGTTTTTGTCCTAGGTCCTGGCCTTCTTGGTAAAACCGGAGCACTCGTGATCATCATCGGACGGCTCATTTCATATATATTTGAAGCAGCTGCCTTCTACCGTTTACTTGCGGCAAACATCAGCAGGACGCGAAACGTCACCTGGAGAATATTGAAAGAGGTCGCTTACAGGTATCGTGAGTTTCCCCTGTACGCCAATTGGACTAATCTCACAGCAAATCTTTCGGCCTATGTTTCAATATTCATTATCGCTTTTTTCTTTACAGCAGAATTCACCGGCCTGTATGCCATCAGCGAACGCTTGCTCTTTCTCCCTCTCATTATCTTCGGTGAGTCCATCAAGAGCGTTTATTTCCGCAAGGCAACGATTCAACAGAATGACCCGGACCAGCTCAGTCTTTTCTTTGCACACATGCGGGATAGACTGATCGCCTACAGCATTTTTCCGATGATAACGATTCTATTCTTTGGAACCGAAATATTCGGCTTGTTTCTTGGAGCGAAATGGGAGGCAGCCGGACATGTCGCCGGGATACTCTGTCTGTTTGCTTTCTTCCAGCTCATATCCAGCCCGGTCATGAGCCTTGTTAATGTTCTGGGCAAACAGCGCGAGTTCTTTTTCTTTACCTGCCTGCTGCTGAGCGTAAAGTTCATTTCCTTTATAGTCGGCGGCCTCATGAGAAACCCCATGACCGCTTTGTGGCTGGTGACCATAAGCGGCAGTATGACATATCTGGTTATTCATTGCTGGATTGACAAGCTTTTGGGTATGCACCACCGTAATCTGTTTATTCAGTTGGCCAAACATACCATGCTAACATTTACCACGCTCGGGGCCGTTCTTGCACTTCAGCGCCTGCATTCCGACCCACTCTTCTTATTGTTTATACTCGGTTGTGCCAGTCTCGTGTACTACGCCGTAGCGATCCACGTCATGGAGGGTACAAGCATCCTCATGATCCTAAGGCGCATAAAAACCATGAGTTCGTCAACATAAGGGGGTCAGGCTTTACTATCATGAAACGTATTCTATGTAACGGTGTGGGAGATTCCCGGAACAATGGCTGCTGGGTCATGCTTGCAGCCTGTGTGGAAGGGATAAGGGCGATAACGCCTATACCCGTCCACTTCACAAGCCTAACGTCCAGAACTTCGGATGACCACAGGCGTTTGCAGAAGCTCGACTTACGCCTGGTTACATATCCATGGACGCGGCTTAATATCCGGAAAATCAATTTCGTTTACCGCTGGGCATGCTTTTTCATCCTCCCACTCATTGCGATTTGCTATCGCGCGGCGGGTGCAAAATCATCGGTATTCCCTTTCTGGAAGGCGTTTCTTGAAGCAGATCTTGTGATCGACCTAAGCGGAGACAGCATCAGCGCGGATTATCCGACCTATTCCTTGGCAACCATTGCCATGCCACTGATCATCGCCCGCATCCTCGGCAAGCCGTATATGCTCTGCGCGCAGAGCATCGGACCCTTCAGAAGCGGAATCATCCATAAGATTCTCATCGCAATGATCAGGGACGCGGCGCTCATCACCACGCGCGAGCGCATAACGGATGAAATCTTGGCCGGACTGCACCTGCATGGGAATGTTGTTCCCACGCAGGATCTGTCTTTCTCCCTAGAGCCTGCGCCGAGAGAGCGCATCCTCGAGATCTGCCGCCTAGAGGGAATAGATCCTTCGCTTAACTGGACCGGCATATCCATCAGCGACCTGATCAGCGCCTATGCCTTCAAGGACTTGCCGCCGGATGAACGCCGCGGTGCTTATATCAGCGTCATGGCCGCTTTCTCAGACTGGATCATTGAGCAATTCGGAATGCATGTACTGTTCGTTCCGCATGTGGTTATCCCAGATATCGGCAATGACCTGAATATCACCATGGATATACATAAGCGTATGCAATACCGTGAAAAAGCAAAGGTGGTCAAGGGCTTATATCTGGGGGACGAACTCAAGGGGGTTATCGGCCTGTGTCGTCTGTTCGTAGGGTCCCGCATGCATGCCACCCTCGGGGCGCTTTCCCAGGCCATACCCACTATGACCTATGTCTATAACCACAAAACCATTGGCATCAACGGTCACATACTTGAGCAGGAAGAGTACCTCATTGACGTCAGAAAAACCCTCAGTACAGAACTGCTGGATCGCAGCAAAGAGACCTTCACCCTCCTCGTGGAAAATGCAGCCTCGATAACGCAACGCTTGGTGGGTATCCTGCCGGATATCGTCAAGGGCTCGCGCGATAATGCCCGGCTTGCATTGAATCTGTTGGAAATCGCAGGTCCGCTGGCACGTATGGCCATACCCAAATTATGCTGCGGCTGCGGCGCATGCGTGACAGCCTGCCCAACCAGGGTCATTGAAATGCGTTATACCCCGCAAGGCACCTTACGGCCTGGTTTCGTAAAAAAATGCTGTTCTTGCGAACAATGCCTGAAAGTCTGCCCGGTACTCGGATTTGACATCAGTCAAGAGGAAGAAGCCCTGTTCGGACGGCCTGCACAGGATCCTGAAATGGGGGTGCTGCTCCAGGCTTATAAGGGCTATGCCCTCGATTCTGAACTCCGCCGAAAGGCCTCCTCGGGCGGGTTGGCGACGGCCATAATGGGCCATCTTTTGGAATCGCGCATGGTCGACGCCGTGCTCGCGGTCGCGGATGATCCCCAGAATCCTTCACAGCCTCTCGGCACCTGGATAACAGAAGCCGCGGACTTGCACAGGACTATTGGTTCAAGATATACTCCGGTTGCCCCGCTGGCAGTCTTGCGAGACGCGCCCCAGGAAGCGAAGAAAATCGCCGTGATAGGCCTTCCCTGCCACCTCTGGGGGCTTCGGCAATTGGAAAAAAACCATATTCTGAAAGACAAGGAAGTACTCCTCAGACTTGGGCTATTATGCAACCGCACCCCTTCGGGTCACGCGCGCGAGATGATCCTGCACAAGAACCACCTCACACCAAGAGAGATTCACCGGATCTCCTACCGCGGCAACGGATGGCCCGGCGGCCTGACAATAGAAGCTGGTTCGCGAAAGGTCTTCTACCCGCTGGATGAAATCTGGCCAATGATGGCTTCACCTTTCTATTACCGTGACCATTGTTTCTACTGCCTCGATTTTCTTGCACATCTAGCAGATCTCTCCCTGGGGGATGCATGGTTGCCGGAATGCGCAGGAGATCCGGAGGGCTGGTCGATCTGCCTGGTAA
>Ga0116192_1003129_pt1 | contig 10522 bp, 6 predicted proteins | sample AD_UKC113_MetaG_FD_89876 | JGI IMG/M metagenome (GOLD analysis project Ga0116192, IMG submission 89876) | Active sludge microbial communities of municipal wastewater-treating anaerobic digesters from Hong Kong - AD_UKC113_MetaG | ecosystem: Engineered > Bioreactor > Anaerobic > Digestate | place...
CGGCGCATTATCCATGGGTTTCTACCTCTAAAGGCAACGTAAAACGAAAAATCGTACCTCCCCCCTCCCTTGGCTCAGCCTGAATCTTGCCCCCATGGGCTTCTACAATAGCTTTACAGATGGAAAGTCCCAGACCGGTTCCTCGAATACTCCGAATATCTTCTGCCTGTCCCCGCTGGAATTTTTCAAATATCCGTTCCAGGTCTTCCGGAGCCACCCCTTTCCCCCGATCCGCAACACTAAATACCGCCCAGTTATCTTCCGCTTTCACTTCAATTTCGATCGGACTTTCCGGATCCGAGTACTTTGCCGCATTATCCAGCAGATTTACCAATACCTGTTCAATTAAAGTGCTTTCCATGGGCACCATGAGAATTGAATCCGGCAGTCGAATTTCCACGGGATGTTGACTCAACCTTTTGGAAAGCACACGGACTGCCGAACCTACTACATCTTCCACAGGTTCCATTTCCTTCCGCAGTATCACATTTTCTGCTTCAAACCGCGTTAGACTTAAGATATTATCCATCATTCTTCCCAGCCAGGCCAGCTCTTCTGAGATGCTATCTAGAAGTTCTTGATTTTCCGGCACATCCCCTTCGGCGAGCTTCATCTTTAACAGTTCAACAGAACCCTGTATTCCCGCCAAAGGGGTTCTGAGATCATGGGAGAGGGAGCGGATTAGAGAATTTCGAAGTCGCTCACCCTCCAGTGCCAGGTTCGCCTGGTATCCATGCTCTGCCTCCTGGTCTCGTTCGAGAGCCTCCCCTATCTGCTTTCCAATGGTTTCGTATATTTCTCTCTTTGTTGAATCGTAGTAATCCGTGGGATCCCGAAATTGAACACTCAATACCCCATACCGTTTCTTTTCGGTACCAATAGGAAGAAAGAGTCCATCTGCCCCTGCCAGCGTATGGGTACCTCTTCCAGCAGGTTCTCCGGTACGGTATACCCAATCGGGGAGGGTTCTGACATGCTCATCTACAGGGAAAAAATCCCCCTCATGCAACCGCAGGATTTGATCCCCATTTACAAGATAGAATTCGATCTTTTCAGGAAGTCTCTCTCGAAGTAACTTATAGGCAGAGGAAAGGATCGCTATTTTCCCGTTTTTTCGTGTTAAATCCCGGCTCAGATGGTACAATATTTCAGCTTTTTCAGATTGAGCCTGGGCTTTAGACCGTAAGTATTTCAATCGAGCAATACAAAAAGAAACTCCCAGGGTAGTAACACCGAAAATCCATACTGCATTCTGCTCGTGCTCCTTTGATAGAAAGCTGCTTATAACTGAAATTCCCAGCGCAGTATAGTACCCTTGAACTCCCTCGACAAATACAGAACTCGCCACTACACCCAATAATAGAAGAGGTCCCACAATATCATACCCTATATCTCTCATACGTAAAACCAATTCTATCGAAGTTAATAGAAGCACGCTAAGAATAGTAGGAGTTGTAGGAACCCATAATCGGAAAAGACCGTGTCGCATTCTCTTTTCTCCGCAATAAATAGTATCCAAAACCGACAGAAACCGCCAGTGCCTTGACAACCCCTTTAACTCATGGTATGCAAAAAGTATGAATCCATTAGCCGTCGAATTAAATGAAACCTTAAAAGGCACAGTAGCGTACCGACTTTTATCGGAAACGGGGAAAAGAATGTACTTCCCCAAAGGGATCGTAGCTCAGTCGGCTGAAGCAACAAAGAAAGCAAACCGATACAATGCAACCATCGGCATGGCCTATGAGCAAGGCAAACCCATGATTCTACCCTCCGTACAGTCTTTTACTTCAGCCTTTTCACCAGCAGAATCCGTTGCCTATGCCCCTGTTACCGGAGTCGAGGAACTGCGGCAGCTCTGGAAAAAGGAGCTCCTTCGAAAAAATCCCGCCTTAAAGGAAGACAGCATTTCTCTTCCCGTTGTAGTTCCCGGCCTTACCCCAGGTATCTCTACAGCGGCAGATCTCTTTGTAGAAAAAGATGATGTACTGGTGATGCCCGATATGTTCTGGGACAACTACGAACTTATCTTTGCAGACCGGAACCAGGCTAAGGTTGCAACCTACCCGTTCTTTAATAAAGAGGGTGGTTACAATATAGAAGGGTTAAAAGAAGCGATTCTTCGAAACGGAGACAAAAAGAAAGTTATTGTTCTGGTAAACTTTCCTAACAATCCTGCGGGATACTCCCCAACGGTAAAAGAAGCACAGAACTTAGCAGAAACGATACGCCAGTGCGCAGACAGAGGAATAGATATTCTTACCATTTCAGACGATGCCTATTATGGACTCTTCTATGAAGAAGGCATAGAAACTCAATCGAGTTTTACCTACTTCAGCAACCTCCATGACCGTGTCCTCGCAGTAAAGGTAGATGGTTCCACGAAGGAAGACTTTGTATGGGGCTTTCGGGTTGCTTTCTTCACCTTTGGAGGAAAAGGATTAACTCAAAAGCAGTATGAAGCCCTGAATGTAAAAGTATCGGGAATTCTTAGAACTTCGATTTCCAGCTCCTCTCGACTTGCTCAAAGCATCATGCTACGCGTTATGAAGAGCCCTACGTATCAAGAAGAAAAAAAAGCCAAGTACCGCATCCTGCAGGAACGGTACGAAAAGGTGAAAGAAATCCTTAAAAACCGGAAAAATGGCAAAGCGCTGGAAGAATTCCCCTTTAATTCAGGATACTTCATGAGCTTCCGCTGTAAGGGGATTTCCGCCGAAGCTCTCAGACAACGTCTGTTAGAGAGAGGAATCGGAACCATAAATCTTCAAAACCAATTCCTTCGGGTTACCTTTGCCAGTATAGATGTATCAGGCCTGGAAGATCTATACAGGGAGATCTTTAAGGCTGCAGATGAACTGGCAGGTTGAATAAATAACCTTTCCAGGTGTATGAAAAAAATCGAACGGTTCTATTTCGTAAATATCTGTTTCCTAGAAAATGGAAGATACCTGTGAGTTGCTCAAGGATGCTCCCAAAAATCAATGTATGGATACTTTTTCTTTTTGGTGCCTTGCTGTCCCTCGGCGTATTCCTTTTTTTCGGGTGTTCAGAATCTTCTCGACAGAGCGTAGTTGTGGCAACCCATCGGAAAGAAATCGCTGCGTACATTGAGGCTTTCAACACGGATCAAGATCAATACCGGATGGAACTCCAATTTATCCCCGAAGGTCCTATCACTATTCCTTCGGAAGGGCCTGTACCGGATCTGGTTATTTCCGAGCATATCGCAGGGCGAGATACGATAAAAAACTTCCGCTCCCTGGATAGCCTCTTCTACAAACGGAAAATTTCCCTCCGTAGTTTTTACACAGGTCTTCTTCGGCTGGGAAAGAAGGACAACAAGCAGCACCTCCTGCCAGCCTCTTTTGATTTACCCCTTCTTATGTATAACAATCGTTTGCCGGGGAAGGAGAATGAAAAGTTCTTATTGAACCTGGAGGATATAAAAACGATCTCCGCCTCTTACAATAAGGTACAATCCGGCCGGTTTATCAATATGGGATTCTCCCCGCTCTGGTACCCAGATTTTCTCCTCGTGGTTGCTCTACTGCATGGAGCTGAATTTACGGAAGATGGAGAGCGAGTGTTGAGCTTCAAAGAAAAAAATATTCAAAATGCTCTGTCTTTTCTGAGAGACTGGTCTAAAACGAATAATGGGGGCGCTTCAGCGGAGATAGAGTACCAGGAAAAGTACCTTACTACTCCACCGTATCGCCAGGCATCCCTAGAACGAGTCCGGTATGCCTACTCCACCGCCTCCAGCTTTTTCCTTTTGCCGGAGAATCGGCGCCTCGGCTTGGATTTACGCTGGATTGGAAACAATGACAAAATTACGACCCTGGAAAATGTTCTTTTCATGGGAATACCTGTAAAAGCAGAAAACTCCAGAGGGGCTGAAGCGTTTCTATCCTGGTTTTTCCAGCCTTCGACACAGAAAAAACTGTTAGAAGCATCCCAGCGTAAATTCACCCATTTCTTTGGAATCTTTTCCGGATTTTCGTCCTTAAAGGAGATCAACGAAACAGAGTATCCCCGTCTCTATCCGATTCTGGTGGGCCATATTCCACCCGAAGAAATCCTGGTATTCCCTCCACCCGTGCCCTTTATGTGGGGAGAATTAAAAAAACGGATTATCCTTCCCTATTTCCTGGACCAGGTCCAGGATGCAAAACAAGAGGAGAAACTCCAGGACCGACTAAATGCATGGCTCATGGCCAGACCAATCCATTGAGCGATAAGAAAAACAGCATACCTGAGCAGGTCTGCGAGTAGTTCATAAAAAAAGCGGCAGGAATTGCATCTTTCATACATTCCTGCCGCTCCCGTATCCGGCTTGGCTATTCGCAAAGCCCGATATAATCAACCTCTTTCAGCTGACTTTTATACAGGGCCCGAGCTTCTTCGGCTAAGCTGGCAACTTTGCCAATCCATCTGGCAACAACGAGCCCTATTCCAACAGAGAGCGCATACTGTTAAATCATCGTTATCATACTTTTCATCTCCTCTAGACGTTATTCCGCATGGGAAAAGGCTGGTTTTCTGCTCTCTTTGGGCTTTCGTACGGAAAGTATCAGTCTTTCCGCAACCTTGTAGAGTCCTACAATTGCTGCAGTAATAATCACTGCCGCAACCGCTACAATAACTCGTGCTGTTAAATAACCTACCATAATAATCCTCCTGGATCTTAGTTTTTTCTTTTGCTATGAAGCAGAGCCTTGCTCCGCTTCCCAACAGTTCCAGTATGAATCTACCAAAAGACGTATAAAATGGGGTTAAAAATTACAGGCAGCTGTGTAAAAAAAGTATAAAGATAAAAGCGAAAATTAATTTTCGTTGACAATCCTTTCAAAGTCCCGTACCATTGGCTTTATAGAATAATTTTTCAGGAGGCCTAAATGGCTACAGTAGAATTAAGAAACATGGGCAAGGTGTACGAAGGCGGGGTCCGGGCAGTGAACAATGCTAATATCACTGTTCAGGATAAGGAATTCGTGGTTCTAGTTGGTCCTTCCGGATGTGGTAAAACTACAACACTTCGAATGATAGCAGGACTAGAGGATATAACCGAGGGAGAATTATACATCGATGGAAAGATAATGAACGATATACCGCCGAAAGACCGGGATATCGCCATGGTTTTCCAGAATTACGCTCTCTATCCCCATATGACGGTTTACGATAACATGGCCTTTGGACTGAAGATCCGCAAATTCCCCAAGGCGGAAATAGACAGACGGGTAAAGGAAGCGGCAAAAATCCTCGATATCGGGATGCTCCTGGACCGCAAACCCAAAGCCCTTTCTGGAGGTCAGCGGCAACGGGTCGCGGTAGGAAGAGCGATTGTCCGGCAACCAAAAGTATTCCTTTTTGACGAGCCTCTCTCCAACCTCGATGCTAAGTTACGTGTACAGATGCGGGCAGAGATTTCCGCTCTCCACAATAGGTTGCAGGCAACGATGATCTACGTTACGCATGATCAGGTCGAGGCTATGACGATGGGAGATAAGATCGTTGTAATGAAAGACGGGTATATCCAGCAGATCGGAGATCCACTGCACCTGTACAACAACCCTATAAACCGATTCGTAGCTGGATTTATCGGTTCTCCTCCTATGAACTTTCTTAATGCCCGCATTCTGGATCAGGGAGGAACCTTGATCGTGGATGAAGGAAATTCGAAAGTTGAAATAACCGGAAGAAACATAAATCTAGTCCGTCCCTTTGTTGGAAAAGAGCTAACCTTTGGGATCAGACCGGAAGATCTGGTGTATTCGGAAAAGGAAGTTCCTGGAAAGAGCCTGAAGGCCACAATTGAGGTAGTGGAGCCCCTCGGATCGGAAATACATCTCTATGTAAATACAGGGAAACATCAGATAATTGCCCGTGTACCTCCCCATCATACCTTCAAGGTAGGGAACCAGATCGATCTGATCCCGAACATGGATAAGGCGATCTTTTTCGATATTGCTACAGAATTAGCTTTATCAGCAGAATAATCCAGGCTGTCTCCGGAGCTAACTAAGGGGCTGGCAAAAAGGGCAGCCCCTTATCTTTTCGCTGAACGATTTTTGGAGATTATCTACTGACAATTGTCTAAAATCCGTTTAAACTGATTCAGTAGACGACTATGAAGGCAGAGTACATTAATCCATTCCTTGAGGCGACTCTTCAACTATTTCGTCAGACGTTCGGGATCGAACCTATCCCTGGTAAACCGTTTCTTATGGAACGATCCAACACGCACCGCTGGGATGTTTCAGGGGTAATGGTTTTGACAGGCCCTATCATCGGGGTTGTTGTAATCCGACTTCCCCGGTTTTTAACGGAAAAATTGCTGGAAAAAGCTTGCATCACCTGTGCCAGTCCAGAAGAACGGGAAGAAGTTATCAATGGGATGATCGGAGAATTGGTAAACGTAATCGCAGGAAATGCTTCCGGCAAGCTGACGGACTACAATATAAAAGTTTCCGTTCCCTTTGTGGTGCAGGGGGAAAATCATTCGGTGATGTGGCCTGAAAGGGCTCCTATCGTAGGGATCCCTTTCAGTACCAACTACGGCCCGTTTTTAGTAAATGTAAGTTTTATCGAACCGAAACAGAAGTGATCCCTTTTTCAATTCTCTCTATAATGTAAGGCCGGAGATTCGAAAGGGGAATAATCGTATCGATGGATCCCACGCTTTTAGCCCGTTCTACAGAATGGATGCGGTCGAATCGTGCAGCCAGGGCACTCTGTTTTTCTCCATGCACCCGCCTGAATACCTCATCAAAATCTCTTTGGGTAAAGAGAGGATCTGTGCGCAATTTCTCCTGAGCTTTGATCACTTCCGGATCCGCATAGGTCTCTTTCAATACCTGAGATGGAAAAACCACTGCTGCCGCAGGAGCCCCTCCAATAACAGAAGCATACGCCCCCTCCAGGGCAACTACATGGAGGTTTCGGTTTAAATATTTTGAGAATACCACATACGCGCCCCCATGGTACCGGGCGATCACCACAAAGATAAAGGGTCCCTGGAAATTGACAACAGCCCTCCCTATCTCAGCCCCATATTCAAGCTGTAGTTTCCGAAGCGATTCCGGAGATCCATCGAAACCACTCAGGTTCGCCAAAAACACCACGGGAACCTTCCCACTCCAGGCATTGATTGCCCGGGCTGTTTTTTTGGAACTCAGGGGAAACAGAGTCCCTCCGCTCCAGCTTTCCGGTCCATCATAGGGCACCTCTCCTTTTCGGGGAACAGGTTTGCTCTCAATCCCTATAAGTCCTGTTGAAAACCCCCCGATTCGAGCTTCCCAGACTACAGAGGTTTCTGCGTCCCGCATACCGCCCCAACGCTCCAGGGGTTTTCGATCCTGATCGATCAGGGAAGCCATTACCTGTCGAATATCGAACGGTTTTTTTCGTTCAGGGTTAAGCCGGACACTAAAGATGTCTCCTATTACAGTAAATCCCTGCCCATTCGCATCCTTGTAGGGGTACATTCCCACATCCCTCTCCAGGGGATCCTGAGTAGGCAGCCGTTCAGGGTACCTTCTACCCGGCTCAATATAGGTGAGGGAGTAATGGTGAAACAGGACTTCGTAAGCCTCCTGAAGGTCCTTTACCCGGATCTGAGCTTGACCATTCGGTTCCATAATTTTTTCTGCCCCACCGATTCCAAGATTGTCTTCGGCACTGACACTACCAGAAAAATCGAGCGCCTTCTTTCCGGTTAGGAGCATCGAAGCATTCTCTGTCATAATCAGGAGGCCTTTCGTGTGCATCAGCATCGTAGCCTCTGCATTCCAGTACGACTGAGCCCCTACATTTGTACCTGCTACAATAATATTGATTTCTCCCCCTTTCTGGGTAAATTCAATGATCCTCTTAAGTGTAGCAGCCGTCCAGTCCAGGTTCTCTGTACCGGAATCCATGTCGATCCGTGCGCCGGCAGAAACCGGAAGGAACTCAACCGGCAACCCCAGATCCTCCGCGAGATCCAGACCTGCATTCACCCGACGGCATTCCCCCTCTGCTAACGAACCCAGGTCTAACGTAGGATCCGAAAGGATGATAATCCGCCGTACGGTTCTTCCGTCCGGGAGAGGATTCGAGACAATTCCAAATACAATGTTGGCTTCATTTAACCCGAAGGGCCGGCCTCGTACCGATTGATACGATTTATGGGCATCTGGTTCTGCAAGGTCATATTCTTCAAAACTCCCCGGAAGATACCCGGTTTGTACGGTTTCATTAGCCGGAGTTGTTAACATTTTTATAATCTCGTACGGATAGACGGTCCCTCGCTGTCGTGCTCGAACCACCTTAGCCACATATGCATCCATGGGTTCCATAGGCATGGAAGAGGGTTCCCGCACACGGATATTAAAGTTCGTCCCTACAATATTGTCAAAGAGAAGTTCTTTCTCCTGGATAGTGCCCTCCTGCCCTAGAAAGCGGCAGTAAATTACGAGCCTTTCTATTCCCAACCCTAACGTCCGGGCAGCCATGCGTTCTGCGTATTCCTGAATCTGGTTTACGGAAACATTCAATACAGGCCGCATATGGATAATAATCCGATTCCAGAAGAGTCGGTGTTTCCGTTTGATCTGTTCATTCCGCAAGGCATACACGGCTTCCATGAACACATGTTCGAACGCCACCATCCTTCCGATCCTTCCTTCAGGGGTAAATTCGGGACGAGTGGTGGAAACCGCTACAAAGGCAAAGATACGCTCATCCCGTGGATTATCCCGTGCAACCGCGCCTATCAGGTGAAATTCTTCCCCTCCGCAAAGGTACTCCAATTTAAACTTAGAAAGCCGGTACAGCCGAAACTCCCGATAGGGTAAGGGACCCAGATGCAAGCGTCCCGGATCCCAGACCCATCTGTTTTTTTCAGATCCATCTCCCTCCGAAATCCATGTCCGATACACTGTCTCTCCCTTGGGCGTGACAACCCCCAGAGAAACCCAGCGACAGGGTAAACCGCTCCCTCCCTTACCCGATTCTTTTGTAGAGAGAGCAGACTGGAAACCTTCAAACATACGGGAAGGATCCTCCCCTTCTGTGTACAGTACCCATTCCAGTTCTCCCGAGCCTGCCTCATTCCCTTCCAGAAGGGTATCGAGAGAACGGGACGCCTTCTTCGGCTCCAGGAACGTCACAACCGTTGTGAAAAGTTTTTCCCCTTCCCGGCTATGGATCAGGGCAATCCGCATCCCATTCCGTGTTTTTACAATAGCAGAAGTTATTTTTCGATCTCGATTTAATCGCCGGCCCAGAGCTTCAATCGCAAGGGTACCCAGGATCGTCGTATCTTCTTTTGCTATGCGGATCAATTCCAGGACAGAGTTCTCTCCCAGATCGAGGATTCTTTCTAAAAGACGTTCCGAAGGCCTTCCGATCATGCCTCCCTTGTGCAGCAGGGTGAGGATTCTTCCCACCCGTGCGCTTTTTTGTTCCCGGATGTTCTGCAGGATAAAGCGGTCAAAAAGATGGTACCGGGCGTTGATTGCTGCATCCGCAAGGGGAGGACGGGAGGTTTGCGAGAGCAGGGCTATTTCATCTAAAAGATCGGATATCCTTCGATTTTCCGTACCCGGATTTCCTGCCGTACCCGGATTCAGCGTTCTTTCCAGATCTTGGGGAGCAGAAAGTATACTTAACAGTAACTGTTGTTTTACCGATAACGCAGCTCGTGATTTGAACATTCGAAACAGAATATTTCGGGATCGTTCGGTAGAAGTATCCAGATCTTCACCGTACAGCCGGAAAGCCCTCTGAAGGGAAGTCAGAAAAGAATCCGGAAATCCCTTTGTCCGGTCGACAGTTCGTTTGAAATAATGGGAAAGAAGCTCCATCGATGATACGGGAACCAACTCTCCTTCTGAATCTACCTGATGGGTAGAAAAGAGTCCTTCTATTGCAGAAAACAGGTCCAACCCCTCAATATAGAGAGCAGCCAGAGGATTCTGGTAGGAAGGATTCTCCAGAATAAAGGCTTTTAAAGAATTATACAGTTCCGTAATCTGCTGAACGGTATCGTATCCTAGAAATACGGCTCGAAACGCTCCTCTCAGCAGTTCCCACTGCGAGGGAATCCCTTTCGCATTAAACCGGTGAAACGTTACCACCTCGCCTTTGGGCCCCTGTTCTTCCCCTTCCTGCTGTCCGGAAGAATCTATCACCAGAAGTATTTGGCCTGCCCCTACCTGTTCTCCGGGCCGGATACGTACTTCCCGTACCGTGCCTTTTCCTGTTGCAGGAACTACAACTTCCATCTTCATGGCTTCAAGGGTAAGGAGCACATCCCCTTTTTCCACCTGCATTCCCGGCTTCATATGTACCGCCAGAACGATCCCGGGCGAAGGGGCTTTGATCATTCCTCCTGAATCCAGCTCTAATTCGTACGGGACTCCATTCACTTCTACCTGGAGAACATCTCCCCGTTCGACAATCTGTACCCCATACCGCTTGCCGCCTGCAAAAAATTGGCTTTCCTCTGGCTTCTTTTGATACCGAACAACAAAGGAAG
>Ga0116192_1003132_pt1 | contig 10520 bp, 8 predicted proteins | sample AD_UKC113_MetaG_FD_89876 | JGI IMG/M metagenome (GOLD analysis project Ga0116192, IMG submission 89876) | Active sludge microbial communities of municipal wastewater-treating anaerobic digesters from Hong Kong - AD_UKC113_MetaG | ecosystem: Engineered > Bioreactor > Anaerobic > Digestate | place...
CATACCCCTCTATACGTACCTTTCTATCCGTTTGCTTCAAACCACCAAGCTTCGGGACACTACCTAAAAATCCATCATTTCATTCGTATAAACGGATTGTACTTCTGCTCCCTTTCCATGCTCGTTTGAGGCCCATGCCCGGGAAATACTCTAGTTTCGGAAGGAAGGGTATAAAGTTTTTCCTGGATACTCCTTTTAAGGTCTTCTGCATTTCCCCCGTCTAAATCTGCTCGTCCTACCCCCTCGCAGAATAGGGTATCCCCCGAGAATAAAATTTTTTTTGATTCGCTGTACAGGCAGATACTGCCTGCGGAATGACCGGGAGTATGAATTACTTTAAGATCTGTTTCCGGAACAATATCGCCTTCCTTTAGAATTAAATCGATTTCCGGCAACCCTCGAAACAGTTCTATGAATACCGATTCTCCATCGGGACCCAGGCGGCGAAAGCTTTCTAAATGGTATTTTTCTGCGTGCTTCCCAAATAATGGCAGTTCTTTTTCATGGGCAACGGTACGAATCCCTTCCTCACCATAATGCATGAGGATATCTAAAGCTGCCCCTGTATGGTCTAAATGACCATGAGTAAAAACGATAACCTTCGGAATTTTATTCAGGAGGGTAATCTGGCGGATAATAGCATCGGAATCTGCTCCTGGATCGATAATACAGCACTCTTTTTTCCCGATGAAGAAGAGGTAGCTGTTTGTAAACAAAGGCCCTACAACGATTCTTTCTACCATGGTAGTATTAAAGTACGTTTTTTATTCAAGGGAATCAAGGCGGAGAGGCACAACAGGTGGAATGGATTCTAATTTTCGGTGTTGCTTTTATTTTTTATGGAGTTATTCCCGGATTTGGTGCATTTTGGGTCCGTTCTAGATGGCGATCCTTCCGTAGAGATGTAATCCGATCCTCTCAGCTTCCTATTTTTACGTATCAGGATGCTTTTACGATAGGGAATGCTGGAGATCCAGGAGAACAAGCGTATCGTTTTTTTGGCACTCTGGAAGGAATTCAGGAGGATAATAGTATTTGGCTCCGAAGGGGAAATCTCGTAATTACAGCTGATATGACTGGGCAGGAGATTGTTCTCCTACCTACTACGAGAAACTCCAATAAAGAAGAACTTATAGAAATCCATGAACCTCTTCTACAGGAAGAAATACCCACGATACTTCCCTGGAACCGGGTATCCTCCTTTAGTGAAGGAACTAAAGTTTATATCGCAGGGCCGGTAGAGAACGAAGATGGCAAAATAGTATTTAAAGCAAAAGGTCCTAAAAAGCTCCTGCTGGTATTTTACGACGGAGAAGATACTCAATTTCTGAAAAAGGTTATCTGGAATAGCCGTCATCGAAATGAGTATTGGAACCAGTTTACACCGGCCGCCCTCGGGTTGGGTTCGTTGGGAGAAATGATTATTACCTACTATTTCCTAACAACTGTTCAACTACGCATTCCTTCCATCCTTGCCATCGGAGCAGCTCTTACGCCTGTTCTTCCTTTCATTCCTCCCGGCTTTTTCCTTTTTATTCTCTATCGGTGGCTTTGGGGACGTGCTCGTTTTTTACGGGCAGAGCGGGATTTAATACGGCTTCCGTTGCGATTCTTTCCCGATGGGCATCTGGATCAAACAGTTTTACTTCCTACAGGGGAGGAGTATTTCTGCATGCAGGTCACATATTTTCCGAAACAGGAACTGAAAGGGCGGGGGAAGCTTCGCAGCACTCTTCTCGATAAAACCCTTTCCGGTAAGGAGCCGCTGTACAATTGGTTTGGTATTCGGAAAGAAAAGGATCCTTTTCCCGGCGTCTCCCGGGATCCCATGGTGGAAAATATTATTCTCTATGGTAATCCGGAAGAGTTGGCCGTTCGATGCGAAAAATATGCCTATCGTCTGGAATTGCTTTCCTCTCTTTGCTTTGGATCTGGTTTGCTGTTGAACCTACTATTAGCTCTCAGACTTTTGTCCTTGATTATTCGCTGAGGGTTCTTTCTTTAATGCTTCTTCTTTTTTACGGGCATAGTTCACCGCTAATTTTTTTCCTTTAAAATCAATCCCATTCAGTTGTTCAATCAATCGTTGAACTTTTTCGGAGGAAATCTCTACAAAGGAATAGTTATCCAGAATTTTTATTTCCCCAATATCTGATTTATCAAATCCGGGAAAACTGCAGATAAGGGAAGACCAATCCCTTGGGAATATTTTTCGATTCTTTCCCATGCTAAAGAAAAGCGTTGTCATGGGAGTCTTTACGGAATTTTTCAGCAAAGAGACTCCGTTGCCCGTGTAGGATTGGTAGAGTAATTTTAATAAATAGGCACTGAAGTAGGACCGGAGAAATATGGAAATATGCTTGGATATAAACTTTCGATAGAATGCCAGCTCTTTCGGATCCTCGAACGTACGAATTTCTTCGATGAGATGCCCGATTAATTTCTTCAGCGCTTTTTCATCTGGATTAAGTTTTGATTGTTTCATTGACACCTTCGTGATCTCCTGTAATTTTGTTAAAGCCTCCTGTTCCTGTTCGCTTTCCAGGATAAACAAAGAGGTCCGACGGCCGAGTGTATGTAAGATTTTGCATGTTACTATCAGTTCTTCTGGAGAGGGAAGATAACCGAAAATAAAGGTACGTATTCGTCTCCATTGAACGGGGCTTACTGCTCCGGCATGAAGAATCTGTATGTTGTGCAGGTTCGGAAACTGCTTGAACAGTATATCCTGAAGACGGATAACCTCTTCTCGTTCTGGAACTAATACAATCGTTTCATTGGCAAAAGTTTTCTCCCTCTGTAAGAGTTGAAGAAGGGCATCTACTCTGGAAATATTAGTAGAATATTCGATATAGCTACAGGGGAACCCATCGATTTTCGGAATCCAGATAGGTTTTTTAAGGAGTCTCACTAACGGAGTCAGATCGTCTCGAGGTATCGCGGAAACTAGAATTGTAGGGAGACGGCTGGATCGTCTGGAATAAAAGAATTCAGTATCCTGAATAAAGTCTTCTAGTATGCTTTGTGTAGAGCAATCGATTACCAGCCGGTTGATGCGATCTATGGGAAAGGTTCCTCTACGAATATGGTCGATTAACCGCTCTGCAGTACTAATCAGCACTCCTCCCAGGATAGAGCTCAATTTTTCTTCTTCTTTCCGTATATCAGGTGTCGTTCCTAATCCGAGCACTTTGATATCTTTTTTTGTGAGAGAAGAAGGATGTACTAAGCGGATAAAGTCTTCGATTTCCTGTACTTCCTCTGTTCCGGGTGTTAAAATAAGAACAGTTTTCTGGGTTTGAGAGGCAAGGAAAGATACGATTTGGGGTACAAACAGGAAAAAACGATGAAGTCCCTTTTCAGGGACCAGTACGATGTCGTGTTTCTCTGTGGGGGAAAAGAGGGGAAGTGTCGTAAATACCCCATGGAAAAAGGGGTTTATCCCTTTAACAGAAGGAGGAATGGTGGATGTACTACTATTTTGTGGATATTCTTTGCTATACATGGATGTCGCACCCATTAAAAACATAGTTATCCATTGATTCTTTGTCAAGGAAATGAGGTTTCCTATCCGATAGAAACTAGGAGGATTCCATGAAAAGGGTTTTTTTCACTGCCTATTTTGGAATGTGTTTCTCCTTCTTGATATTTGGGGAAGTGTTTCAATTTTCCCATATTCCAGGGGAAAAGTACAAGATTCTATCCACTGTACAGGAAGAGGTATATATAAACGACGTTTTTTCTCATCAGGCGGAAATTCTCAATAAAATCGCAGTAGAAGTAGAAAAAGTAAATCAAGGTGCAGGCCTATTGTGGTGTACGTTCCAGACCTCAGAAGAATCTAGAAGTGCCTATCGGGTATTTACCTGGGGCCGAACGTATGAAAGTGAGTTCTGGAGAGACGAAGTGGGGAACATGACTATCGAGGATAAATACTTTATGCCGATCGTTCGAAATGTACCCCTTTTTCCCAGGCGGAATTTAGAAGTTGGAGAAACATGGACAGCTCCAGGAGAGGAGGTGCATGATTTTCGAGATTCTTTCGGAGTATCGGAACCCTTAAGGTTCCCCATCTACCCCCGGTATACATACCAGGGAATCCAGGAAGTCGATGGAAAAACTCTCCACGTGATCGAGATTGAGTATACAATCTATCATCGGTTTAAACCTCCCCTTGCAGCTCGGATATATCCAACCCGTCTTAGCGGAAGATCCAGTCAGGTGTTGTTCTGGGATCAGGAGAAAGGAAGGCCGGATTCTTACCGGGAAGAGTTTGATTTTGTCTTTGAAATATCTGGAGGGGATCAGGTCGAGTATGTAGGAAAGGCGGAAGCCCGGGTTATTGAATCCCCCACAATGGATAGAGAAAAAATGGTAGAAACCATAACTCAAGACCTCAGCAAATTGGATATCCAGGACACCGGAGTAAAGAGTGATGAGTTAGGGGTAACTTTGACTCTTGAAAATATTCAATTCCTGCCGGATTCTGCTGTCTTAATTCAATCGGAACAGGAAAAGCTGAAACGGATCGGGGAGATTTTAAAAAAGTATCCCGATAGAGATATTCTGATCACTGGACATACAGCTCTGGCAGGTACTACTGCGGGGAGAAAACAGTTATCGGAAGAACGGGCTGCCGCTGTAGGAGATTTTCTCCTGGAGCTAGGCGTGCGGGGGAGAGACCAATTGATTACCCGGGGGATGGGTGCAGAAGTTCCGGTAGCAGACAATTCTACCGAAGAGGGGAGAAGAAAGAATCGACGGGTTGAGATCACTCTTCTGGAAAATTGAGTGTTCAAAGAACTTCAAAGGGTCTTTCTTCGGTTTCTGGCAAGAATACTTGCTTTTTTCGGTGCAATAGCCGGGTTTTTCTTTTGAAGCTCATAGATCACTTTTTCTACAGAGCGTTGCTTCTCATACTCGGACGGAAACAATTCCTGTTGTATAGGGCCGTTATCAGGCTCGATGTTGTCCAGACCGATACCGATTAATCGTACTTCTGTTCCCAGGGGATGTATCTCCTGAAACAGATTCCAACCCATATGGAACAACTCCTCTGCGGAGAAGATAGGATAGGCAAGACTTCTTCGAAGGGTCCGGGTTGTAAAATCAGGGTACCGCACCTTAAGCAGGATTGTGTGGGATCGGCCGTTTTCCTGATGGAGACGATAAATCACCTGATGGGAAAGTTCCAGAAATACCGTGGCCAGAAACTCTGGATCCGAGAGATCCTCGGGAAAAGTAGTTTCCTGAGAGATCGAGTGGGACTTAGCCGTCTCCCCGTAAATTCCCGGGTCGATACCTCTCACTATATTAAACAAAAACTCTCCCAGGGATACACCCATGTTTGCCCGTAAAATTTGAAGAGGAAGCTCTCGAATTCGTGCGGGGGTATCCCATCGGAGCTCTTTTAAACGGGTTAAGGTCTTTGGGCCGATACCCCAGAGTTTCGCCACTCCAAGAGCATCGATGAAGGGAATTTCTTCCCCGGGGTGTATACAGAATAAGCCATCCGGTTTCTTATATTCAGAGGCCAGTTTAGCCAGGTACCGATTACAGGCAATCCCAATGGAGATGGATAATCCGGTTATTTCTCGAATCTTATTTTTTAAACGTACGGCAGCCTCTTCGCACGGTCCGAAGAGAGCTTCCGTTCCAGTCATATCCAGGGAGGCCTCATCTATAGAAATGGGTATCCAGGAAGGTGTAAAAGTAGAAAAGGTATCCATTACTTTCTGAGAAGCCTCAAGGTACCGTTCCATTCGCACCGGCAGAAAAATGCCTTGAGGGCATAGTCGAGCAGCTTCAGCGATGGGCATGGCAGAGCGTACTCCAAATTTTCTTGCTTCGTAGGAACAGGCTGCTACTACCCCCCGGCTTCCCGGGCGAGCCCCAACAATAACAGGTTTCCCTCGTAATTCCGGGTTATCTTGTTGTTCTACCGATGCGTAAAAAGCATCCAGATCTACATGAAAATAACTCATGTTGTACCCAGCAGGACCTCCTTACGAACCAGGTACTCTTGTTGAGTAAATGTGTACGATCCTTCAAGCACAGGAAGTTCTTTCGGTTCTGCAGATAAAACAATTTCCAGCTTCCATACCGATTGCCGGGGAACGGTACACACAAGAACCAGCGGAATTGGGGGATTTTTCCCTACATGAATCGTAGTCCACTCACCTCCCATCTCCCGGGTAAAAGGAAAGTTGCTTGCATAGAGAGCTTCTCCTATTGGAGAATGGAGTCGAATACTTAATCCATGGGTAGATAGAGTTGAGGAAAGAGTAATTCGATAGGTAGCCCGGTCAAGAAAAGGATTTTTTACGATATCTATCGTAATAGGGTCTTCAGGAAGAGGTAGAGAGGTTTCAAAAATGCGTTTCCCCTCTAGAACGGGGAGGGATAGGGAATTATACCAGAGGGTGATCTCTGGAAAGGGAAGAGCGCTCTCTAAAGTAAGAACATGTTCTTGTGCAATAAAATCCACCTTTTCTCGATATAACACGGGAATAAGTTTGTTCTGAAAGGGAGAGTAACTCAGGAGATACCCTATCAAAAAAACGGTTCCGATACCCGAGAGCACAAAGGTACTTTTAATACCCCAACCTATTTTTTTATACACAGGATGCCGTAAGAGGAAATCTATCCGGATGATCATAAGGAAGAAAGGTAAAAGCATGAAAGATAGCAGGATGTTCCCATGCAAAGAAGTGAGGAGAATACGAATCATGGGAAGCTCCGTCTGTGTAAAGATATCGAAGGTGATACGATAGAGCCATAACGGAGAAAGCACGAAAAATAAAGATTTTGCTATCTTGCTTCGAAAAAAGGAGAACCCCATGGCGCAGAGAAACCCCCAAAGGAAATAATAACATAATGCAATATTGATAAATGAAAAAATAAGGATGTTCACGAAAAAAAACAAAAGACTCGCGGCAGAATAAAAGCTCCCTTTTCTAGCAAGGGGGAGTCTATGAAGAGCATGGGAAGCTAAAGAAAAAAGAAAAACCGAAAATAAAATTTTCAATGAAAAGTGAAGAAAAGGTGCATAGTACCATAAGGGAGCTCGAAGCCTTTCTATCCCTCGAATGATAGAGGTTCCCAGCACAAGAAAAAAGAAGATGATGAGAAAAATCAGAGGTAAATTCCATAGGTTCCGGAGAAGAGTGCGTATATACCGCAGGGTCTGCCGTTTTCTTATATAGGCTACCACAGCGCAGATGCTCAGCACAACAAGGAGGATGCTCACGGTTTCCATTTCATCAATAAAAAGGAACTTGGATCCTATCCTGAAAATTAGATAATGAGTATCCCAGTCTCCAGGAAAAGAAGTTCCGAACGATTCAATAAAATGAAACAGGGTTTGCTCCATCCCAAAAAGCCAATCTTCAAGGGCTAGAGCATGTTGACGGGATGCATCCTGATCATATGCAAGACCCAGGGCAGCAACTCCTTCCCGCAGGTAAGGTCCCAGAGGGGTAGGATTTACTGGTACGCCCATCCGGTACAACTGATTCTTGCTTTCTGGAAGAATGAAGGGTAGCCGGGACTGGGAGAGAAAACGGAGGAGTGGCTGTATGAGAAAGGCAGGAGTTACACTGTTTCGGCTGCCGGTTTGAATCACCAGCCGGCTCGGTATTGTAGGTAAATTCAGGTAAAAAAGTACGGTAGGATGGGAGGCATAAAAATCCTGAAGAAAAAGGCGACTTCCGATTCCTTCTCCGTATCCTGTATCCCCTCCTAAAAATAAAAATAAAATAGATGATGGAGGAGGTTTTTGCCCCCATTCTTCTATCAGGCTGAGAGCCAGAGCAATCCCGTCAGATCCGGCCTGGTGGGGAACCATAGGATCTTCCCCTGTTTCTTCTTGCGATAAGGGGACAGCAAACATAACCCTATTAGGGCTTTTACCGGGAATAAACACCGAAAGTATCTGGGAGAATGAGTGTCCCCCCCGCATGGTTGAAAAGTCTCGTTCCTCTAGGTTGAGATCTCTCTTTTCCAGGACGTTTCGGATATAGAGAAACGCATTCTTTTCTTCTAGGGAGCCTTCCTTACGGGGGAAGAACTGGGAGAGGTTGGTTTTATGGGTTTCAAAACGCTCCGTCAGAGTCTTCAATGCAGCGGGATTGGATTCAGCCCAGAGAGAGGAATTTGTGAGGGATATTCCCTGGAGGCATAGAATAAGAGCTACTATAGTGCTGATTGTACGATTCATGTAGTGAAAAGAGTGAAAGATTACACAATTTTCGTCAAGAAGCTTCCACGAATGGGAAACCTCGTGTATTATGAAATATAAAACCTAAGGGGGTAGGCTAATGGAAATCCTACCGGAAATACTGCAAAGGACCAGCGTTCGGGAGTTTTTGCCGAAGCCGGTAGAAACAGAAAAGATTAATCGGATCCTTGAAGCAGGACGGTTGGCTCCTTCGGCAAAAAATCGCCAACCGTGGAGATTTGTTATTATAAGAGATCCGGAGAAAAGAATCCTGTTTGAACGTGCGTGCTTTGGGCAGGAACATGTAGGAAGTGCTCCTGTGATTATTGCTTGCTGTTCTACAAATACTGAGTATCGAATGCCTAATGGACAGCTTTCGTATCCGATCGATATCAGCTTTGCTGCTTCTTTCATGATGTTGCAGGCCGTTCATGAGAAGCTTGGAACCTGCATTGTCACTACGTTTGATGAGCCTACGGTGGAAGGAATTCTTACCGTTCCTTTTTCAATGCGTGTAGTTTTGCTCCTTCTTGTAGGGTATTCTGCATCGGAGAGTCCTGTTCTGCATGATCGATTTCCCTTATCCCGGATAGCCTCCTACGATCACTGGTAAGTTACAGGAGTATCTTTCTGGTAATCGTAGCAGAGGGCAGTTCGTTCCTCGTACCGTTCCAATCCTAGTTCGATCAACCGATCTAACAAGGCTGGAAAAGATATCTTGTCGTAAGCGCACATCCGGGGGAACATGCTGATTGAGGTAAAACCAGGTATTGTATTTATTTCGTTCAGGTACAGATCACCGCTTGTTTTGTCCAGGAAAAAATCTACCCGTGCCATTCCCTCTCCACTGATGGCTTTGTATGCAAGAACAGCCAGTTCCCGGATACGATTTAGAAGGCTCTCACTCACAGCCGCAGGAATCCGCAACTCAGCTCCCTGGGGGTCGAGGTACTTAGCTTCATAATCGTAGAACTCGTGAGAAGGGATAACTTCTCCGGGAGTACAGGCGATCGGGTCATGGTTCCCCAGAACAGAGCATTCGATTTCACGGGCATCGATTCCTTTTTCTATTAACACTTTTGTATCAAAGGCAAAGGCCCGTTCCAGAGCCCCGGGTAACCCTGCAGGATCTTTTACTTTGGAAATTGCTACGGAAGATCCAATACAGGCGGGCTTTACAAACAATGGATACCCCAGTGCTTTTACCCGTGGTAATACCTGAGAGAGCTGATCTTTCCATCCCTGTTTGGATAGGGAATGGTAGGGAACAATGGGAAGTTTTTCCTGCTCCCAGAGCTGTTTGGATTTTTCCTTATCCATCCCCAGGGCACTTCCTAGAACACCTGCTCCCACATAGGCAATCTCAATCGTTTCCAGTAGCCCCTGCAAGGTACCATCCTCGCCAAATGTTCCATGAAGAGCGGGGAATACGATATCAGTTTTTAGGGGGACTCCCTTGCAGACCAGTCCCTCTCCGGGGAATACAGCTACTTTATTTAACGGATCTTCCTTGATTTCCAGGGTTTCGATTTCTTGCAATGCTACGTGCGCCGCATAGTTTTCCGGTTGAAGGTACCAAACCCCTGTTTTTGTAATTCCCACCAGGGACACTTCATACCGCCCCGTGAGGTTCCGGACAATGGAAGCGGCGGATCGAAGAGAAACTTCATGTTCACCTGATTTTCCACCGTACAGGACAAGGACTCTTTTCATGCGAGAAGTATATCGGAAAGGAAGGGTGAAATGCAACATGGAGCAGATTCTTGTATTAGAATAGCTAATACCTTTCAGGCCTCTATTTTTTGCCCGCCATACCCCATTTCTTCCAGAAGCTCTTCTGCCTTTTCTATCTCGTCCCAGGGTAGGGGACCGGTGGAAAGGATGATGCTTCCTTCGTGTCCTTTCCCCAGTAAAAGTACCGTATCCCCTTCTTGAGCTTTAAGAAATGCCGTACGGATTCCTTCCAACCTGTCCGGAATCAGGAAAAGATCTTCCTTAATCGTTTTCCCCCTACAACCCTGCGCAATTTCTCGAAGGATTTCCATGGGATCTTCAAGCCGGGGATCCTCGTTTGTTAGGATTAAAATATCTGCGTACTGGGAGGCTATTCTCCCCTGAAGGGGGCGTTTCTCTCTATCTCGTTCTCCTCCGGATCCGAATACGGCAATGAGTTTTCCTCTTGTGTAGGTTCGAGCAAGGGGAAATAATTTTTCAAAAGCTCCAGGGGTATGGGCATAGTCTACCAACACAGAAAAGGGTTGCCCTTTCCGGATCGGGGTCATTCGTCCCCGTACTCCCTGAA
>Ga0116192_1003133_pt1 | contig 10519 bp, 9 predicted proteins | sample AD_UKC113_MetaG_FD_89876 | JGI IMG/M metagenome (GOLD analysis project Ga0116192, IMG submission 89876) | Active sludge microbial communities of municipal wastewater-treating anaerobic digesters from Hong Kong - AD_UKC113_MetaG | ecosystem: Engineered > Bioreactor > Anaerobic > Digestate | place...
AAAGATCAATATCATTCTCAAGAGATTCATTGGAGCGGTGAACAATTTTCCAGTGCAGCCTCTCTGCAGCGGTCATCCCAGCCAGAACTTCCTGCAGGTTGTGCTTTTGATTTTCCAAGGGGGCAGCAACCTGAAAATGTTCAATCAATCGTTGTAAAGCATCGGCGCGCCGGTTGAAAATTAAATCTTCGGCAAGCTCCTTCTCATCGGCAGGTATGTCTGCATAAGGAGTGATCGCCGCAGGGTTGACGATCGCCATGTCCAAACCGGCTTGTACGGCATGGTAAAGCATCACGCTATTAACCACGCTGCGGGCATTGGCTGCCAGTCCGAACGAAACATTGCTTACCCCCAGTGAAGTCAACACACCAGGCAGATGGTCTTTGATCAATCGTATCCCCTTGAGGGTTTCGACCGCGGAGTTGACGAATTCGTCTGAACCGGTAGCCAGGGTGAAAGTGAGGTCATCGAAAACCAGATCGCCGGCTGCCAAACCGTGTTCATTAACAGCCATGTCGTAAATTCGTTTGGCGACTTCCAGTTTTCGATCGGCAGTCTTCGCCATCCCCTGTTCGTCAATGGTTAACACAATCACAGCGGCATTGTATTGTTTTGCCAGTTTGAACACCCGGTCTGCTTTTTGACGTCCACCCTCCAAATGGGTGGAGTTGATCAGACAACGCCCCGGTGCTGTTTTGAGGGCAGCTTCCAAAACATCAAGTTCGGTAGTATCGATCACCAGTGGCAGACGGATAACCGGGGAAAGGGTTTTGATCAGACGAATCATCGTTTTTTCTTCGTCAGCCCTTTCGGTGAGCGCCACGCAGAGATCCAAGGCATGGGCGCCATTCTCTACCTGTTGTTGAGCCAGAGTGAGGATGCTTTCAAAATCATCGTCAAGCACCATCTTTTTGAAGTTCCGGCTGCCCTGCGTGTTGAGCCGTTCGGCAATGAAGAAAGGCGGCGGTTCCTGCAGCATGGGCTGTGCCTGGATGCCAGACGCCAGCCGGGGTGGCAGTGGGGCAGGGTGAGGTGCGGGTTGAAGAGCCTCGATTTTTTCTACCAGCAGTTTTAGATGTTGCGGTGTGGTTCCACAACAACCACCCACCACCCGAACCCCAAACTTTTCGGCGTATTCAAAAAGTGTCTGGGCAAACGGTTCCGGTTCCAACGGATAGACTGCCTGACCATCAATGTTCAGCGGCAATCCGGCGTTGGGGATGCAGGAGACTGGAATTGGTGAATGTTCCCCCAGGTAACGAATGGGTTCGCGCATGTAATCCGGTCCGGTGGAGCAATTCAATCCAAGCACAGCTATGGGCATCTTTTCGAGGATCGCCAGCACAGCGGAAATATCGCTCCCCAGCAGCATGCGCCCGGTGGTATCGAGGGTAACCTGTGCCTGAATGGGCAATTGAATCCCCGTATTGGTGAAGGCATTTTGCAGACCGGTGATGGCTGCTTTTACTTCCAAAATATCCTGTGAAGTCTCGATCAATAACAGGTCAACCCCGCCGCGGATCAAGGCTTCTGCCTGTTCGCGAAAAAGATCGCTTAGTTCATCAAAGCTGATGTTTGACAATTCAGGATCGTTGATGGAGGGAAGTTTTCCAGAGGGACCGATTGAACCGGCGACAAACCGGGGATGATCGGGGGTTGAATATTCATCCGCAAGGTGCCGTGCCAGCCTGGCTGCAGTCTCATTGATGCGGGAAACCTGATCCGCCAGACCATACTCGCCAAGCGTCAGGCGGTTGGAGCGAAAAGTACACGTTTCAATGACATCCACGCCGGCTTCCAGGAAAGATCGATGCACTTTTTCGACGGCTTGCGGGTAGGTGATCACCAAATAATCGTTACAGCCAAACGTTCGTTCACCGCCAAAATTCTCGGCAGTTAATTTCTGCTTCTGCAGATTTGTCCCCATTGCTCCATCGAAGACAAGAATTTTTTTGTTAAGCGCCTCGAGGTAAGATTTTTTTGGGCGTTGTGTTTCAGGCATTTCACCTCCCGAAGGATCACCGATAAAGGAATAAAGAAACCTCTCCGGAGAGAGGTTGGCATGGATCGCTCACTCTCTCATCTTTCAGATTTCATTCTGCCGGATTTGGCACCGGGCTGAGTGCCTGGTTGCCGAGGCTTCATTGGGCCGTTCCCTCCACCTCTCTTGATGAGCGGGTCCCAGAGACCCTGTAATGGCTCGATTTTACCATTAAAGATCGTAAACCCTGCCGGGGTGGATGATCGGTAGGAATCTTTTTGGTAAGGGTCAACATTTTTCAATAATCCGCACTATTGTTATAATGAATTATCTTAACCGACAGGATCACACCGTGAGCCAAAACGAGCCTACAATTCCTCAACAATCCCCCCGATTTTTACCCGTGTTTGTCACCAGTATCATTTTGATTTTAATCGGGGCAGGTGGACTCGGGTATTTGTTCCTTTACACAGTGCCTACCTTGGGTCCGCGTTGGTTTCTCTATTTTCTGGTGACTGCCTTATGCAGCGGTCTGGTTCTTCCAGTGGTGTTTTATCTTCATCTACGTTTTCCTTCCAAACCTCCCGTGACCCAGGTGGTGATCGTTCGAGAAGCTTTGTGGTTTGGCGTTTATGCAGATATTGTGCTGTGGCTACAGTTAGGAAAAGTCCTTAACCCCGCTCTGGCAATCTTTATTGCCATTGGTTTGTTGATGATTGAAATTGTGATCCGGATGCGTGAACGCAGCCGTTTTACTCCCCGTTAGAATCCCCATGATGGATCGCCGACAGCTCCCTTCAATTGACCGATTATTAAACCATCCCCAATCCCGACAGCTGATGGACCAGTACGGGCGGGAGTTGGTGGTAGCAACCCTGCAAAAAACAATAGGCGATGTGAGGGAAAATCCCGGCTTGGTTAAAGGCAACCTCTCAGATACTGACTGGATCGCCAGGGTGCAAGGGGAATTATCCACGAGATTGAAGCCTTCGCTGGTGCGGGTCATCAATGCCAGCGGTGTGGTTTTGCATACCAATCTCGGTCGGGCTCCGTTATGTACTGACGCACTTAAAGCGATTGAAGAAACCGCACTCGGTTATTCCAATTTGGAATTCGATCTCAACGCCGGCAAGCGCGGATCACGCGAGACGCATGCGCGCGATCTGCTGTGTCAGTTGACCGGTGCAGAAGATGGGCTGGTGGTGAATAACAATGCGGCGGCTGTACTTTTATGTCTCTCGGCGCTCGCCCGGCGTCAAGCGGTAGTGATTTCCCGATCCCAACTGGTGGAGATCGGAGGTGGCTTTCGCATCCCGGACGTTATGACACAATCTGGCGCCAGGCTAATAGAGGTAGGTACTACCAACCGCACCCGTCTTGAAGACTATGAAAACGCGCTAAAAGATGGAGCAGCCATGGTAATGCGCGCCCATTCTTCCAACTTCAAGCTCATTGGTTTCACCAGCCAGCCTGCGATCGCAGAAATGGCAACTCTGGCGCATCAATACGATGTCCCATTGCTGGATGATCTTGGTTCCGGGGCGCTGCTACCTACCGACCGCTATGGGCTTGCTCATGAGCCGATGGTGCAGGAATCCATTCAGGCGGGAGCGGATCTGGTTTGTTTTTCCGGTGACAAACTGCTGGGAGGACCTCAGGCAGGAATCATCCTTGGCAAATCCAAATGGATCACGCGCATTAAACATCATCCACTTGCCCGCGCCATCCGAGCCGACAAGCTCTGTCTTGCGGCTCTCAGTGCAACCCTAAGGCATTATCTGATCGGTGATGTCGAACAATCCATTCCAGTTTGGCGCATGATTTCTACAACTCCGGCTTCCCTTAAGCAGCGGGCGGAGAACTGGCAGCAAGAGTTAAATTTCGGACAAGTGATTCCGTCTCAATCTACAGTCGGCGGTGGCAGCCTGCCGGAAGAAACGCTGCCCACCTTTGTTCTGGCGCTTGATCTTCCACATGCCGATTCATCCGCCAGAAAGCTACGTCAGGCAGAGGTCCCGGTAATCGGCAGGGTACAGGATGGACGATTGCTGCTCGATCCGCGTACCGTCGCGCCTGATGAGGAAGATCTTATGCTTCACACTCTCAAAACCACTCTCATAGGAGAATCAAAATGAAATCAGACCTTGATAATTTAATGAAAAAACACGATGTGGATATGCTTTTTGTTTCAGGCGCAGCCCAACATAATCCAGCGATGAACTATTTCGTCGGCACGGCTCATGTTTCGGATGCCTTCCTGGTCAAAGCACGGGGGAGAAAGCCTATCCTCTTCCACTTTCCTATGGAGCGGGAGGAAGCCGCAAAATCAGGTCTTGAACTGATCAGTTATTCAAAATATCCAATGACCGAATTGTTAAAGGAAGCTGGCGGCAACTATCTTGAAGCTTTGGTGCTGCGGATGAAGAATATGCTCGGAGATTTGAAATTGACCTCCGGCAGAGTGGCTCTCTACGGCAAGGATGAGATAGGATCGTTGTATGCCCTTTTGACCCGCCTGCAGGAGTTGCTTCCCGGACTCCAGGTGGTGGGTTTCGCTCAGGATGAGATTTTGATGAACGCCATGATGACCAAGGACGCGCAGGAGGTGGAGCAGATCCGGGAAATGGGACGGATTACCACCGACGTGGTCGGCAAGACAGCAGATTACCTAACTGGTCAGCGGGTGGCGAACGGAGTTCTAGTGCACGCGGATGATCGTCCGGTAACAATCGGTGAAGTCAAGAACCTGATCAATCTGTGGCTGGCAGAGCGTGGTGTGGAAAACCCTGAAGGAACCATCTTTTCCATTGGTCGGGATGCAGGCATTCCGCATTCAGTGGGGAACCCTTCCGATTGGATGCGGCTGGGTCAGACGATTGTTTATGATATTTATCCTTGCCAGGCAGGCGGAGGATACTTTTACGATTTTACCCGTACCTGGTCACTGGGGTATGCCGCTGACGATGTGCAGCAACTGTATGACCAGGTCAAATCGGTTTACGATACTCTCGTAAAAGAGCTTAAGATTGATACTCATTTTTCCTACTATCAAAAACGCACCTGTGAACTTTTTGAGGCGATGGGACACCCAACCATCCAGACCAAGCCGGCGACAGAAACGGGCTACGTTCACAGCGTGGGTCATGGCATTGGATTGCACGTTCACGAGAAACCCTGGTCAAGCGCAGTCAACCCTTCTCCAACAGATATGCTTGCAAGAGGATCAGTCTTTACACTTGAGCCAGGATTGTATTACCCTGACCGTGGAATGGGCGTCAGAATTGAGGATTCATGGTATGCCAAGCCTGATGGCAGCTTCGAGATTCTGGCGGATTTTCCCAAAGATCTGATTCTGCCAGTAAAATAGTTCACGTATGTTGAAGGGAGAAGTGGGATGGATTTAAAACCAGCACGGATTTTAGGGATCGAGACTTCCTGCGATGAAACCTCGGCAGCGGTGGTGGAGAATGGACGCGAGATCCTTTCGAATGTGGTGGCAACTCAAATTGAATTACACGTCAAATACGGTGGCGTTTTTCCTGAAGTAGCCTCCCGCCAGCACATCCGTACGATTTACCCGGTCATTGATGAAGCGCTGCAGCGAGCCAACGTAAGCCTGACGGATATTCAAGCTGTGGCGGTAACCCGCGGACCTGGTTTGGCGGGATCCCTGGTGGTGGGCATGAACGCAGCAAAAGGTCTCTCGCTGGGGCGGCAACTGCCCTTAATTGGGGTCAATCACCTTGAAGGGCATATTTATTCCGCCTGGCTCTATCAGGCAGACACCCCCAAACCTCCACCTGCGCCGGAATTCCCTCAGCTGGTATTGCTTGTTTCCGGTGGACACACGGAATTAAACCTGATCTCGGATCATCTTACTTATCAACATTTGGGTAGCACCCTTGACGATGCTGCCGGAGAAGCATTTGACAAAGTTGCCCGCATGCTTAATCTGCCTTACCCTGGCGGACCCTCTGTACAGAAATCTGCGTTGGATGGCAACCCTGACGCGTTTGTTTTTCCGCGCGCCTGGCTTGAGGGTACCTGGAATTTTTCCTTCAGTGGCTTGAAAACGGCAGTTCTGCGTGAGGTTCGCCAGCTTGAAAAGACAGGGCGTCCGCTTCCAGTTGCCAACCTGGCGGCAAGTTTCCAGGCAGCGGTGGTGGATGTCCTCTTTACCAAAACCATGAAAGCCGCTCGTAAGTTTGGCGTAAAATCCATCCTGGTTGCCGGTGGAGTTTCAGCCAACCAGGCATTGCGTGAGGCTTTTGTTGGACAGGCAGAATTCCCGGTGCATATTCCGCCGCTCTCTCTGTGCACCGATAATGCTGCCATGATCGCCTCAGCTGGTTATTACCATTTCTGTGCCGGGCGGATTGACCCCCTGGATTTGGATGTCCTTCCCACATGGCCATTAAGTTAGGTCACTTTTTCAGGCGGGAAACATCTAAATGAGTGCAGGTCTGGATTTTTCAGATGGCTTCGTTAAATTGTTGGTCTCTGGTGACCGGCAGGCGTTTGGCGAGCTGGTGGATCGTACCTCAGCGAAGATTTATGCCCTCGGCATGCGCATGCTGGGAAATGAACAGGATGCGGAGGATATGTTACAAGAAACTTATCTTAAAGCCTTCAAAAACCTGCCCGGGTTTGAACAGCGTTCCTCAATCACCACCTGGCTTTTCCGCATCGCTGCCAACGAAGCCTTGATGATCCTCCGCAGGAGAAAAGGCGATTCAAATCTTGTAGACATTGACACGGATGATTCTAATGAAAATGCTCCCCGTGAAATCGTTGACTGGTGCTGCCTGCCGGAAGAGGTATTGGCTTCCGCTGAAACACAGCGCATGATGGATCAAGCGGCTGGGATTCTTTCACCAGCATTACGAATGGTCTTTCAATTGCGGGATGTGGAGGGATTTTCCGGTCAGGAAACCGCGGAAATCCTTGGAATTAGTGAAGATGCAGTAAAGACACGCCTGGTTCGAGCGCGGTTGAAACTGCGTGAAGAGCTTTCCTCTTATTTCAATGAACGTGTTCTTAAAGAAAAGAGAAACAAGAATGTTGGATGACAGGCATTGCCAGGATTATCTGATCGAATTTTCGGATTATATTGACGGTGAATTATCGCCTGAATTATGCGCACAGATTGAAAGTCATCTGCAAAATTGTGAGAACTGCCGCATTGTGGTGAATACACTCCGCAAGACGATAGAGTTGTATCAAATTCACGGAGAGGATGAAAGCCTCCCCGAGAATGTGCGCATGAGGTTATTTGCCCGGCTTGAACTCGAGGATCCTTCACATGGATAAAGATCCCCAAAGGTTCAACCAGGATCTGCCCAAAACCAATGAATCGGAGGAGGAATACCTCGCCAATGATTGCCGTGATCAACGCTGCCCGCAATGCGGGCAGGGAATCATGGACTACAATGGCTTGCTTGATTTGGTTTGCCCGGTCTGTGGTTATCGCGAACCAGGCGGCAGTTTTACGTGATAAAAATGAATCAGCTCCGGTACGGAGTGAATTGGATGAGTAATCATTAACCTTAAGGAGAGAAAAGGAATGAATGCAAGAATAACCTGGAAAAGCGGCATGGCGTTTAGTGCCCTGGGCGATTCAAATATCGAAGTGCCCCTGGATGCGGCAACTGCGCACGGGGGGAGCGGTACTGGCGTGGTGCCGATGGAAATGATCCTTATGGGGCTGGGTGGATGCACTGCGATGGATGTGATTTCCATTTTGGCAAAAAAACGTCAGGAAGTTACTTCTTTTGAGGTCGTATTGCATGCAAACCGCGCCGACGAACACCCCAAAGTGTTTACCGGGATCGAAATTGAATACGTTGTAAAGGGAAAGAACATTGACCCAGACTCGGTAGCGCGGGCAGTGGAATTGAGTGAAACCAAATATTGCCCGGGCATGGCGATGCTGCGCAAGTCAGCAACAATTACCACCCGTTATATGGTGATTGAGGAATAAGACCATCTTGATTCATTTTTGAGTGGCTGAAAAATCAATTGTACTTGCCGGCAGTGATTTGGCTGGCAGGATCAGAGCATGTGCAGGCTTCCACAGTCCTGCCATGTTTTTTTAAGGTTCCTAAATACTCCTCAGATCCTTTCGCAGCCACCCAGCCCTCAAGAGTAAATGGGAGTGTCCCTGAAGCTGGAATCCACTCGCCATTGTATTTGCGGGCGATATGAACATGGGTCCCTGTGGCGGAGCCCCCCTCACACGAGGGATGACCGATTGGATCACCCGTTTGAACCAGCATACCAGGGCGAATTTTTTCGTCCGTGCCCAGGTGCAAGTAGAGCACGACCCAGCCGGTTCGTTCGTCACCATCGCCATCAAGATCGAGTATGACCAGCGCCGGTTCGGATCGCACGATCTGCCCGTCAGCAACCGCGACCACATATTGATCACTTGGCGCGCAACCTCCGATAGCGGCTGGAGGAGCAAAATCAAGTGCTGCCAGAGGTTCTCCGTTTCCCCAGGCGGCATGGGGTCCTCCCGTGAAGGTCCAGGTCTTGCCAAGGGCGAAGGGTAAAGCCAGCTCCGGTTGCTGAAGATCACCGGGAATAAAGGTTGGATCATTCAGCCATGGATCGCCAAATAACTGCGCATAGGTTTTATAAAAACCCTCACTGTAGATCGCGCGTTGATATTCTTCCACGTTGAGCAACCGGGCAAAATAATTCTGCAGGGCTACGGTGGCAGCATTTTGCCAGGGATCTGGATGCTCAATGGTTCCGTCCAGGCGGGTGATCGTATCCAGCTCTCCGATGCGCCAGCTGTAGTAGCCATTATTTAACAAATTAGCTGCCCAATTCAATTGCAGGTACAGACCCTGGTGAAAGGCATCTTCGAAGCCCAGTGGATAAGGGTCCAGACCCTCAGGCAGTGTTTCTGCTGAAAGCCCCTGCGTTTGATATTCTACTAATGCAAGTAACAGCCGCGGGCTGATGGAATACGCACGGGCGACATAATCAATCAGGTCTCCGCCGCGGCGGGTTTCATCACCAGCCAGAGCGGAATAATTCTTCAGCCATCCGGGGTGGCTGTCGACAAAAGCTTTGGTATCAAAAGAAGATTGCAGCGGTCCATTGGCAAAATAAGCGTCCGGCAGGATTTGAAAGGGATTACCCCACAGGGCTTTGTAATAGATAGGAATCAGCAAGCGCGAGCCTGGTGTCAGCGTGGTCATTTCAGCGGAAAGATCAGGATTGGCTTCCAGAATCTCTTGAAGGGTGGTGTTAAAGTGAGCCGCCAGTGCTGGCAGCGTATCACCATTTTGTGCCGAGTATTCCACCAGGGTGCCAGGTTCGTAAACCGGTCGTGTGGCGATGGGAGTTGGCTCAGCGGTCCCGGTAACCGTCGCGGTGTAAGTTTGCGGAAAAGGGGTGATATAAACAGGACTGGGACGAACTGGGCTGCAGGCTGCCAAAAAAGTCATTACCAGCAGCGTATGAACTAGCCAGTGAATCCGAAGCAGCCTGCGTTTTCCTCTCCGTAAGCGGTGGGTCATCATGCAAAATTTATACCACAGTGTGGAAAATCGCCTAGGGGAGTTGAATGTTGGATTTGGGGGCTGCCATGGAATCTGCAATCACTTTGTGATCTCCATTGACGAGCTGCCCTTTGTAGGGGGCGTCACCATTAACCGCGACATAACCGCTCATCATGAAGGGCAGTGGTCCATCCGCCAGGATCCATTCGCCGTTGAATTTTCGTGCGATGTGCACATGGGTACCGGTTGAGGTTCCGCCTTCGCAGGAAGGATGACCGATTTTATCGCCCTGTTCCACCAATGTACCCACCGGAATTCGATCACGGGTCTCGATATGCAAATACATAATGTCCCAGCCAGTTTGTTCAATACCATCCCCGTCAAGATCCAGGATTACGGCTCCTTCACCCGACCGGGCAATCACACCCGAAGCCATCGCGGTCACCCATTCATTTGATTTTACGCACCCTGTTTCGGAGGAAGGCGGAGCAAAATCAACCGCTGCCAGCGCGCCATCCTCTGCCCAGGCGGAATGCGGTCCTCCAGTGAGACTCCAAATCCTACCTGGCAGAAAAGGCAGTTGAAAATCAGGCTGTTGCAAATCAGCCGGATAAAGGGGTTCCACGCTCTGAGAGCGCAGCCAGAAATCGCCAAACATGCTTTTCATCAATTCCGGCATGCTGTTCTCTCCGTAGAGCGCCCCCGCCCATTCCAGTGGATCGTACCAGCGGGCGAAAAGGTATTGGATGGCTGCCGAACCGGCATTTAATCCCGGGCTGATGCGCACGATGCTGCCATCCTTAAAGGGCAGTTGTGAGAGCGTACCTGCCCGCCAACCGTAATACCCGATATTGAGTTGTTGCATCGTCCAGGAGATTTGCTTGTAGAGACCGCGATACTCCAGGCGGATCATTCCCATGGGATATTCAGCTTCAGCAAAATTAGTCGGGTTCCCATAGACCCAACCACTCTTATATTCGAGCAGCGCGAGCAGCAGATAGGGGTTAATGGAATTCTCCAGCGCCAC